>Ga0208887_100039_pt1 | contig 155060 bp, 125 predicted proteins | sample LakWasM106_HOW12_2_FD_183924 | JGI IMG/M metagenome (GOLD analysis project Ga0208887, IMG submission 183924) | Freshwater sediment methanotrophic microbial communities from Lake Washington under simulated oxygen tension - Sediment Metagenome... | ecosystem: Environmental > Aquatic > Freshwater...
CGGCTAACCCGGCATCCATGCCGGGTTGCCCACTGCGCAGAACCTGCGCTCGGCCTCTCGAGGGGGCGCTCAGATCAAAAGCGGAAGGCGAGCTAACGCTCGGCCTGATGAGTGGTGAGAAGCGAAAGCAAACGCGATTCCCTGTAGGAGCCGGCTTGCCGGCGATAGCGGTGGGTCAGGCAATAAGTACGTGACTGAACGGACGCAATCGCCGGCAAGCCAGCTCCTACAGGTATTGCGCTCGTCCCGGTGTCGCCAAACTACGTCGAATTTGCAGGCACCAGGACAGCCATGACACTTTGGATGTGCAGGGCTGTGCACCGAAAATGAGAAAGCCGCGAGATGATCGCGGCTTTTTTTGTTTCTGCGAGAAGCGGCCTAGTAGCTGCTCTCCGGCAAACTCGCAATAATCGAGCGATAGCTGTTCATCCGTTGCTGCTGCACGCGGCCTTCTTCCAGTGCCTTGAGCAAGGCGCAACCCGGTTCGCGGTCGTGCTTGCAGTCACGGAAGCGGCAGGTGCCGATCAGGTCGTTGAACTCGATGAAACCGGCTTCGACGTCGGAACGGCTGACGTGGCCCAGGCCGAATTCGCGGATGCCCGGGGAGTCGATCAACTCACCGCCACCGGGGAAGTGGAACAGCCGCGCGGTCGTGGTGGTGTGAGTGCCCTGGCCGGACAGCTCGGACAACGGGCCGACGCGGGTTTCGACTTCCGGTAGCAGGCTGTTGACCAGCGAGGACTTGCCGACGCCGGACTGGCCGACGAATACGCTGATGCGTCCGTCCAGTTGCTCCTGAAGTTGCTCCATGCCATTGCCGTGGTGCGCCGACACTTCCAGCACTGGATAACCCAGCGTGCGGTAAACCGCGAGCAAGGCATTCAGCGCCGGGGCGTTCTGCTCGTCGATCAGGTCGAATTTGTTCAGCAGCAGCAGCGGCCGAATGCCGGCGTGCTCCGCAGCGACCAGATAGCGGTCGATCAAATTGGCGTGAGGCTCGGGCAGCGGCGCGAAGACGATGACGATCATGTCGACGTTGGCCGCCACCGGCTTGAGCTGGCCACGACTGTCCGGGCGGCAGAGTTCGGTTTTGCGCGGCAGTTGCGCCACGATCACCCCGATGCCCTGGTTGCCGGCACGCCAGACTACCTGATCGCCAGTCACCAGCGCCGGCAGGTTGGCGCGCAAGTGGCAGCGGAACACCTGGCCGGCCAAATCGCCATCGAGGGCTTCGACTTCGACCTGCACACCGAAGTGTGCGATCACCAGGCCGGTCTGTTCCGGACCCAGGTCGCCACCCTCAAGTGCCTCGACAGCCGAGGACTCGCGTTTGGCGGCGCGGGCAGCGCGTTCGCCCTGAATCTTTTCGATGCGCCAGTTTTGACGACGATTGAGTTGGCGTTTGGCCATGGGTGTTCCGTATCAAGAATGCAGCGATTAGGTAAAACGGCCGCGAGTTTAGCACGCCCGGCCACCTCCCTAGGCTAAACTGCGCAGCATTGCCTAGGAGCCGACACATGCAAAACCCGCAGAATCTGATCTGGATCGACCTGGAAATGACCGGTCTGAACCCTGATACCGACGTCATCATCGAGATGGCCACCATCGTCACCGACAGTGATCTGAACACCCTGGCCGAAGGCCCGGTGATCGCGATTCACCACAGCGATGAGATCCTCGCCGGCATGGACGAGTGGAACACCCGTCAACACGGCGGCTCGGGTCTGACCCAGCGCGTGCGCGACAGCCGCATCAGCATGGCCGAAGCGGAAGCAGAGACCATCGCTTTCCTGGAGAAGTGGGTGCCGAAGGGCAAGTCGCCGATCTGTGGCAACAGCATTTGCCAGGATCGCCGCTTCCTTTATACGCACATGAAATCCCTGGAAAGCTTCTTCCACTACCGCAACCTCGACGTCTCGACTCTGAAAGAGTTGGCCGCACGCTGGGCGCCGGACGTGCGCGACAGCTTCAAAAAGGGTAGCACCCACCTGGCGCTGGACGACATCCGCGAATCCATCGCCGAGCTGCAGCACTACCGCAAGCATTTCATCAAATTCTAAATCTGGAATACGGACCTGTAGGAGCCAGCTTGCTGGCGATGGCGTCCTCAAGGGCCCCATCGCCAGCAAGCTGGCTCCTACAGGGGCTGCGTTGTACCTGCGGGAGCGGTGTTTGCCCGCGAAGAAGGTCGCGCGGTTTATCCATGTTAACGCCCCCTTTTGGTGCTGCACCTAAATGGCTAGACTGCGCGCCTTCCTGCAAGGACCGCCACCATGTTGCTGATGCTTTACCTGATCGCCATCACCGCCGAAGCCATGACCGGCGCACTGTCTGCCGGCCGTCGCGGCATGGACTGGTTTGGCGTGGTGCTGATCGCCTGCATCACGGCGTTGGGCGGCGGTTCGGTGCGCGACGTGCTGCTCGGTCACTACCCGCTGACCTGGGTCAAACACCCGGAATACCTGGTGCTGACCTCGGTTGCGGCCATGGTCACTGTTTTCACGGCTCGCTGGATGCGCCACCTGCGCTCACTGTTTCTGGTGCTCGACGCCGTGGGTCTGGTGGCGTTCACCCTGATCGGCTGCATGACCGCGCTGGAAATGGGCCACGGCATGCTGGTGGCCTCGGTCAGCGGCGTGATCACCGGGGTGTTCGGCGGCATCCTGCGCGACATCTTCTGCAACGACATCCCGCTGATCTTCCGCCGCGAGCTCTACGCCAGCGTCTCCTTCGCGGCGGCGTGGTGCTACATGCTGTGCATCTATCTGCAACTGCCCGGTGAACAGGCCATTCTCATCACGCTGTTTGGTGGCTTCTTGCTGCGGTTGTTGGCGATTCGTTTTCACTGGGAAATGCCGAAGTTCGTTTATAACGACGAGCAATGAGCGGCAATGCTTACATTCGTCAAGAACGGCACGAATAACCTATAAAGTTGCGGTATATATGTAGCGTTTGTCAGGCGAGTAATTAAATAAGCTGTGGTTTTCCACTGTTTAAAAAGGTTACTTGCATGTCTGATTCAGACTCGACAAACGCGCCGCCCGACGCGCATCAAACGTTGATAATAAAGTCGATTCCCGACTGGTTGATTCGTGCGCCTGCCGAAAGACGCCTGGCATTGAAAAACGCCGGGGTTGTTTTTCCTGACTGGTACCGCTCGGCATCCGCCGCCAGTCATGAGGCCTTGAAGCAGGCGACTCAACGTAGTTGGGTTTCGCAAACCCGGGTGGACCGCCTGTTTGAAGGCCTTGCCGACGTTCGCGCATTTGCCGAGCCGTTGCTGACTCAGGCCCTGAAAAGTCAGTTCGAGATAGAACTGGATGTCAGGAAAACGTACCTGCGACTCTATGTCCCCAAAGATTTACCGGTCCGCTATGAAGTGACGACGATTTCACTTCTGGATGCTGCCTTGCATAACTTCGAAATGAAGGAGACGGCAGCGCGTTACTTTGACAGCGCTTCATGTTTTATCACTGAGCCCGATACGGCCGGGCAGTTCGATATTCTTCAAATTAATAGTCGCTTGTCTGTCGCGGCATTTGCCTCGCTGTGCCGACAACTTGATATCGGAGGGCGCTATAACCAGCAACTTGAGGCGCTGTTATTACCTGCGGATGCTGCGGCCAGAGCGATGCTGGCACACAAAGTCATAACCAGTCAGCAGGATCGATTCAGGGTGGCGACACTCCTGGCGCGAATGAAAGGGGACATTGGGCACGCTGAACAGATGCTGTTGCCGGGCCTGCTCACAGAGCAAAAAATACCGATGCCTGGCGCAAAAGCGCTGCGTTTGTATCAACTGAGCCTCTTGGGAACGGTGCTGACCGGCATCGTGCTGTTCTCGGCGGATCCAGAACATTCTCGCGAAGTTGAACCGGTGATTGCCTACATCCCCGATGACCCAGAGCACCCGCTGAAAACCTATGCCTCCGCCCGCGAATTCGTGGACGAACTGACCCGGCAATTGCGCTCTACCGATTACCAGCGTTTTTTTGCCCGATTTGTCGCTCACGACCAACGAGGCACCTTTTTCGCCACCTTGCTTAGTTTGCTCAACGCCGCAGCCCCCGATGCGCGGCCCAACCTCAGGATGCAAACACAGCGCGTGGGGCCGCAATTGTGGACCTGGCTGTATCAATCCAGACTGAACCAGATCCTCAATGACGCGCGCGTCATGGCCGTGTCTACCGCAGACGAAGACCGCAAGTCGCGTTGGGAACAATGGGACAGCCTGGAAAAAGTCGCCACCGTTGTGCTGGAAGTCGCGGCGCTGGCGGCGATTCCGTTCGTGCCGTTTCTGGGCGAGTTGATGTTGGCCTATACCCTGTACCAACTGCTGGACGACACGTTTACCGGCATCCTTGATTGGGCCGAAGGGCAGTTGATCGAAGCGTCGGCGCATTTGCTGTCCATTGCTGAAACGGTCGCCCAGTTAGGCGCGTTTGCCTTGGGCGGCCTGGCCGTCGGCAAACTGCTGTCCGTTGCCCCCGGCGCTTTCGTCAACCGCTTGAAAGTCGTTGATTTGGGGGCGGGCCAGCAACGATTGTGGAATCCCGATCTGAGTGCGTATGAGCGTGCGGTGCGCTTGCCAGCCGACTCCCGGGCCGATGCGCTCGGTTTGCATCGGCATCAGGGCGCGAGCGTGCTGCTTCTGGATGGCAAAGCCTATGAAGTGGTGCCCGAGACTGACGGGGATGTCTATCGCATTCGCCATCCGGACAGGCCGTATGCCTACAAACCACAACTTGCTCACAACGGCGCGGGAGCGTGGGCGCATGAGGTTGAGCGCCCCATGGAGTGGCGGCGCGCGCAACTGTTTCGTCGCCTGGGGCATTCGGTGGCCGAGTTTTCGGATGTCACGGCTGGACGCATTCTGGCGGTAAGCGGCATCGACGAGGCAGTGCTGCGCGACATGCACGTTCATACCCGGCGTCCCCCGGCCTTGCTCGAAGACACCATCCGGCGTTTCAAACTCGATCAGCAGATTCAGGCGTTCATCGCGCAGATGCAAAGCACCGATTCGCGGGTGTATTTGAAAGCCGATCCGCAGATGCAGGTGAAACTGCTGCAAGCTCAGGGCGTGAGCCTGCAGGACAGCCAGCTGCGAAGCGGCGATGTGGTTCGAAGCGTGGTTGAAACGCTTGAGGATGCACAGCTGAAAAAACTGCTGGGTGAAAGCCCTGCGTTTGGCGATTCATTGCCAGGAATCGATGTGCGGGCCGCCCGGCTGCGACTCAGAATCGCGGGTTGGGCACAGGAAAGTCGCGCCAGTTTGTTCGAGGCAAGTGAACGCCACTTTGAGCTGAGCAGTGATGAAAACACCCGGCAGATACGCCGGATTTTTCCTGAACTGCCCAAAACCATCGCTGAAGAATTATGGCGCCATGCAGCGGCTGCCGATCGTCTGCACATGCAGCACAACCTCGGAATCACCCGGCGAATGGCGCATGAAGCGCTGTTCTATCTGCGGGAAGTGCGCCTCAGCAGGGCGTACGAAGGGCTTTATCTGGAGACAAGTGCGAATCCGGATTCCGACAGGTTGGCGCTGCATAGGCTCGAAAGCCTGAACGGCTGGTCGCCAGAGGTGCGCATCGAAGTGCGTGACGGCACCGTTGACGGTGCGTTGGTGGACAGTATCGGTGGTCCCGAGGCCCCGATCCGCAAAGTCCTGGTCAAACAGAATGGCCAGTACCAGGCCTACGATGGCTTCGGCAAGGAGCTGCACGCATTCGACGATCTCTACGGCGCCGTCCAGCATGCCCTTCCCGATGCTCAGCGCCGGGCGTTGGGTTTGCCTCATGTCGGGCAGGGCGCGGGGCTCCGGCAGGCGGTCAGGCAACAATCACTGATGCCTCGCTCGCAAGCCCGGGCCTTGCTGGGACAGCCGCCATTGGAGGCGGGTGCTCGCTCACCCATGGGGCTGGCTGTGGGGCGTTCTGGCTATCTGTTGGGCGGTGGCGATTTTGTGCCGGAGCCGGCGCGTTCCGTAGGGCAGCGGCTTCAAGCGCTTTACCCGACGCTCTCCGAGGAAGAAATGACGACGTTGCGCAGCGAGCGATTGATCGGGGAGCCGGTGTTGGCCGTTGCGCGCCTGGAGAACGAGTACGTGACGTTGGTCAATGAGTTGGAGATGTGGAGCAATGACGTGCCGTCCCATCATCCGACCACGGGATCGATGCTTGCAGACAATGAACTCTCTATTCAGCGCCAGGGCAGAAAACTGTTCGCGCAAGAGTTGCAGGCGAATTGGAGTCGCAGGCTAACGACGGCCAACCGCTACACACCGACCACGCTTGATTACGATCTGGAGATACTCGGTGAGTTACCGGTGTTGTCGGCAGACTTCAGCCATGTTCGTGAGTTGTCTTTGAGCAGCAGCGCCGGGTTGGGCGGGCATTCCTTTCTCGCCAGCTTCCCGGGTGTGCGGTACCTGACATTGTCAGGCTTCGCGCTGGATACTTTGCCCTTGGAAATCTATCAGATGAGGGCACTGGAGACGCTGACCCTTGATGACTGTGCTATCGAACTGAATGAGGCTGCGGTCGAAGGCCTCGCGCATATGGAGGGTTTGACGCTTTTACACCTGGACCACAACCCGCTTGGGTTGACTCCCGATGTTCGTTACATGAGCAGGCTGGACAGTCTCTACTTGAAGAACACAGGTTTGATGGATGTGCCTGTCGGATTGTTCGATCTTGAACAGTTGGCGTTTGCCGATCTGAGGTTCAATCAGATCACCACATTGCCGGATGAGCTGTTTGAAGTTTCTGATGCGCGAGATGTCAATTACAACTTGTTGGGTAATCCGTTGAGTGAAGCCTGCAGGTCGCGTATTGAAATTTATATTGAGGGCTCCGGTTTTGATAAAAAGATAATGATTCAATTTGATGGTGTGCTGGATGAAGAAATCGATTGGCAGGAAGCGCCTGATTCGGACGACAGCGGAGTTGATGAGGGGGATTCGGACTGAGTCGGTTGTAATGCTTTGTAAGTGATTGCTTGGGTGGAAAGTTGCATGTTTAAGTTTGTGGTAATTACTGCATTGAGGTGTTGATTCTTTCTTGTTATTAGTCGGTGATGCGACCCGTTGAGTCGATTAATAACCAGCAAGGAATGCGTCATGAGTAATATTCAAGGCTTGACTGCCACTGTAGAAAGTAACAAACCTTCCATATCAGGATTGTCAAAACTGGAAGTCCGCTTCGAAGCCCCCGGTGTCGAATCAAAAAAAGTGTATGCCAATGGGCGGATGCAAGTTCGCGTCTGGGTGTTCGTCGAAGCGGTAGATGAAAATGGTGATGCAGTTGAAATCGACCTTTCCCCGCTTCAATTCTCCGCAAAGCTGATTCATTTCCACAATGGCCAGCCATTGGAAGGGGAGTCGTATCAAAATCTGCCACTGGCTGGTTGGAATGCCAGTCGTTACGAAAACGGGTACACCCATGACATGCCCGGAGGCGTTCAGTCCGGCAGCGCAGGGAGCAGCAGCGGAACGCCCGTAGAGTTCTGGGTTTCATCGGCAATCGACGGGCAAGCTCAAATCGCTGCTGAAGTGACGGTGCAGGGCAAGGTTTACCGAAGTAATAACACCCTGAATCCGGATGGCCGGAAGATTTCCAGAAGTGTTGTGATTCATGCGGAAAAAAGCCCTGATTATGGCGTGGAGCAATTTACATGGCAGTCGCATGAACTTCGCGGATCGTTTGAGGGCGATCTATTGTTTCGATACAACTTGGGGCTGTATCCAGGCGGCAAGCAAGTAAAACTGCTGCGTTGGGAAAGTCGTCAGTACGAAGTCGGTGGTACCTACCCTGTTTTATTCTGTGATACAGGCTTGATTCTGGGGCGGGATGCGCCGAGGTCCTTCGTGGGTGTCATTGCTCCTTCTCGGGCAACAGAGTTGGATGTCTACGTTTCTGAGTGGCGCAAGGTTGAAGTAAACCAGCGTTCGGGGGAGTTGACAGTTATAAAGGGTGTGCCTCCGCAGTATGTTTACACTAATCAAGTAAGAGTTGAATCTTTTCACTTTGTCGCTTTCGATGAGTTCGGTAATACGCACAATTTATCGATTGAAATCGATATTCCTAATGATGAGTTTGTATTGAGAAGAGGCTGAGAGTCAATTGAGTCAAGGCTTTGATCAAGACATGTGCGCAGCTGATGTGCTGCGTGATGATTCAATATTCATGAGTTCTAGGGGTATCTGATAATGACAGTCACTGAAGTGGCGAGCGTCTATTCCAATGCGTTTAATTTTGATGAGTTTCTTGCCGGCGGAGTCGATCCCCGTACCGGTATTTACACCTGTTCGTTGATGCTGAGTGACATAAAGTCCGCGGAGTTGAACGGTCCTTCTTTACCAATCAACTTGTCCTACAGCCCACTCAACAGTATCGACAGCGGTTTCGGCATCGGTTGGTCGATGGCAATGACCCGTTACGACGCGGGCAATGAAATACTCGGTTTGTCCGGTGGCGGAAGTTTCAAGACGAAGCAGACAGCCACCCACCTGATCTTCGATGAGTTGAAACTTGAAACGCTCAAGGTCGAACGGTCTGGGCCAGGGCGTTTTGACGTCATCCATAAAAATGGCATGCGTGAAGAGCTGAAGATCTTTGAGGGCAGCGATGTAGCGGTACCGATGAGGATCGTTGGCGCCAATGGTGCTGCCATCACGCTCGACTACACCGCCATCAACGGGCAACCGGCGCTGGTCGCTGTGAAGGACACACAGCGTACGTTGCTGAGCATTTCCCGTACCAGGGGCAAGGTTACGCTGACGCAATACCCCGGCACCGAATGTGAAGCCGGCTTTGTGTTGTCGCTCGCTAACAACGCGGTGACCTCCATTGATTTGCCCGTAGGCGGGTCCTGGTTTCTGACCTATGAGCCTTTCGGCAATCTCCAGTGCCTGACCCAGGTCGATTCGCCGCTAGGAGCGCGAGAGATCATCGGGTATCAGGAAGCGGGGCATCAATTCCCGCCCGGTTCGCCGATTCGCTCCATGCCTTATGTGATCTCCCACACCGTGTACCCACGGCAGAATCAGCCCGCGATCACAAAAAATTATGAGTTCTCGCAGAAGAATTTCCAGGGCTTCGATGACGACGGCAGGCGATGGTCCCCGGACGGTGACACGCTCTACAAGAGCTCGTCGGGCTATGAGTATTCTTCGACCGAAAAACTGATGGCGGGCACAAAGGTCCACAGCTCCACGGTGCGCACCTACAACAAATATCATCTGCTGGTTTCGCAGGTGACGACTTGTCAGCAGATGATCACCACCCGGTCCACGGTGTACCACATCGATTCGGGCAAGAGCTTTCTTGAGCAGCCTGCGCAGTTTCGATTGCCCAAAGTCCAGACGTTACGCTACGAAAACCGCAGCGCCGGGACATCGCGCGAAGAGCTTACCCACACCGAATTCGATGGGGCAGGCAACCTGCTCAAACAGGTCGGGCCGGATGGGGTAACGACCCTGTCTGAATTTTATCCCGCTGCCGGAGCGGAGGGGTGCCCTGCCGACCCATTGGGATTTGTCCGGTTCGAGAAGCAGAGAACCATCATCCCTGCGTCGCAAGCATCGGATAAACCAAACGCCGCCTCGACGGTGATGCGTTATCGCTATGCCTTGCACGCCTCGTTGCAAGGTTCGCCGGTGACCGCCGTGCTGCCTGTCGAGGAGAGCTTTTATGAGCTGAACGCAGACGTTGAAATTCTGCGTTCGAAAACACAACGGGTTTACGTCAATCAGCCTGATGACCCGCTGCGCCATGGCTTGCTGCAAAAACAAACCGTCACGCAAAACGCCTTGGCGACGGTTACCGAGTTTTCCTATGTGCTCGACAACAACCGGCTTGAAATTCAGAGCACCCTCAAGGGTTTCGATGGCACCGTCAAAACCGCGGCTCAGACACTCTCATCGCTCAACGGCATGAAGCTGGGCGAACGCGGCGAAGACCAGGGAGCGGTTGCCTACACGTTCGATGCCATTGGCCGGCCCCTGAGCGAAACGTTTTCGCCGGGCACGGCAAACGCCGCGACCCGCCGCATGGTTTATCAGGCGGCCAGCAATAAAGCACCGGCGACGATGCTCACGACAGATCTGCTCGGCGTTCAGCAAAAAGTTGTGTACGACGGCCTCGGGCGCGTCGTCGCAGTCGAAGAGCAGGATTGCGATAACCCGGACGAAGTGGCCAGGACCCAGTTGTTCGTGATCTATGCCGCGCGCCACGATGCGCTGGGCCAGTTAGTGGAGCAAACGCATTCTGACTGGTGGGACGGGGTTGCCCGGCCGGTCAAGACCGGGTTTGTCTACGATGGCTGGGGACAGGTCAAGACCACGCTTCACGCTGACGGGCGCAAGGAGCATTGCACAATCGACCCTGTGGCCCGCTCTGAAACCCGCTGGCTTGAGGGCATGGGCAAGTCTGTCACCAGCCTCAATGTTTTCGGCAAGCCTGATCGTATCGAGTCGTTCAATATTGCGGGTGAAACCCAAGGCGCAATCGTTCATGGCTATGACGGCATCGGCCGAGCCATCAGCCAGACCGATCCTGTCGGCAACACCACCACCTATGAGTACGACGTGTTCAATCGGTTGCGGCGCAGCGTCTTGCCCGACGGGAACACCGTGCAGACCGACTACGCGCTGCACAGCCAGGCGTCGCTTGCCACTGAAGTGAAAGTGGCGGACCAAAGTCTTGGTCGGCAGACATTCGATGGCTTGGGCCGCTTGAGCGAAAGCACCGTGGGTGGACGCACGGTCACTGCGGGCTACGCGGCAGGATTCACGCAACCGATCTGGCAGAAAAGCGCCAGCGGTGAAAAAGTCGAGTTTGTTTATGCGCGTGATTTCGGCGGGCGCGTGATGCAACGCAAGGCGACCGGACTGGACGCCGGATTCACTTACGACCCACTGCACGGGCAATTAGCCAGTTGTGTCGAGCAGGGGGGGGAAACGCGTTTCGAATATCACCCTTCCGGACGCCTGAAAAGTGAAACCACCGCGCACGCGGGCGTGGACCGGACGGCGTCGTACACGTACACGTTCAATGGCCGGCCTCTGACCTGCGTCGATGTGCTCGGTCAGGCACACAAGACGGAGTACGACGAGTGGGGGCGGGCAAAGTCGTTTGAGGAGAGTTCGCTCAAGGCCGATTTCATCTACAACGCCGTGGGCCTGCTGGAGCGGGTCGACTCGCAGGATACGCAGGCCAAGCGTTCCATGACGACTCGCTTGGTCTACGACGATCAGGGGCGAGAAATTTCGCGCAGCTTTGAGGTCAAGGGCGCTGCTACTCAGACCCTGAAATCGAGTTACGACCTCGCTGGCAAGCTGACGCAGAAGGTACTGGGCATCGGTGAAGACGTACTGCGCGACGAACGCTTCGACTACGACGCCCGAGGTCGACTGGGCCACTACACCTGCAGCGGAACGCTGCGGCCACGCGATCCCTTTGGCAAAGACATTATCAAGCAGACCTACGTTTACGATGCGCTGGATAACATCGTCAGCCTGCAAAACGATTTTCCCGGTGGCAGCAACACCACGACTTTTACCTACAGCTCTGTTGATCCCACGCAACTGATCGAGGTTCAGCACTCTCACGCGGATTATCCGGCGCCGGTTACGCTGCAATATGACGCCAACGGCCAGATGATCCAGGACGATCAGGCTCGTGCGCTGAGCTACGACGCACTGGGGCGATTGACGCAAATCGCTGCGGGATCCGGGGCGGTGATGCGCGGCTATCACTACGATGCGCGCGATCGTCTGGTGGAGCTGTCACAACCCGGCGCGCCGGGTGCCCAGCGCTTCTACCATGACGGGCGGGTGATCAACGAGATCAGCGGTGCTGACCGTCGTACCTGTGGGCGCCAGTCCGGTTTATTGCTGGGGGAGCAGCAACAGGGCGCGGGCGATGGATTGACGCTGTTTGGCACAGACCTGCAGCAAAGCGTTTTGATCGCCGAGTCCGGCACTCAACGCGACGAAATTGCCTACAACCCCTACGGATATCGTCCTGCCGAAGGCGGGATATTCAGTCAGGCAGGATTCAGCGGTGAGCCGCTTGATCCGTTGACCGGGCTCTATTTGCCGGGCAATGGTTACCGGGCCTACAGCCCGACGTTGATGCGTTTCCTCAGTCCGGACAGCTTGAGCCCGTTTGGCGCGGGTGGATTGAACCCATACGCTTACTGCCTCGGCGACCCGATCAATCGGGTTGATCCGACCGGGCATGTTTCCTGGCAATCTGCCTTGGGCGTTGGCCTTTCGCTGTTCAGCATTGCGACCAGCATCCTGACCTTTGGCACAACCACGCCGCTGGCGGTCGCTAGCCTGACGTTGGCGCTGGCGTCCGGGATCGCCGGCATTGCGAGTGAGATTGCTCACGAAGTGATGCCGCAATCGGAGCTGGGTGACGTCCTCGGCTACGTCAGTCTGGGGTTGGGGCTGGCGTCTTTTGCGGCTGGCGCCGGGGCGGCCGCTCAGGGCGCCGGCAAGGTCGCGGGAGCGTTCCGGTCAGGCTTGAACGGCGATGCACGAGGAGCGGCGAAAGCGATGGCCGGCGGGATGAGCGGAAGAAGCGCAAGGGCTGGATCATCTACTCAGTCCGCAGAGGCATCCTCCGCAAAGTGGGTTTACAAGACTTACAACGCGCAGCGCAACATTCCGGGTTTTGAGTCACTGGATGATGCGAGCAGGGCAAAGTTTTTCCGGTTCAAGGACGCGATCAAGGATGAGGGGATGACACCGGGCCAGGCAGCCGAACTGCTAGGTGGAAAAACCTACTACAACGAAATGGTGCCGTTCAAATCACCCAACCCCAAGCAGCTCCTTGAGCCCGGATACTTCAATGAAACCGGCTACACCGAGATCAGGCTCAACCAGGGAATGCGTCTGTTTTTCTATGTGAACAAAGACACTCGGACAGCGACCATGTTCAAGTTTGGTCATACGCAAAAAGGAGGTTGACGCCGGGTGGGGGCAAAATCAGGCGTCGCGCAGTTCATGCTGACGCAACGCCCACTCCACATGCTCCCTAACCAACTCCGACGGGTATTCCCTTCGCGCCTTCAATGCTTCCAGCACCGGAATCGTTGAAGGCGCATTCCCCAAACCCACCGCCAGATTCCGCAACCAGCGCTCATACCCCGCCCGACGCAGCGGCGAGCCTTCGGTGCTGCTCAGAAACCGGTCTTCATCCCACATGAACAGCTCGGCCAGTTCCGCGTTGTCCAGGTTGTGCCGTGGCTTGAAGTCGCTTTCGCCGGACGGACGGGCAAAACGGTTCCACGGGCAGACGATCTGGCAGTCATCGCAGCCGAACACCCGATTGCCGATCAATGGCCGCAGATCCTCCGGGATCGCGCTTTTCAGTTCGATGGTCAGGTAGGAAATGCAGCGCCGGGCATCCAGCACATAGGGGCCGACGAACGCGTTGGTCGGGCAGATGTCGAGGCATGCGGTGCAGCGGCCGCAATGTTCGGTGGCGTGCGGAGGGTCTTCCGGCAGCGGCAGATCGACAAAGAGCTCACTGAGAAAGAAGTAACTGCCGGCCTTGCGATTCAAGACCAGCGTGTTTTTGCCGATCCATCCAAGGCCGGCCTTTTCGGCGATGGCTTTTTCCAGCACCGGTGCGCTGTCGACAAATGCGCGGTAGCCGAACGGTCCGATGACCGCCTGAATCTTTTCTGCCAGTTGTTGCACGCGTTTACGGATCAACTTGTGGTAATCGCGGCCCAAAGCATAACGCGACACGTAGGCTTTTTCCGGTTGCGCCAGCAATTGCGCCATTTGTGTATCGCCCGGCAGGTAATCCATGCGCAGGGACACTACCCGAAGCGTGCCGGGCACCAGCTCTTCCGGGTGTGAGCGTTTGCTGCCATGGGCGCCCATGTAGTCCATTTCGCCGTGGTAACCGGCTTCGAGCCAGCGCGCCAGGTGCTGCTCATGCTCGGCCAGATCCAGGCCGCTGATGCCGACTTGCTGAAAGCCCAGCTCGCGGCCCCAGTCCTTGATGGATTGGGCGAGGGCGGGCAGGTCTGTGGTAATAGCGGGCATGAGGCGAGAGAAACCGGAGCTGAGGTGCGTATAATTCTGCCAGACATCGGAGCCCGAAGACGCATGCCGCACACTAAAGATGATTTACCCGACGTGCTGTACAGCGCCGCGCAAGTGCGAGCACTCGATGCGAGCCTGATTGCGGCCGGTACGCCGGGCTTCGAATTGATGCAGCGGGCGGCGCGGGCGACCTGGCGTGCGCTGGTCCGGCACTGGCCGACGGCCAACGAACTGACGGTGGCCGCTGGCCACGGCAACAACGCCGGTGACGGTTATCTGGTCGCGGTGTTGGCCAAGCGTGCCGGCTGGCATGTGCGCGTGCTGGCGGTCGGTGATCCCCGGCGTTTGCAGGGTGATGCAGCCTTGGCCCACGCCGAGGCCCTGTCCGAAGGCGTCGCCGTTCAAGCCTGGAGTGCGCAGTCGGAGTTGCGTGGCGTTGTATTGGACGCCTTGCTCGGCACCGGCCTGACAGGCAAGGTGCGCGAGCCTTACGCCAGTGTCATCGCGGCGATCAATGCCAGCGGCCTGGCGGTTGCGGCGGTGGATATTCCTTCAGGCCTTTGTGCGGATACAGGAAGCGTGCTCGGTGCGGCTGTCCGGGCGGACCTGACCGTGACCTTCATTGGTTTGAAACTGGGCCTGTTCACGGGCGAGGCGGCGGACGTGGTGGGCGAGTGGGTCTTTAATGATCTGCAAGCTTCGCCTGAGTCTTTGAGCGGGATCGCCATCAGCGCTCGTCGTCTGACGGCCGGTAACTTGCCGCGTCTGGCGGGGCGTGCGCCGACCGCCCATAAAGGCAAATTCGGCCATGTCTTGCTGATCGGCGGTGATCGCGGTTTCGGCGGTGCCATTTTGCTGAGTGCACAAAGTGCGCTGCGCAGTGGCGCCGGCATGGTGTCGGTGGTCACTCGCAGCGAGCACGTGCCAGCCGCACTGGCCAGAATTCCCGAGGCGATGGTGCTGGGCACTTCGTCGGCGAATCAGCTGATGGGTTTGCTGCAAAAGGTTTCCGTGCTGGTGGTCGGTCCGGGCTTGGGGCAGGCTTCGTGGGGACGCAGTCTGCTTTCGGCGGCGGCCAATGCGCCGCTTCCACAAGTCTGGGACGCCGATGCGTTGAATATGCTGGCTGACGAACTCGTGAGCCTGCCCAAGGACTGCGTGATCACGCCGCATCCGGGGGAGGCGGCACGGTTGCTCGGGATCAGTACCGCTGAGGTTCAGGCCGACCGTCCGTCCGCTGCTCACGCATTGAGCAAAAAATATACAGCTGTAGTGATTCTAAAAGGCGCCGGCAGTCTTATCGCCAGTCCCGACGGGCGTCTGGCGGTGTGTCATCAGGGCCATCCGGCCATGGCCGCTGCCGGTCTGGGCGATGTGCTGGCCGGTCTGGTCGGCGCGTTGCTGGCCCAGGGCATGGACGCGTTCGATGCGGCCTGCCTTGGCGTCTGGCTGCACGCCAATGCCGGCGCGCAACAAGGTAAATCGGGCCGTGGGCTGGCGGCCAGTGATCTGATTCCAGCCATTCGTCAGTTGTTGGAGGAGCAAGCACCGTGTCTGAAGTAACCCTGTACCTGGCTGATGAAGAAGCGATGACCGCGTTTGGCGCCCGCATCGCGAAAACCACCGAAGGGCACGGTCTGATTTTTCTGGAAGGGGATCTGGGGGCGGGGAAAACCACGTTGTCCCGCGGCATCATCCGGGGGCTGGGGCATGAGGGCGCGGTAAAAAGTCCGACGTTCACCCTGGTCGAGCCCTACGAGATTGGCGACATCCGCGCCTTCCATTTCGATCTCTATCGTTTGGTTGACCCTGAAGAACTGGAGTACCTCGGCATCCGCGACTATTTCGAAGACGATGCCTTGTGCCTGATCGAGTGGCCCGATAAAGGTGCAGGCTTTTTGCCAAAGCCCGACCTGACCATTACCATTAGCCCGCAAGACAGCGGGCGTTCGCTGAAAATTTTGTCCCAGGGCTCGCGTGGCGAGTCGTGGTGTGCCGCTTTGGCATTGGAAATCAATTAAATGATGGGGTCAGGTATGCGCTTTCGCGCGATGGTAGCTGCCGTAGGGATGTTGTTTTTGGCGGTGACCGTCGACGCTGTGGCCGAAACGAAGGTCAACAGCGTCCGTCTGTGGCGGGCGCCGGACAACACACGGTTGGTGTTCGACCTGACCGGGCCGGTGCAACACAGCGTTTTTACCCTGACAGCCCCGGACCGACTGGTGATCGACATCAATGGCGCCACCCTCGGTGCGCCGCTGAACGTGTCCACTGCCAACACCCCGATCACCGCCATGCGCTCGGCCCAACGCACGCCGACCGACCTGCGGGTGGTCATCGACCTGAAAAAAGCCGTCACGCCGAAAAGCTTCACCCTGGCGCCGAACGCCCAGTACGGCAACCGCCTGGTGGTCGATCTGTTCGATAACGCCGCCGACGCCGCGCCAATCCCCGCGCCGACCAACGTCGCGACCGTCGCGCCGGTACCGGTCACCCCGGTCGATCCCCCGGTCAAGCTGCCGCCCGCACCGGCCGGCAAGCGCGACATCATTGTCGTGATCGACGCAGGTCACGGCGGCGAAGACCCGGGCGCCTCGGGCTCTCGCGGTCAGCGTGAAAAAGACGTGGTGCTGGCGATCGCTCGCGAATTGCAGCGTCAGGTCAACGGCATGAAAGGCTTCCGCGCCGAACTGACCCGCACCGGCGACTATTTCATTCCGTTGCGTGGCCGTACCGAAATCGCCCGTAAGAAGGGCGCTGACCTGTTCGTTTCGATCCACGCCGATGCCGCGCCTTCGGCCGCTGCGTTCGGTGCCTCGGTGTTCGCCCTGTCGGATCGCGGCGCCACGTCGGAAACCGCCCGTTGGCTGGCCGACAGTGAAAACCGCTCCGACTTGATCGGTGGTGCCGGCAACGTCAGCCTCGACGACAAGGACCGCATGCTCGCAGGCGTGCTGCTCGACTTGTCGATGACCGCCTCGCTGACGTCCAGCCTGAACGTCGGCCAGAAGGTTCTGAGCAATATCGGTCGTGTTACACCTCTGCATAAACAGCGCGTGGAACAAGCCGGGTTCATGGTGTTGAAGTCGCCGGACATCCCGTCGATCCTGGTGGAAACCGGGTTCATCTCCAACGCCAACGAAGCCTCGAAACTCGCGGCGTCCAGCCACCAGCAAGCGCTGGCTCGCTCGATCAGCAGCGGCGTACGCCAGTTCTTCCAGCAGAATCCGCCACCGGGCACGTACATCGCCTGGCTGCGCGATTCCGGGAAAATCGCCCAGGGGCCGCGTGATCACCGGGTGAACCCGGGTGAAACCCTGGCGATGATCGCTGTGCGTTATCAGGTGTCCCCGGCCACCTTGCGCAGCGCCAACAACCTGAAAACCGACGAGCTGAAAATCGGTCAGACCCTGACCATTCCCGGCACCGAACTGGCATCCAAAGAATGAATCAGGCCGTGATCAACAGCGCTCGCATTGAGCTGCTCAGCCCGCGACTGGCGAACCAGATTGCCGCCGGCGAGGTGGTCGAGCGCCCGGCTTCGGTGATCAAGGAATTGCTGGAAAACAGCCTCGATTCCGGCGCCAAGCGCATTGACGTCGATGTCGAGCAGGGCGGCGTCAAGCTGCTGCGGGTGCGCGACGATGGCAGCGGCATTTCTGCCGATGACCTGCCGCTGGCCCTGGCCCGTCACGCCACCAGCAAGATCCGCAACCTGGAAGACCTCGAACAGGTGATGAGCCTCGGGTTCCGTGGTGAGGCACTCGCCTCGATCAGCTCCGTGGCGCGCTTGACCCTGACGTCCCGCACCCGCGATGCCGATCAGGCCTGGCAGGTCGAAACCGAAGGCCGGGACATGGCGCCCCGCGTGCAGCCAGCCGCTCATCCGGTGGGCACCTCCGTGGAAGTGCGGGATCTGTTCTTCAACACCCCGGCACGGCGCAAGTTTCTCAAAACCGAAAAAACCGAATTCGATCACCTACAAGAAGTGATCAAACGCCTGGCCCTGGCGCGCTTCGACGTGGCGTTCCATTTGCGCCACAACGGCAAAACCATCCTCAGCCTGCATGAAGCCCATGACGACGCGGCCCGCGCCCGGCGTGTGGCGGCGATCTGCGGCTCGGGGTTCCTGGAACAGGCGCTGCCGATCGAAATCGAGCGCAACGGCCTGCATTTGTGGGGCTGGGTGGGCTTGCCGACCTTCAACCGCAGCCAGGCGGACTTGCAGTATTTCTTCGTCAACGGCCGCGCCGTTCGCGACAAACTGGTGGCCCACGCGGTGCGCCAGGCCTATCGCGACGTGCTGTTCAACGGTCGGCACCCGACTTTCGTGCTGTTTTTCGAAGTCGATCCGGCCGGTGTCGACGTCAACGTGCACCCGACCAAACACGAAGTGCGCTTCCGTGACGGGCGCATGGTCCACGATTTCCTCTACGGCACCTTGCACCGTGCCTTGGGCGATGTGCGACCGGATGATCATCTGGCGGCACCGGTGGCGACTGCCATCGTTCGTCCGAGCGGCCTCGAGGCCGGTGAATTCGGTCCGCAAGGCGAAATGCGCCTGGCGGCCAATGCGCTGCTGGAGCAGCCCCAGGCGCAACCATCGTTCAACACGCCGGCGGGCTCGGGCGCTGGTGCCGGTTATCAGTATCAATACACGCCGCGTCCTCAGTCCGGCGTGCCTGCGGCTGAAGCCCAGGCGGCTTACCGTGAGTTTTTTGCGCCGCTGCCGGAAGCCAATGCTGTCGCGCTGCCGGCCGGTCAGGACGATATTCCACCGTTGGGTTACGCATTGGCGCAACTCAAGGGCGTCTACATCCTTTCGGAAAACGCCCAAGGCCTGGTATTGGTGGACATGCACGCCGCTCATGAGCGGATCATGTACGAACGCCTGAAAGTCGCCATGGCCAGCGAAGGCCTGAGCGGTCAGCCGCTGTTGGTTCCGGAATCGTTGGCCGTGAGCGAGCGCGAAGGCGATTGCGCCGAAGAAAACGTCGCGTGGTTCCAGCGTCTGGGCTTTGAGTTGCAGCGTCTCGGCCCGGAAACACTGGCTATTCGACAGATTCCGGCCTTGCTCAAGCAGGCGGAGGCCAATCGATTGGTTAGCGACGTGCTGGCGGATCTGATGGAATATGGCACCAGCGACCGGATTCAGGCGCACCTGAACGAATTGCTTGGCACCATGGCTTGCCACGGCGCGATCCGGGCGAATCGGCGACTGGCCCTGCCGGAAATGAACGGTCTGCTGCGTGACATGGAAAACACCGAGCGCAGCGGTCAATGCAACCATGGCCGACCGACCTGGACCCAATTGGGCCTGGACGATCTGGACAAACTGTTCCTGCGCGGTCGTTGATGAGCCAGCTCCCTCCTGCGATTTTCCTGATGGGCCCGACCGCAGCGGGCAAGACCGACCTGGCCATCGAGCTGACCAAAGTCCTGCCTTGCGAGCTGATCAGCGTCGATTCGGCGCTGGTCTATCGCGGCATGGACATCGGCACCGCCAAGCCCTCGAAAGAGATTCTGGCCGAATTTCCCCATCGTCTGATCGATATTCTCGACCCGGCAGAGAGCTATTCCGCCGCAGATTTCCGCCGTGACGCCCTCGAAGCGATGGCTGACATCACCGCGCGGGGCAAAATTCCGCTGCTGGTGGGCGGCACAATGCTCTATTACAAGGCTTTGGTCGAAGGCCTGGCGGACATGCCCGCGGCCGATCCTGAAGTGCGCGCACAGATCGAAGAAGAAGCTGCGCGCCTTGGCTGGCAAGCCCTGCACGACCAATTGGCGATCATCGACCCGGAATCGGCAGCGCGTATTCACCCGAACGATCCGCAACGACTCAGTCGAGCGCTGGAAGTTTATCGTGTCAGCGGTCAGAGCATGACCGAGCTTAGACTGAGACAATCTGCGCAAAGTACTGAAGCAGCCGCTTCGGGACTGCAACAATTGCCCTATACTGTCGCGAACTTGGCCATTGCTCCGGCAAATCGTCAGGTACTGCACGAGCGAATTAAACAAAGATTCACTTTAATGTTGGAACAGGGATTCATCGACGAGGTCGTAGCCCTGCGTAAGCGAAGTGACCTGCATTCCGGGTTGCCGTCTATACGTGCAGTAGGCTACCGACAAGTCTGGGACTACCTGGATGGCAAGCTGACGCAAGCCGAGATGCAGGAGCGTGGAATCATTGCCACGCGCCAATTGGCAAAACGTCAGTTCACCTGGCTGCGCAGTTGGGCTGATTTACACTGGTTGGACAGCCTGGATTGCGACAATCTGCCGCGCGCCTTGAAATACCTGGGGACCATCTCCATATTGAGCTGAGTCCTTGCAATTGCCGTCTATCCTTGGGGGTGTGACGGCCACAAGCCATCTGTTTACCTATTTTTTATATTGAATCCTTAAAGGAGTGCGGCACATGTCAAAAGGGCATTCGCTACAAGACCCTTACTTGAATACTTTACGTAAAGAGAAAGTTGGGGTGTCCATCTACCTGGTCAACGGGATCAAGCTGCAAGGCACGATCGAGTCTTTCGACCAGTTCGTTATCCTGCTGAAGAACACCGTCAGCCAGATGGTTTACAAACACGCTATCTCTACAGTGGTGCCGGTTCGTCCAATTCGTCTGCCTAGCGCAACCGAATCCGAAGCAGGCGACGCTGAGCCAGGTAACGCCTGATAGGAGTCTCCTTTGTTCTTTGAGCGCCACGGTGGTGGTGAGCGAGTAATCCTCGTTCACTTGGATGGACAGGACCCTGAGGCGCGCGAAGATCCGCAGGAGTTTCAGGAATTGGCTAATTCGGCCGGCGCCGAGACCGTTGCGTTTTTTAACGTGCCGCGTCATCGGCCAACCGCCAAATTCCTGATCGGTAGCGGCAAGGTCGAGGAACTGCGCGACCTGGTCCATTCCGAAGAAGCCGATCTGGTGATCTTCAATCACACGCTTACGCCCAGTCAGGAACGTAACCTCGAACGTGTTTTCGAGTGTCGCGTGATCGACCGCACCGGTCTGATTCTCGATATTTTCGCCCAGCGCGCCCGTACCCATGAAGGCAAGCTCCAGGTAGAACTGGCCCAGCTTGACCACATGAGCACCCGGCTGGTTCGTGGCTGGACTCACCTTGAGCGTCAAGGTGGCGGTATCGGCATGCGTGGCCCGGGTGAAACCCAGCTGGAGACCGACCGTCGCTTGCTGCGGGTTCGCCTGCGACAGATCAAGGGCCGACTGGAAAAAGTGCGCAGCCAGCGCGAACAGTCGCGACGTGGCCGTACGCGTGCGGATATCCCTACCGTGTCTTTGGTGGGGTATACCAACGCCGGCAAATCCACGCTCTTCAATAACGTGACGAAATCCGACGTGTACGCGGCTGACCAATTGTTTGCCACGCTGGACCCGACCTTGCGCCGTCTGGAACTGGCCGACCTGGGGCCGATTGTCCTGGCCGACACCGTGGGTTTCATTCGTCACTTGCCCCACAAGCTGGTCGAGGCATTTCGGTCTACGCTCGAAGAGTCGAGCAACTCCGACCTGCTGTTGCACGTGATCGATGCGGCCGAACCGGATCGCATGTTGCAGATCGAGCAGGTGATGGTGGTGCTGGGCGAGATTGGTGCCCAGGACTTGCCGATCCTCGAGGTCTATAACAAACTCGATTTGCTTGAAGGCGTTGAACCACAGATCCAGCGCGACGAAAGCGGCAAGCCTCAACGGGTCTGGTTGTCGGCGCGTGATGGCAGTGGTCTGGAATTGCTCGAACAAGCCATTGCCGAGTTGCTGGGCAGTGAGATGTTTATCGGTACCTTGCGCTTGCCGCAACGATTCGCTCGACTGCGTGCGCAGTTCTTCGAACTCGGAGCGGTGCAGAAAGAAGAACACGACGAAGAAGGTGTCAGCTTGCTGGCCGTTCGATTGCCACGCTCGGAGCTCAATCGGCTGGTCAGCCGTGAAGGCGTTGTGCCGACAGAGTTCATCGAACAACACACTTTGCAATAAAAGCCTGAGAAAGCGGTTGTGCCGCGGTGACAGGCATTCTGTAGCATTGGTCGGCGCGCCGTGGGTGCGTCTTTGCTTTATCAGATGGAGAGCGCTATGGCTTGGAATGAGCCGGGTGGCAACTCGAATAATCAGGATCCTTGGGGTGGCAAGCGTCGCAATAACGGCGACCGCAAGGGACCACCGGATCTCGACGAGGCCTTCCGAAAGCTGCAGGAAAGCCTGAATGGGTTGTTCGGTGGTGGTAAGAAACGCGGTGATGACGGCGGTGGTCCGGGCAAGAGTGGCGGCTTTGGCGGCCTGCTCGGCATCGGCCTGGTCGTGTTGGCGGCCGTGTGGCTGTACAGCGCGGTCTATGTAGTCGACGAGCAGGAGCAAGCCGTGGTGCTGCGCTTCGGCAAGTACTACGAAACCGTCGGCCCGGGTCTGAACATCTATTTCCCGCCGATCGATCGCAAGTACCTGGAAAACGTCACGCGTGAGCGTGCGTACACCAAGCAGGGTCAAATGCTGACTGAAGACGAAAACATCGTCGAAGTACCGCTGACCGTGCAGTACAAGATCAGCAACCTGCAGGACTTCGTGCTGAGCGTCGATCAGCCGGAAATCAGCCTGCAGCACGCGACTGAAAGTGCCCTGCGCCATGTGGTGGGTTCCACCGCGATGGACCAGGTGCTGACCGAAGGTCGTGAATTGATGGCCAGCGAGATCAAGGAGCGTCTGCAACGCTTCATGGATACCTATCGCACCGGCATCACCGTCACCCAGGTCAACGTACAGAGCGCAGCGGCACCGCGTGAAGTGCAGGAAGCCTTCGATGACGTGATCCGCGCCCGTGAAGACGAGCAGCGTTCGCGCAACCAGGCTGAAACCTATGCCAACGGCGTCGTGCCGGAAGCCCGTGGTCAGGCCCAGCGCATCATCGAAGATGCCAACGGCTACCGTGACGAAACCGTCTCGCGCGCCAAGGGTGAGGCCGATCGCTTCACCAAACTGGTCGCCGAGTACCGCAAGGCACCTGAAGTCACCCGCCAGCGTCTGTACCTGGACACCATGCAGGAAGTCTTCAGCAGTACCAGCAAGGTTCTCGTGACCGGCAACAAGAATGGCCAGAGCAATCTGCTGTACTTGCCGCTGGACAAGATGGTCGAAAGTGGTCGCAACACCAGCACTTCGGTGACCGGTGCGGCAGCCACCAGCAATGAAGCGAATGCGCGTGCGGCAGCTGATCTGCAGCAACAGCCTGCACGTACCAGGGAGAGTCGCTGATGAGCAATAAATCGCTGATCGCCCTTATTGTCGGCGTCGTCGTGGCGATCGCAGCCTGGAACTGCTTCTACATCGTGGCTCAGACCGAGCGTGCGGTGTTGCTGCAGTTCGGTCGCGTGGTTCAGACCGATGTTCAGCCGGGCCTGCATGTGAAAGTGCCTTACGTTAACCAGGTGCGCAAGTTCGACTCGCGCCTGATGACGCTGGATGCACCGACACAACGCTTCCTGACGCTGGAAAAGAAAGCAGTCATGGTCGATGCCTACGCCAAGTGGCGCGTGAAGGACGCTGAGCGTTACTACACCGCGACTTCCGGCCTCAAGCAGATTGCTGACGAGCGTCTTTCCCGTCGTCTGGAATCGGGCCTGCGTGACCAGTTTGGTAAACGCACGCTGCACGAAGTGGTGTCGGGTGAGCGCGATGCGCTGATGACCGATATCACCGCTTCGCTGAACAAGATGGCGGAAAAAGAGCTGGGCATCGAAGTGGTCGATGTTCGGGTCAAGGCCATCGATCTGCCGAAAGAAGTAAACCGCAGCGTGTTCGAGCGTATGAGCTCCGAGCGTGAGCGTGAAGCTCGCGAGCACCGCGCCAAGGGTAACGAGCTGGCAGAAGGCATTCGTGCTGACGCCGATCGTCAACGCCGCGTGCTGCTGGCTGAAGCCTATCGTGAGTCTGAAGAGGTTCGCGGTGATGGTGATGCCCAGGCCGCTGCGATCTACTCCAAGGCCTACGGCCAGGATCAGGAGTTCTACGGTTTCTACCGTAGCCTGCGTGCCTACCGTGAAAGCTTCGCGAACAAATCCGACGTCATGGTCCTCGACCCAAGCAGCGACTTCTTCCGTTACCTGGAAAAAGCCAAGCCTTGATACGACGTTGACCTGAATCATCCCCCGCCTGGCGGCTAAAGCCTCGGGCGGGGTGATCCTTTGGGAAAACGTGTGTATGATGCGGCAGCCGGGAAATTCCCGGCTTTTTTGCGTCTGCACGTTTGATTGCTGTTGTTTATGCAGGCGCCCGAGTTGAATGACTCGACAGGTTTTTCGAGGAAAGTGATTGGCGAAGCTTATTTTCAGGCTTTTCGCCGCGTTGTTTATGGGTGGCTTGTAAACAAAGCCGATCATTTTCTGCTTCACTCAAGGCTCGCCCATAGGCTTGCCGCCCGGACCATAGGGGAATGGCGTAATGGCAACGGTAGACCGCTGGCTGCTGCCAGATGGCATCGAAGAAGTACTGCCACCGGAAGCGGCGCGCATTGAAGTCGCGCGTCGTCAGGTGTTGGATCTGTTCCAGAGCTGGGGTTACGAGTTTGTCGTGACTCCCCATATCGAGTACCTGGAATCCTTGCTGACCGGCGCGGGCCAGGACCTCGATCTGCGTACCTTCAAGGTCATCGACCCGCAATCGGGCCGGCAGATGGGTTTCCGTGCCGACATCACGCCGCAAGTGGCGCGCATCGATGCGCATACCCTGCGTCGCGAAGGTCCGAGCCGTCTGTGCTATGCCGGCAGCGTGCTGCACGCTCAGCCACGCGCCTTGTCGTCCTCGCGCAGCCCGATTCAACTGGGCGCCGAGTTGTACGGCGATGCCAGCCCGAGCAGCGACGTGGAAGTCATCAGCCTGATGCTGGCCATGCTGCAACTGGCCGACGTGCCGGAAGTGCACATGGACCTCGGTCATGTCGGCATCTACCGTGGCCTGGCCCGCGCGGCCGGTTTGTCCGGTGAAGTTGAACAACAGTTGTTCGATGCGTTGCAACGCAAGGCCATCGACGAGGTCATTACCTTGACCGAAGGCTTGCCTGCCGATCTGTCGGGCATGCTGCGTGCGTTGGTCGATCTGTGTGGCGGCCGTGAAGTGTTGAGCGCTGCTCGCGAGCGTCTGGCGAATGCACCGGCGCCGGTTTTGGCGGCACTGGACGATTTGCTGGCGATTGCCGAGCGTTTGTCCGTGCGTTTCCCGGAACTGCCGCTGTATTTCGATCTGGGCGAGTTGCGCGGCTATCACTACCACACCGGTGTGGTGTTCGCGGTGTTCGTGCCGGGCGTTGGTCAGTCCATCGCTCAGGGCGGTCGTTACGACGACATTGGCGCTGACTTCGGTCGCGCTCGTCCGGCAACCGGTTTCTCTACCGATTTGAAAACCCTGGTGACCCTGGGGCGTGCTGAAATCGAGCTACCGTCTGGCGGTATCTGGATGCCTGACAGTACGGATGCAGCACTCTGGCAGCAGGTTTGCCAGTTGCGCAGTGAGGGTCAGCGTGTCGTTCAGGCATTGCCTGGGCAACCTTTGGCCGCCGCCCGTGAAGCGGACTGCGACCGGCAATTGATTCAGCAGAACGGGCTTTGGCAAGTATCGCCACTGGCTTCTTGAGTTTTCCTGCCGGCCCTTGGCCGGCACCAAGTTTGCGCGAATGAGGACAAGTGTTATGGGTAAGAATGTCGTAGTCCTGGGCACCCAATGGGGTGATGAGGGCAAAGGCAAGATCGTTGATCTGCTGACCGAACATGCTGCCGCCGTAGTGCGCTACCAGGGTGGCCACAACGCTGGTCATACCTTGGTGATTGATGGCGAAAAAACCGTCTTGCACCTGATCCCGTCGGGCGTGCTGCGCGAAGGCGTGCAGTGCCTGATCGGTAACGGCGTGGTGGTTGCACCCGACGCTCTGCTGCGGGAAATCATCAAGCTGGAAGAGAAAGGCGTACCGGTGCGTGAGCGTCTGCGTATCAGCCCGTCCTGCCCGCTGATCCTGTCCTTCCACGTTGCGCTGGACCAGGCCCGTGAAAAGGCCCGTGGCGAGCTGAAGATCGGTACGACCGGTCGCGGCATCGGCCCAGCCTACGAAGACAAGGTTGCGCGTCGTGGCCTGCGTGTCGGCGACCTGCTCAACATGCCGCGCTTTGAAGACAAGCTGCGTGAACTGGTGGATTACCACAACTTCATGCTGGTGGGTTACTACAAAGAGCCAGCCATCGAGTTCGAAAAAACCCTGGCTGAGTGCAAAGAATACGCTGAGCTGCTCAAACCGCTGATGCTGGACGTGACGGCCGAACTGCACGACCTGCGTCGCGCCGGCAAAGACATCATGTTTGAAGGCGCTCAAGGTTCGTTGCTGGACATCGACCACGGCACCTACCCGTACGTGACCAGCTCTAACACCACCGCTGGCGGCGTTGCTACCGGTTCGGGTGTTGGCCCGATGTTCCTGGACTACATCCTGGGCATCACCAAGGCTTACACCACGCGTGTAGGTTCGGGTCCGTTCCCGACTGAACTGTTCGACGAAGTCGGTGCGCACCTGGCCAAACAAGGTCACGAGTTCGGTGCGACTACTGGTCGTGCTCGTCGTTGTGGCTGGTTTGACGCTGTTATCCTGCGTCGCGCTATCGATGTGAACAGCATCTCGGGCATCTGCCTGACCAAGCTGGACGTACTCGACGGTCTGGAAACCATCAACATCTGCGTCGGCTACAAAGATGCCGAAGGTAACGCTGTTGCCCCGACTGATGCTGATAGCTACGTGGGTCTGCAGCCTGTGTACGAAGAAGTGCCGGGCTGGACCGAATCGACCGTGGGTGCTAAAGCCCTGGAAGAGCTGCCAGCTAACGCACGCGCCTACATCAAACGCGTCGAAGAGCTGATCGGTGCACCGATCGACATTATTTCGACGGGCCCGGACCGCAACGAAACCATCGTTCTGCGTCACCCGTTCGCTTAATAAGTCGTTGATGTAAAAAACAAAGGGCCCTTAATCGGGCCCTTTGTCGTTTATGCCTGTTGGACGGCATGACCTTTGCTGTGATCTTCATTAAGAGCGCGTCTTCTGGCGTGCCATCAATTTAATGGCGTCAATGCAGAGGGATATCAAGTGTCGGCGGTTCTCTCATTGTTACAAAGCCGTCTATTGCGGCCTGTGTTCGTTACCCTTGGTATCGCCCTTTTGGTGCAGGTGCTGGTGGCTGTTGCTCTGACGCGGAGCACAGTGACTGCGCTGGAAGCTGATTTGGGTGTGCGCCTGGGTGCCGACAGTCAAAAACTTTCCGGCGAGCTGGAGCAGGCGGGGCGTGAAGTCACGTCGAGCCTCGACAACCTCTCCACCAGCACGCGTCAGCGCCTCACGGCCGGTTTGTCCTCGCGGCTGAAGGACGAGCAGGTGCAGCTGCGTGCGACCCTGGAAAAGGACCTGAAGGACTCCGCCAATGATATGGCGCAGCTTCTCGCCTCCGTCGCGCCCCGCGCCATGTGGGACAGTGACGTTCCCACCCTGTCCGAATTCGCCCGCCGGGCCCAGCGCAATCCCAACGTGTTGTTCGTGATCTATGACGACGCAACGGGGCAGCACCTGACGCGCTACCTCAACCGCGAAAACCCGATCAACAAGGCCCTTCTGGAGAAAGGCCAGGGTGAGCGTGCGTTGGATAAAGTGTTGGATGCGGCGAAAAACGATCCATCGGTCTACTACGTCGAAGCCTCGATCAACCCTAATGGCGTGGAAATCGGCAAAGTCTTGATGGGCGTCTCCACCGCCTCGGTGGAAACCGATCTGGTGGCCCTGGACAAGCGTTTCTCTGCACTGATCTCCAGCAGTGATCAACTGGTCGGCGACAGTCTCAAAGGCGCGGCGGCTGATAGCGCCACGGCGATGCGGGCGCGTCTGACGTCTGCTCAGTCCACCGCCTCGGAAATGAAAGCCAACACCACCAGCACCGTGCAGGAAGCCGCGGCGACCTTGCGCTGGCGCATCGGTATGGGCCTGGCACTGGTCGGTTGCGGTGTGCTGCTGTTGCTGGCGGTCGTTTTGGGTCGGCGCGTAGTCAATCGCTTGAAGCTACTGATTGCCGCGATGGACGACCTGGCGGCGGGCGAGGGCGACCTGACCAAGCGCGTACAGATCAACAGCAAGGACGAAATCGGCGATATGGCCTCGGCGGTCAATCGGTTTGTGGATAAGTTGCAGCCGATCGTGCGCGAAGCGGGCGATGTGGCCCAGCGTACCGGCGTGGAAATCGGCGCCATGACCCTGCGTAACGCTGGTGCCGATGCGGCGGCGGGCATGCAGCGTGACGAAGTGGCCGAGAGCCTGCGCGCGCTGTCGCAAATGGCTGATGAAGCACAGTCCGAAAGCCACGCCATGCAGGCAGCCTTGAAGCAAGTGGTGGACATCCGTTCGGCCACCGATGAAAACACCCGGACCTCAGCGAAGGTCGGCAGCCTGATCGAAGCGTTGGCTGGGCAAGTCGATACCGGCGCGAAAGTCATCGAGCGACTGGCGCAGCAAAGTGAGCAGATTGAAGTGGTGCTGACCGTGATTCACGGGATCGCCGAGCAAACCAACCTGCTGGCACTGAACGCTGCCATCGAAGCGGCGCGTGCCGGTGAGACCGGTCGCGGCTTTGCCGTAGTGGCGGACGAAGTGCGGGCGCTGGCGAGCAAGACCCAGAGTTCCACGGGCGACATTCAGGCGCACATCGTGGCGTTGCAGCAAGGTGCGCGTGAGGCGGTGGAAGTGATCGGCCAGGCCGGGCGTCAGGCCAGCGAAGGTTTGCTGGTGTTGCGTGACAGTGCGCAGTTGCAGCAATCGGTGCAGGTGTCGGTCGAGCAGGTGCATGCGGCGATTGGTCTGGCGACGCAAGCAGCGGCTCATCAGGCGCAAGGTGCGCAAGCGGTGCGGGGCCGGGTTGAAACCATTCATGCGCAGGCTGAGAAGGCGGCTCAGGCGGTGGTGGAAACTACGGCTAGCGGCAAAGTGCTGGATGGCCTCGCGGCGCAGCTCAAGGCGAGCCTGGGGCAGTTCAGGGCCTGATGGATTGTTTTAACGGGCCTCTTCGCGAGCAAGCCCGCTCCCACATTCGAACGCATTCCATCTGGAGAGTCGCGGTCTAATGTGGGAGCGGGCTTGCTCGCGAAGGGGTCTCAACGGCTCAAATACATCCGGGTTGTTAGCAGGTACACGGGCAATCCCGACACCAATATCAACAACGCCGCATAAGGCGCCGCCGCCGCAAACTCCACATTCGCGGTATGCGCCCAAACCTCTGTCGCCAGCGTATTGAGCCCGGTCGGACTCAGTAGCAGCGTCGCTGTCAGCTCCTTCATCGCATCCAGAAACACCAGCGCAAACGCCGCGCCCAACGCCGGGAAGATGATCGGCAGCGTCACCCGACAAAACGCGCTGAACGACGAGGCGCCCAGCGTGCGAGCCGCTTCTTCCAGCTGTGGAGCAGCTTTGTTCAGTGCCGTGCGAATCGGTGCCTGCGCCAAGGGTAGAAACAGCAGCGCATAAGCGATCAGCAGCAACGCCGATGTCTGGTACAGCGCCGGCACATAGTGCAGGGCGAAATACACCAGCGTCAGCGCAATCACCAGTCCCGGCAGCGCATGCAACAGGTACGGCAAGCGCTCGGCCCAGATCGCCAATTGGCCTTTATAGCGCACCACCAACAAGCCCACCGGCACCGCCAATACCAGGCACAGCGCGGCGCCACCCAGCGAAAGCGCAAGGGACGACAGCAGCGCCTCGCTGATCGCCGCCACCGGAAACGCTGCCGACGAACCTACCGCCAGCCAGTACACCAGCATCCCCAGTGGAATGCCGCTGCCGATGATCGCCAGTGCCAGACAGTAAATCTGCCCAACAGCCGCCCAGGGTCCCAGCTGCACCTGTTCCGCCTGCCGCGCCGCGCCCTGGCCGGTGCGCACGTGCCGACCTTTGCCGCGGGCTCGCAGCTCAAGCCACAACAGCATCAGGCACAGCGCGAGCAACACAGCGGAAAGCATCGCCGCATTGGCATTGCTGAATTCCAGTTCGAATTGCTGATAGATCGCCGTGGTGAATGTCTGCAAGCCAATAATCGACAACGCGCCGAACTCAACGAGCATGTGCAATGCGATCAGCAGTGAACCGGCGAGCAGCGACGGCCATAGCAGTGGCAGGGTGATCCTGAAAAACACGCCCCAGCGATTCTGCCCGAGCGTGCGTGCGGACTCCTCAAGCGAGGGGTCGAGATTGCGCAGAGTCGCCGCCACCGGCAGAAAAATCAGCGGGTACTTGGACAGGGTCATCACCAGAATCGCCCCGCCCAAACCCTCGAAGTGCGCACTCAGCGAGACCCAGGTAAAGCTGCTGACAAACGCCGGCACCGCAAACGGCAAGCACAGGATCACGCCCCACAATCGACGGCCTGGCAGATTGCTGCGTTCCAGCAGCCAGGCGAGCGACAAACCGATCACGCCACAGGCGACCGTTACGCCGACCATCAGCTCCAGGGTGTTGCGCAGCAAGCCAAACACGTAGGGCCGCCACAGCAAATGCAATGCCTGGGCCCAGCCGGCTTGCCAGGTCTTGAGCCCGACATACACCAGCGGCAACACGCTGAGCAGTACCAACAGCAAAACCGGCAGCAGCAGCCAGATCGACGGCCGCTTGCGCCGTGGCACGTAGCTTCCGCGCATGGCTGGTGCAGATAGCGGTGCGCTCATCAGTTCAAGCCAACGTCGCGTTCCAGGTCCAGGGCTTCTTCGGCGTTGCCGAGGTCGGCTGGCGTGACTTTCGGTGCTTCAAGCTCGCTGAACGGCTTGAGGCCGCGGTCCGATTCCATGCCCTTGTGCAGTGGGTATTCGGCGGTGGTCTGGGTGATCACGCGCTGACCTTCTTCGCTGGCCATGTAGGCGAGGAATTGCTGGGCTTCTTTTGGGTGTTTGCTGGACTTCAGCACGGCAGCGCTGGAAACGGTGATCAACCCGCCGACGTCGCCGCCGGTGAAGTAATGCAGTTTCGAGTCCAGCTGGCCTTTTTCGCGTTGCAGGGCGAACCAGTAGTAGTTGTTCACCAGCACAGTCGCGACTTCGCCGTTCTCCACGGCTTTCAAAGCGACCATGTTGTTGCTGTAGGTCTTGCCGAATGCGCGCAAGCCGGTCAGCCATTCTTCGGCTGCATCCATGCCGTGCACTTTGATGATTGCCACGGCCTGTTCCTGGAACGCGCCGCTGGTGGGCACGAAGCCAACCTTGCCTTGCCATTTCGGGTCGGAGAATTCCATCACCGATTTGGGCAGGTCTTTTTCATCGATCAGTTTGGGGTTGAACGCAACCACGCGGACTCGCGCGGTGATGCCGATCCAGGTGCCATTACCGGCGACGTAGTCTTTTGGCAGCACGGCGAGGGTGGTGGCATCGGTTTGTGCCAGCAGGCCTTGCTCGCCGAGTTTGTTCAGCGGTGGCGATTCTTCGGTGTAGATCACGTCGGCCGGGGAGCGATCGCCTTCTTCGACGACTTGGCTGGCAAGCTGGTTGCTGCTGCCTTTGCGCACGTTGACGTGGATGCCGGTCTTGGCTTCGAAAGCTTTGGCGACGGCGTCGCCGACTTCCTTGTGTTGACCGTTGTAGAGTGTCAGGGAAACTGGATCAGCAGCCTGGGTGAGGGGGGTAGCGAGTGCCAGGCCGAGCAGGGTGATGGTCAGGCCGCGGCGCAGGGTATTTCGAAACGTCATTCGCAGGGTTCCTCACTGTCGCATTGCAAAAACTTGAAACAATGATAAACGATATTGTTTCTCAAGTGCGCCTTGCGGAGGGTGGCCTGACTCCTGTAGGAGCGAGCCTGCTCGCGATGGACGTGAACGATGACGCGTGTTGTCTGGCTAAACGCGGTGCCTGTGAGTTCATCGCGAGCGGGCTCGCTCCTACAGGGGTTGTGTGGTTTTTAGAATGCCAGAAACGCAAAAACCCGCTTTCGCGGGTTTTTGTGAAATTCCAGAGCAAGCTCTGAAATTTGAATTGGTGCCCAGAAGAAGACTCGAACTTCCACGACCGTAAGGTCACCAGCACCTGAAGCTGGCGTGTCTACCAATTTCACCATCTGGGCATAATCTTCAGCGTTGCCGCTGTTGATGTGGCGCACTATACGGAGAGCAGTTTGATCTGTAAACCCCTGATTTGGTTTTAATAAATCAGAACCGTAGAATGCAAAAAACCCGCTTTCGCGGGTTTTTGTGCGAGCCTTGAAATTGATCTAATCTCAAGCTCTGAATTGGTGCCCAGAAGAAGACTCGAACTTCCACGACCTTGCGGTCACCAGCACCTGAAGCTGGCGTGTCTACCAATTTCACCATCTGGGCAGTATCGGCAACGTCTCCGTCGTCGATGGCGCGCACTATACGGAGCGCCTTTTTAACTGTAAACCCCCAGCGTCAAAAAAACCTGGAAAATTTTACCAGCGGCATTTAAATCAGCTTTGCGCTGTCGATAAAGGGCTTTAGATGGGCTCTCGTAGCCTGAAATTTCCCGTTTCATTACGCCTATGCCAAACTAACCCGCATATAGACAAGGTGAAAACTCTCTAATGGCCGATTGGCAGTCCCTCGATCCCGAGGCCGCTCGTGAAGCGGAAAAATATGAAAACCCTATTCCTAGCCGCGAACTGATCCTTCAGCACCTTGCTGATCGGGGTTCGCCTGCTAACCGCGAGCAACTGGTCGAAGAGTTTGGTCTGATCACAGAAGACCAGATCGAAGCCCTGCGCCGCCGCCTGCGCGCCATGGAGCGCGACGCTCAACTCATCTATACCCGTCGTGGCACGTATGCGCCGGTGGACAAGCTCGACCTGATCCTGGGCCGCATCAGCGGTCACCGTGACGGCTTCGGCTTCCTGGTCCCGGACGACGGCAGTGACGACCTGTTCATGAGCCCGGCGCAAATGCGTCTGGTGTTCGATGGCGACCGTGCGCTGGCTCGTGTTTCCGGTCTGGACCGTCGCGGTCGCCGCGAAGGCATGATTGTCGAAGTGGTCTCCCGCGCTCACGAAACCATCGTTGGCCGTTACTTCGAAGAGGGCGGTATCGGCTTCGTGGTGGCGGACAATCCGAAGATCCAGCAAGAAGTGCTGGTGACGCCGGGGCGCAATGCCAACGCCAAAGTCGGTCAGTTCGTCGAAGTGAAGATCACTCACTGGCCGACGCCACGCTTCCAGCCGCAAGGCGACGTGGTCGAAGTCGTGGGCAACTACATGGCGCCGGGCATGGAAATCGATGTCGCCCTGCGCACCTACGATATTCCGCACGTCTGGCCTGAAGCGGTCTTGAAAGAAGCCGCCAAGCTCAAGCCGGAAGTCGAAGAGAAAGACAAAGAGAAGCGCATCGACCTGCGCCATCTGCCGTTCGTGACCATCGACGGTGAAGATGCGCGCGACTTCGATGACGCGGTCTACTGCGAAGCCAAACCGGGCAAGCTGCGCCTGTTCTCCGGTGGCTGGAAGTTGTACGTGGCGATTGCCGACGTTTCCAGCTACGTGAAAATCGGTTCCGCGCTGGACAACGAATCCCAGGTTCGCGGCAACTCCGTTTACTTCCCGGAGCGCGTAGTGCCGATGCTGCCTGAGCAGCTGTCCAACGGCCTGTGCTCGCTGAATCCACATGTCGATCGTCTGGCCATGGTCTGCGAGATGACCATCTCCAAATCCGGCGAGATGACCGACTACTGCTTCTACGAAGCAGTGATTCACTCCCATGCCCGTCTGACCTATAACAAAGTCAGCACCATGCTGGAGACGCCGAAAGTTACCGAAGCGCGTCAGCTTCGTGGCGAATACACCGACGTTCTGCCACACCTCAAGCAGCTGTATTCGCTGTACAAGGTGCTGTTGGCGGCCCGTCATGTGCGTGGCGCGATCGATTTCGAAACGCAGGAAACCCGGATCATCTTCGGTTCTGAGCGCAAGATTGCCGAAATCCGTCCGACCGTGCGCAACGATGCGCACAAGCTGATCGAGGAATGCATGCTGGCGGCCAACGTGGCCACTGCCGAATTCCTCAAGAAGCATGAAATTCCAGCGCTGTATCGCGTCCACGATGGTCCGCCACCGGAGCGTCTGGAAAAGCTGCGCGCCTTCCTTGGCGAACTCGGCCTGTCCCTGCACAAAGGCAAGGACGGCCCGTCGCCGAAGGATTACCAGGCCTTGCTGGCAAGCATCAAGGACCGTCCGGATTTCCATCTGATCCAGACCGTCATGCTGCGTTCGTTGAGTCAGGCGGTGTACAGCGCTGATAACCAGGGTCACTTCGGCCTGAATTACGAAGCCTATACCCACTTCACTTCGCCGATCCGCCGCTACCCGGACTTGCTCACGCATCGGGCGATCCGCAGTGTCATTCATTCGAAAATGGACACCCCGCACGTTCGCCGTGCCGGCGCGATGACCATTCCGAAGGCGCGCATCTATCCATACGACGAAGCTGCGCTGGAGCAACTCGGCGAGCAGTGCTCGATGAGCGAGCGCCGTGCCGACGAAGCGACCCGCGACGTAGTGAACTGGCTCAAGTGCGAGTTCATGAAAGACCGCGTGGGCGAGTCGTTCCCGGGTGTGATCACCGCCGTCACCGGTTTTGGCCTGTTCGTCGAGCTGACCGATATCTACGTCGAAGGCCTGGTGCACGTCACCGCGCTGCCGGGCGATTACTACCACTTCGACCCTGTGCATCACCGCCTCGCCGGTGAACGTACCGGTCGCAGCTTCCGCCTTGGCGACACCGTTGAAGTGCGCGTCATGCGCGTCGACCTCGACGAGCGCAAGATCGACTTCGAGATGGCTGAAAAAACCATCAGCGCACCGATCGGCCGCAAGAAGCGCGGGACTGAAACCGCTGCACCTGCTGGCAAGACCGCAGCAGAGCCGGCACCGGCGAAAACCGGTCGTCGTCCTGCCAAGGAAAAAGCGGTCGAAGCCTATCGCCCAAGCGATGCGGCAGCGAAAAATGCTGAGCTGCGCAAAAGCCGTGAAATGAAGCAGGCGTTGCTGTCTGAAGCGAAAAGCGGTGGTAAAGCGGCGTCTGGGGGAAAGACCGGACGGTCGGCGCCTGACAAGGCTCCCGGCAGCAAACCGAGCAAACACCGTAAAGGCCCGCCGAAAGCGGGCTCGGCCCCAGCCAAAAGCGGCGGGGCGCGTAAACCTAAGGCCAAGTCATGAGTCAGTTGGAAAAAATCTACGGCGTGCATGCGGTAGAAGCATTGCTGCGTCACCACCCGAAACGCGTCAAGCAGATCTGGCTGGCGGAAGGCCGCAGTGATCCGCGGGTTCAGACGCTGATCGCGCTCGCGGCCGAAAACCGCGTAGCCGTCGGCAATGCCGAACGTCGCGAGCTGGATGCCTGGGTTGAAGGCGTGCACCAGGGCGTGGTGGCGGACGTGAGTCCGAGCCAGGTCTGGGGCGAGGCAATGCTCGACGAGCTGCTCGATCGCACCGATGGTGCACCGCTGTTGCTGGTGCTCGACGGCGTGACCGATCCGCACAACCTTGGCGCTTGCCTGCGTTCGGCCGATGCGGCCGGTGCGCTGGCGGTGATCGTGCCGAAAGACAAGTCGGCCACGCTGACCCCGACGGTACGAAAGGTTGCGTGTGGCGCGGCGGAAGTGATTCCGTTGGTCGCCGTAACCAACCTTGCGCGCACCCTGGAAAAACTCAAGCAGCGCGGCTTGTGGGTTGTCGGTACGGCGGGCGAAGCCGAGCAGAGCCTGTATCAGCAAGACATGACCGGGCCGACCATCCTGATCATGGGTGCGGAAGGCAGCGGCATGCGTCGCCTGACCCGCGATCTTTGCGACTACCTGGTGCACCTGCCGATGACCGGCAGCGTCAGCAGTCTCAACGTTTCCGTGGCGACCGGCGTCTGCCTGTTCGAAGCGCAGCGCCAGCGCAGCGTAAAAGCCGCCGGATCCGCCAAAAAGTCCTGATCTGGATGTAATCCCTGTGGGAGCGAGCCTGCTCGCGATGGCGTTGTAACATTCAGCATAAATATTGAATGTTGCGCCCTCATCGCGAGCAGGCTCGCTCCCACAGTGGTTTGTGGTGAGGCCAAAGAGTGTGTGCGAACGAACTGTTCAAATAATCACCAATTGCCTTGCACCTCTTCTGTCCCTTCTCTACAATTGCGCCCCTTGCTGTGACGGCAGGCACGCATGTGTCTATCGCAAGCAAGTCCATAAGTGTCATTCACTCCTTGTCTGACCGCTTTTGAGCGGCAGGCTACAACCCGTAAGGAGCATTCATGCGTCATTACGAAATCATCTTTTTGGTCCACCCGGATCAAAGCGAGCAAGTCGGCGGCATGGTTGAGCGTTACACCAAGCTGATCGAAGAAGACGGCGGCAAAATCCACCGTCTGGAAGATTGGGGCCGTCGTCAACTGGCCTACGCAATCAACAATGTTCACAAGGCTCACTACGTGATGCTGAACGTTGAGTGCACTGGCAAGGCCCTGGCCGAGCTGGAAGACAACTTCCGCTACAACGATGCAGTGATCCGTAACCTGGTCATCCGTCGCGAAGAAGCCGTTACCGGCCAATCCGAGATGCTCAAGGCTGAAGAAAACCGCAGTGAGCGCCGTGAGCGTCGCGACCGTCCTGAGCACTCCGACGCCGAAGGCGTTGATGGTGATGACAGCGACAACAGCGATAACGCTGACGAGTAATCCACGGACCTTTTGAGGAGCCTATTACATGGCACGTTTCTTCCGTCGTCGTAAATTCTGCCGCTTCACCGCTGAAGACGTGAAAGAGATCGATTACAAAGATCTCAACACTCTGAAAGCCTACGTATCCGAGACCGGCAAAATCGTTCCAAGCCGCATCACCGGTACCAAAGCTCGTTATCAGCGTCAGCTGGCCACCGCTATCAAGCGCGCCCGCTTCCTGGCCCTGCTGGCCTACACCGACAGCCACGGCCGCTGAGACCGGGCAGTCGACACGTAGCAAAGGATTGAATGCATGCGTGCCATAGCTGAGTTCATCATGCGCGGCCGTATGCAGGCCACTCTCGTAGTGGCTGGATGCGCAACATTGCCGTTGTTGTATTGGTTGGGTGCTGCCGCCGGATGCCTTGTGCTCCTGCGGCGCGGATTGAAGGACGCCCTTGGCGTGCTTGCTCTGGGACTGCTGCCGGCGTTGATCTGGTGGCTTTACTCCGATGACCCACGGGCACTTCTGGTGCTGCTGGGGTCTTCGAGCCTTGCGTTGGTTTTGCGCGCAAGCGAGTCCTGGAACCGCGTGCTGCTGGTCAGCATAGCGATGGGAGTGGTGTTTGCAGTGGTGCTGGGGACAGTTTTTGCTCCCCAAATCGAGATGCTGGCGCAGGCCTTGATAAAGGTCATGCCGTCGCTACTCGGTGATGTCTACCAGAAGTTGTCGGTAGACGAGCAAGCGCATTTTGCGTCCCTGATTGCACCGGTCCTGACTGGCCTGATTGCGGCCTTGTTGCAAATCGTCAGTGTGCTGAGCCTGATTGTCGGGCGCTACTGGCAGGCGTTGTTGTACAACCCGGGTGGTTTTGGTCGCGAATTTCGCGCCATCCGATTCCCGCTGGGGCTGGCGATGTTACTGCTGGCGTTCATGCTTCTGGGGCCGAACATCGGCCCGCAGATGGCCATGTTGACGCCGTTGTGCAGTGTACCGCTGGTGTTCGCCGGGCTGGCCCTGATTCACGGGCTGGTGGCGCAAAAGCGACTGGCCAGATTCTGGCTGGTGGGGTTGTACGTCACGCTGTTGCTGTTCATGCAGCTGATCTATCCGTTGCTGGTGGTCCTGGCCATCGTCGACAGCCTGATTGATTTTCGCGGTCGTTCGACGCCGAAAGACGTCGATAGCGCGAACGGTGAAGGTTAAAAGTTAAGAGGATTTTCACATGCAACTGATCCTTCTGGAAAAAGTCACCAACCTGGGCAACCTGGGTGACAAAGTAAACGTTAAGGCTGGTTACGGTCGTAACTACCTGCTGCCTTACGGCAAAGCTACCGCCGCGACCCCAGCCAACCTGGCTGCGTTCGAAGAGCGTCGTGCTGAGCTGGAAAAAGCCGCAGCAGACCGTAAAACTTCGGCTGAAAGCCGTGCCGCCCAACTGGCTGAGCTGGAAGTGACTATCACTGCCACCGCTGGTGACGAAGGCAAGCTGTTCGGTTCGATCGGTACTCACGACATCGCTGATGCACTGACCGCCTCTGGCGTTGAAGTTGCAAAAAGCGAAGTTCGTCTGCCGAACGGCACCATCCGCAACGTAGGCGAATTCGACGTAGCCGTGCACCTGCACGCCGAAGTTGAAGCCACCGTACGCGTTGTCGTGGTAGCAGCTTAAGCAGCACTTGTCGGCTGGCACCCTCGGGTGCTTGCCGGTAACATCGGGCACGATCCTGTTTACAGGTCGTGCCCTTTGTCTTTCTGCAGTTCCTGATTTTCACAACTATTCAAGTGGCCATGAACGATATCTCCGCTCCCGAGCAATACGATCTGCAAACCGCTTCCCTGAAGGTGCCGCCGCATTCCATCGAGGCCGAACAGGCTGTGCTCGGTGGTTTGATGCTGGACAACAACGCCTGGGAGCGCGTGCTTGATCAAGTCTCCGACGGCGATTTCTATCGACATGACCACCGCCTGATTTTCCGCGCGATCGCCAAACTCGCCGACCAGAACTCCCCGATCGACGTCGTGACCCTTGCCGAGCAATTGGACAAGGAAGGTCAGACCTCGCAGGTCGGTGGCCTCGGTTACCTCGGTGAACTGGCGAAAAACACGCCGTCCGTCGCCAACATCAAGGCGTATGCGCAGATTGTTCGCGCGCGAGCGACGTTGCGGCAGTTGATCGGTATCGCCACCGAGATTGCCGACAGCGCCTTCAACCCGGAAGGTCGCACGGCTGAAGAGATTCTCGACGAAGCCGAGCGGCAGATCTTCCAGATCGCCGAGGCCCGGCCTAAAACCGGCGGCCCGGTGAGCGTGAATGACCTGCTGACCAAGGCCATCGACCGCATCGACACCTTGTTCAACACCGATAACGCCATCACTGGCTTGTCCACCGGTTACACCGACCTCGACGAGAAGACCAGCGGCCTGCAGCCGGCCGACTTGATCATCGTCGCTGGCCGTCCGTCGATGGGTAAAACCACCTTTGCGATGAACCTGGTGGAAAACGCCGTGTTGCGCAGCGACAAGTGCGTACTGGTTTACTCGCTCGAGATGCCAGGCGAATCGCTGATCATGCGTATGTTGTCGTCCCTCGGCCGTATCGACCAGACCAAGGTCCGTGCCGGTCGCCTGGACGACGACGATTGGCCGCGCCTGACATCGGCGGTCAACCTGCTCAACGACCGCAAGCTGTTCATCGACGATACGGCGGGCATCAGTCCGTCGGAAATGCGCGCGCGGACCCGGCGTCTGGTGCGTGAGCATGGCGATGTCGCCCTGATCATGATCGACTACCTGCAATTGATGCAGATTCCGGGCTCCGGTGGTGACAACCGGACCAACGAGATTTCCGAGATCTCGCGTTCCTTGAAGGCCCTGGCCAAGGAATTCAATTGCCCGGTGGTGGCGCTGTCCCAGCTCAACCGCTCCCTGGAGCAACGACCGAACAAACGGCCGATCAACTCCGACCTCCGGGAATCCGGAGCGATCGAGCAGGATGCCGACGTCATCATGTTCGTTTACCGGGATGAGGTTTATCACCCGGAAACCGAACACAAAGGCATCGCCGAAATCATTATCGGCAAGCAGCGGAACGGCCCGATCGGCACGTCGCGACTGGCGTTCATCGGTAAGTACACCCGTTTCGAAAACCTGGCGCCGGGTAGCTACAACTTCGACGACGAGTAATCTTCTGTAGGAGCGAGCCTGCTCGCGAAAAACGTGAGAGCGCCGAGTTCATTCTGGAAGGGCGCGTCATCGTTGACGTCCATCGCGAGCAGGCTCGCTCCTACATAGAGCGCAAAGCAATTTCCGACTATAACCGTCGGAATTGGTCGTTTTTTGTGCTATATTCCGCGCCCGCGATTTTTCATCTCAACACCGGTCATCGTCATGCAAACAGCCAAGCCGTTATTTGACTATCCCAAGTACTGGGCCGAATGCTTCGGTCCAGCGCCATTCCTGCCAATGAGCAGGGAGGAGATGGATCAGCTTGGCTGGGATTCATGCGACATCATCATCGTCACCGGTGATGCCTACGTTGACCATCCGTCGTTCGGCATGGCGATCATCGGCCGGCTGCTGGAGTCCCAAGGCTTCCGCGTCGGGATCATTGCCCAGCCGAACTGGCAGTCCAAAGACGACTTCATGAAGCTCGGCGAGCCGAACCTGTTCTTCGGTGTCGCGGCCGGCAACATGGACTCGATGATCAACCGCTATACCGCCGACAAGAAGATCCGCTCCGACGACGCCTACACCCCCGGTGGCCTGGCGGGCAAACGTCCGGATCGCGCGAGCCTGGTTTACAGCCAGCGCTGCAAGGAAGCCTACAAGAACGTGCCGATCGTACTTGGTGGCATCGAAGCGTCCCTGCGCCGCATCGCCCACTACGACTACTGGCAGGACCGGGTGCGCAACTCGATCCTGATCGACGCCTGCGCCGATATCCTGCTCTACGGCAACGCCGAACGTGCGATTGTCGAAGTCGCCCAGCGTCTGTCCTACGGTCACAAGATCGAAGACATCACCGATGTGCGCGGCACCGCGTTCATCCGTCGCGATACGCCGAAGGACTGGTACGAAGTCGACTCCACGCGCATCGACCGTCCGGGCAAGATCGACAAGATCATCAACCCGTACGTGAACACTCAGGACACCCAGGCCTGCGCCATCGAGCAGGAAAAGGGGCCGGTTGAAGACCCGAGCGAAGCCAAAGTCGTGCAGATTCTGGCCAGCCCGAAAATGACCCGTGACAAGACGGTTATCCGTCTACCGTCGGTCGAGAAGGTCCGTGGCGATGCGGTGCTTTATGCTCACGCCAACCGCGTGCTGCACCTGGAAACCAACCCGGGCAACGCGCGCGCGCTGGTGCAGAAGCACGGCGAAGTCGACGTCTGGTTCAACCCGCCGCCGATTCCGATGACCACCGAAGAAATGGACTACGTGTTCGGCATGCCTTACGCACGTATTCCGCACCCGGCGTACGGTAAGGAAAAAATCCCTGCCTACGACATGATCCGCTTCTCGGTGAACATCATGCGTGGCTGCTTCGGCGGCTGCACCTTCTGCTCGATCACCGAGCACGAAGGCCGGATCATCCAGAACCGTTCCGAAGAGTCGATCATTCGCGAAATCGAAGAGATCCGCGACAAGGTGCCTGGTTTCACCGGCGTCATTTCCGACCTCGGAGGCCCGACCGCGAACATGTACCGCATCGCGTGCAAGAGCCCGGAAATCGAATCCGCGTGCCGCAAGCCATCGTGCGTGTTCCCAGGCATCTGCCCGAACCTGAACACCGACCACTCGTCGCTGATCCAGCTGTATCGCAGCGCCCGTGCGTTGCCGGGTGTGAAGAAAATTTTGATCGCTTCCGGTCTGCGCTACGACCTCGCCGTCGAGTCGCCGGAATACGTCAAGGAGCTGGTGACCCACCACGTCGGTGGTTACTTGAAGATCGCCCCGGAACACACCGAGGAAGGTCCGCTCAATCAGATGATGAAACCGGGCATCGGCAGCTATGACAAGTTCAAGCGCATGTTCGAGAAGTACTCCAAGGAAGCCGGGAAAGAGCAGTACCTGATTCCGTACTTCATTGCCGCTCACCCGGGCACGACCGACGAAGACATGATGAACCTGGCCCTGTGGCTCAAGGGCAACGGCTTCCGTGCCGACCAGGTGCAGGCGTTCTACCCGTCGCCGATGGCCACCGCCACCGCGATGTACCACTCGGGCAAGAACCCGCTGCGCAAGGTCACTTACAAGAGCGACGCCGTGACCATCGTCAAGAGCGAAGAGCAGCGTCGTCTGCACAAGGCGTTCTTGCGTTACCACGACCCGAAAGGCTGGCCGATGTTGCGTGAAGCGCTGACCCGTATGGGCCGCGCCGACTTGATCGGGCCGGGCAAGAACCAGTTGATCCCGCTGCATCAGCCAGCGACCGACAGCTACCAGAGCGCCCGTCGCAAAAACTCGACGCCGGCCGGCAGTCACAAGGTCGCGGGTGAGAAGACCACCAAGATCCTGACCCAGCACACCGGTCTGCCACCACGTGCCAGCGATGGCGGTAACCCGTGGGACAAGCGTGAACAGGCCAAGGCAGCGGCATTCGCCCGCAACCAGCAGGCGGCCAAGGAGCGCAAGGATGCAGCCAAAGGCAAAGGGCCGAAGCCTGCGCGCAAGCCGGTTGTGCCGCGCTAAGCCTCACTTGAGCTGAACAGAACGCCAACCTTCGGGTTGGCGTTTTTGTGTGCGGCAACCAAGCGGGCGTTTTCAAAGTCAGATAATGGGTTGTAGCTACTGGCCTCATCGCGAGCAGGCTCGCTCCCACAGGTTTTTCTTTGGATGCAGAATTTTTGAACGACAGAGTTCATTGTGGGAGCGAGCCTGCTCGCGATGAGGCCAGTACAGCCGCAGCCCATTCCAGCTGACAGCCCACTGGTCGCCACATTTGCGTGCAACGCCCCCAAACCAATTTCCTGCATCGCCCGATTTTGGTGCTGTACTGCCTCAAGCAACCGGAGAAAGCGCCAGCGCCACTGGATGGCATAAGTCTTGCGCGCTTTCGAATACGCTTAAGGCTCGCAGGAGGCACGCCGTGTCGATTCATGTCGCATTGCACCACGTCACGCATTACCGCTACGACCGCGCTGTCGAGCTCGGTCCGCAGATTGTTCGCCTGCGCCCGGCCGCCCACAGTCGTACGCGGATACTGTCGTATGCGCTGAAAGTCTCGCCCGAGCAGCACTTCATTAACTGGCAGCAAGACCCCCAAGGTAATTACCTGGCGCGTCTGGTGTTCCCGGAGAAAACCGAGGAACTGCGGATCGAGGTCGATCTGCTGGCGGAAATGGCCGTGTTCAATCCGTTCGACTTCTTCCTCGAACCCTACGCGGAAAAAATCCCGTTTGCCTACGCCGCGGACGAGCGCAAGGAACTGGCGCCGTACCTGGAAACCCTGCCGCTGACGCCGAAATTCAAGGCCTATCTGGACGGCATCGACCGCACGCCGCTGCCCAGTGTGGATTTCCTCGTCGCGCTCAATCAGCGCCTGAGCGAGGACATCGGCTACCTGATTCGCATGGAGCCGGGCGTACAAACGCCCGAACACACACTCGAACATGCCTCCGGTTCCTGCCGCGACTCGGCGTGGCTGCTGGTGCAGCTGCTGCGCAACCTGGGTCTGGCGGCGCGTTTTGTCTCCGGCTATCTGATTCAACTGACCGCTGACGTCAAAAGCCTCGACGGCCCGTCGGGCACCGACGTGGATTTCACCGATTTGCACGCCTGGTGCGAGGTCTATTTACCCGGTGCCGGCTGGATCGGCCTGGACGCGACCTCAGGCCTGTTTGCCGGTGAAGGACACATTCCGTTGGCGTGTAGTCCCGATCCGGGCTCTGCGGCACCGATCAGTGGCCTGGTGGAACCGTGCGAGTGCGAATTCACCCACGAAATGTCCGTTGAGCGGATTTGGGAGGCGCCGCGCGTCACCAAGCCCTACACCGAAGATCAATGGCTGGCGATCCAGGCGCTGGGCCGGCAGATTGATGCCGACCTGCTGGAAGGCGACGTACGCCTGACCATGGGCGGCGAGCCGACCTTCGTCTCCATCGACGATCCGGACGGCGCCGAGTGGAACACCGCCGCGCTGGGGCCAGACAAACGGCGTTTGTCCGCCGAGCTGTTCCAGCGAATGCGCAAACATTACGCACCCAAAGGGCTGGTGCACTTCGGTCAAGGCAAGTGGTACCCCGGCGAGCAACTGCCGCGCTGGTCGCTGAACTGCTACTGGCGTCGCGATGGTGTGCCGATCTGGCACAACAGCGCGCTGATTGCCGATGAGCAAGAAGACTACGGCGCCGATGGCGAACTGGCCGGGCGTTTTCTGGCGAGTGTCGCCGAACGCCTGAAAATTCCGACACGCTTTGTGTTCCCAGCCTACGAAGACAATTTCTATTACCTCTGGCGCGAAGGCACTTTGCCGCAGAACGTCAGCGCCGAAGATTCGCGTCTGGAAGAACCCTTGGAGCGTGCGCGACTGCGCAAAGTCTTCAGTCAGGGGCTGGATAAAGTGATCGGCCAGGTGTTGCCACTGGCGCGCACGGCCAAGGGCGATCAGTGGCAAAGCGGCCGCTGGTACCTGCGCGACGAGCACTGCCGGTTGGTGCCGGGCGATTCGCCACTGGGTTATCGCTTGCCGCTGGGCTCGCAGCCGTGGGTGAAAGCCGCCGAGTATCCGTTCATCTACCCCAACGATCCCAATCAGGAATTCCCGACGCTCCCGGATACTCAGCAGTTGAGCCGCCCCGCCGCCGCGGCCGAAGCGGTCGAGCGTGATCTGAAAATCGACGAATCCGCCGATTGGCTGACGCGCACCGCGTTCTGCGCCGAGGCGCGGGAGGGGCGGTTGTACTTGTTCATGCCGCCGCTGGAGCGGGTCGAGGATTATCTGGAGCTGGTCACTGCAATCGAGGCCACGGCAGAGGAACTGCATTGTCCGGTGCTGCTGGAAGGCTATGAACCGCCAAGCGATCCGCGCCTGAGCAACTTCCGCATCACCCCAGATCCGGGCGTGATCGAGTTCAACGTGCAGCCGTCCGCCACCTGGGATGAACTGGTGGAGCGCACCGAGTTTCTCTACGAAGAAGCGCGCCAGACGCGGCTGACCACTGAAAAATTCATGATCGACGGCCGATACACCGGCACCGGCGGCGGTAACCATTTCGTACTGGGCGGCGCGACACCGGCTGACTCACCGTTTCTGCGCCGTCCCGATTTGCTGCGCAGCCTGATCAGTTACTGGCATAACCACCCGTCGTTGTCCTACCTGTTTTCCGGATTGTTCATCGGCCCGACGTCTCAGGCGCCGCGCGTCGATGAAGCGCGCAATGATGCGTTGTACGAGCTGGAAATCGCCTTCGCCCAGATGCCTTCACCCGGCGAAGAATGCGCACCGTGGCTGGTCGACCGGCTGCTGCGCAACCTGTTGATAGACGTGACGGGTAACACTCATCGCGCCGAATTCTGCATCGACAAGCTTTATTCACCCGATGGCGCAACGGGGCGCCTTGGCTTGCTGGAGTTGCGCGCTTTTGAAATGCCGCCCCACGCGCGCATGAGCCTTGCGCAACAGTTGTTGCTGCGAGCGCTGGTTGCGCGGTTCTGGCGCGAGCCTTATGCGCCGCCGAAACTGGCGCGCTGGGGCACGGAATTGCACGACCGGTTCCTGTTGCCACACTTTATCGAGCAGGATTTCGCTGATGTGATCGTCGACCTCAATGCCGCGGGTTATCCGGTGCGGGCTGAGTGGTTCGCGGCGCATCTGGAATTCCGTTTTCCCAAGGTCGGCGATTACGCCGTCAGCGGCATCAAACTGGAAGTGCGTCAGGCGCTGGAGCCTTGGCATGTACTGGGCGAAGAGGGCGCGGTCGGCGGCACGGTGCGCTACGTGGATTCTTCCCTGGAGCGCTTGCAGGTGAAACTCACCGGCCTGGCACCGCAGCGCTATTTGCTGACCTGCAACGGCGTTCCGGTGCCTTTGCAGCCGACCGGTCGGGTTGGCGAGTTCGTTGCAGGCGTGCGCTTTCGTGCCTGGCAGCCGGCCAACTGTCTGCAACCGACGATCCCGGTCCATGCACCGCTGGTGTTCGACCTGCTCGACACCTGGATGCAGCGCTCGCTGGGCGGCTGTCAGTACCACGTCGCCCATCCGGGCGGGCGCAACTATGACAGCTTGCCGGTGAACGCCAATGAAGCCGAGAGTCGGAGGATGGCGCGTTTCTTCCGCATCGGACACAGCCCAGGGAAACTTCCTATACCGATTCTGGAAATAAACGACGAGCTGCCGATGACTCTCGATTTGCGACGTTTCTAAACCGTACGCGACGCTCGGATTTTTCGTATATCCGGGCGTCATGAGCGTGCGTTAGTCTGACCGTTCCTTGCTGTCTGCCGAGCTTTCCATGCCTGACCTGCTTGACCGCTACCCGCTGACGGCGGGCACTTATCACGAACTGCTCGACGACAGTGGCGCCGTACGCCCGCACTGGCGTCGGCTGTTCGACCAGTTGCAACGCAGCACGCCCGCGCAGCTGGTGCAGCGTCAGGCACTGCTGACCCGGCAGATCCAGGAAAACGGCGTGACCTACAACGTCTATGCCGATCCCAAGGGGGCCGACCGGCCGTGGGAGCTGGACTTGCTGCCGCACGTGATCGCTGCGGATGAATGGGAGCACTTGTCGGCCGGCATCGCCCAGCGGGCTCGACTGTTGAATGCTGTGCTGGCGGACTTGTACGGCCCGCAGCGGTTGATCGCTGAAGGCTTGTTGCCGGCTGAGCTGGTATTCGGCCACAACAACTTCCTCTGGCCCTGTCAGGGCATCTCGCCGCCCGACGGGGCCTTTCTGCATCTGTATGCCGTGGATCTGGCGCGCACGCCCGACGGTCGCTGGTGGGTGACGGCGGATCGGACCCAGGCACCGTCCGGCGCCGGTTACGCCCTGGAAAACCGCACGATCGTGTCCCGGGCCTTTCCCGAGTTGTACCGTGATTTGAAGGTGCAGCATCTGGCCGGGTTCTTCCGCACGCTTCAGGAAACCCTGGCCCGTCAGGCGCCAAGCGACGATGAAGTGCCATTGGTGGTGCTGCTGACACCGGGGCGTTTTAACGAAAGCTATTTCGAACACCTGTATCTGGCGCGGCAACTCGGTTATCCGTTGGTGGAGGGCGGCGACCTCACGGTGCGCGATGCCACGGTTTACCTGAAAACCTTGAGCGGCCTGCGTCGGGTCCACGCGATCATGCGCCGGCTCGACGACGACTTCTGTGATCCGCTGGAGCTGCGCACCGACTCGGCGCTCGGTGTGCCGGGCCTGCTCGAAGCCGTGCGACAAGGGCGGGTGCTGGTGGCCAACACGCTCGGCAGCGGCGTGCTGGAATCGCCGGGGTTGCTGGGCTTCCTGCCGAAGATCAATCAATTCCTGTTCGGCGAAGAGTTGATCCTGCCCTCTATCGCCACGTGGTGGTGCGGCGAAGCGCCGGTGCTGGCCCAGGCGCTGGAAAAACTGCCGGAATTGCTGATCAAGCCTGCGTTCCCCTCACAGAGCTTCGCGCCGGTGTTTGGCCGCGATTTGAGTGAAAAACAGCGTCTGGCGCTTTCCGAGCGCATGCAGGCACGACCTTATGCCTATGTGGCGCAAGAACTTGCGCAATTGTCCCAGGCGCCGATCTGGCAGGCCGAGGGTGGCCAGTTGCAACCCCGAGCCATCGGCATGCGCGTGTACGCAGTGGCGAGTCGCGACGGGTATCGGGTTCTGCCCGGCGGTTTGACCCGGGTGGCCGCCGAGGCCGACGCTGAAGTGGTGTCGATGCAACGCGGCGGTGCGAGCAAGGACACTTGGGTGCTGGGGGACCGGCCACCCAGCGGCGAACAATGGAAAGCCCAGCGCAACATTGGCGTGCACGACCTGGTGCGACGCGATCCGTATTTGCCGTCGCGGGTGGTGGAAAACCTGTTCTGGTTCGGCCGTTACTGTGAGCGCTGCGATGACAGTGCGCGGTTGCTGCGGATCATGCTGGCGCGCTACGTCGATGGCGATGACCCGCAAGCGCTGGACGCCGCGGTCGATCTGGGTGAACGGTTGATGTTGCTGCCCGAAGAAGGCGAGCTGCCTGAACGGTTGTTGGCGGCGCTACTTGGTGACGACTGGCCGTTCAGCCTGCGTTCCAACCTGCAGCGCTTGCAGTGGGCGGCGTCGCAAGTGCGCGGCAAGCTCTCGCGGGAAAACTGGCAGGCGCTGGTGGAGTTGCAGCGCGAGGCCGTCGAGCTGGAAACCGAAGAACCGGATTTCGGCGAGTTGCTGGATTTTCTCAACCGTCTGGTGATGTCGCTGGCGGCGCTGTCGGGTTTTGCGCTGGACGACATGACCCGTGACGAAGGCTGGCGCTTCCTGATGATCGGTCGACGGATCGAACGCCTGCAATTTCTCAGCGGCAGCCTCGCGGCGTTTCTGCGCGGTAGTGGCGCCTTTGATCAGGCCGGGCTGGAGTGGCTGCTGGAGCTGGGTAACAGCAGCATCACCTACCGCTCGCGGTATCTGGCGGTGGCGCAATTGATTCCGGTGCTGGACCTGTTGCTGCTCGACGAACAAAACCCGCACGCGGTGCTGTTCCAGTTGAAGCTGGTGACCCGCACCCTAAAACGTTTGAACGATGATTTTGCTGTGCCGCGCGAAGCCGGCTTGCCGTTTCTGGTGGAGCGTCTGGCGCGCTTTGATCTGGGGTGTCTGGAGAATTCGCTGTTCGGTGAAGCCAGCGTACGCGCCGCCATCAATGGCCTGGCCGACCTGCTGCAAGAGATCGCCGATGCGAGCGGGCAGGTGTCGGATCGTTTGGCATTGCGCCATTTCGCCCACGTCGATGATGTCAGCCAACGCACGGTGTCCGTCTGATGAGCGCTCATTACCAGATTTTCCATGACACCCATTATCACTACGACAGCCCGGTGTCCCTCGCTCAGCAGTTGGCGCATCTATGGCCGCGCTCGTGCGCCTGGCAGCGTTGTACTGCGCAACAATTGCAGATCAGCCCGGACCCGACGGCGCGCCGCGACGAACTGGATGTATTCGGCAACCCACTGACCCGGCTGGCGTTCGAGCGGCCTCACGATGAGTTACTGGTTAATGCCAGTCTTACCGTCGAAGTGCTGGCCCGGCCTACGCTGGATTTCAATCAATCGCCGGCCTGGGAGGAAACCCGCAACGCACTGACCTACAGCAGCCAGCCGCTTTCGTCCGACGTGCTCGAAGCGTGTCGTTACCGGTTTGAATCGCCCTATGTGCATTTGAAGCGCAACTTCGTCGAATTCTCGGAAAGTTGTTTTCCAGCGGGGCGGCCGCTGTTGCTAGGCGTCCAGGCGTTGATGGAAAAAATCTTCAGCGAATTCACCTTCGACGCCGAAGCCACTCAAGTGGCAACGCCTCTGGTGGAAGTGCTGGAGCGCCGTCGCGGGGTGTGCCAGGACTTCGCTCACCTGATGCTCGCGTGCGTGCGGTCCCGTGGGTTGGCGGCGCGTTACATCAGCGGCTACCTGCTGACTCAGCCGCCACCGGGCCAGCCGCGGCTGATCGGTGCCGATGCATCACACGCCTGGGTTTCAGTGTTTTGCCCGGTGTTGGGTTGGGTGGATTTCGATCCGACCAACAATGTGCAACCGGCACTCGAACACATCACCCTGGCCTGGGGCCGGGATTTTTCTGATGTATCGCCGTTGCGCGGGGTGATTCTGGGGGGCGGAAATCACGATCCGGAAGTTCGGGTCACCGTGATGCCACTGGAGTAACAAAGATCCACCCTGTAGGAGCGAGCTTGCTCGCGATGGACGTCAACGATGACGCGTCCTGTCTGGAAAAACGCGCTGTCTTCGATATCTTCGCGAGCAAGCTCGCTCCTACACGGGACACAGATCCGGTGGGCCTGATCAGATCATCGGGCCCTGAGGGTCTCAGGCGTCGGGCGCCTGATCTTTCGGTGCTTCAACATCACTTTCTGCGGTCACTTCACCGTCTGCTTCCGGGTTCAGTGCGGCGGCGTCTTCTTCAGCTGAAGCTTTCTTGCGCTGAAGCTTTTCCTCTTTCTTCTGCTCCTTGGCCAAGTCTCTCTGACGTTTGGCGAAGGAATAATTAGGTTTAGCCATGGGCGATCCTCTGGGGTCGAAGGTGAGGTTGAGCGGCGCATATTCTGCCCTGTATCGGTGCCTAGCCGTTAGCTGGGTTTTTGCTCGGCCCATTTTGGCAGTACCGAGGGCTGCCAGGCGTCCAGTGCATCGAGCAGGGTGTGCGGCGATTCGCTCACTTGCAGCATGTCACGGTGTGCTTCGCGAACGAAGCCTTCGCCGACGATATGATCAAGAAAACCGGTCAATTTACTGTAGAAACCGTTCACTTCCAGCAGTCCCAGCGGTTTGCCGTGGTAGCCGAGCTGGCCCCAGGTCCAGACTTCGAACAGTTCTTCCAGAGTGCCCAGGCCACCGGGCAGCGCGATAAAGGCGTCGCTGAGCTCGGCCATCCGCGCCTTGCGCGCATGCATGCCGTCGACCACTTCCAGGCGCGTGAGGCCGCTGTGACCGATTTCCTTGTCTTTGAGGCTTTGCGGGATGATCCCGATCACTTCACCGCCGGCCGCCAGTGCGGCGTCGGCGACGATCCCCATCAGCCCGACGGCACCGCCGCCATAGACCAGGGTCAGCTTGCGCTCGGCCAACGCTCGCCCGAGGGCGACAGCCGCTTCACGATAAGCCGGGTTGGTGCCGGTGCTGGCACCGCAAAATACACAAACGGACGCTAAAGACATGCCTTACTCCATGGTCAGGATGGCCACAGAGTAAAGGCAGAGGCGCTATGCTCCAAGGTCTAAACTTCACGCCGGGACGTTTCACAGGTGCCACTGGCGCCACAGGCGTAAGCGGCGAGCAAACTGCACAACAGACTATTGATGGACATGACAGACGCTCCGTATAAGTGATGACGACCTGATGATAGGGCCGCCCTAGACGTCTGGCTGGTAGATTGTTTCGATAGGTGTCATAGCCCGAAAGTTGTATACAATTTTTGATTCAGGTCATAGGAACTTGCGAAGTTTTCAGGCAGTCTTCTGTCCATTCGCACTTTTGTTAACCCTGCCTTGGAGATTCACCATGTTTGCCAAACTTGTTGCGGTATCCCTGCTGACACTGGCCAGCAGTCAATTGATGGCTGCCGAGTGCAAGACGACCATCGATTCCACCGACCAAATGGCCTTCAACACCAAGGCCATCGAAATCGACAAAAGCTGCAAGACCTTTACCGTTGAACTGACCCACTCCGGCAACCTGCCGAAAAACGTCATGGGCCACAACTGGGTGCTGAGCAAAGAAGCGGACATGCAGCCGATCGCTACCGATGGCCTGTCTGCCGGCATCGACAAGAACTACTTGAAAGAAGGTGATGCGCGCATTATCGCCCACACCAAAATCATCGGCTCCAAGGAAACCGATTCGGTGACCTTCGATGTGTCCAAGCTTGATGCTGCCGAGAAATACGGCTTCTTCTGCTCGTTCCCGGGCCACATTTCGATGATGAAAGGTACGGTTACGCTGAAGTAAGCGAATCGCGCGCATAAAAAAAGCGTCCACTTGGGACGCTTTTTTTGTGTCCGGCGTTTGACCGCGTCATCGTTCATCGCCAGCAAGCTGGCTCCTACAGTGACCGCGCGGTACTTGTAGGAGCCAGCTTGCTGGCGATGACGTCGGGACTGACAACCCAAATCTTATGGGGCGAAAGGCATCACCCGCTTGTGATGGGTCTTCCTGTACGTATCGCAAATGATCTTGAACGCTTCCTCGCGCACCGGCTGCCCATGCAGGAACGCATCGATTTCGGCATACGTCACGCCATGGGACGCTTCGTCCGGTTTACCCGGCGACAGGTCTTCAAGGTCCGCTGTCGGGACTTTTTCCACCAGCGATTCCGGCGCGCCGAAACTGCGGGCAATCGCCCGGACCTGATTTTTCACCAGACCGCTCAACGGGGCCAGGTCGCAGGCGCCGTCACCGAACTTGGTGAAGAAACCCATCACCGCTTCCGCCGCATGGTCGGTGCCGATCACCAGGCCATGGGCCGCGCCGGCGATGGTGTACTGGGCGACCATGCGCATCCGCGCCTTGGTGTTGCCGAGGACGAAATCCACCGAGACCGCGTGCTTGCCTTCGAACGCTGCCACTTCATTGGCCAGGGATTTGACCGCCGGGCCGATGTTCACGGTGTGGCGCTCGTCTGGCTTGATGAAATCCACCGACGCCTGGGCGTCGTGTTCATCGAACTGGGTTTCGTACGGCAGGCGCACGGCGATGAACTTGTAGTTGTCATCACCGGTGCGGGTGCGCAGTTCACACATGGCGCGCTGGGCCAGCAGGCCGGCGGTCAGGGAGTCGACGCCGCCGCTGATCCCGAGTACCAATGTCTTGAGCCCGGAATTGACCAGGCAATCCTGGATGAAACTGATGCGCCGCACGATTTCAGCCTCGAGGGCGGCCTCGTCGGCGAATGGCGGTTGAACCTTGAGCTGCTCAGCAATCTCACGCTGTACGGCTTGCATGAATTCACTCCTTGCTTGGTGTGCTGGAAAGGGCGGCAGGAACTTTGAAAACGTGTCGCAAATAGGCAACGAAATTCGGGTCTTTACAGTGAGTCTTGCCAGGCTCGTCGGAGATCTTTGCCACCGGCTGGCCGTTGCAGGCCGCCATTTTAAGCACGATGCTCATCGGTTCGACACCCGGAATATCGCACGTCAGGTTGGTACCGATACCAAAGCTGACATTGATCCGACCGCGCAATGCGCGAAATATTTCCAGCGCCTTGGGCAACGTCAGGCTGTCGGAGAACGTCAGCGTCTTGCTCATCGGGTCGATACCCAGCTTTTGATAGTGGGCGATCGCCTTTTCCGCCCAGATCACCGGATCACCGGAGTCATGTCGCAGACCGTCAAAGAGCTTGGCGAAGAACAGGTCGAAGTCGTTGAGGAAGGCATCCATGGTGATGCAGTCAGTCAAGGCGATCCCCAGCAGGCCGCGGTACTCGCGGACCCAGCAATCGAGGGCGGCGATCTGGCTGTCGATCAGCCGCGGGCCCAGTTGCTGGTGGGCCATGATCCACTCGTGGGCCATGGTGCCCAACGGTTTCATGCCCAGCTCTCGCGAAAGGTGCACATTGCTGGTGCCGACGAAGCGCCCGGGGAAATCGTGCTTGAGCACGTTCACCACTTCTTCCTGCACACGGTAAGAGAAGCGACGGCGAGTACCGAAATCGGCTACCTGCAATTCGGACAATTCGTCACTGCTGGCATTCGCGGTCAGCCAGTCGAACTTGCGATAGAGCTGCTCACGCGCCTGCACCAGCACGATCTCCCGGTAGCGATAGCGGTTGCGCACTTCGCTGACGATGGATAGCAGCGGCACTTCGAACAGGATCACATGCAGCCACGGCCCGCGCAGGCGGATGAACAGTTCGCCGTTTTCGATGCCGGTGTGGACGTAGCGCAGATTGAAGCGGAACAACCCGAGAAAACGCAGGAAATCCGGCTTCATGAAGCTGATGCGCTCCATGAAACTCAACTGGTCGGCGCTCAGGCTCAGCTCGGCCAGGCGCTCGATCTGAAAGCGGATTTCCGCCAGGTACGGGCGCAAATCCTCACTGTTACGGCAACGAAACTCCCATTCGACTTCCACGTTCGGGTAGTTGTGCAGCACCGCCTGCATCATCGTCAGTTTGTAGAAGTCGGTGTCGAGCAGGTTCTGCACGATGCGATCGGCAAACACACTCTCGCTCATAACGGGGGTCTCCAGGCTGGCCGCGGCCCGTGGCGGCGACGTTGCAGCTGTTTCAATGATGGGGGCTAGTGGCGCATATCAGCGCGGGGTATTGCCAGTGTTTTTTTGTGAGGGTTGTGCCGCTGCCGATGGCCTCTTCGCCAGCAAGCCCGGCTCCTACAGGACCTTTGTCTGGCCCGAAACCTTTAGGAGCACGGCTTGCCGGCGAAGGCGTCCTCAAGGCATTACAGGGCTATCGATCTGCTCCAGCATCCACTTCACAAAATCCCGCACCTTCGGCACTTCCGCCGAATGCTCCGGGTACGCCAGGTAATAGGCGTCGGAACTGGGCATTGCATGCTGCCAGGGAATGACCAGTTTGCCGTCGGCCAATTCCTCTTCCACCAGAAACCGCGGCAACAACGCCACGCCGCAGCCGACCTGTGCGGCACGGATGCACATATAAAAGGTTTCGAAGCGCGGGCCGTGGTAGCTGTGTTCGGTGTGGTAACCCTGGCTGTCGAACCAGTCGTGCCAGGCTTGCGGCCGGGAGGCGTTTTGCAGCAGGACCAGGTCGGTGAGTTGTGTCGGATCGGTGAACGGCGTGGCCGGCAGGCTGCTCGGTGCACACACCGGAACAAGCTCTTCGCCGAACAGCTTCAGGCATTCGGTGCGGGGCCGTGAGCCCTGGCCGAAATAGAACGCCAGATCGCTGCGACCTTGCAGCAGGTCATCGGCTTCCTGCTCGCTGCACAGGTCCAGATGAATCGACGGATGGCGCAGTCGCCAGCCCTTCAAACGGGGGACCAGCCAGCGGGCGCCGAACGTCGGAGGCGTCGAGACGCGCAGGACTTCGGTCTCACCGCCGTAGGAGCGCAAGTAATGGGTCGACATCTCGACTTGCGTGAGGATTTTTCGTACCTCAACCAGATACAGATCACCGGCCGGAGTCATTTGCAGGCGTCGGCGTACCCGACGGAACAACAGGTGCTGCAACAATTCTTCGAGTTGCGCGACCTGTTTGCTGACGGCGCTCTGGGTCAGGTTCAGCTCTTCGGCGGCCCGCGTGAAGCTCAAATGCCGGGTCACGGCCTCGAAACACTGCAGCGCGGTGATCGACGGCAGGTAGCGTTTATTCAGCATGGGTTGTCCTTTTTTCTTGTTTCTTGCTGACCAGCAATTCGCAGCATGAATAAACGGAATGATATCTCTCTTAAAGGTCGTTTGTTGGGTAACCTCCGGCGAGCTAAAACTACAGGTCTGATCAGCCGTGATATTCCGGCTGCACGTTTTCTGTTTTAGCTCGAGGAGTGACCCATGGTTGCCGCATTGCTTGATCGTCTTGGTGTGAACCCGGCCCTGTACCAGAACGGCAAAGTGCCGGTGCATTCGCCGATCGATGGCAGCAAGATCGCCTCTGTGAACTGGGAAGGCGCCGCTGAAGTCGAGCAGCACATCAGTCGCGCAGATCATGCGTTCGAATTGTGGCGCAAGGTCCCGGCCCCGCGCCGTGGCGAATTGGTGCGTCAACTGGGCGACATCCTGCGCGAATACAAGGCCGACCTCGGCGAGCTGGTGTCCTGGGAAGCGGGCAAGATCACTCAGGAAGGCCTGGGTGAAGTTCAGGAGATGATCGACATCTGCGACTTCGCCGTCGGTCTGTCCCGTCAGCTGTACGGTTTGACCATCGCTTCCGAGCGTCCTGGCCACCACATGCGCGAAACCTGGCACCCGCTGGGCGTCGTGGGCGTGATCAGTGCGTTCAACTTCCCGGTCGCGGTCTGGGCCTGGAACACCACGCTGGCGCTGGTTTGCGGCAACCCGGTGATCTGGAAACCGTCGGAGAAAACCCCGTTGACCGCACTGGCCTGCCAGGCGCTGTTCGACCGCGTACTGAAAAACTTCAGCGACGCACCTGCGCACCTGAGCCAGGTGATCATTGGCGGTCGCGATGCTGGCGAAGCACTGGTCGATGACCCGCGTGTCGCGCTGATCAGCGCCACCGGCAGCACCCGCATGGGCCGCGAAGTGGCACCGAAAATCGCCGCACGTTTCGCCCGCAGCATTCTCGAACTGGGTGGCAACAACGCCATGATCCTCGGCCCAAGCGCAGACCTGGACATGGCCGTTCGCGCCATCCTGTTCAGCGCCGTCGGCACTGCCGGTCAGCGTTGCACCACGTTGCGTCGCCTGATCGCTCACGAATCGGTGAAAGAAGAAATCGTCACCCGCCTGAAAGCCGCGTACTCGAATGTGCGTATCGGCAACCCGCTGGAAGGCAACCTGATCGGTCCGCTGATCGACAAACACAGCTTCGACAACATGCAGGATGCGCTGGAGCAGGCCCTGAGCGAGGGCGGCCGGGTCTTCGGCGGCAAGCGTCAGCTGGAAGACAAATACCCGAACGCTTACTACGTCTCGCCGGCCATTGTTGAAATGCCGGAGCAGAGCGACGTGGTCTGCCACGAAACCTTCGCGCCGATTCTTTATGTGATCGGCTACAAAGACTTCGACGAAGCCCTGCGTTTGAACAACTCGGTGCCACAAGGCCTGTCTTCGTGCATCTTCACCACTGACGTGCGTGAAGCCGAGCAATTCATGTCCGCAGTGGGCAGCGACTGCGGCATCGCCAACGTCAACATCGGCCCGAGCGGCGCGGAAATCGGCGGCGCGTTTGGTGGCGAGAAAGAAACCGGCGGTGGTCGTGAGTCGGGCTCCGATGCCTGGCGCGGGTACATGCGCCGCCAGACCAACACCGTGAACTACTCGCTGGAGTTGCCGTTGGCGCAGGGGATTACGTTCGACTGATGGGCCCCTTCGCGGGCAAGCCTCGCTCCTACACAGGATCACTCAACACCTGTAGGAGCGAGGCTTGCCCGCGAAGCTTTTGCTTTGTTGTTTGTTAGGTTTCTGTTGGAGTCTGGCAATGCCGTTACGCGAAGAGTGTCTGTGGGAAAAACTGACGCCGCAAAGGCCCGACAATGCTGCGCTCAAGGGCGAAGTAACGGTCGATGTCTGCGTCATCGGTGCCGGGTTCACCGGTCTGTCGGCGGCGGTGCATCTGCTGGAACAAGGCAAGACGGTGTGTGTGCTGGAAGCTCATCGTGCCGGTCATGGCGGTTCGGGGCGCAACGTCGGGCTGGTCAACGCCGGCATGTGGATTCCACCGGACGAGATCGAAGCCGGGTTCGGCGAAGCGGTGGGCAGTCAGCTCAATCGCATGCTGGGTGCCGCGCCGTCCCTGGTGTTCAGCCTGGTCGACAAATACAACATCGATTGCCAGTTACGCCGCGAAGGCACGTTGCACATGGCGCACAACGCCCGTGGCGAAGCGGATTTGCGCAGTCGTGAAGAACAATGGAAACGTCGCGGTGCCCCGGTGGAATTGCTGACCGGTCAAGCCTGCGAGCAAGCCACCGGCACCAAAAAAATCGCCGCCGCGTTGCTCGATAAGCGTGCCGGCACGATCAACCCGATGGCTTACACCACGGGGCTGGCCAAGGCGGCCATCGGCCTTGGCGGTCGGCTGTTCGATCATTCTCCCGTGACCAGGCTTGAGCGTCAGGGCCAGCGCTGGTCGGTGCAAACGGCGCAGGGTTCGGTGCTTGCCGAGCAAGTCGTGATTGCGTCCAACGCTTACACCGAAGGTGACTGGACGGAACTGCGGCGCAATTTCTTCCCCGGTTATTACTATCAAGTGGCCTCGGTGCCGCTGACTGACGACGCCGCGCAGCAAATCCTCCCGGGTGGCCAGGGTTCGTGGGACACCCGGCAGGTGCTCAGCAGTATTCGTCGCGACAAAGACGGTCGCCTGTTACTCGGCAGTCTGGGTAATGGCAATCAGAAGCCGACCTGGTTCCTCAAGGCTTGGGCCGACCGGGTTCAGCAGCACTATTTTCCGTACCTCAAACAGGTGGAATGGGAGTGCACCTGGACCGGTTGCATCGCGTTCACGCCCGATCATTTGATGCGCCTGTTCGAACCGGCGCCCGGTTTAGTGGCAGTCACCGGTTACAACGGACGGGGCGTGACCACGGGGACGGTGGTCGGCAAAGCCTTTGCCGATTATTTGTGTAACGGAAATCCTCAGGCGCTGCCGATTCCCTTCGCACCCATGCAGCCACTGGCGGGGGTGGGGCTGCGTAGCTGTCTATATGAGGCGGGGTTTTCGCTGTATCACGCGGGCCAGTGCCTGCGGATCGTGATTTGATTGTTGAAATTTGTTGCTGGAAGCGGCGCTTTTCGGCGCAGCGGCTAGCCTGTAAAAGGTGCGGGTTGTAGCAGTACCGCACCAGCAGTGTGCACTTCGGTGACGCACGTTGTTACAGGCTGGTTGCACGTCGTTTGGCGCCGCGGTTGCAATGATGGCGCGCGAGGGTTGCGCCTTAAAAAATAAATGGTTTCACCTTCCGCGGTTTAGACGGTTGCACGCCCAATGAAAATGGGCTCGAAACAGTCGAAATAACAATAAAGCAGCGACTTTTTTCAGAATAAAAAACCGATGGCACGGCCCTTGCTCTGAGCATTCAGTGAAGTCGCAGTGCCAACTAAAAAAAAACCTTGGAGCACCACCTCATGTCCCAGACGTTTTACAAGAAAGGCTTTCTGGCCCTCGCAGTGGCAGCTGCGCTGGGTGTTTCTGCGTTTGCACAGGCTGACGTAAAAATCGGTGTTGCGGGTCCTATGACAGGCGCCAACGCAGCATTTGGCGAGCAGTACATGAAGGGTGCACAGGCAGCAGCCGACGCAATCAACGCGTCGGGCGGCGTCAACGGGGAAAAAATCGTACTGGTCAAGGGCGATGACGCCTGCGAACCGAAACAGGCTGTGACGGTCGCCAAGGACCTGACCAACCAGAAAGTGGCAGGCGTGGTTGGTCACTTCTGCTCCTCGTCGACCATCCCGGCCTCCGAGATCTACGACGAAGCAGGCATCATCGCAATCACTCCGGGCTCCACCAACCCACAGGTGACCGAGCGTGGTCTGAGCGCCATGTTCCGTATGTGCGGTCGTGACGACCAGCAGGGCATCGTTGCCGGCGACTACATCGTCGACGTGCTCAAGGGCAAGAAAGTCGTGGTTCTGCACGACAAAGACACCTACGGCCAAGGCCTGGCCGATGCCACCAAGGCTCAACTGGCCAAGCGCGGCGTAACGCCGGTTCTGTACGAAGGCCTGACTCGCGGCGAGAAAGACTTCAGCGCCGTGGTAACCAAGATCCGTGCAGCCGGTGCCGATGTCGTCTATTTCGGCGGCCTGCACCCGGAAGCCGGTCCACTGGTTCGCCAACTGCGTGAACAAGGCCTCAAAGACGTCAAATTCATGTCCGATGACGGCATCGTTACTGACGAACTCGTGACCACCGCCGGTGGCCCGCAGAACGTTGATGGCGTGTACATGACCTTCGGTGCCGACCCACGCCTGCTGCCTGACAGCAAAACCGTGGTAGACACCTTCCGCAAAGCCGGCACCGAGCCAGAAGGCTACACCCTGTACGCCTACGCTTCGGTTCAGACCCTGGCGGCTGCTTTCAACGGCGCCAAGTCCAACAGCGGCGAAAAAGCGGCTGAGTGGCTGAAGAAAAACCCGGTTAAAACCGTGATGGGCGAGAAGACCTGGGACGCCAAGGGCGACCTGAAAGTCTCCGACTACGTGGTTTATCAGTGGGACAAGGATGGCAAATACCACCAACTGGAAAAACAGAAGTGATATGAGCTGTTGATCTGCCCGGCGCCTTGAGCGCCGGGCAATCGAAGAACATGTCCGTGCAGTACCTGTCTTTTCTCGTAGAGCTGCACACAACCGTGTTGCGCGGGTGGCTGAACCCCGGTCCGTCGCACCTCGCTTCTGTGCAGTCTCTCAAATGCGTGAGATTGCGTTATGGATGGTATTTTCCTGCAGCAACTGGTCAACGGCCTGACCCTCGGGTCGGTCTATGGCCTGATCGCCATCGGCTACACAATGGTCTATGGCATCATCGGCATGATCAACTTCGCCCACGGCGAGGTTTACATGATTTCCGCTTACCTCGCGGCAATCAGTCTGGCTCTGCTGGCATACTTCGGTATTGAATCCTTCCCTCTGCTGATGCTTGGCACACTGGTCTTCACCATCATTGTCACAGCGGTCTATGGCTGGGTCATCGAGCGTGTCGCCTACAAACCCCTGCGTAACTCCACCCGACTGGCACCGCTGATCAGCGCCATCGGTATTTCGCTGATCCTGCAAAACTATGCACAGATCGCACAGGGCGCCCGTCAACAAGGCGTACCGACCCTGCTGACCGGTGCATGGCGAGTGGAGGTCGGAAGCGGCTTCGTTCAGCTCACCTACACCAAGATCTTCATCCTGGTTGCCGCATTCGCCGGCATGGCCCTGCTGACCTACGTCATCAAGTACACCAAGCTCGGCCGCATGTGCCGCGCCACCCAGCAAGACCGCAAGATGGCCTCCATCCTTGGGATCAACACCGACCGCGTCATTTCCTACGTGTTCATCATCGGTGCGGCAATGGCGGCCCTGGCCGGCGTGCTGATCACCATGAACTACGGCACGTTCGACTTCTACGCAGGCTTCGTCATCGGCATCAAGGCGTTCACCGCAGCGGTACTCGGCGGGATCGGCTCGCTGCCTGGCGCGATGCTCGGCGGGATCATTCTCGGGATTTCCGAGTCGCTGTTCTCGGGTCTGGTCAACTCGGACTACAAAGACGTTTTCAGCTTCTCGCTGCTCGTTCTCGTTCTGGTCTTTCGGCCCCAAGGCCTGCTCGGCCGTCCTCTTGTGTCGAAGGTGTAAGCGATGTCTTCAACCACTAAAAAAACCATTGATCTCAAAAGAAGCCTGGTTGACGCGATTCTTGCCGGTCTTGTTGCCCTCATCGTGTTCGGCCCGATTGTTGGCATAGTCCTCGACGGCTACGGCTTCAATCTGGAAACGACCCGAGTGGCGTGGATTGTCGCCATTGTCATGGCCGGCCGCTTTGCCTTGAGCCTGTTCCTGCAAACGCCGAAAGGCCTGAGAATTCTCGAAGGCTTTGAAACCACCGGTTCGGGGGTTCATGTACTGGCACCCGATTACAAATCCCGGCTGCGCTGGATCATCCCGCTGATGATCGTCATCGCCGTGGTGTTCCCGTTTTTCTCCAACTCCTACCTGCTGGGCGTGGTCATCCTCGGGTTGATCTACGTGCTGCTCGGGCTTGGTCTGAACATCGTGGTTGGCCTGGCCGGTCTGCTTGACCTCGGTTACGTGGCGTTCTACGCCATCGGCGCCTATGGGTTGGCACTCGGTTATCAATACCTGGGGCTGGGTTTCTGGACGGTGCTGCCACTGGCGGCGATCACGGCGGGGCTGGCCGGTTGCATCCTCGGTTTCCCGGTGTTGCGCCTGCACGGTGACTACCTGGCGATCGTGACCCTGGGCTTCGGTGAAATCATCCGCTTGATCCTCAATAACTGGCTGACCCTGACCGGTGGCCCAAACGGTATGCCGGCGCCCCTGCCAACCTTCTTCGGCCTCGAGTTCGGCAAAAGGGCGAAGGACGGTGGTGTTCCGTTCCACGAGTTTTTCGGCATCGCCTATAACCCTGACGTGAAGTACTACTTCATCTACGCGGTATTGTTCCTGGTCGTGCTGGCCGTGCTGTACATCAAGCACCGCCTGACTCGCATGCCGGTAGGTCGCGCCTGGGAAGCCTTGCGTGAAGATGAAATCGCCTGCCGTTCCATGGGTCTGAACCACGTGCTGGTCAAGCTTTCCGCGTTCACCATCGGTGCGTCGACGGCCGGCCTCGCTGGCGTGTTCTTCGCCACCTACCAGGGCTTCGTCAACCCGACCTCGTTCACCTTCTTTGAATCGGCCCTGATCCTCGCCATCGTGGTACTCGGCGGCATGGGCTCGACCATCGGCGTGGTTATCGCAGCCTTCGTGCTGACGGTGGCCCCGGAACTGCTGCGTGGCTTCGCGGAATACCGCGTGCTGCTGTTCGGCATCCTGATGGTGTTGATGATGATCTGGCGACCGCGCGGCCTGATTCGGATTAGCCGTACCGGTGTGACCCCGCGTAAAGGAGTAGCGCCATGAGCGAAGTCGTACTCTCGGTCGAGAAGCTGATGATGCACTTCGGCGGCATCAAGGCGTTGAACGATGTCAGCCTGAAGGTCAAGCGCAACTCGATCTTCGCCTTGATCGGCCCCAACGGCGCCGGCAAGACCACCGTGTTCAACTGCCTGACCGGGTTCTACAAGGCCTCGGGCGGCAAGATCGAACTCAACGTGCGCGGCGAGCGCACCGATGTCATCAAAATGCTCGGTGAGCCGTTCAAGGCGACTGATTTTGTATCGCCGAAAAGCTTCATCAGCCGGCTCCACTACAAGATGTTCGGTGGCACTCACCTGGTGAACCGTGCCGGCCTGGCGCGGACCTTCCAGAACATTCGCCTGTTCAAGGAAATGTCGGTGCTGGAAAACCTGCTGGTGGCCCAACACATGTGGGTCAACCGCAGCATGCTCGCGGGTATCCTCAACACCAAGGGCTATCGCAAGGCTGAAAGCGATGCGCTGGACCACGCCTTCTACTGGCTGGAAGTGGTGGACCTGGTGGATTGCGCCAACCGTCTGGCCGGTGAGTTGTCCTACGGCCAGCAGCGTCGTCTGGAGATTGCGCGGGCCATGTGCACCCGGCCGCAAATCATCTGCCTCGACGAACCGGCCGCCGGCCTCAACCCTCAGGAAACCGAAGCGCTGAGCGCGATGATCCGGCTGCTGCGCGACGAGCACGATCTGACCGTGGTGCTGATCGAACACGACATGGGCATGGTTATGAGCATTTCCGACCACATCGTGGTGCTGGACCACGGCGTCGTCATCGCCGAGGGTGGCCCCGAGGCGATTCGCAACGATCCGAAAGTGATTGCAGCCTACCTGGGCGCCGATGAAGAGGAGGTGGTGCTATGAGCAAACCGATCCTCGAACTCAAAGACCTGGACGTGTTTTACGGCCCGATCCAGGCCCTGAAAAAAGTCTCGATGCACATCAACGAAGGGGAAACCGTCAGCCTCATCGGCTCCAACGGCGCGGGCAAGTCGACCCTGCTGATGTCGATCTTCGGTCAGCCGCGCGCGGCAGACGGGCAGATCCTCTATCAGGGCGTGGACATTACCCATAAGTCGTCGCACTACATTGCATCGAACGGCATTGCACAATCACCGGAAGGCCGGCGCGTGTTCCCCGACATGACCGTCGAGGAAAACCTGCAGATGGGCACCATCCCGATTGGTGACAAGTACGCCAAGGAAGACATGCAACGCATGTTCGAGCTGTTTCCGCGTCTCGAAGAGCGGCGGACCCAGCGGGCCATGACCATGTCCGGTGGCGAGCAGCAAATGCTCGCCATCGCCCGTGCGTTGATGAGCCGGCCGAAACTGCTGTTGCTCGATGAACCGAGCCTGGGGCTCGCACCGATTGTGGTGAAACAGATCTTTGCCACCCTGCGGGAACTGGCCAAGACCGGCATGACCATCTTTCTGGTCGAGCAGAACGCCAACCACGCCCTGCGGTTGTCGGATCGGGCATACGTGATGGTCAACGGCGAGATCCGCCTCAGTGGCACCGGCAAGGAGTTGCTGGTGAACGAAGAGGTGCGTAACGCTTATCTCGGCGGGCATTGAGTCCTGTTGAAATACCCAAAGCCCCGACGAGCAATCGTCGGGGCTTTTTTCATCCTGAATTCACCACAATCTCGTGTAGGAGCGAGCTTGCTCGCGAAGGTTTTCCGGGTGACACGTTTATCCAGAATGTTCGCGTTATCGTTGACGTCCATCGCGAGCAAGCTCGCTCCTACAGGTGTTTTCCAGAATTGTGGAAAACAAATTTGCCAAGCTCTCAAAGCGCGACATAAAGCCGCTGCAAATAGTTGTTTTGTCACGGTTTTGACTTGTCCCCGTTTGCTGTGGAACTGGCTGTGAATAACGTGGGAGTAGCTGGCTGAGAGCCTTTTAAATCGTGGCCTGTAGCGATGTGGTTGTTTTTTGATCAGGCGTTTTTGCCGGGCTTGAGGTCAGCGTTGTCAACCTTTTTATTGGTTGCGAAAGTGGCCTCAAACACACGAGGGAAGCCTGTGGATAAGTCTGTGGTTAAACTCTGGAAAGACTCGGCTAAGGGCCGTAGTTACTGGCTTGGCGCCATCGTTGGCAAACCCGGTCAATCGTGCAAAATGCCTTGGGCTACACAGCCAGCACTTCAGGGTCAAGCGAAAAACTTTATGATCTGCCCGCAAAGCCTTGTGCACAGCGGCTTCCAGCTTTTTCACTTGCCCCCGGAAACTGTGGACCGGCCTGTGGATAACGTGCGCGTACATAGCTACAGGCCACGGTGTATATGGCGTTGCTCGCGTTGGTTGTTTTTCGTACAGATTTTCTGATAGTTGCCGCTGTCGGCAAGGCCGGGCATGCTGCCAGCTGATTTTCTAATCCAATGGCGGCCCGTCGGCCGAAGCAAGGAGAACACGATGTCCAACACCCTGTTTATTACCGGCGCGACTTCCGGTTTTGGCGAAGCCTGTGCCCGTCGTTTTGCCGAGGCTGGCTGGAAACTGGTGCTGACAGGTCGTCGTGAAGAGCGCCTCAATGCCTTGTGCGCCGAGTTGTCGAAGCAGACCGAGGTCCATGCCCTGGTGCTCGACGTGCGTGATCGCAAGGCCATGGAGGAGGCGATTGCCAACCTGCCACCATCCTTCGCCAAGCTGCGCGGGTTGATCAATAACGCTGGCCTGGCGCTTGGCGTGGACCCGGCGCCGAAGTGCGATCTTGATGATTGGGACACCATGGTCGACACCAACATCAAGGGCCTGATGTACAGCACTCGCCTGCTGTTGCCGCGTCTGATCGCCCATGGCCGTGGCGCCGGCATCATCAACCTCGGTTCCATTGCCGGCAACTACCCGTATCCGGGCAGCCACGTGTATGGCGCGAGCAAGGCCTTCGTCAAACAGTTCTCCCTGAACCTGCGCTGCGACCTGCAAGGCACGGGCGTTCGCGTCAGCAACATCGAGCCGGGCCTGTGTGAGAGTGAGTTCTCGCTGGTGCGCTTTGCCGGTGACCAGGAGCGTTACAACGCGACCTACGCCGGTGCCGAGGCGATCCAGCCGCAAGACATCGCCGAGACCATTTTCTGGGTGCTCAATGCGCCGGCGCACATCAACATCAACAGCCTCGAGTTGATGCCGGTGAGCCAGACGTGGGCCGGGTTTGCGATTGAGCGTAACAAGGCGTAAGACCGCGTAATAGCCAATCGCCGGCAAGCCGGCTCCTACAGGTTCACCTTTGTAGGAGCCGGCTTGCCGGCGATAGCGATCTTTCAGTTAACGAAGATAGTCGGCCAGCCCGCCATAGCAGGTCGCCAAATGATAAGGCGTGGTAGACGGCATATCCTGCCGGCTCACTTCACCGTTCTCGTCACGACACTCATACCAACCGCGCGCATGCAAAGAACGCTGTTGCAGCGCCTGCAACTGGTGCAGTACCGATGCCCCGCTGTCCGGGCGTAGCGTCAACGCACGCAGGTATTCAGCCTGAGCCCAGATGCGTTGGGTGGCATCTTTCGAATGCCCGTCGAGCGTGAGCATCGCGCGCACGGCGCCACTCGATTGATCGACGCCCAGTTTCTCGGTGAACGCAAAGGCGCGCTCCACAGAGGCGTGCAGTTTCGAACCGCGCAACAGCGGCGAAGACTCCAGCAGGAAATACCATTCGAACTGGTGTCCCGGTTCAAACCAGTTATCCACAGACCCCAGCGGCTTTTCCATCAGCACACTGTGTTGCGGATCGATAAAGCGTTGTTGCATGGCTGTGCATAACTCGACGAGCGCACGCTGCACGGCGAGGTCTTCACGCACTGATAGCGTGGCAAGAAACGCTTCGGCGAGGTGCATCAGCGGGTTTTGCAGCGGCCCGGTATTCAGCAACGACCAATCACGCTCAAGGCAGGCTTCGTACAAGCCGTCGCCCGAGCTGAAGCGCTGATCAAGCACTTCCAGCACCGCGTTGAGCACCGACTCCACCAGCGGTTCGCGAACCTTGTCCCAGTAATGGGCGCAGGCGAAGAGGATGAAGGCGTGGGTGTAGAGATCTTTGCGTTGATCCAGCGGTGCGCCCTGCGGGTCGATGCTGTAGAACCAGCCACCGTGTTCGGCATCGTGGAAATGTTGCTGCAACGAGCGGAACAACGCAGCCGCACGCTCTTTCGCGCCCGGCACCTGGCCGATCAGGCTGGAAAACAGATACAGCTGCCGCGCGCAGGCCATGGCCCGGTAGCGTTGCGGTGGCAAGGGATGATGCTCGGCATCCAGTGCTTCGTAGGGCAGCGCCAGTTCGGCATTCCAGCCGGGGCCTTGCCAGAGGGGCACGATCACGTCCTGGAAATGCTGTTGCACCGCGGCAAACAGAGCGGTCAATTCAGGCTGGGAAGCGGAGCGGGGAGCATGAGGCATTGGCTGGCGTCGTCACGGCAGGGTCGAATGCGCGACATGTTATCAGGCCTGAGAGATGTGGTGTCTGTCAGGCCGTCTTCGCGGGCAAGCCTCGCTCCTACAGGATTTGCGTCGGATCGCGATAATGTGAACGACGCAAATCCTGTAGGAGCGAGGCTTGCTCGCGAAGAGGCCATCACAGGCAAAACCAAATCAACCCGCCAACAACCACACCCCGGTCGCCGCCGAAGCCGCACCCGCCAGACGAACCAGCGGCGCCGCTGCTTGCGGCAACACGCGAACCAGCGCATAACCCGCCGCATGCAATGCCGCTGTCGCCGCCACAAAACCCGCGGCATACGCCCAAGGGCTAGACATGTCCGGCAATTCCAGCCCATGCGCCACGCCATGGAACAACGCAAACAACGCCGTCGCACCCACCGCCACGCTCAGTGGCGGGCGTACCGCCAGCGCCACCGCGAGCCCCAGCGCCAGTACCGACGCCGCAATCCCGCTTTCCAGCGCTGGCAGGTTCAGCCCTTCAAAACCGAGCAAGCCGCCGATCAGCATGGTGCCAACGAACGTGCACGGCAGCGCCCAGCGTGCAGCGCCTTTCTGCTGTGCCGCCCACAGCCCGACGGCAACCATCGCCAGCAAGTGATCAAGGCCGCCGATCGGGTGGCTGATGCCGGCGATCAAGCCATTGTCGCCGTGACCGGGGTGGGCGAAGGCGATGGCCGGAGTCAGCAGCAGGGCCATGGCGCCCAGGATGCGTTTAAGTGTCATGGATAAGCTTCCTTGTTGATAAGTTTGATCGGAATCAGGCTGCGGTCAGCAGGCCCTGGCGCTCGATGAAGGCGATGATTTCTTCCAGGCCCAGCCCGGTTTTCTGGTTGCTGAAGACAAACGGTTTGCCGTTGCGCATGCGCTTCGTGTCGCTGTCCATCATCGAAAGCGACGCACCTACCAGCGGAGCGAGGTCGACTTTGTTGATCACCAGCAGGTCGGATTTGCAGATCCCCGGCCCACCCTTGCGCGGCAGCTTGTCGCCCGCCGAGACGTCGATTACGTAAATCGTCAGGTCGGACAATTCCGGGCTGAACGTGGCCGAAAGGTTGTCGCCTCCAGATTCCACCAGAATCAGGTCCAGCCCCGGAAAGCGTCGGTTCAGTTGGTCCACGGCTTCGAGGTTGATCGAGGCATCTTCGCGGATCGCCGTGTGCGGGCAGCCGCCGGTTTCCACGCCGATGATCCGTTCCGGCGCCAGGGCCTGGTTGCGTACCAGAAAATCGGCGTCTTCGCGGGTGTAGATGTCGTTGGTCACGACCGCCAGGTTGTAGCGCTCGCGCAACGCCAGGCACAGGGCCAGCGTCAGGGCGGTTTTGCCGGAACCGACCGGGCCGCCGATGCCGACGCGCAGAGGTTGTGTGTTCATGCGATTCTCCAAAATAACAGGCCCTAGGAACGGAACAGACGGCTGTACTGGCGCTCATGGGCCATGCACGCCAGGGACAGGCCGAAAGCGGCGCTGCCATAGTGGTCGGGGGTGATTCGGGTGGCGTCCTGCTGGGCTTGTTGCAGCAGCGGCAGCAGTTCGCTGGTCAGGCGTTGCGCGGCTTGCTGGCCCAGCGGCAGGGTTTTCATCAGCACCGCCAACTGGTTTTCCAGCCAGCTCCAGAGCCACGCGGCCAGCGCGTCTTGCGGGCTGATGTGCCAGGCGCGTGCGGCCAGCGCCCAGCCGAGGGCCAAATGCGGTTCGGGGCGTTGTTCGAGAAAGGCGCGGGCCGGTGCATCGAGTTCCGGCAAGCCATTGAGCAGTTGCTGTAAGGAGTAGCCCATCTGTCGGCTCTCCTGATGCAACTCGCGGGTTTCCCGGCTGGCGCGGTGTTCTTCGCAGCGTTGCAGCAGTTCGGCCCAGTTTTCTGCGGCGGCGGCCACGCAATGGGCGAGCAGCAGGGGCGCCTCGAAGCGTGCCAGGTTCAGCAGCAATTGATCGCTGATCCAGCGACGGGCGCTGTCTGAATCACTTACCCGGCCGTTATCCACCGCCATTTCCAGACCTTGGGAATAGCTGTAGCCGCCAATCGGCAATTGCGGACTGGCCAGGCGCAACAGCGCCCAGGCCGGGTTCATTGGCGCACGCCGAATTGGTGCAGTTTTGGCGGGTAGTTGAAGTCTTCGTCGCCGTGCCGCGAGTGGTGATGGCCACCGCCATAGGCGCCGTGTTCCGGCTGGAACGGTGCTTCGATGTTTTCGACCTTGGCTTCAAGTTGTTCGAGCATGGCCTTGAGCACGTAGTCGTCGAGCAGGCGCAACCAGCCATCACCGACTTGCAGGGCGACGTGGCGATTGCCCAGGTGATAGGCCGCGCGGGTCAGTTCGAAGGCGTTGGCGCAGGTGACGTGCAGCAGTTGTTCGGGGCGGGCGCAGACGCGGACGATGCGACCGTCTTCAGCCTGCAGGCATTCGCCATCAGTGAGGGGCGACTGACCGCGCTCCAAAAACAACCCGACGTCTTCACCCTCGGCACTGAAACAGCGCAAACGGCTTTTGCTCCGGGCTTCGAAGGTCAGGTGCAACTCGGCGGCCCAGACGGGTTGAGGGTCGATTCTGCGATGAATCACCAGCATCGGAAAGCTTCCAGCTATGGACAATAGTCAGGCTAGAGCAAGGGGCTTGCCAATCGGCGCAAGTGTAGGAAATGCCTGTCGGCGCATGGAGGGCGTTTCAGTTTGTTGCGGCAATTTGGTGCGGGGCTGGGGAAGGCGCACCAAATGACGGCGCAGGGTGTGCTCCATGTTGTCCATAACGCAGCGAGCGCCGCAAATCCTTTGTAGGAGCCGGCTTGCCGGCGATAGCGGTCGGCCAGACGACATCTTTATTGGCTGAAGGGCGCCATCGCTGGCAAGCCAGCTCCTACAAGGGAGGTGGTGGTTCAGATGCACCGTGTTGTCTGAATCGCCAGCAAGCCGGCTCCTGCAGGAAGTCGGCGCGCAGGAGGGTTATTCCGTGCTGCCCAGGCCTTGCCAGTGTTTGAGGCCGATGAAGATAAAGCGCAGCTGCTGAGTGATTTTCGCCTGTGGTGTCAGATGCGCGGGCAACGCCTCGGCCGGCGGATCAATGATTTCCGGCAGGGTTGCAAACACGCTTTTGACGATGAGATCGGCCATGACACTCAGACCGGCGATGTCCAGGTGTTGCAGTTTCGGCATCAAGGACAAATCGGCCGCGAGGTCCGAGCTGATGTCTTCGCGCAAGCGACCGATGGCCAGGCGCACCGGTAGCGAACCGCCGTACTGCTCGCGGGCCAGAAACAGGAATTGCGAACGATTGGCCGACACCACGTCGAGAAAAATCCGCACCGAGGCATCGATGATGCCGCCCATGACGAACTCGTTGTGACGCACCAGGCGGATGGTTTCGCGGAAGGTTTGTCCGACTTCGCTCACCAGCACCAGGCCCAGTTCATCCATATCGGCGAAATGCCGGTAGAAACCGGTGGGGACGATGCCGGCGGTTTTCGCCACTTCGCGCAGGCTCAGGCTGCCGAATCCTCGGCCGCACTCCATCAAATGGCGGGCAGCGTCCATCAAGGCGTTGCGGGTTTGTTGTTTCTGTTCGGCGCGGGGCAGCATCGCAAGGGTGTTTTCTGGACAAGACAGCGGCGCACTCTAGCAAATCGGCTTTGCTGGCGTCGAACGACTATCGGGAGTGATGCGAGGGAATGCGTGGCTTCTATAAAGTCAAAAGCCCAATCCGTGGATTGGGCTTTTTTTCAAGGCCGCCATGGGCTTAGCTCACAGCGCTGTTGCGTTCGATTACACGGTCACCACCACCTTCAGCCAGGGTTTGGCCTTGTGGGGTACGGTCGGAACCGTCGGCAGCCAGGGTTTGGCCTTGTGGAGTGCGGTCGGAACCGTCAGCAGCCAGGGTTTGGCCTTGTGGAGTGCGGTCGGAACCGTCAGCAGCCAGGGTTTGGCCTTGTGGGGTGCGGTCGGAACCGTCAGCAGCCAGGGTTTGGCCTTGTGGGGTGCGGTCGGAGCCGTCGGCAGCCAGGGTTTGGCCTTGTGGGGTGCGGTCGGAACCGTCGGCAGCCAGGGTTTGGCCTTGTGGGGTGCGATCAGAACCGTCAGCGGCCAGGGTTTGACCTTGTGGAGTGCGGTCCGAACCATCTTGAGTGATCAGGCCTTTTTCTTTCAGGCGATCATTACCACCTTCGGCAACGGTTTGACTGAACACCGAGTGGCTGTCTTTCACTTGTGGGGTGGCCTGGTCAGCGGCTGGCAGGGCGAAAGCGGTGCTGGCCAGCATGGAGAGGGTAAGGCTAAACAGTAGTTGGCGTTTCATGATCATGTGCTCCGTGGGAGGGCGGCAAGTGGGTACGAGGGCAATGCTACTCTCGATAAGTCGATATAAAAGTTCATAAACGCAATGGTAATAATCAACAGAATTGATTGTTCCGTGCGAAGGCTCTAGACCGGGCCTTTCCGGCGGATGTTTTCGCACTGATGTGGGTATTTTCTACTCACGTGCGTCGCACAAAAGTGCGGGGTCGGTAACGCCGGATTTCGAGTGCAGGGTGTCCCCGACCGATTATTTGAACGTTAAGCCGCATTTCGATTAAACCTGCGCGCCGTTTCCCAGTCCTAGGCTTCATGCCAGGCCGGTTCTGGCCTGGGGTTTCACACGCGCGTCGCGGTCAGGGCGCTCAGTCGTATTCAGGAGCCCTGTGCAATGACGCGCACCCCGAAAATTTTTGCCTGGACCTTTGCCAGCCTGGTTGTGTTACTGGCGATACTGGTTCTGATCATCGCGTTCTTCGATTGGAACCGGATCAAACCGACCCTCAACGCCAAAGTCTCCGAAGAGCTGCACCGCCCGTTCGCTATTAATGGCGACCTGTCGGTGGTCTGGCGGCGTGAGCTTGACGAAGGTGGATGGCGCGCCTGGGTGCCGTGGCCGCATGTGGTGGCGCAAGACCTGAGCCTCGGCAACCCGGACTGGTCGAAGCAGCCGCAGATGGTCTCGCTCAAACGCGTCGAGCTGCGCATTTCGCCGCTGGCCTTGTTGGCGCAACGGGTGACGATCCCGCGCATTGACTTGACCGAGCCGAACGCAGACCTCCAGCGCCTGGCCGATGGCCGCGCCAACTGGACCTTCAAGTTCGACCCGAAAGACCCGAACGCCAAACCGTCCAGTTGGGTGGTCGACATCGGCGCGATTGGTTTCGACAAAGGCCATGTCACCCTCGACGACCAGAGCCTGAAAACGCAGCTCGACCTGATCATCGACCCGCTTGGCAAACCGATCCCGTTCAGCGACATCGTCGGCGAAAAAGCCGCGAAAACTGAGCAGGAGAAGGGCGCGGCTCCCCAGGATTACGCGTTTTCACTGAAGGTCAAAGGCCAATACCACGGCCAGAAACTGGCAGGCGAAGGCAAGATCGGCGGCCTGCTGGCCTTGCAGGATTCGGCCCGGCCGTTCCCGCTTCAGGCCCAAGTCAAGATTGCCGACACCAGCGTCGAGCTCGCCGGTACGCTGACCGATCCACTCAACCTTGGTGCGCTGGACCTGCGGCTGAAACTGGCCGGCAGTAGCCTGGGCAACCTCTATCCGCTGACCGGCGTGACCCTGCCGGATACACCGCCCTACGCCACCGACGGCCACTTGATCGCCAAACTGCATGAGCCGGGCGGCGCGGTGTTCCATTACGAAGCGTTCAACGGCAAGATCGGCGAGAGCGACATCCATGGCAGCCTGGCCTACGTCGCCAGTCAGCCTCGGCCGAAACTCAGCGGTTCGCTGCTCTCCAATCAACTGTTGTTTACCGACCTTGCGCCCTTGATCGGCGCCGACTCCAACGCCAAGCAAAAGGCCCGAGGCGGCGAAAGCAAGCAGCCGGCGGACAAGGTGTTACCGGTCGAAGAGTTCAAGACCGAGCGCTGGCGCGACATGGACGCTGACGTCGAATTTACCGGCAAGCGCATCGTCCACAGTGAAAAACTGCCGTTCAATGACCTCTACACGCACCTGGTGCTGACCGACGGCGTGCTCAGCCTCGAACCCCTGCGTTTCGGCGTGGCCGGCGGCAAACTGGATGCGCAGATTCGCCTGAACGGTCGCACCGAACCGCTGGAAGGCAACGCCAAGCTGACCGGGCGCGGTTTCAAGCTCAAGCAGCTGTTCCCGACTTTTGAACCGATGAAGACCAGTTTCGGCGAGCTCAATGGCGATGCCGACATCAGTGGTCACGGCAACTCGGTGGCCAAGCTGCTGGGAACGGCCAATGGCAATCTGAAGATGCTGATCAACGACGGTGCCATCAGCCGCGAGTTGATGGAACTGGCCGGGCTCAACGTTGGCAACTACGTGGTCGGTAAAATCTTTGGCGACAAAGAAGTGAAGATCAATTGCGCGGCGGCCGACTTCGACATCAAGACTGGCCTGGCCACCACTCGGTTGTTTGTCTTTGATACCGAGAACGCGATCATCTACATCGATGGCACGGCGAACATGGCCACTGAGCAACTGGACCTGACCATCACCCCGGAATCCAAGGGCTGGCGCCTGATTTCCCTGCGTTCGCCGCTGTACGTGCGAGGCAAGTTCATCAAGCCGGACGCTGGCGTTAAAGCGGTGCCGCTGTTGCTGCGCGGGGCGGGGATGGTGGCCTTGGGCGTGATTGCGGCGCCGGCGGCGGGGTTACTGGCGCTGGTGGCGCCGAGTGGTGGTGAGCCGAATCAGTGTGCGCCGTTGCTGGAGCAGATGAAGGCGGGCAAGGCGCCGAAAACGGTCAAAAACTGACCCCGCCTGAACGGTTTAATCGCTTTCGAACTGATGATTCGAGAGCGATTAAACCAGGGGAAAATTTCAGTTCAATCAGTTTGGTGTGGGGATATGTAGCAGGTCCGTACTGATTTTTTTTCCCAGTTTATTGATAACCGTATTTCTGACTTCGTTGTATTGAAGCTCATCCAGTGAGCTACGTAACAATCGAATGTTGGTTTTTCCATCGTTGATTGACTTCAGCACTGGTTTGTCAAGGATGTCGATATCAATCACGGTGGGTGTTTTGAAGGATAGTTGCAGTGTTAACAAGGTTTTGTCTTTGCGAACAATATTCAACAGCGTGTGTGTTCCACCGGCAGCCGCAGAGCCGTTGGCGCTGAGTTTGTCGATAATTGTTTTAATGGCCAATGAGTCGCGCGCGAGTTTCTTTAGTCGCGAAAAAGCGTTGGTCAGTATTTGTCGTTCGTTGTGTGGTAGAGCGCTTCCTGCGCTCTGAGTCAAGAGTTCCAGCAAGCTTGAATTGTCAAACGCAGTACGCTGTGTCTCTCGACTGTTTATGACCCACTTGAACTTGCTCACGATGTCTGTGTAGGTTAACCACGACGCTTCTCGATCACCACTGCGCTGCGTCGCCACCAGTTCTGCATAGAGGCTTGAATTTAAAATATCGTTCTTGAACTTGTCAGAGTGAGTGCCGCAAAAAATAGTAATGTTGCCATTGACAAGATATACATCGAATGTGGATGTATCCATGATTGTCTCCGGGCGCAGCCTATGCGCGGAAAAGTTATTTAAATCGACAATTATTTGTCGATTTAAATATTCATAGGTGATTAAAAGTCAGGAAGGTCTTTGATGAATTTTTTCCCGGCTTCCGTGAACTTCGCATAAAGATCGGAGCGCAGTCCCGAGAAAGTCTGAGCATCCAGATAGGTGCGTACAGCTCCTGTTTTTATGGTGGTGCTCTGCTGGGTGGACTTCCAGAACAGAATGCCACGCGTGCTTTCCCGTGCATCCAGGGAGATGCAATTGAGGAGCATGTTTGGTTGATTGTTTTTATCGACCCAAACCGGAGCGATATCAAATTTTGCCTGCGTACCGGTTTTCCTGTTCCGGTCAAAGATCTGAATGGCGCCGGGGTCTTTTTGCACGGCGCCGACGGCCAGTTGCGCAACGTTTGCCAAGATTGCGGCAGGGCCCGCTCCGATCAGTGCGGTTGCGACGTGAAGGGCAACCTGATCCATGGTCAGGCCAATCTTTCGGATGGTGACAGTTTCCATGTTTTTGTTTTGAACAACCCAGCCAAGTTTGTCCAGGCCACCCACATAGTATTTGTACCATTCGAAGAGCTGTGCATCTTCAGGGTATAGTTTGGTTGCGGCATTTTGCATCACTAACTTGCACAGATTAACATCGTCGATAATTTGCTGTGAAACGCCTGGCAAGAATGCATCGATCGTATCAGGCATGACACTAGCGGTTGGCTTGTTGATGTCGTGTGGAGGCGCGTTGGTCAGTGAGCGAGGTGTGATGATCAGTTCATTCGAAACCGCTGGCAGTGGTGGCAGGGAGTCAATAAATTCAAGTCGTTCTTCCAAATGCATGGGTATAGTCCTTTATAAGTTTATTTAAGCAACCATTGGGTTGTGGTTGTTAGAATAAGTCCATGCTGGAAAATGTCTATTCAGTGTTTGTAACCTTAGGTTTGAAGGGTGGTTAGTTGTTGGTTGAATTCTTGTGGCTATTTTGGTGATAAGAATTTAGTTGTCGTTTATAAGTATTTCAATGTATTGGCCATATTGTCGGCATGCTCTTCTTTCTGAGCCAGATCGGGTCTTACATTACTGATGTTCTGAATGATCAAGTGACAAGCGCGGCGAAAAGTTTGATGTGATTTGCGATCTTGGCAACAGGCCAGACAATCGGGCTTCCTCCTGCAACCACGCAAAAAATGCCCGCACCGGCGGATGGCGTTCACGACCCGGTACGCACAGCGCGCTGTAGCCGGCGCCATTCACCTGAATGTCACTCCGGTAAGCCACCAACAAACCGCTGGCCACGCTCTCGGACACCAGGATATTGCTCGCCAGTACCAGGCCTTGTCCGGCGATCGCTGCTTGCAGCGCGTAATGCTCTTCGTCGTATTCGCGGACCGCCGGGTTTGCCGTCAGCCAGGTTTCTGCAGACTGCGAGCACCACGCCTCCCAGCCATGGGCATACAGCTTCGAGTTGTGCCAGCGCACGCTGATCAACGTCGGTGCGCGGATGCTGGCCTGTGCAACCTGTTCCGGCGAGCCATAAACGCCGAATGATTCATCGAACAGGCACAGACCATAAAGGTTCGGGTAGTCATCGAGGCTATAGCGCACCACCAGATCGACGCTGGCGTCCTGATGCAAATCGATGACTTCGCAATGGGTGTCCAGCCGCACGCTGATGTTCGGATGCCGGGCGTAAAAACGCCCCAGTCGCGGTACCAGCCACAACGCAGCAAAAGCGGCGGTGGTGGAGATTGTCAGGCTGGTGCCGCTGCGTTGCGGGCGCAAGGTGTCGACGCTTTGCGCCACTTCCAGAAAAGCGCCGTGCAGGCTGTGGAACAGACGCTCGCCGCATTCGGTCAGGCGCACTTGCCGTGGTAGTCGCTCGAACAGTGGCACGCCGAGCCAGGTTTCCAGCGAGCGGATCTGGTGGGAAACCGCCGTTGGTGTCACCGACAGTTCTTCGGCGGCGGCCTTGAAACTCAGCAGGCGTGAGGCGGATTCGAAGGCGCGCAGGGCGGTCAGTGGCAGCGAGGCAAACATTGAACACTCCATGGATGAAATTAATTCATCCTGGCTGATTTTTGCTCATTTGAGGCGAGACGGTCGCGGGCACAAGCTGCATGCCACACGCGGTTTGAGTTTAGTCCTCAGGAGATTCAGATGAACACAATTCTTGCCATTCACGCCAGCCCACGGGGCGAACGTTCCCACTCCCGTCGCCTGGCCGAAGTGTTTCTTGGCGCCTGGCAGGCCCGCCATCCGCAAGCGCAACTGACTCGCCGCGAAGTCGGACGGGCGTTGATTCCTCCGGTCAACGAAGCGTTTGTGGCCGCCGCGTTTTACCCCGAGCCCGAGGCGCGGCCGCTGACGATGCAGGCCGACCTCGCGTTCAGCGATGAACTGGTCGCCGAGTTGCTGGGCCACGATCTGCTGCTGATTTCCACGCCGATGCACAACTTCAGCGTGCCCAGCGGCCTCAAGGCGTGGATCGATCAAATCGTGCGGCTCGGGCTGACCTTCAATCACACGCTGGACAATGGTGTCGCGCAATACGAGCCGTTGGTGCACGGCAAGAAAGCGCTGATCGTCACCAGCCGTGGCGGGTTCGGTTTCGGTCCCGGTGGTGAACTGGAAGCCTTGAACCATGCCGATACGCTGTTGCGCACGGCGCTGGGGTTTATCGGCATTACCGACGTGACCGTCGTGGCCGCCGAGGGTGAGGAATCCGCCGAGCGCACCTTCGAGATCTCCGTCGCCGAGGCCGAGCAGCGTTTGTTGACGCTGGCCAGGGAGTGCTAGATGGCCTGGGTGTTTTTGCTGATCGCCGCCGGGTTCGAAGTCACCTTTGCCATGGGCATGAAGTATGCCGAAGGCTTCACCCGGCTCTGGCCGTCGCTGATCACGGTAGTGGCGGCGGTGGGCGGGATTTACTTCCTGACCCTGGCGATGCGCGAATTGCCGGTGAGCATCGCTTACCCGATCTGGACCGCTATCGGTTCGCTGGGCACGGTGTTTCTCGGGTTTGCGTTGCTCGGCGAAAGCCTGACGGCAGTCAAACTGGTATCGGTCGGGTTGATCGTGGCGGGGGTGGCGGGGCTGAAATAGAGCGGATGTCATAGACTGGTCGTCGAGCTGTCACATTCGATGTCGATGCTGGGCTGATGTCTTGTATTCAGCCTTGCGTCACCTCACCGATCACAAGGACGTTTGCCCATGTCGCAAGGTTCTGCCACGCGTTATCCGTTGGTGCTGGTCCCGGGAATGCTCGGGTTTATCCGTCTGGTGCTTTATCCGTACTGGTACGGGATCGTGGCGGCGTTGCGCCAGGGAGGGGCGACGGTGATTGCGGTTCAGGTGTCGCCGCTGCACTCGACTGAAGTGCGCGGTGAACAATTGCTGGCGCGGATCGATGAAATCCTGCGCGAAACCGGTGCCGAGAAGGTCAACCTGATCGGCCACAGCCAAGGCTCGCTGACCGCCCGTTATGCCGCCGCCAAACGCCCGGATCGCGTGGCTTCCGTGACCTCGGTGGCCGGCCCCAATCACGGCTCGGAACTGGCGGATTACTTGCACAAACATTACCCGGCGGACAGCGCGAGGGGGCGGTTGCTGGCGTTTTTTCTTCGACTCATCGGTATCTTGATGAGTTGGCTGGAGACGGGTTATCGCGGGCCGAAGCTGCCGGTGGACATCCACGCGTCCCATGAATCGCTGACGACGGCGGGAGTGGCGCTGTTCAACCAACGTTATCCACAGGGCTTGCCTGAAACATGGGGCGGGCACGGGCCGGAAGAGGTCAACGGTGTGCGCTATTACTCGTGGTCCGGCACGTTGCAGCCAGGCAAGACTGATCGCGGGCGCAATCTGTTCGACGGGACGAATCGCAGTTGTCGGCTGTTTGCCAAAACCTTCGTGCGTGAAGTCGGGCATTGCGACGGGATGGTCGGGCGTTACAGCTCACATCTGGGCACGGTGATTGGCGATGAGTATCCGCTGGATCACTTTGACATCGTCAACCAATCGTTGGGGTTGGTGGGGAAGGGGGCCGAACCGATCCGGTTGTTTGTCGAGCATGCGGCGCGGTTGAAGGCGGCGGGGGTTTAGCCGTCAGACCGCATTATCGTTCTTCGCGGGCAAGCCTCGCTCCTACAGGGACAGCGCATGAACTGTAGGAGCGAGGCTTGCCCGCGAAGGCGTCAGATCAGGCGACGCTAACCTTACGCCCCAACACCATGGTCCAACGCTCCGAAACAATCACCCCACCCAACGTCAACATCCCGCCCACCAGGTGATACATCGCCAATTGCTCATGCAACACCAGCGCGGCAATCAATGCGGTAATCACCGGCAGCAAATTGAAAAACAGCGTCGTCCGGCTCGGTCCCAGACGCACCACGGCCTGCATCCATGCGAGCGGCGCAACCATCGACGCCAGCAGGCAGGCGTACAGCACCAGCGGAATGTTTTGCAGCGTCGGACCGATTTTCGGCGACACGGCGAACAACGGAAACAGCACCACCACCGCCACCCACACCTGCAGATACAACAACACCAGCGGCGGCAAACGCAGCTGCCATTTTTTCAGCAGCGTGCTGTAAATCGCATAGGCCAGCGTGGCGATCAGCATCATTGCATCGCCCAGGTTCACCCCGTGCTCAAGCAATGCACTGAGGCTGCCGGACGACACCACCACCAACACACCGCCAAACGACAACACCGCACCGGCCAGCGCACCGGCGGTCAGGCGCTGGCCCAGGCTGACGATGGCCATGGCCAGCGACATCAACGGCATCAGCGACAGGATGATGCCCATGTTGGTGGCGGAGGTCAGCGTCGCCGCGAAGTACGCCAGGCTCTGATAAACCGCCATGCCCAGCACGCCGAGGATGAAAATCTTCCACAGGTTCGGGCGGATGGCCGACCAATGGGCGATCACCGGTTTGAGCATAAAGGGCGTGAACAACAATCCGGCCAGCAGCCAGCGGTAAAAACCGATCTCCGCCGGGAAGATCGCCCCGGCCGACATTTTGGTGATCACGGTATTGCCAGCCCAAATGAAAATGGCCAGCAGGGGATAAGCGTATTGCATCAGGAACAACCAGAACGTTAATGAGGGAGAATTATCGCCTGTCCGGATGCAAGCCTATACTGCGATCCAGACAACCTGACCCTGATGACAGACAGCATGAACAGCAAACACATCGACCTGCTGGATTTCAGCGAGTTGCCCGCGCCGGTGTACTTCCGCTACGCCGACTTCAATAGCCACGAATATGCCTCGGCCCACCGTCACCCCTGGGGCACGCTGGAGTATTCGGCCAACGGTGTGTTGCACATGGAAATCGGCAGCAGCCGTTTCATGTCGCCGCCGCAATATGCCGTGTGGGTGCCGCCGCAGATCGAACACAGTTTCTACAGCAATCAACCGATCAACTACCGCGCCGTCTGCCTGGCGCCGGCGCTGTGCCACGAACTGCCGAAGCAGGCCTGCACCCTGGCGATCAGCGACATCCTCAAGGCAATCCTCAAGGACTTCGCCGCCCGTGACGTGAAAATTCCCGAGCAAGAGACCGACCAACGCCTTGCCCAAGTGCTGGTGGATCAGCTGCAGCAGGCGCCCATTCACCAATGCTACTTGCCCTACGCCAGCAGTCCCGGGCTGCTCGGTATTCTGGAAGCCTTGCAGGTTGAGCCCGGAGATAACCGGCCGTTGTCGGCATGGGCCGAGCAGATTCACGTCAGCGAGCGCACCCTGGCGCGGCAGTTTGTGCGCGAGTTGGGCATGAGTTTCGGCGAATGGCGGCAGCGTTTGCGTTTTCTGGCGGCGATCGAAGCACTGGACAGCCATCGCAGCATTCAGGAAATCGCCTTCGACATGGGCTACAGCACCGGGTCGGCGTTTATCGCCATGTTCCAGCGCCAGGCCGGGTGTACGCCGGAGCAGTATCGCCGAAGCCATCTGCCGGGCAGGAAGCTGTAACAGGCTTTGTCTACACTCCAGAGCGAGGCCGTGCCCCTCGGTGCGGCAACAAGGAGAAAACTCCATGAAGATGTTGCGTGTCCCTTTGTTGATGATCGGTTTGCTGCTCTGCTCCCAGGGCTTCGCCGCCACAGCCCAACAGAACAAGATGACTACCTGCAATGCCGACGCTACCGCGAAAAGCCTCAAGGGCGATGAGCGCAAAGCCTTCATGAGCACCTGCCTTAAAGCCGCACCCGCCGCCAATGACGCGAAAGCCCTGACGCCTCAGCAAGAGAAGATGAAAACCTGCAATGCCGATGCCGCGACCAAGGCGCTCAAGGGTGATGAGCGCAAGGCGTTCATGAGTGATTGCCTGAAGAAAAAATAAACGGATTTGCGGGGATTGTGAGGGCCCCATCGCGAGCAGGCCAGAGCGCTGCAGAAATCACCTCTGCCCCCGACCAACGTCGCCCCACACAATCCCTAGTGCTGACACCCGAACGCTGGCAGACTGCCAATCCTTTTACGCCGTTCGTTTTGAGGCTGTATGCCAACGTTTTCTCAACGCCAAGTCTTGCTGCTCATCAGTTGGGTCATCATCTTTGGTGGTTTGCTGCTGGTGATTCCGTTGCGCTTGCTGCCAAGCCTTCTGGCCGGTCTGCTGGTGTTCGAACTGGTCAACATGCTCACCCCGCAATTGCAGCGACTAATCGAAGGTCGGCGTGCGCGCTGGCTGGCGGTGGCGTTACTGGGGACGTTGGTGGTCAGTGTGCTGACGCTGATCTTTGCCGGTGCCTTCAGTTTCCTGCTGCATGAGGCGGAAAACCCCGGCGCTTCCCTCGATAAATTCATGCTCGTGGTCGACCGTGCTCGCGGTCAGTTGCCGCCGTTCATCGACGCCTACCTGCCGGCCAGCGCCGCCGAGTTTCGCGTGGCGATTGGCGAGTGGATGAGCAAACACCTCAGCGACCTGCAACTGGTGGGCAAGGACGCGGCGCACATGTTCGTGACGTTGCTGATCGGCATGGTGCTCGGCGCGATCATCGCCCTGCAACGGGTGCCGGACCTGACCAAGCGCAAGCCGCTGGCTGCTGCATTGTTTGATCGCTTGCACCTGCTGGTCCAGGCGTTCCGCAACATCGTGTTCGCACAGATCAAGATTTCCCTGCTCAACACCTTCTTCACCGGGATTTTCCTGGCGGTGGTCCTGCCGATGTTTGGCATCAAACTACCGCTGACCAAAACCCTGATCGTGCTGACCTTCCTGCTCGGCCTGTTGCCGGTGATCGGCAACCTGATGTCGAACACGCTGATCACCATCGTCGGCTTGTCGCTGTCGATCTGGGTGGCGGTGGCCGCGCTGGGTTATCTGATTGTTATCCACAAGCTCGAATACTTCCTCAACGCGCGCATTGTCGGCGGGCAGATCAGTGCCAAGTCGTGGGAGTTGCTGTTGGCGATGCTGGTGTTCGAGGCCGCGTTCGGCCTGCCGGGGGTGGTGGCGGGGCCGATTTATTACGCGTATTTGAAGAGTGAGTTGAAGCAGGTTGGGATGGTTTGATCCGGTCGATATGTATTGCCTGAATTGACGCTTTCGCGGGCAAGCCTCGCTCCTACAGAATCAATGCAATCCCTGTAGGAGCGAGGCTTGCCCGCGAAGGACGCGACTCGGTTCTGGATCAGTCCATCGGCCCATAACGCTTGGCCGCTTCAATCGCCAAACCACTGCCGATGCTGCCAAAGATGTTGCCTTCCACATGCCGCGCATTCGGCAACATCGCCGAGACGCTGTTGCGCAATGCCGGAATCCCGCTCGAACCACCGGTGAAGAACACCGTATCCACCTGATCGACCCGCACGTCGGCGTCGTTCAGCATCTGGGTCACGCTGTTGCGCACGCGCTCCAGCAGGTTGTCGATGGCCGATTCAAACAACGCGCGGCTCAACTCCACGCTCAGGCCCGGCTCGATGCGGTCTAGCGGCACATGGCGGCTGTCAGCGTGGGTCAGCTGGATCTTGGTTTCTTCCACTTCCATCGCCAGCCAGTGCCCGGCGCGTTGCTCGATCAGCTTGAACAGACGGTCGATGCCGCCAGTGTCTTCGATGTCGTAGCGCATGCTGCCCAGGGCCAGGGTCGACTTCTGCGAATACACCGAGTTTATGGTGTGCCAGGTCGCCAGGTTCATGTGGTGGCTGGTCGGCATGTAGGCACCGCTTTTCATCCGGCTGCCGTAGCCGAACAGTGGCATCAGGCCTTGCAGGCTCAACTGCTTGTCGAAATCGGTCCCGCCAATATGCACGCCGCCGGTGGCGAGGATGTCCTCGTGACGGTTGTCGTGGTTGCGGCGTTCAGGAGACAGGCGCACCAGCGAGAAGTCAGACGTACCACCGCCGATGTCGACGATCAGTACCAACTCTTCCTTTTCGATGGTCGACTCATAGTCGAACGCTGCCGCAATCGGCTCGTACTGGAACGACACATCCTTGAAGCCGATGGCGCGGGCCACGTCCACCAAGGTGTTTTCCGCTTCCTGGTCAGCCATTTCGTCGTCATCGACGAAGAACACCGGACGACCCAGCACCACTTCGTCGAACTCGCGACCAGCGGCGGTTTCGGCACGTTTCTTCAGCTGACCGATGAACAACCCGAGCAGGTCCTTGAACGGCATCGCTGTGCCGAGAACGCTGGTGTCGTGCTTGATCAGCTTGGAACCCAGCAGGCTCTTGAGCGAGCGCATCAGTCGGCCTTCGTAGCCTTCCAGGTACTCGTGCAGCGCCAATCGGCCGTACACCGGGCGGCGTTCTTCCATATTGAAGAAGACCACCGAGGGCAGGGTGATCTTGTCGTCCTCCAGCGCGATCAGCGTTTCCATGCCGGGGCGCAGCCAGCCGACGGTGGAGTTGGACGTGCCAAAGTCGATACCACAGGCACGGGCTGGAGATGCGTTTTTCATGTCTATCAGGTTCCGGTTAAAAAACGGCCGCGCAGTGTATGCCAGTGCGGCGCAGATTCGAAGGCCGACTATCCGCTAAATCTCGGTAATTAGCGCCTTGATAAGACGGCCCGATGCCCCAAACTTGTCTGCATTGGCCCTGGCAGCCATTGGGATGGTCAAAAGAACCGCCCGCCGCTGCCGATAAACTTCTGATACGCGCCCCGGTCACAATCTTGAGATCGGTCAACCCTGCGGCTGCCAATGAGCGCATGCTGCCGGTGATGGCGCGATTTTGATAATGGATGGTGATTCCACGATGGACTTCAAAGACTATTACAAGATTCTCGGTGTGGAACCGACCGCGGACGATAAGACGATCAAGGCGGCTTATCGCAAGCTGGCGCGCAAATACCACCCCGACGTCAGCAAGGAAAAGGACGCCGAGTCCAAATTCAAGGACGCTTCGGAAGCCTATGAAGCGCTGAAAAGCGCCGACAAGCGCGCCGAATACGACGACTTGCGCAAATACGGCCAGCACGGCCAACCGTTCCAGGGCCCGCCAGGTTGGCAGGGGCGTGGCGGCGGTGGTTTTGGTGGCGGTCAGGACTCGGGCGATTTTTCGGACTTCTTCAGTTCGATCTTCGGTAACCGTGGTCCTGGGTTTGGTGGTGGAGAGTCGCGTCGCAGTGCCGGACGTCGAGGGCAAGACGTGGAAATGGAACTTGGAATTTTTCTGGAAGAAACCCTCTCGAACGAATCGAAGAAGGTCACGTTCCAGGTGCCGCAGTACAACGCTGCCGGCCAGCACGTCAGCAACACCAGCAAAAGCCTGAACGTGAAAATCCCCGCCGGCGTGACCGACGGCGAGCGCATCCGCCTCAAAGGCCAGGGTGCACCGGGCATCGGTGGTGGCGCCAACGGCGACTTGTTCCTGATCATTCGCTTTGCGCCGCATCCGAAGTTCGACGTCGAAGGCGAGGACCTGATCATTACGCTGCCGCTGGCCCCATGGGAATTGGCGTTGGGCACCGAAGTGGCCGTGCCTACACTGACAGGCAAGATCAACCTCAAGGTGCCCGCCGGTAGCCAGAACGGCCAGCGCATGCGTGCCAAGGGCCACGGTTTGCTGAACAAGGCCGGTCAACGCGGTTATCTGTTCGTGCAATTGAAGGCGGTCATGCCAAAAACCTCGAGCGACGAGGTCAAGGCGTTGTGGCAGGAACTGGCGAAAAAAGCCGCATTCGACCCGAGAGAAAACTTCTGATCCAAGAGACGGAGTAGCCCATCATGAGCAACCCCCTGATCGTTCAACTGGACATGGCAGAATTCTGTGAGGCGACCGATTTGTCGGACGTCTACGTGATCGAAATCGTCGAGCACGGCATCCTCGAACCTCAGGGCAAGCAGCCCAAGGATTGGCGTTTCACCGATTATGAGCTGGCGCTGGCCAAGCGTGCCGCGAAACTGCGGCACGACCTGGAGCTGGAGTGGGAAGGCGTCGCCCTGGCGCTGGATTTGCTGGATGAGGTTCAGCAACTGAGGGCGGAGAACCGGATGCTCAAGCAGCGGTTGGCGCGGTTGGTTGTCGAATAGCTGAAGCGAATTCGATTCCTGTAGGAGCCAGCTTGCTGGCGATGGCGTCCGTAAGATCGCCATCGCCAGCAAGCTGGCTCCTACAGATGGCGGTCTATCTGGGCAACACCACGGTAAACAGCGTCCCGTCAGTTTCGTTCGAGCTGACCTCGATCGTCCCGCCGTGCGCATCGACCACTTCCTTGACGATGAACAACCCCAGGCCAAGGCTGGTAGACGGCTGGCCAAGCTCTTCATCGGCGCTGCGTACCAGCGGATCGAAGATCGTACCGATCGCGTCTTCGGGGATCGGCGCTCCAAAGTTATGCACCGTTAGACGAACGGTGTCTGGTTCGCCGGTGAGGGTCACCGTCACATCACGTTTGTTCGACCCATGCTGCAACGCATTGCCGATCAGGTTTTGCAGCAGTTGGGCCAGGCGTCCGGCATCCCACACGCCTGTCGTGTCGCCCTCTGCATGAACCGTCGGATCGCATTCGGGATTACCGGCACAGGCTTCGGCAATCGCTGCGTGGGCGGCATCGGCCAGGTCCATCGGCTTGGGTTCAATTGGCAGGCTCTTGCCCAGGCGACTGCGCACCAACTCCAGCAAATCGCCGACCATCACCGCCATGTGCCGCGCGCCGCGCTTGATGTTGACCGCACAAGCCAAGGCATCGCCTTCAAGCGTGGCTTTGCGCATCAGCAATTCGGTGGACATGCTCACGGCCTGCAAGGGGGCGCGCAGGTCATGGCCGAGAATAGCCAGGAAGATATCCCGCGAATGATTGACCTGTTCGGCATAGGCCGCCGTGGATTCGGCAAGGGCTTCATCGATGGCTTCATTGAAACGGATCATGTCCTGGAAGTAAGCGAGGTCCGGTGATTCCAGGCTGTTGACCCACAACCGGATCACACAGGCGCGCAGGTGACGGAATTCGCTGGTCATCTGCAACAGATCGAAGCCCACGGTGTGGCGCAGTTCACCATGACTGGCGCCGGCTTCATCCAGGCTCGGGGTTTTCTCCACACCTTCGCCCCTGGCCTTGGCGAGTTGCTCGCTGGCGGTTTGCGCGGTGGTCATGTCCCGCGCTGCCGCCAACAGGATTTCCCTGGCGTGATCACGCAAGGCCACTCGATCCATATTTTCTGCCGCCGGGGTAATCGTCCTGGCGAACTGCTCCCATTCATCGACGATACGGTCTACGTGTTGCCTGATGAATTCGGATAAGCGCATGGTCGGTTTCCTGATGGCAATCCGAGGCATCTTAGCCCCTTTGGCACCCCCTAAAAACTACCACTGCGCCGGCGACCATTCTTTGGTGGCCTCAGGGTGTTAATTAAATATTTTTTAGATCCTGAAATTAAATGCATTGTCGGTCTGGTGCGGTTTTCCAAGTGGTTTTTTAATCTTTTGTTTTTAACCGCACTCAATAATCTGGTGGTTCTTTTCATCGCATAAGGATTTGCGAAATGAACGAACTATCGGACGCCCCGGCGTTGCAAGTTATTACCGGGCATGGAAGAAGCAAAGCCAATGTTCATCGTGAATATCTGCTGGGAAAACTGCCTTCGCCGCTAAAAGACGCACCAGTTTCACGATTGCTTGGGATGGCCGATTCGACCGCGGATTTTCCACAGTGGTATCTGAATGCACGCGCCATCGACCGTCAGTACCTCAAGCAACTGACGGATGAGCGCTGGCGCGTTCAGGTCCCGTTGGACGACGCGTTGGAGAATGTACAGCGGGACATTCTTGCCTTTGCCGAACCTTTGCTCGTTAAAGCATTAAAGGGCCAGCTGAATCTGGAAGTGGACGTCAATGCGACGCTCATTCGCCTGTATATCCCGGCAAAACTGGGTTTTGGCATCGATACCAATGCCAGTCGGCTCAGGCAATCGACTTTGCTGGAAGCGGCGCTTCACAATTTCGAGGCGCCTGAAACGCAGGCGGGCGCGATTCGTGATGGCTCCGGCATCTTCACCCGGGACCACGAAAACGAGTTACAGCGGCATGCACTGACGGTCGAACAATTCGCCGCCCTGTGTCGGACGCTTGATATCGGTGCGCACTATCAGCGTCACATCAAGGCAGCACTGATGCCCGAAGATATCGCGGCCAAGGCAATAATCGAGCGGCACTGCATGGCCAGTGAAAAAGCCATCTTCAACGAAGCTGCGCTGATTGCGTATTTGAAAAACGACATCAGTTCCTATGGCTACGGGAAACTTCAGCAAGTTCGTGATAATGAAAAGGGCGTGATGTGGAATCATCGTCCTTTGCAATGCCATCGACTTTCGTTAATGGGCTTCAGGTTGTCCGGCATCCTGTTGTTCAGTGCAGTGGCAGAACCCACTGAAGCTAAAAGAATTTACGACAGTCTGGTTCCCCGGCATCAACGCACACTGATGGAATGGTCCAGAAGTCTGACGCTGCTACCGGGCCAGGAGTTTGAACAGTTCGAATTACTCGAGGCGTTTTTCGCCAATGGCCCCAGCGGTCTTGTCGAAGCCACTTTGCAAAGGGAGGATGGTTTTCAACAAAGCCGTCTCGACGGGACGTTGATCGTTTATGTCCCGGATGATCCTGACCATCCCTTCAAAGAGTATGCGTCGCTCACGGACTTCATGAAGGAGCTGACGAGTCAGTTGCGCTCGCTAGACTATCAACAGTTTTTCAGCCGATTCGTGGCACAAAAAGACCATGGCAAATTCTTTGCCCGGGTTCGCGAGCGTTTCACCACGTTCACCTGGACGCAGCGTGAGCCGCTGGACATGGGGCCGTGGTGGCGAGAGACCGCGGTTGAAAACGCCAACGCAGAGCCCATCACCAACATCATTTCTGGCGATCTCTGGCCGCAAATCGGTCGCTGGCGCAGGGACAAGGCGATTGCGGATGCGCGACACATCGCGGTGCCGACCGACGATGAAGACGCGACCACCCGCTGGAATCGGTTGACCAGCTATCTGAGCATCGGCTGGAACGTGTTCAACTTCGGCGCGATGTTGGTTCCTGGCCTGGGCGAAGCGATGTTGGCGGTCATGGTCGGGCAGATGCTGTTCGAAACCATGGAGGGCATCGAGGAGTGGAGCAAGGGCGACAGGGACGAAGCGGCGGCCCATCTGACCAGTGTCATGATCAATTTTGCGCAACTGGCAATCATGGCGGCGGGGCATGTGTTGCCCGCCGGTGCGGCGGCGTCGGTCAAACCGTCGGCGTTTATCGATCGGTTGCAAAAGGTTGAGTTGCCTGACGGCAAGACACGTCTCTGGAAGCCGGACCTGTCGCCCTACGCCCATGACCTGATGTTGCCCAAAACGGCGACCCCAGGTGAACAGGGGCTGTTCCGGCACAGCGAAAAAACCATCCTGAAGCATGAAAACAAATACTTCGAAGTCAGAAACGACCCACTCACGGGCCAGCCACGCCTGCAACATCCGGATCGGCCGCAGGCGTATCAGCCCACACTCGAACACGACGGTGCGGGTGTGTGGAAGACCGAGCTCGACCGACCCGTCGAGTGGGACAAAGTCACGCTCATGCGACGTCTGGGGCTGGCGGTTGAGGATTTGTCCGAGGCCACACTGGAGCAGATTCGTATCGCCAGCGGTGTCGAGGAAGACCTGTTGCGCCGGCTGCATGTCGTCAACGAACCACCGCCCGCGCTGCTGACCGACACGATCGAACGCTTCAAGACCTGGGCTGATGTGCAAAAGCTGCCCGGGCAGATAGTGCTCGATGAGGTTCCCGAAGCGTTCATCGAGCAGGTGCCCCGTTTGCTGGTGGAACTGCCGGGCTGGCCTGAGCAAAAAAGCATCGAGCTTTTTGACGGCGCCGGACAGTCGGGCCGCTCGATCAAGTACGGCAATCTCGACGCATCGCCGGCCAATACGCTGAAGATAAGCCGTGCCGAGGTCAGTGCCGGAAAACTTCCGGAGCTGGCCGTGAAGTTTGTCAATGAAGCCGACATCCATACGTTGTTCGGACAGGGCATTTCCACTGACGAGCGCATCCGCATCGACGCCTTGAAAAACAAGCTAGCGGGGCGGGCAGGCAGTCATCCGGGACCTTTGTTTGACGCGCTCAATCGCCGTTTGCAGCAGACAGACAACCGGCAAGTGCGGGTGCTCCAGGACGCTTTCAGCAACCTCCCGACGGTAATCGCCCGTGAGTTGCTGGCCGACATCGAACCGCAGGACTTGCTCACTATCACCGAGTCTTCGCGCATTCCCTTGCAGCTCAGAGAACGCACGCGGCTGGCCTTGCGCACGTTACGCGCCGCACGCGCTTACGAAGGGCTTTTCCTCGATGTCGCGTACGGGGTCGATAGCGAGCGATTGGCGTTGCACTCGTTGCAAGCGCTGCCCGACTGGCCCGCAAACGTGCGCATCGAAATCCGTGAGTCTTCATTCGATGGTCCGTTGCGCGACAGTGTCGGCCCGGCAGATGCCGCCGTGCGCCGAATCCTTGTCAGCGAGGACGGTCAGTACCAGGCCCGCGATGCTGATGATCTGCATCTGCATGGGGCCGATGACCTCTATGCGTCTGTGTTGCATGCCCTGCCTGATGCTGAGCGCAACGCGCTGGGGTACCAGATCAATCAAGGCGCGACACTTAAGCGCGCCATTCAAAAAACGCCATTGCCACGGGACAGGTTCAACGCGCTTCTGACGGATAACCCTGTTCGAAAACCCGCGTACGATCCAGCCACGATGCGTCTGCGTGGGGGCATGCGCGGGATGGCTCAAGGTCTGCGTCGAGTTCAGGGGCAAATAACGCCGCAAGAGCGGGTCCGCGTCGTTCGCCCCGGATGGACGGAGGCCGAAGCGCAGTCCTATCTGCAAGCGGGGGGCAGCGACGTCAGTCTTGAGCAGAGGGCGAGCGATCTCGAAGCGGAATTCAATCGGTTGAACACCAATTTCCAACGCTGGCTGAAATCACCGACCGAGGCATTCCGCTTTACGTCCGCCGGCATCGCCGAATGGCAGTCCAGAAACGCGGTGTACAAAGCGGTCAGGGAATGTTGGCAGCACACAGGCTTGCGCGATGTGGATTCGTACGGCGAGCTGCGAGGCGTCGTGCTCGATCTCGAGAACCTGCCGCTGGGGCGGCATCTGCGCACGATGCCCGCACTGGAGGGCAACTTCGATCACGTCACTCGCCTCAATCTGACCCTGACCGAATTGACCGACGCACAAGTTTCCTTGCTCGATCATTTCCCGCGATTGCGCTCGCTTAACATCAACGGTAATGCGCTCACCCGACTTCCTCGTGCCATCGGCCGCATGCGCGCGCTGACGGAGCTGAACCTGCGCGCAAACCGCATTGTCCTGGATGCGCAAGGCGTCGCAGACCTGCGCAACCTGACGCGGCTTCAGATCCTGGACTTGCACAGCAATCCTCTGGGGCAGGTTCCGGATATTGGCAGCATGCGCATGTTGCATACGCTGATCCTGGCCGATACCGGCATTCGGACGTGGCCGGACGGGTTGTTCGCGCAGCCACGCTTCCGGCATTTTTACCTGGACATGCAGCGCAACGAAATCACCTACGTGCCCATGGTCACGCGTGGCTCGGTCCAGGCGGAATTGCTGGCGCGCACGGTGTTGAGCCGGGAAACGGATTTTTTGCCGGCCTTCAATCTGCAGACGCTCAGGGAGTACATCGCGTCCGTCGGCATGGACCCCGACCGACCCTATCCACCTCGCGGCGTGCGCGACAGTCTGGACTGGGAAACTGGCATGACCCGGCCGGAATGGGTGACCAAACAGGAGGTCTGGAACAGCGTCGAGGATGAGATCGGTTCGGTCGGTTTTTTCAACGAGATTCGCAAACTCACTGAATCGGGGCATTTCAAGCACGACCCCGGGTTTCGGGTCGACATGACCGCCAAGGTCTGGCGAATGCTCGATGCGATGTCGAAAAATACCGAGCTGCGGCAAAAACTCTTCACCCTGACCACCGTACCCACCGCGTGCGTCGATGCTGGTGCGCAGCTGTTCAACGCCATGGGGATGGAGGTGTTGATTCATGAAGCCTATGAACTGGCAAATCCCGCGCTGGTAGAGGGTGAACTGGTGTCGCTGGCGCAGGGCAAGTCACGTCTGGATGAACTGAGCCGGATCGCGCGCAAAACGATTTCCGAGCGCGAGGCGATGGGTGAGGAATTCAGGCGCGTCAATGCGACGGGCGAGGTCACCGGCACGATTGATGAGGTTGAAGTTCACCTGGCATTCATGACGGATCTTGCCGACCGGTTAGACCTACCCTGGCAGTCGCGAAAAATGCAGTTCAGAAAAATCTCCGGCGTCACGAGCGCGATGATCGAAGATGCACTCCATCGTGTACTGAACCTTGAGGCGGGTGAATTGCTCGACGATTTGCTCATCGAGCAGCCGTTCTGGTCATCCTATGTCGAGGGTTCCAACCGGGGGGCTATCAAGGGTTTCAGACGCCGGATTGAAGCCACGATTGAGTTCTGCTCAGCGCTTGAAAAACGCGCAACCGACACAACGCTTTCCCTTGAGCAAAAGGCACAGTTGAAGGAAGAGCTCAGGGTGCTCGGCGCTGAGTTGAACAAACCGGAAAGTGAGTTTGCGCCGGGACGGGTCATGACCGAAGCGGAATACGCCGCCGAACTGGAAGTCATCGACGAAGACAAGAAAGCCTTTATCAAAACGTTCACACGCCAGGCGATCGAACGGGCAAAACTGCAACGGGTAGAAATCCCTTTCGCGGTACAGCCGAACAGTTGATCGCTTCTGTTTTACACCGGAGCCAGGCACGCCAGGCTCCAGTGATTTGGCCGATTAAAACAGGAAGTAACGCTGGGCCATCGGCAGCACATCCGCTGGCTCGCACCAAAGCAGAACGCCGTCGGCCTTGACCTGATACGTCTGCGGGTCGACATCGATACTCGGCAGGTAGTCGTTGTGGATCAAGTCGGTTTTCTGCACGTCGCGGCAGCCTTTGACCACAGCGATTTTCTTCTTCAAACCCAGCGCTTCGGGAAGTCCTGCCTCCTGCGCCGCCTGGCTGATGAACGTCAGGCTGGTGGCGTGCAACGAGCCGCCGTAGCTGGCGAACATCGGGCGGTAGTGCACCGGTTGCGGCGTCGGAATCGAGGCGTTGGCATCACCCATCAGGCTGGCCGCAATGGCCCCGCCCTTGAGGATCAACGTTGGTTTTACCCCGAAAAACGCGGGGCGCCACAGCACCAGATCCGCCCATTTGCCCACTTCGATTGAGCCCACTTCATGGCTGATGCCGTGGGTGATCGCCGGGTTGATGGTGTACTTGGCGATGTAACGTTTGGCGCGGAAGTTGTCGTTGCCTTCGCCATCGCCCGGCAGTGGGCCGCGCTGTTTTTTCATCTTGTCGGCGGTCTGCCAGGTGCGCGTAATGACTTCACCGACCCGGCCCATGGCCTGGCTGTCGGAGCTGATCATCGAGAACGCGCCGAGGTCGTGGAGGATGTCTTCGGCGGCAATCGTTTCGCGGCGGATGCGGCTTTCGGCGAAGGCCACGTCTTCGGCAATGCTCGGGTCCAGGTGATGGCAGACCATCAGCATGTCGAGGTGTTCGTCGATGGTGTTGCGGGTGAAGGGCCGGGTCGGGTTGGTCGAGCTTGGCAGCACGTTGGTAAAACCACAGGCCTTGATGATGTCCGGTGCATGGCCGCCACCCGCGCCTTCGGTGTGATAGGTGTGGATGGTGCGGCCCTTGAAGGCGGCGAGGGTGGTTTCGACGAAGCCGGATTCGTTGAGGGTGTCGGTGTGGATCGCCACCTGCACATCGTACTGGTCGGCCACCGTCAGGCAGTTGTCGATACTCGCCGGGGTGGTGCCCCAGTCTTCGTGCAACTTGAGGCCGATGGCGCCGGCCTTGACCTGCTCGATCAACGGCTCCGGCAGGCTGGCGTTGCCTTTGCCCGTCAGGCCGATGTTCATCGGGAAGGCGTCCGCCGCTTGAAGCATCCGCGCCAGGTGCCACGGCCCGGAGGTGCAAGTGGTGGCGTTGGTCCCGGTGGCCGGGCCGGTGCCGCCGCCGATCATGGTGGTGACGCCACTCATCAGCGCCTCTTCGATCTGCTGTGGGCAGATGAAGTGGATGTGGGTGTCGATGCCGCCGGCGGTGAGGATCATGCCTTCGCCGGCGATCACTTCGGTGCTGGCGCCGATGGCGATGGTGACGTTCGGTTGCACGTCCGGGTTGCCGGCCTTGCCGATGCCGGCGACGCGCCCGTCCTTGAGGCCAACGTCGGCTTTGACGATGCCCCAGTGGTCGATGATCAGCGCGTTGGTGATCACCGTGTCGACGACTTCAGCGGCCAGCAGCTGGCTTTGGCCCTGGCCGTCGCGGATGACTTTGCCGCCGCCGAATTTCACTTCTTCGCCGTAAGTGGTGAAGTCTTTTTCCACCTCGATCCACAGCTCGGTGTCGGCCAGACGGACCTTGTCACCGACGGTGGGACCGAACATGTCGGCGTAGGCTTGACGGGAAATCTTCATTCGTTCGCCTTGAGATTCAATTGGATTCGAGATCGCTCGCGGTGCTCGCTATCGCCGGCAAGCCGGCTCCTACAAATGAATTGCACCCGCCGCAGAATGTGGGGTGGAATGCGATCCCCTGTAGGAGCTGGCTTGCCAGCGATGGGGTCAGTGCAAACGACGTATTACTTACAGGTCACCCATGACCCGCCCGGAAAACCCGAACACCCGGCGATGCCCGGCCAGGTCAACCAGCTCGACCTCGCGGCTCTGCCCCGGTTCGAAGCGCACGGCGGTGCCGGCGGGGATGTTCAGGCGCATGCCGCGACTGGCGGCGCGGTCGAAAGTCAGGGCGTCGTTGGTTTCGAAAAAATGGTAGTGCGAGCCGACCTGGATCGGCCGGTCGCCACTGTTGGCGACTTTCAGGCTGACGGTGCGGCGGCCGACGTTGAGTTCGATGTCGCCGGGCTGGATCTGGTATTCACCGGGAATCATCAATGGGCTCCTTGGAGAATCTTGTAGTAGAGGGCGGTCGGCTTGTAACGACCGCTCGGGTCGCAGGCGTAGTCGGGAATTTCTCCCGCACGGGTGTAGCCCAGGGCCTTGTAGAAATCCTCGGCCGGGGAACCGGCTTCGGTGTCGAGGTAAAGCATGCCGCGCTTGTGCTGGAGCGCGGCCTGTTCCAGGGCGTTCATCAATTGTTGGCCCAACCCGCGGCGGCGCGCGTGTTCACGCACCAGCAGCTTCTGCACTTCGGCGCGGTTCAGGCCGTTGGCTTTCTGGCACAAGGTCAGTTGCACACTGGCCTGCACTTGCTCGTCCTTGACCACCACCCACAGCAGCACGTTGCCCTTGTTCAACTCCTCTTGAACGCCATCGAACCAGGCGCGTGCCTGTGTGGCATCCAGATCGGCCATGAACCCGACACTGGCGCCATAGCTGACAGCGTCGAGCAGCAGATCAATCAAACCCTGACGATAGTGCGCAAAGCTTTCAACATTGACGCGGCGCAGTTGGGCGGCGTTCATCGGGCATTACTCCTTGCTGGCGGGCGGCGGTTCAGCGCCAGGATTGAGGGTCAGTTGCATGAAGGTCAGGTCCAGCCAGCGGCCGAACTTGGTGCCCACCTGCGGCATCTGCCCGGTGATCACGAAGCCGACGCGTTCATGCAGGCGGATGGAAGCGGCATTGCCGCTTTCGATAGCGGCGACCATCACATGCTTGTCACAGCCTTTGGCGCGCTCGATCAACATGTCCATCAATTGCGGACCCAGTCCATTGCCGCGTTGATCGCTGCGTACGTAGACCGAGTGCTCGACGGTGTGGCGGAAACCGTCGAACGGTCGCCAGTCACCGAATGAAGCGTAGCCGAGTACGTTGTTATCGCCGTCGACGATCACCAGGATCGGATAGCGCTGGGCTTGCCGGGCGCTGAACCAGGCCTGGCGGTTGCCCAGGTCCACGGCCTGTTCGTTCCAGATCGCCGTGGTATTGAGCACGGCGTCGTTGTAGATGTCGCGGATTGCCGGCAGATCGGCGTGCACCGCATCGCGGATGTGGTAATTCATGGCGCGGCCTCAGGTGATGGGTTGGTGGACGGTGACCAGTTTGGTGCCGTCGGGGAAGGTGGCTTCGACCTGGATCTCCGGGATCATTTCCGGGATGCCTTCCATCACTTGTTCGCGGCTGAGCAGGGTGGTGCCGAAGTGCATCAGCTCGGCCACGGTCTGGCCGTCACGCGCGCCTTCGAGCAGCGCTGCGGAGATGTAGGCCATGGCTTCCGGGTAATTGAGTTTCACGCCGCGCGCCAAACGCCGCTCGGCCACGAGGCCGGCGGTGAAGATCAGCAGCTTGTCTTTTTCGCGTGGGGTCAGGTCCATCGTTTGGAATCCATAATCGGCAGATTAAAAAAATTCGACTCTGTAAATACATAACCCTGTAGGAGCGAGGCTTGCCCGCGAAGAGGACCTTGAGGCCGCCAAAAGCTTCGCGGGCAAGCCTCGCTCCTACAGGGGGATTGTGTTCAGGTGCTCCATATTCTGGGTGGGACGGCTTCTCGACCGAGCAACGCAGGCCTGAGCAATCGCCACAAATCAATCAACCAGCCTCGCGCCAACAGCGCCTCGCTGGCCAGGCACCGAGCCACCAACAGGCCCGGCAACTGGGTCAAATCCCCGCGCACGTCATTGGGCAGCGAGCGACAGGTTTCCAGCAGTTCACTGTCAATCTCCCCCGTCACCAACAACGTCGCAAACACCGGTTGCCCATCCAGGCCAATCGGCGAATCGAGCAACCCGTCATCCCCGACAATGCGCTGGCGTTCGTGCCAGAGCAACTGGCCGTCGCGGCGGATATCCAGCTGCGCCTGAAAATGCCCGAGGTCGAAGCGCTCGCCACTGGCCGGCCGGCCCAGCGCCACCACGTCCCAGTAGAACAGCCGCGCATCACCTTCCAGATCAATGGCGGTGCGCAGTTCGGCTTGAGCGGCGCTGAAGATAATTGTCTCTTGTGGCAACCATTCGAGGGTCGCACCTGCGGCCACTTTCAGATCAAGTGTCTGATAAGCCGGTCCTGCCGCGCGATACCACTTGGCCGCGCCGGGGCTGGTGATTTGTGCCCACGCATCGCGGCCAACGCTGGCGCTGATGTCCAGCCGATCACCGCCGGCAATCCCGCCGGGCGGATGCACGATGATGTGCTGGCAAACCTCGGGCCCCTCGGCGTACAGATGCTTTTGCACCCGCAACGGCCCTTTATGCCGACGCTGAACCGGGCGCGTGGTGTCGCCGAATCGGGCATAGCCCAGTTCCAGCTCGGCGTGCCAGCTAGGCGTGAACAGCGTTGTGTGGGCAGGTAAATTCATGATGTCTAATTATCGTTAGGACGCTACAGATTAGATCGTAACCAAGCCACGCACACCCTCGGCTTCCATATTTTCGCCGCGCCCCTGCTGCACGATCTCGCCACGGGACATCACCAGGTATTGATCGGCCAGTTCAGCAGCGAAATCGTAGAACTGCTCCACCAGCAGAATCGCCATGTCGCCGCGCGCCGCAAGCTTCTTGATGACCGCGCCGATCTCCTTGATCACCGACGGCTGGATACCCTCGGTCGGCTCGTCGAGGATCAGCAACCGAGGGCGGCTGGCCAGCGCCCGGCCGATTGCCAGTTGCTGCTGTTGGCCACCGGACAGGTCACCACCGCGTCGTTGCTTCATTTGCAGCAACACCGGAAACAGCTCGTAGATGAACGCCGGGACTTCTTTCGCTTCGCTGCCCGGAAACCGCGACAGGCCCATCAGCAGATTTTCCTCCACCGTCAGCCGACCGAAAATCTCCCGGCCCTGAGGCACGTAAGCGATCCCTGCATGCACCCGCTGATGCGGCTTGAACGTGGTGATCGGTTTACCTTCCCAGTTCACCGCGCCTTCTTTGGCCGGCAGCAAACCCATCAGGCATTTGAGCAGCGTGGTCTTGCCCACACCGTTGCGCCCGAGCAGGCAGGTGACTTCGCCGACCTTCACGTCAAACGTCAGGCCGCGCAGGATGTGGCTACCGCCGTAGTACTGGTGCAGCTTGTCGACTTGCAGCATTTCTGAAATCTCCTCAATCCCTGTAGGAGCGAGGCTTGCCCGCGAAGGGGACCTCAAGGCCGCCAAAAGCTTCGCGGGCAAGCCTCGCTCCTACAAAAAGCAAATAAGCGAAAAGCCACAATCAGCGACCGAGGTACACCTCGATCACCCGCTCGTTATCCTGCACCTGCTCCAGCGACCCTTCGGCCAGCACGCTGCCCTGATGCAACACGGTGACGTGGTCGGCAATCGAGCCGACAAACCCCATGTCGTGTTCCACCACCATCAGCGAATGCTTGCCCGCCAGGCTCTTGAACAGCTCGGCGGTGAATTCGGTTTCGGCATCGGTCATGCCCGCCACGGGTTCGTCGAGCAGCAGCAATTGCGGGTCTTGCATCAACAACATGCCGATCTCCAGAAACTGCTTCTGCCCGTGGGACAACAAGCCCGCCGGGCGATTGACCGAGGTGGTCAGGCGAATGGTTTCCAGCACTTCGCTGATGCGATCTTTCTGTTCGCCACTCAGGCGAGCCCGAAGGCTGGCCCACACCGACTTGTCGGTTTTCTGCGCCAGTTCGAGGTTTTCAAACACGCTCAGCGCTTCAAACACCGTCGGCTTCTGAAACTTGCGCCCGATGCCGGCCTGAGCAATTTGCACTTCGCTCATCTGCGTCAGATCGAGGGTTTCACCGAACCAGGCTTTGCCATGGCTGGGGCGCGTCTTGCCGGTGATCACGTCCATCAGCGTGGTTTTGCCCGCACCGTTGGGACCGATGATGCAGCGCAATTCGCCGACGCCGATGTACAGGTTCAAATCGTTCAGTGCCTTGAAACCATCGAAGCTGACGCTGATATCTTCCAGGGTCAGGATGGTGCCGTGGCGGGTATTCAGGCCGGGGCCGACGCGTTGCCCGAGGCCGATGGCGTCGCGGCTGGTGCCGGCGTCCTTGTTCGGCTGCGGTGGATAGAAGGCCGGCTCGAGCATGAATTCAGCCGTCGCAGTCACTCTCATTGGTCACCCCTTTTCTTCAGCAGGCCGATCACGCCTTTGGGCAGGTACAAGGTCACGACGATGAACAGCGCGCCGAGGAAGAACAGCCAGTATTCGGGGAACGCCACGGTGAACCAGCTCTTCATGCCGTTGACCACGCCAGCGCCCAGCAACGGGCCGATCAGCGTGCCGCGACCACCGAGCGCGACCCAGACGGCGGCCTCGATGGAGTTGGTCGGCGACATTTCGCTCGGGTTGATGATGCCGACTTGCGGCACGTACAGCGCCCCCGCGAGACCGCACAACACGGCGCTCAAGACCCAGACAAATAGCTTGAATCCGCGTGGGTCGTAGCCGCAGAACATCAAGCGATTTTCGGCATCGCGCAGGGCGGTCAGCACTCGGCCGAATTTGCTCTGCGCCAGGCGCCAGCCGATGAACAGGCTTGCCACCAGCAACAGCACCGTGGCGAAAAACAACACCGCGCGCGTCCCCGGTTCGGTGATGCCAAAGCCAAGAATGGTGCGGAAGTTGGTGAAGCCATTGTTGCCGCCAAACCCGGTTTCGTTGCGAAAAAACAGGAGCATCCCGGCGAAGGTCAGGGCCTGGGTCATGATCGAGAAATACACGCCTTTGATCCGCGAGCGGAAGGCAAAGAAGCCGAATATCAGCGCCAGCAATCCAGGCGCCAACACCACCAGGCACATCGACCAGAGGAAGCTGCTGGTGCCGGTCCAGTACCACGGCAATTCGGTCCACGACAGGAAGGTCATGAACGCCGGCAAGGCATCGCCCGAGGCCTGGCGCATCAGGTACATGCCCATCGCATAACCGCCAAGGGCGAAGAACAGACCGTGACCGAGGGACAGCAGGCCGGCGTAACCCCAGACCAGATCGAGGGCGAGGGCGACGATGGCGTAGCAAAGAATCTTGCCCACCAGGGTCAGCGTGTAGGCCGAGACATGGAAGGCGCTGTCGGGCGACAACAGCGACAGCAGCGGCAACGTCAACAGCAAAACAAGGATCACCGCACCGACGGCAATCGTGACTTTGGGGCCGGCCTTTTGGCTGGCCGTGAGCATCAGAGGCTGGTTCATCAGTCGATCACCCGTCCTTTCAGTGCGAAGAGGCCTTGCGGACGTTTCTGGATGAACAGAATGATCAACGCGAGGATCAGGATCTTGCCGAGTACGGCGCCGATCTGCGGTTCGAGAATCTTGTTGGCGATGCCCAGCCCGAACGCGGCGAGCACGCTACCGGCCAACTGCCCGACGCCGCCGAGCACCACCACCAGGAACGAGTCGATGATGTAGCTCTGGCCGAGGTCCGGGCCGACGTTGCCGATCTGACTCAGCGCCACGCCGCCAAGGCCGGCGATGCCCGAGCCGAGGCCGAAGGCGAGCATGTCCACGCGCCCGGTGGGCACGCCGCAGCAGGCGGCCATGTTGCGGTTCTGGGTGACGGCGCGCACGTTCAGGCCCAGGCGTGTCTTGTTCAACAGCAGCCAGGTCAGCACCACCACGAACAGAGCGAAGGCGATGATCACGATGCGGTTGTACGGCAGCACCAGGTTCGGCAACACCTGAATCCCACCCGACAACCATGCCGGGTTGGCGACTTCGACGTTCTGTGCGCCGAACACCAATCGGACAAGCTGGATCAGCATCAGGCTGATACCCCACGTGGCGAGCAGGGTCTCCAGTGGGCGGCCGTAGAGGTGGCGAATCACCGTGCGTTCCAGCGCCATGCCAATCGCCGCCGTGACGAAAAACGCCACCGGCAACGCGATCAATGGATAGAACTCGATGGCTTGCGGGGCAAAGCGCTGGAACAGCAACTGCACGACGTAGGTCGAGTAAGCGCCGAGCATCAGCATCTCACCGTGGGCCATGTTGATCACGCCGAGCAGGCCGAAAGTGATCGCCAGCCCGAGCGCCGCGAGCAGCAGGATCGAACCGAGGGACATGCCACTGAAGGCCTGGCCGAGCATCTCGCCGATCAGCAGTTTGCGTTTGACTTGGGCCAGGCTGGTTTCGGCAGCCGTGCGCACATTGGCGTCGGCTTCGACACCTGGCTCCAGCAAACTCTCCAGTCGAGTGCGAGCCAGTGGATCGCCGGTTTCACCGAGCAGGCGCACAGCGGCAAGGCGTACGGCCGGGTCGGTGTCCACCAGTTGCAGGTTGGCCAGCGCGAGGCTGAGCGCGGCGTGAACGTTTTCCTCGTGTTCGCCAGCCAGTTGCTGGTCGAGGAATTTCAGCTGCGCCGGTTTTGCGCTTTTCTGCAATTGCTGCGCGGCGGCCAGACGGGTTTTGGCGTCGGTGGCGAGCAATTGATGGCTGGCCAGTGCGGTGTCGATCAGACCCCGCAGGCGATTGTTCAGGCGCAAGGTTTTCGGTTGGCCGTCGACCGTCAACTCGCCTTGTTGCAGGGCGTTGATCAGCTCGACACGAACCGGATCGGGCTGCGCGGCCCAGGATTCCAGCAGTTTTGCTTGCTGCACAGGGTTGGCGGCGACGAAGTCTTCGGCGTCGCCGGCATGCGCGGCCATCGGCAGCATCAGAGCGAGGGCGAAGATGAAACGGTAAAGGGCAGTGGGCATATCAAATGTCCTGGTGATACGCGGACCCTGTAGGAGCCGGCTTGCTGGCGATAGCGTCGGCACATTCGGCACATTCGGCACATCGGCGCCTGACAAGCCGCCATCGCCAGCAAGCCGGCTCCTACAGGTGATGTGTCGGGCCCGGGCTTGGCGCACGAGCCCGACATCCAGTGGCTTAGTTGCTCTTCACCGCATACTCCGGCTTCTTGTCGTTGCCAGGAATGAACGGGCTCCACGGCTGGGCACGGATCGGGCCTTCGGTCTGCCACACCACGTTGAACTGACCGTCCGCCTGGATCTCGCCGATCATCACCGGCTTGTGCAGGTGGTGGTTGGTCTTGTCCATGGTCAGGGTGTAACCGGACGGCGCGGCAAAGGTCTGGCCAGCGAGGGCTTCGCGGACTTTGTCGACGTCGGTGGACTTGGCTTTCTCCGCCGCTTGCGCCCACATGTGGATGCCGACGTAGGTGGCTTCCATCGGGTCGTTGGTCACCGCTTTGTCGGCGCCCGGCAGGTTGTGTTTCTTCGCGTAGGCTTTCCAGTCGGCGACGAATTTCTTGTTCGCCGGGTTCTCCACCGACTCAAAGTAGTTCCACGCCGCGAGGTTGCCCACCAGCGGTTTGGTGTCGATGCCGCGCAGTTCTTCTTCACCCACCGAGAACGCCACGACGGGAACGTCGGTGGCTTTCAGGCCCTGGTTGGCCAGCTCTTTATAGAACGGCACGTTGGAGTCGCCATTGACCGTGGAGATGACCGCAGTCTTGCCACCGGCCGAGAATTTCTTGATGTTGGCGACGATGGTTTGATAGTCGCTGTGACCGAACGGGGTGTAGACCTCTTCGATGTCCTTGTCCGCCACACCTTTGGAGTGCAGGAACGAGCGCAGGATCTTGTTGGTGGTGCGCGGGTAGACGTAGTCGGTGCCGAGCAGGAAGTAACGCTTGGCTGCGCCGCCTTCTTCGCTCATCAAGTATTCCACGGCCGGGATCGCCTGTTGGTTCGGCGCGGCGCCGGTGTAGAACACGTTCGGCGACATCTCTTCGCCTTCGTACTGCACCGGGTAGAACAGCAGGCCGTTGAGCTCTTCGAACACCGGCAGCACCGACTTACGCGACACCGAGGTCCAGCAACCGAACACTACGGCGACCTTGTCCTGGGTCAGCAACTGACGACCCTTTTCCGCGAACAGCGGCCAGTTCGACGCCGGGTCGACCACCACCGGTTCCAGCATCTTGCCATTCACGCCGCCCTTGGCGTTGATCTCGTCGATGGTCATCAACGCCATGTCTTTGAGGGACGTTTCGGAGATCGCCATGGTGCCGGACAACGAATGCAGAATACCGACCTTGATGGTCTCGGCGGCCTGGACAGTCCAGGTCATGCCCATCGCGGCAATGCTTGCCGTGAGTGTAAAAGCCTTGATCAAGCTGCGACGCTTCATTGTGCGATCTCCATGAACTTATGAGTTTTCTTGGTTGGCAGATGCGGACTACTGAAGGCTGTTTTGCAAGGGCTGTGCCCGGTCGGAAAAAGGCAGGGAAATGTCGTATTAGAGCGGTTGCGCGGTTGGGGTGGCGCACCATGAAGGATCGCGGCTGGCGCGTTGGTGCGAGGAGATGCGCCACATTGGGGCGAAGTATCGCGGTCCACGCTCCTGTAGGAGCGAGGCTTGCCCGCGAAAGCGGTTTGTCAGGTACATCGATGCCAGATGTGCCGCCGTCTTCGCGGGCAAGCCACGCTCCTACAGGAACGTGGACCGCTGGATGAATTATCGGCGGCGCATGAGGCCGATGAAGAACAGGCCGCCGATGGCAGCGGTGGCGACGCCAATGGGCAGGTCTTCGGGAGCGATCAGCGTTCGAGCGGCGACATCAACCCACACGAGAAAAATGCTCCCCAGCAATACACATACCGGCAGCAATCGCCGATGTTCGGCCCCGACCAGTCGCCGCGCAATGTGCGGCACCATCAGCCCGACAAACCCGATGGAGCCACTGATCGATACCAGCACGCCCGTCATCAGCGACGCAATCAAAAACACCCGCAACCGCACGGTGCGGGCATTGAGCCCAAGGGTCACGGCCGTTTGTTCGCCGGCCATCAACGCATTCAACGGCCGCGCCATGCCAAGCAACAAAACCAGCCCGAGCAAAACACTGGCGGCCGGCACCGCGAGCAATTCCCAGCGTGCCAATCCAAGTCCGCCGAGCATCCAGAACATCACCGCCGAACTGGCGCGGTGATCGCCGAGAAACAGCAGCAGATTGGCGATGGCCATCATCACGAACGATACCGCCACACCGCACAGCAGCAGCCGATCACTGTCCAGGCGACCGTTGCGGTTGGCGATCATCAGCACGATCAGCATGCTCAGTAGCGCGCCAATAAATGCGGCAATCGGCAACGTCAGCAGGCCGACGATTTCACCGACATGCAGCACCACGATCACCGCGCCGAGGGTGGCGCCGGAGGTCACGCCGAGCAGGTGCGGATCGGCCAGCGGATTGCGCGTCACCGCTTGCAGCACCGCGCCGATCAGCGCCAGGCCGGCACCGACCAAGGCGCCAAGCAACATGCGCGGCACGCGGATCAGCCACACGATGTGTTCCTGCCCGGCCGTCCAGCTCACCTCGCCAAAACCGAACACCTTGTGCAGCAAAATTCGCCACACCACGTCCACCGGCACCCGCGCCGGGCCGAAGCCCAGCGACACCACGCACGACACCAGCAACAACGCGCCGAGGGCAATCAGCAACAGGGCGTAGCGACGATTGATCATTCGCCGTGGAAACCTTTGGCCAGGGTTTCAACCGCCAGCACGTTGTCGATCCCCGGCGTGGCCTGCACATACGGAATGACGATGAAGCGCTGGTTCTTGATTGCGTCAACCGATTGCAGCGCCTTGTTATCGAGCAGGAATTGCGTCTTCTGTTCAGCAGTAACTTCACCGTAATCGACGATCACGATCACCTGCGGATTGCGCTCGACCACGTTCTCCCAATTCACGCGAGTCCAGCTCGCTTCGACGTCATCCAGAATGTTGCGCCCGCCCGCGGCGTCGATCAGCGCTTGCGGCATGCCCAGGCGACCCGAGGTCATGGCGCGGTCTTCGCCACTGTCGTAGAGGAACACCCGGGGTTTGTCCGTCGGCAGATCCTTGCGCACATCAGCGACTTGCGCCTGCATGTCGGCGATCAATGCATTGGCGCGATCCTGCACGTCGAAGATTTTGCCGAGGTTGCGCAGGTCGTTGTAGGTGTCCTCCAGGCTGGCCGGTGGACGCTTCATCACGAAGGCGCAGGACTCGGTCAGCTCATAGACGTTGATGCCCAGCGGTTGCAAGGTTTGCGGCGTGAGATCACCGCCCACGCGCATGCCGTAATCCCAACCGGCGAAGAAGAAATCGACGTTGGCGTTGAGCAGGGTTTCCACTGAAGGGTATTTGGCCGCCAGCTCCGGCAGGCCGTCGAGGATGGCCTGCATCTGGGGCGTGACCGACTTCCAGCCACTGACACCGCTGTAGCCGGCCATGCTCGGTTTGAGGCCGAGGGCGAGCATCATCTGCGTCATGTTGATGTCGTGGCTGACCGCGTGTTTCGGCGCTTGCGCGAAGGTCACATCGCGGTTGCAGCTCTGGATCGTCAGCGGATATTTCGTTGCTTCGGCAAACGCTTGGCTACTGCCCAGCAACAGAGCAACGCACAGCAGGGAACGCAAAGTCATGGTTGGGTTATCCAGGTGATTCGTGGGTAGCCGTGCAAAGGGTGTTCATCGATCAGCGCTTCGACGCCGAACACATCACGCAGCAGCGGGGCGGTCAGGACTTGTTTTGGTGTGCCGCTGGCGACGATGCGGCCGTGATTGAGCACGTACAGCCGATCACAGAAAGCAGCGGCGAGATTGAGGTCGTGGATGCTCGCCAGGGTGCCGATCCGCAGTCGTTTGACCAGTTGCAGTAACTCAAGCTGATAGCGCGGGTCGAGGTGGTTGGTCGGCTCGTCAAGGATCAGCACTTGCGGTTGCTGGGCCAGGGCGCGGGCGAGGATCACGCGTTGTTTTTCGCCGCCGGAGAGCGTGGCGAAAGCGTGGTCTTCGAAACCGTTGAGGCCGACGGATTCCAGTGCTTGCATCGCGAGATTCCGGTCTTCGAGGGTGTCGCCGTCGAACAGGCCTTTGTGCGGTGTACGGCCCATGGCGACCACTTCATCGACGGTCAGGCCGAAGGCGTCGGGGATTTCCTGCAGCACCACGGCGATGCGTTGCGCGCACCAGCGCGAGGATTGTTTCCAGACGTTGTGGTGGTCGAGCCGGATCTCACCGTTTTCCGGTTTGCTGAAGCGATAGGCGCACCGCAGCAGGCTGGTCTTGCCGCTGCCGTTAGGGCCGATCAACCCGACAAACTCACCGGCGGCCACGTGCAACGAGGCATCACGCAGTTGGAACTGGTGATGACAGTGGCCGTGGCCCAGGGGTGTCCAGGCGAGGTTGGTGAGGTTCAGCGAGGTCATGCAATTACTCGGAGATTTGCGGTGATGCGGATGACGCTTTCGCGAGCAGGCTCGCTCCCACATTGGAATGCGATCAAATGTGGGAGCGAGCCTGCTCGCGATGGTAGCGACACGGTTTAAAACTGATAATCAGCTGTGACAAAGAACGAACGCGGCTCCCCCAGGATCCACTGCTGCCCCTCATTGTATTGGCTTTGCGCATACTGGCGGTCAAACAGATTGTTCACCTGCAACCCCAGCGTCGTATTGCGCAGCGCTTTCCATGACAACGTGGCATCGACGACGGTGTAGCTCGGCAGCTCGTTCTGGTTGGCCATGTCGGCATAACGCGCGTCGACGTAACGTACGCCAGCCCCGGCCTTCAGGTCCTCATTGAGTGCTTTGCTCAGCCACAGATTTGCCGTACGCCTAGGCACATCCACCGGACGATTGCCGTTGCGCGACACCGGCACGCCACCGACCACTTCTTCGAAATCGTCGTACTTCGCTTTGACGATGGCCGCGTTGGCCTGCAGTTGCCAGGCGTGTGGCAGTTGCAGATCGAGGCTGGCTTCCAGGCCATTGGACGATTGTTGGCCGACCTGCTGTTTGAGCGTCGGGTTGCCCGGATCGTCGGTCAGCAGTTTCTTTTTGACGATGCGATAAGCCGCCAGCGTCCACTCGCCGCGTTGATCCCAGAACATCTGCTTCACGCCGATCTCGGTCTGTTTCGCCGTGGCCAGGTCATATTGCTGCTGGCTCGGGCTCAGGGAAATCAAGCCGCCGACACCGTCGGTGCTGGTGGCGTACTGACCGTAGAACGAAGTGTCCGGGGTCACGGCGAACACCAACCCGGCCTTCCAGTTGTTGCCGGTCAGGGTCTTGTCGCTCTGGCTGCCATCGACCAGGTTATCGCGATCGACGTGCACGTAGTCGCGACGCACACCGGTCACCAGCGACCAGCGCTCGCTCAACTGCGTGCGGTTTTCGGCGAAGGCCGACATCTGTTTGGTGGTGCTCTGGAACTGGTCGCGATACGGATTGGCACTTTCAAAACGGCCACGTTGCGGATGATACAAATCGATCGGCTGGCCATCGGGCAACACGTCATTGAACGGCGAGTTGCTGTCGAGCTGGAAGCGGATGCGGTTGTAATCGACACCGGTCACGGTCTGGCTGTCGAGGCCGAACAGTGAGTGCTTGAAGGTGAAGGTCTGACGGTCGCCGACCTGCTCCTGCCGGTGGCCGATGCCGAAATAGCCGCTGCGGCTGAGCTGCTGTGCGTTGCGGTCGAAGTTGTAGTTTTCGGCGTTCTGCCAGCGGCGCTGGGCCTTGAGGTAATACAGCTCGTTGCTCGAACTGACGTTATCGGAAATTTGCCAGTCGCTGGTCAGGCGCGTCCATTGATCGTTGTAGTGCTGCTTGTCGTTGCTGACGTTGTAGTTCTTGTCGCGCAGACCTTCGTGGAAGCGGCCGTTGATCAATGGCGTGCCGAAGTAGTTCATCGGGTTCTGGTCGCCGTAATCGTGGGCGAGGGTGAATGCCAGATCGTCCGTGGCCTGCCAGCGCAGGGCCGCGCTGACGAAGTCGCTGGAGGAATCGCCGCGATCGACCCAACCGTTGCTGCGCAGGCGATTGAGGTTCAAGCGATAACTCAGGGTATCGCTCAGCGAACCGCCGCTGTCGAACGCTTGTTGCTGACTGTCGTAAGAGCCGTAACCGAGACGCACGTGGTTTTCGATCTCGCCTTCTAAGGGCTTTTTCGGGATCACGTTGACCACCGCACCCGTCGCGCCTTCGCCGTACAACACCGAAGCCGGGCCGCGCAGCACATCGACGCGCTCCACCGACCAGGTGTCGACCGGGAAGGTCACGGTGCCCATGCCGGTGTACATCCGGTTGCCGTCATACAACTGCATCACCGAGTTTTGCCCGGTAAAGCCTCGTGCGGACAACGAGGTTCCGCCGTCGCCCGGCGTGCCGGTGCGGCTGATCCCGGTGCTGCGCGAGGCAGCGTCCTGCACGCTGCGGTCACCGCGCGCGCGGATCTGTTCGCCAGTCAGGCTTTCCACACTGGCGGGTGTTTCCAGTGCCGTGAGGTTCAGGCGCGAACCGGCGGTGGTCGGCGTGTTGAGGTTGACGGTTTCGTCGTCAACGGCCGGTGCGGTGATGGTGCCGGCGGGCAGCGTCAAGGATTGCGCGTGGGCGTTGTTGTTCAGGGCGAGCAGGCAGAGGCCGGACAAGAGGTACTTGTTCATCGGGTGGGTGACACTTCTTCCAAAAGAAAACCCGCAGCAATGGCTGCGGGTTGGGCGGTGCATTTGCGTTATACAGTAACACTAAAAATGACCGTGCGATAAGCGCCCGAAGTCTACAGATCCCTCTAATACGCGCATCTCGCCTGTTTCATGATGAAGATGAGGCTGATTCAGTTTGTCGGGTGAATCGCGACAACAGCACTCGATCCAGCAACCAGACCACCACCAGCGAAGCGCCCACCAACGGAAACGCCACTGCCAGCACCAGCATGATCGCTACCCCTGTTTTCCATTTCGGCAGGTCGTGGCGCAGCGGTGGAACACCGAACTTGCCTTGTGGCCGACGCTTCCACCAGATCACCACGCCGCTGACGGCACTGAGCAGAATCATCAGGCAGATCAGCAGCACGATGATCTGGTTGAGCACCCCGAACATCTTGCCTTCGTGCAGCATCACGCCGGTTTCCGTGGCGCGGGCTACGGGGCCGTAATGTTCCCAGCGCACGTCGGCGAGGACGTTGCCGGTGTACTGATCGACGTGCAGAGTGGCATCGTTGCGCGGGTCATCGGCGAACACGGCGATGGTGAATACGCCGGTGGCCGTGGTCGGGAAAGTAATGCTGTAACCCGGCTCGACCTTGCGTTGCACGGCGATGTTCTGCACGTCTTGCAGGCTGATGGTCGGTGCGGCGGGGCCGGGTTGCGCACTGTCGTGGGCCATGTGTTCGGCGTGGTCGCCGGACATCGGCATCGGCGTGTTTTCCATCGCCCATGGCACGGTCTGGCGCGTGGCGGTGTTGAGGCTGCGCGCCTCGACGTCGGACTTGGGCATGTCATTCCACATGGCATCCGGGAACACGTTCCAGACTCCTGCGTATTGCTTGCCCCAGAACCCGGTCCAGGTCATGCCGCTGAGCAGCATCACCAGCAGAAACGCGGCGCCCCAGAACCCGGTGACGGCATGCAGGTCGCGCCACAGCACGCGACCGCGACTGCTCAGGCGCGGCCATAAAATGCCGGCCGCCTGGCCTCGTGGCCACCACAAAAAGACCCCGGAAACCACCAGCACGATGCCCCAGCCAGCGGCCAGTTCGATCAGCCGGTCACCGACCGTGCCGATCATCAACTCGCCATGAATCGCTCGCGCTATCGCTTGCAGATTCTTCTTGGCGTCTTGCTCGCCGAGGATATCGCCGTGGTACGGGTCGACGAAAACGTTCAGCTCATTGCCGCCATTGAGTACGACAAATTGCGCGCTGCGTTCGGCGTTCACCGGCGGCAGGTATTGCTTGATCGTCGATTGTGGATACGCGTCTTTCACCCGCTTGAGCAAGTCGTCGGCCGGGATGCTGTGATGGCCGGCCGGGACGTTCATCAGGCTGTCGTACATCAACGAGTCGAGTTGCGGCTTGAACAGGTAAATGACACCGGTCAGGGCCAGCATCACCATGAATGGCGCGACGAACAGACCGGCATAGAAATGCCAGCGCCAGGCCAGGTTATAGAAATTCGGTTTGGGCTGTTTCATCGGTTGTGCTCCGCTTGGCTTGGTACTTTTGTTGTTGTCTTGCAGGTCCTTGTAGGAGCGAGCCTGCTCGCGAAGAACTCGACGGCGCCGCGTTCATTCAGAATGGTCGCGTCATCGTTCACGACCATCGCGAGCGGGCTCGCTCCTACAGGGCAAAGCTTTTAGAAGCTCATATCCACCTTGGTCCAGAGCGTTCGCCCCGGTTCTTTTATGGCCTGCGGGTCATTGGCCGGGTAGCCAAAACCAGCGTTGCCGGCCAGGTTCAAATGCTCGGCGTACGCCTTGCCGAACAGGTTGTCGACGCCGCTGCTGACCTTCCAGTTCTTGTTGATCCGATAGGCGCCATTGAGCGAGAACACGCCGAACCCCGAGGATTTGTCGAAGTCTTTGCCGACCACGTTGCCCTTGTTCTGATCAATGCGGTTTTGCGCCGCGACCACTCGCCACAAGGCGCCGGCGCTCCAGTTGTCTTCGCTGTAGGTCAGGCCGAATCGCGCGTCCAGCGGCGGCATTTGCGGCAATGCCTTGCCGTCGCTGCTGTTCTTGCCCCAGGCGTAGGCCAGGGTTGCGTCGGCCTTCCAGTTCGACGTCAGCCTGTAGGCCGCCCCGAGTTCACCGCCCATGATCCGCGCGTCGATGTTCTCGGCTTGCGAGGTCGTGCCCATCATTCCCGTCTTGTAATTGAACAGGATGTAATCGCGCACCTGTCCGACGTAACCCGAGGCCCAGGCTTCGAGGTCTTCGGTCTTGTATTGCAGGCCGAAGTCGAGCTGGGTGGTTTTTTCGGGCTTGATCGAGTCGAAGGCGTTTACCGAGCCGGCAGGTCCCGAGTTGGGCGAAAACAGCTCCCAGTAATCCGGGAAACGCTGGGTGTGACCGAGGCCTGCGTACAGCGTGGTCGGGCTGTCTGCCAGATCATGCTCGTAACGGACGAAGCCGCTGGGCAGGGTGTCGGCGCGGGTGTCGTCGGCGGTCGGGTTGGCGCGGGTCATCATCCCCGAACCAGTGGTCTGCCGAAAATCCTTGGCCGAAGCACGGTCCAGTCGCGCGCCGGTAATCAGTCGATCACGGTCGGCGGCGTACCAGGTCAGTTCGCTGAACACGCCGTAGTTATGGAAATCGGCGTCCTTGTTGCGCGGCAGATCCTTGTAGGTGTCGATGCCCATGGCGGCGCGCTTGCGGTGTTCGCTGGTCTGCGCGTCGATGCCGCTGATCAATTGCACATCGGCCCAGCGCCACGTGGCTTTGATCCGTGCGCCGAGGGTTCGGCGATCGACACTGGAAGCCATCGGGCCGGCCATCATCCCGGTGCCGGACGGCGTGCGCAGGGTGTAGTTGTCCATCACGTGGTCGGCGTAGTTGTAGTAGATCTGTGCTTCGACCTTGTCGAGCACGTCGCCGATATTGGACTTCTCGAAACGCAGGCCGAGGCTTTCGCGCTTGAACTGCGCGCCGTCCATGCCGCGTCCGGCGTAACGGGCTTCGCCATCGCCTTTGCCGGCGGTCAGCTCCAGCAGGGTGTCGGCGTCCGGGGTCCAGCCGAGTGCCACGTCGCCATTCCACTTGTCGTAACGCGAGGCCACGGTGTCGTTGTTGCCGTCCCGATAGTCGTCGGAATGCGCGGTGTTGCCGATCACTCGCACGTAACCCAATGACCCGCCGGCAGCGGCGTCCACTAGTTTGTCGAAACGGCCGTTGGAGCCGGCCAGTACGCTGGCATTCACTCGGGTGCCGAGTTCGCCGAAGCTTTCCGGGTCACGGTCGAACAAGATGGTGCCGGCGGATGCGCCCGGCCCCCAAAGTACCGTTTGCGGGCCTTTGATGACGGTGAGTTTGTCGTAGGTTTCCGGTGAGATGTAGGAGGTCGGCGCGTCCATCCGGCCGGGGCAGGCGCCGAGCATCTGGCCGCCGTTGGTGAGGATGTTCAGGCGCGAGCCGAACATGCCGCGCAGCACCGGGTCACCGTTGGTGCCGCCATTGCGCACCAGGGCGAAGCCGGGGATGGTCTTCAAGTAGTCACCACCGTCGCTGGCCGGTACCGGTTGGCGTGGGTCTTTGGGGTTGGTGACGATGGTCAGCGGTGAGCTCGGTGCGATGGCGGTGATCACCGTCGGGCTCAGTTCTTCACTGTGGCCGGCATGATCATCGGCCAGCACCATCGGTGTCAGCAGTACGCCGCAAAGAACGGCGGTGGCGTGCCTGAAACGAACGCGCGTTTCGTTCAGGGCAAAAGAAGCTTGGGCGGCGCTCAAGCGTGTGTCAGCAGAAAACCTGGACATGACAATTTCCATCGAACAGTCGTAAACGACACGGCCGGCAGCCTGCGCAATGCCTGTGGGGGCGGGCGTGCTCGCGATGTGGGTGGGTCAGCCCCACCGCTTTCGCGAGCAAGCCCGCTCCCACTGGCTGCTTTGCTGTCTTCTAACCGTGTGAGATTGGGGAGGTGTTTACGCGACGGTGGGTGGTGCGCGGGTGCGGGCGCCGGGGAAGAAGGTTTGCCGGGCGTGGCCCAGTCGGGTGGCGGGTGTACTGAAGGTGCTGGTTTTTGGGGCGTCGAATGCAACGAAAGACTGGCCGCCCGTCAGCGCCGGGCAGTTGAACAGCAGGCTGCAATAGCCGCACTTTTCCCAGATCGCATGATGGGAGGTTTTGGGTGGACAGTGCTCGGCAGCGGGTGTCGCGCCGTGCTCGCCGTGCGCCATCGCTGACATGTCCATGCTCATGTCCATCGACATGTTCATGGACATCGACATGTTCATGGACATCGAAGAGGCGCGCTGATCCATCGGCATCGACTGAGAAATCAGCGGGCCGATGAAGATCATCAACATGGCGAACAGGCTGATCCAGCTGCCGCGTGTCAGGCTCAATGGCTGACGACGGGGCGCGGATGGCCTGGCGCTAAGCGGGCGCATGGGCGTATTCGGCTCTGGCGATTACGGGTTGTGTGCGTGCACTTGCACGCCGCCCGGTGCGGTTTTCTGCACCGAGACTTCGACCGTCACATCACCGGACTTTTCGAAATGCATCGTCAGCGGGAACCGCTTGCCGTCGCTCAGCAGGCTGCGGTCTTTCAGTTCCAGCAGCATCACGTGGTACGCCATCGGTGCAAACGTGACGTCGCCGCCCGCCGGGATTTCGACGGCCGGCACCTGCTGCATTTTCATCAGATCGTTCTGCATCACGTGCTCGTGCAACTGGGCGATGCCTGCAATCGGCGAGTCGACGCTGAGCAGTTTGTCGGCGGTTTTGCCGGGGTTTTGAATCACGAAGTAAGCCGCAACGGTCGGCGCGTTCGGTGGCAATTCCTGCGACCACGGATGAGCGATTTGCAGTTCGCCAGCCTTGTATTCATGGGCATTGGCAAAGCAGGCAGGCAGCAGCAATGCAGCCAGAACGATGAGTTTGTTCAACATGGCAGTTCTCCAGAACGATTCAAAACGCAGGTCAATTGCGAGAAGGAATCACACCAGAGGGGATGCACGGGGGTTGAGATTCGGCCATTGCTGGCGCGGAGTGGGGGTGTCGAGAGCGGTGGCGGGCAGGCTTCGATTGGTTTCGAAGCGCGCGAAATACAACTGCGGCACATGCCCGGGCAACGCCACCAATGGCGCAGAACCGGAACAGCACCAGCAATGCTGCATGTTGGAATGATCGTCGTTCTGCGGAGCTTTCTGATCAAGCGTCCCCAGAGAAATCGCCATCATCTTCGTGCCGGTGGACGAGCAGAAACTGCCCCACAACACCTGTTCGGCCGGCGATTTCGCCGTCTGCGCCATCGCTCCGGTCATCGGCATGGCGAGCATGTTGAACAGCACTGCGAAGCAGGCTATCCATGCAATTGCGAGCCGTTGTCGGGACATGGGACAGATCCGGTTGGGTGGGAGATCAGGCGCGGCTATTTAGCCTGATCAGTGCCGATAAGTAAAAACGCGGCCTGCGGTTTGGTGTCGCAGCGCAATCAGATCGCAGAGGCATGCAGGCGCAGGCCCAAGGCTTTCATAACCTTCATGATAGTCGCGAATTCCGGATTGCCAGTGCCGCTCAATGCTTTGTACAAGCTTTCACGACCCAAACCTGCATCACGCGCAACCTGTGTCATGCCCTGTGCTCTGGCTATGTCGTTGAGTGCCGCGCGTATCAGAACGCCGTCGCAAGCATCTTCTTCAAAGCATGCATCCAGATAAGCCGCCATTTCTTCCGGCGACTTGAGGAATTCCGCGGCATCGAAACGGGTGAATTGTTCTATCACTGGAACCTCCATGCGTGATGACCTGGAGGATAGATTTCGGGAACTGGCTGAACAAGTCAGCCGATTAGAAGGATGTTGTAGGTAGTGTCCGATTGTTATGTGGGGCTCTGCATATCGTGTGGCTGCTGGCGCAGGCGAACGCAGGCGGCACCAGCTGCTACAAGTCGTGTTTCAACGCGTTAAGCACATCACCCACACTCCCAAACTCCCGCTCCACCCCCGGCAACACCGGCCGCTTCAACACCAGCACCGGCACCCCACGCTCCCGCGCCACTTCCAGTTTTGGCTCGGTGGCGGTGCTGCCGCTGTTTTTGCTGATCAGCACATCGATCTGCCGGCCCTCGAACAACTCACGTTCATCCTCGATCAGAAACGGCCCGCGTGCGCCGATCACTTCGCAGCGCTCGTTGCCCGGATAAACGTCCAGGGCGCGCAGCGTCCAGAATTGCTGCGCAGGGATTTCATGCAGGTGTTGCAAGGGTTCGCGGCCGAGGGTGAACAGTGGTCGGCGGAACGGTTTCAGCGCTTCGATCAACTCGGCCCAGTCACTGACTTCGCGCCAGTCATCCCCGGCTTGTGGTTGCCAGGCCGGGCGGCGCAGTGCCCAGCAGGGAACGCCGGACATTCGCGCGGCGGTCGCGGCGTTCTGGCTGATTTGCGCGGCGTAGGGATGCGTCGCGTCCAGCAGCAGATCAATCTCTTCGTCGCGGATGAATTGCGCCAGGCCGTCCGCGCCGCCATAACCGCCAACGCGAACCCGACAGGTCAGATCGGTCGGCACACGACCGACGCCGGCCAGGCTGTAGATGTGTTCCGGCCCCAGCGTGCGGGCGATGGCCAGCGCTTCCGTCACGCCGCCGAGCAGCAATAGGCGTTTCATTGAAAAGCTCCCGCGTGGCCGACAATTGCGCCCTGGCGATCGATGGCGAATACTTCGACCTGAACCTGCGCCGGCACCACACTGCGGGCAAAATCCAGGGCGTGCCGGCATACCGCGTCGCCGAGTGCGATGCCGGCGGCGCTGGCCATGGCCAAGGCCTGTTGACTGGTGTTGGCTTCACGCATTGCCTGCTGCAACTCTTCATCCGCGCCGACCGCTGCAGCCCATTCGGCCAGTTGCGGCAGGTCGATGCTCGAATGCCGACTGTGCAGATCCATGTGTCCGGCCGCCAGTTTGCTGATCTTGCCGAAACCACCACAAATGCTGAGTTTGGCCACCGGCACTTTGCGCAGGTGTTTGAGCACCGCACCGACGAAGTCGCCCATTTCGATCAGGGCGATTTCCGGCAGGTCGTAGACTCGGCGCATGGTGTCTTCGCTGGCGTTGCCGGTGCACGCGGCGATGTGCAGGTAACCGTTGGTTTTCGCCACGTCGATGCCCTGATGGATCGAGGCAATGTACGCAGCACAGGAAAACGGCCGGACGATGCCGCTGGTGCCGAGAATCGACAGGCCACCGAGAATGCCCAGCCGTGGGTTCATGGTTTTCAACGCCAGCGCCTCGCCGCCCTCGACGTTTACCGTGACTTCGAAACCGCCGGGGTAATCGAGCTCTTGCGCGAGCGAGGTCAAATGATCGCTGATCATCTTGCGCGGCACCGGGTTGATCGCCGGCTCGCCGACGCCCAGCACCAGGCCCGGTCGGGTGACGGTGCCGACACCACGGCCGGCACAGAAACGAATGCCTGGTTCTGCGCACAGGCGCACCCGTGAATAGAGCAGTGCGCCGTGGGTCACGTCCGGATCGTCACCGGCATCCTTGATCGTTCCAGCTTCGGCGCCGTCATCCAGCAACCGGCAGAATTCCAGGCGCATCTGCACGCGCTTGCCTTTGGGCAGGACGATGTCCACGGCGTCTGCACTCGTTCCGCCGAGCAGCAATCGAGCGGCCGCCAGGCTGGTGGCGGTGGCGCAGCTGCCGGTGGTCAGGCCGCTACGCAGCGGTGCGGGTTGTTCGGCGGTTTCGTCACGCATCGAAAGGTTTGACCACGTCCAGCAAAGTAATCGGCAAGGCCTGGCGCCAGGTATCGAAGTCGCCCAGCGGTTGCGCCTGGGCGATATGGATACGCGTCAGCTCGCCGCCATGTTGCTCGCGCCAGGCCATCAGGGTCATTTCACTTTGTAGCGTGACCGCGTTGGCGATCAGTCGGCCACCGGGTTTGAGCCCCGCCCAGCAAGTGTCCAGAACGCCTTTGCGGGTGACGCCGCCGCCGATGAAGATCGCGTCCGGGCGTTCCAGACCTGTGAGGGCTTGCGGCGCACTGCCGCGAACCAATTGCAGGCCGGGCACGCCGAGCGCGTCGCGGTTGTACTCGATCAACAGTTGCCGGCCTTCATCGGCCTCGATCGCCAGCGCCCGGCAACCCGGATGGGCGCGCATCCACTCGATGCCGATCGAACCGCTGCCGGCGCCGACGTCCCACAACAGTTCACCGGGAACCGGGGCCAGGCGCGCGAGGGTGATTGCACGCACATCACGCTTGGTCAGTTGACCGTCGTGCCTGAACGCCGAATCCGGCAGGCCGGCCAGTCGCGAAAGACGCGGCGTGCCGGGGGCGGCGATGCACTCGATGGCGATCAGGTTGAGGTCGGCGATAGCCGGGTCGGCCCAGTCGTTGGCGACACCGTCGATGCGTCGCTCGGCCTCGCCACCCAAATGTTCCAGCACGCTCAGGCGGCTCGGTCCGAAACCACGTTCGCGCAACAACGCCGCTATTGCGGCGGGGCTTTGCCCATCGTTGCTGAGCACCAACAAGCGAACACCGCTGAACAACTGCGCGTTAAGTGCCGCGACCGGGCGAGCGACCACCGATAGCGTGACCACATCCTGCAACGGCCAGCCCATTCGCGCGGCCGCCAGAGAGCAGGAAGAGGGCGCCGGCAGGATCAGCATTTCCGCGCAGGGCAATTGCCGGGCGAGGCTGGCGCCGACACCGAAGAACATCGGATCGCCGCTGGCCAGCACGCACACCGGCTCACCCCGCAAGGCCAACAACGCATCGAGGGAGAACGGCGTCGGCCAGAGTTTGCGTTCGCCACGGATGCAGGGCGGCAGCAGGTCCAGTTGCCGCTGACTGCCGAAGATCTTCGAGGCAGCCAGCAACGCATGCCGGGCATTCCTGCCCAAACCCTTGAAGCCGTCTTCACCAATGCCTGTCACGGTCAGCCAGCGAGCCATGTGTGATCTCTATTCATCTGCATAAAGCGGCACATGATAACGCGGTAGACGCGGAGGCGAGTAATAGAATGTTTTAAGTTGGTTTTATTAGTCTGTGGCTGGTCATAGTTAAGTTATGTAGTTTGAATGCTCGTGCACTAACTTGATAATGGTTTAAAAGGAATTGACTATGGTTATTGATAAAGCAGGGCGCCTGGACTTGACGGCTTATTCTGATGCGTTCGACCGAGACTTCGCGCCACGACAAACAAAGAGCTCTCGACTTTACGCCTCGCAGGATCAGCAAGGCGCTGCCGGGTCGCTATCGGGTGGCAACCTGATCAGCACGGCCAGGGGCGTGTCGCGTCAGGACAAGCGTGACGTCAACTCCAGCGTGCGTTATGCGCAGTGGTATGCGAGTCAGCAGCGCAATAGGGACACAGATCCCCAAGGCTGGTTTTCCTTGTTTGCCGTGGTGTTATGGGACTTGGGTTGGGAAATTGACGAACGCAGAGTTGTCGAGAAAAGTTACAGTCACTTTGCAGGAAAAGTAACTCAGATTTATTTGAACAGAATTGCCGCTGTTAACAGTCAGATGGCAATAGTTACAAAAAACATGTTTGATTCATTGTTGGCTAATTCGTCGGCGCTTTGGTCATTGGCCACCGAAAGTCTGCGTGGCAGGGAGTTTTCCATTGCCCCCGCTGAATACGACAAACAAGGGAAATTATCACTGGACCTGAATGACTTTTCGCTTCGGGCGCTGGCGCAGCGGGAAGATTTTCTGTTTTGGGACTGGAAGGAGGGCAACGTGACGCTTACGCATCGAGCCGCTCCTTTGACCCTGAACAGAGCACGCTTCGATAAAGTCCGCCCGGAGTTGAACGATCGGCTCGACCGGATCGCTGACGCCATTTTCGAGTTTTATTCTGAGCGCCTGTGAGGGAGGCCGCCTGATGGATTCAAGGTCGGAGCAAATGCGACACGCGGTCTTATGATGCCGCGCGGCAAAGCAGGCATAATACCGCTCGCCTCCGACGGGGGGCGCCCCCACTTCAGATCCGGTCATCCCTTTGAACGAACTCCCTATGTCCCGCGCTTTACGCCCCTCGGCCTGTCCGGGGCTGCTGCGTATCGTCCAGGCCAGAGACGGCGGTATCTGCCGGATAAAACTGGCGGGCGGAACCCTCACTTCCGAGCAGGCCAACGCTGTGGCCGAAGGTGCACAGCGTTATGCCGGCTCAGTGATCGAGGCCACTAACCGGGCCAACCTGCAGATTCGCGGCATCGTCAAAGAGCAGGAAGCGTTGATCGAAAGTCTGCTCGCCGCAGGCCTTGGCCCTTCGCATGCGGCGGGCGACGATGTGCGTAATCTGATGCTGAGCCCGAGCGCGGGTATCGATCGGCAGATGCTGTTCGACACGCGTGAATTGGCCGCACAGATCCTCGCCACCCTGCAAGGGCAAGAACGCCTTCACGACCTCAGCGCCAAATTCGCCGTGCAACTGGATGGCGGTGAACGTCTGGCGATGCTCGAACACCCCCATGATCTGTGGTTGTCCGCAGTCGAGCGAGAGGGCGAGCGGTGGCTGGCTTTCGGTCTGGCGGGATGCCCCACCGATCAACCAGGCGGTCGTGTTCCACTGGAAGATGGCCACGCATTGGTGGTCGCCGTGCTGGAGCTGTTCCTGGAACTGGCGGGGCCTGAACACACGCGGATGCGCCACTTGCTGGTCGACGTCCCTCAAGCCGAATTTCTCGCTCGCCTCGCCGGGCGACTGCCTTTCCAGCCCGTTAGCATCTGGCAACGCTCAGTCAGTAACGAGGTGCTGCACATTGGCGCGCACCCACAGGCGCAAGCAGGTCATGTCTATGTCGGGGGCGTGCCGCCTCTGGGACGTCTCGATAGCACCATGCTTCGGGGCGCCGCTCGACTGGCGCAGGAATACGGCGATGCAACGCTGCGGTTCACGCCCTGGCAAAGCCTGTTGTTACCGAACATTCACCACGACAACGCCGATGAAGTCATCCGCCGCCTGCACGCGTTGGGCCTGGTCTGCGATGCCGGTCAGGCCTTGTCGCGGTTGATTGCCTGCACTGGCTCGACGGGCTGCGCCAAGGGCTTGGCCGATACCAAGCAGGACGCTCTGCAACTCGCCGCGTTGCTGCAACGCCATGGCCAGCTGCTGAGTGTGCATCTGAGCGGTTGCCCGCGTTCCTGTGCCGCCGCGCACAGTGCGCCGGTCACTTTGCTGGCCGTCACCCCCGGTCATTACGACCTCTATTTTCGCGAAGCGGGGCAGCCGGGTTTCGGCGCCCTGCACGCACGCAACCTTACTATTGAAGCGGTCGACGCCTTGCTCGACGCCCGCTCACGGAGCCCTCTTGATGCTTGATTACATCCGCGACGGTCAGGAGATCTATCGCAACTCCTTCGCGATCATTCGTGCCGAGGCCAACCTCGAGCGAATCCCGGCCGATCTGGAAAAACTCGCGGTGCGGGTGATACACGCCTGCGGCATGGTCGATGCGATTGACGGCCTGCAATTTTCGGAAGGCGCGGGCAAGGCCGGGCGTGATGCTTTGGCCGCCGGTGCACCGATCCTGTGTGATGCGCGGATGGTCTCCGAAGGCGTGACCCGCACGCGTTTGCCGGCGAACAATGAAGTCATCTGCACCCTGCGCGATGAAAGCGTTCCGGAGCTTGCCCGTGAACTGGGCAACACCCGTTCCGCCGCCGCGCTGGAACTGTGGCGCCCGCACCTGGAAGGCAGTGTGGTGGTGATTGGCAACGCGCCGACCGCACTGTTTTATCTGCTGGAAATGCTCGACGCCGGCGCGCCGAAACCGGCGCTGATCCTTGGCTTTCCGGTGGGCTTCGTCGGTGCCGCCGAATCCAAGGCCGCACTCGCCGCCGACAGTCGCGGTGTGCCGTTTGTCATCATGCAAGGCCGGCTGGGCGGTAGCGCCATGGCCGCCGCCGCCGTCAATGCCCTCGCCACGGAGATCGAATGATGCAGCAACCTGGACGTTTGATCGGCCTCGGCGTCGGCCCCGGTGATCCGGAACTGATAACCGTCAAGGCCCTGCGCCTGCTGCGCGAATCGCCGGTGGTGGCGTACTTCGTCGCCAAGGGCAAAAAGGGTAACGCCTTCGGCATCATCGAAGCGCATTTGCAGGACGCTCAAACCCTGCTGCCGCTGGTGTATCCGGTGACCACCGAAGCCTTGCCGGCACCGCTGTCCTATGAAGAGGTGATCAGCGATTTCTACGATGCGGCCGGCGAAGAACTCGCCGCGCACCTGGATGCGGGCCGAGACGTGGCGGTGATCTGCGAAGGCGACCCGTTCTTCTACGGTTCCTACATGTACCTGCACGATCGCCTGGCCGAGCGATATGAGGCCGAAGTCGTGCCCGGTGTCTGTTCGATGCTCGGCGGCGCTTCGGTACTTGGCGCGCCGTTGGTGTATCGCAATCAGAGCCTGTCGGTGCTGTCCGGCGTGTTGCCGCACGACGATCTCAAGCGGCGTCTCGCCGATGCGGATGCGGCGGTGATCATGAAGTTGGGGCGCAACTTTCCTAAAGTCCGTCAGGTGCTGGAAGAACTCGGGTTGGCCGAGCGTGCGCTGTACGTCGAACGCGCGACCATGGCCAATCAGAAAATCGTGCCGCTGGATCAGGTCGAGCCGATGTCCTCGCCGTACTTCTCGCTGATCATCGTTCCAGGCGAAAGGTGGCAAGGCTGATGACTCGTCCAGTTCCGGCGATTGTCATTCTCGGCAATGGCAGCCTCGCGACCGCACGCAAAATTCAGCAGGTGTACCCGGGCGCCTTGATCCACGGTCTGGCCGAGCGGGTCGAGGGCGCGGACCGCATCTATCACGAGTTTGGCGCGACCCTGCGTGAGCTCTATCAGCAGGACACGCCGATCATTGCCCTGTGCGCCGCTGGCATCGTGATTCGCACCCTGGCGCCGTTGCTGCTGGAAAAGGGCGCCGAGCCACCGGTGCTGGCCGTTGCTGAAGACGGCAGCGCAGTGGTGCCGTTGCTGGGCGGTCTGGGCGGCGTGAACGTGCTGGCGCGAGAAATTGCGGCTGCACTGGACGTCGCGGCGGCGATCACCACCAGCGGCGAATTGCGCTTCGGCACCTGCCTGCTCAATCCTCCCAGCGGTTATGCCCTGGGCGATCTCGAACTGGGCAAGCGCTTCGTTTCCGATTTGCTGGCCGGTGAAACGGTGCGCATCGAAGGCGCGGCCCCGTGGTTGGCGCAGGCGCAGTTGCCCGAGGACCCGCAGGCGCGGCTGGCCGTTCACGTCGGTCATGCCGAGCGTGCACCGGCGGCCAACGAGCTGTTGATCTATCCGCGCAACGTGTTGGTGGCCGTCGGTACCGGCGTGGCGGATCTGCCGGGTGCGATTCGCGAGGCGTTGCATCAGGCAAAGATCGCCGTGCAATCGGTGGCCTGTCTGCTGGCCGCCGATAGCGAAATGTCGAGTGCGGCGCTGCGTGAAGCGGCGCTTGAGCTGGGTGTGCCGCTGCGTTTTGGCAACGATGTCGGCGCAGTCAGTGAGCTGGCACGCAACGCCCTCGGTCAGTCTGTGAAGATCTTCGGCGATGACACCCTTGCAATCGCGGTGGCCGAGCAACCTCTGGACCCATTGTCGATCGGTCGTCCTCGCGGTCGTCTGGCGGTGATCGGTCTTGGCCCTGGCGCTGCCGAGCTGATGGTGCCGGCGGTCAAGGCCGAACTGGCGCGCGCCAATGATGTGCTCGGTTATGAAACCTATGTGCGCATGGCCGGCCCGTTCCGTGCCGATCAAGTCATGCATTGCACCGACAACCGCGAAGAGATGCAGCGCGCACGTCATGCATTCGAACTGGCGGCACAAGGACGGTCTGTGGTGGTGGTTTCTTCCGGTGATCCGGGAGTGTTCGCCATGGCGGCTGCGGTGCTCGAAGCCCTTCACGAGTCCAGCGATGCCACGTGGCACAACGTCGATCTGGAAATTCTGCCGGGGGTTTCTGCTTCACTAGCGACGGCTGCTCAGGCCGGTGCGCCGCTGGGGCATGACTTCTGTGTGTTGTCGCTGTCGGACAACCTCAAGCCCTGGGAGATCATCGAGAAGCGTCTGGACCTTGCATCACAGGCCGACCTCGCCCTGGCGTTCTACAACCCGATCTCTCGGTCCCGTCCATGGCAACTTGGCCGGGCGCTGGAGATCGTCGCGCGATACCGCACACCGGCGACGCCGGTGGTGTTGGGGCGTGACATCGGTCGCCCGGGGCAGACGCTACGAGTGACGACTCTCGGCCAGTTGACCCCGGACCAGGTGGATATGCGCACCATGGTCCTGGTGGGTTCGTCTACGACCTGCGTGTTTTCGCGTATGGGGGGCGGTGACTGGGTGTACACGCCGCGTTGGTATGGAGAAAAGCCTGCCACCTGAAGCGTTGCGCTTCGCTAAAAAAAGCCACGGCCAGGTTTCCACTCGATTTGCCGTGGCTTTTTCTTTGCTGTGTCGTAAAAAACATTCGCCAGAGGATGTAGGTTAATTCCTGCATGAATAGAGGATATTTACCTTTTAGCTCTCTTGGTGAGTCGGATTATTTACCTTTCTGCGTAAGTTGAGTTCTTGTTTTTTAATGGGGCGTGCAGGCGTGTGCGGATCTATTGGGTTTTTCTGTGGTTTGGTTTTTATTGATTTGTTGTAATTAATTGTGGTTCGTTACATCTCGATATTTGTAGGTTGTTTTATTGTTTTTTTATAAGTCCTGGCGTTGTTGAATCCATTCGGTGGGTGCGATAGTTTTTTGGCAGAGCCAGTTCGGCTTTTATATGTTTGAATTTAAGGTTTATAAGATGAATAAAATGAATGAAGCAGAAGCCAGTCTTTATTTCGATCAATGTCTTGAACAATGTCGAGCCAAACTTGAACTTGCCGGTCCGAAAATCCAGGCGCGCTCCGCAGTAAAGCTACCGTTTGACCGGGATGAAATGAATGCCGCGATCATGGGCAGTGGTGTAGTGGGCTTCCTGGACGGGATGTCGCGGCGCAACAAACGCATCGTAAAAAACACGTATGCGTATGCCGATATCGCTTCAAAAGTGCTGTTTCCCGCTAAAGAGCAGAAAATTGCCCGATACGAGTGCTTTAAAAAACTGATGTTTGCCACGGGCTGGACCGAATACCACAGTGCCTTTACCCAGTACAAATCCACCTCCGCCAAGTTGACGCTGGATAATGTAGCGCTGGATATTGTTCATTCTGTGGCCGGTGGCCTGGCGGGTACGGCCGCGAATGCGCTGAAAGTTGTCGCAGACAAAACTATTGATGCACTGAAAAAACAACCTGAAGCCGTCAAGCTTTTTGAGCGTCATGCAACTGAAGCCAGTGGTGGTAATTTTGGCGTGTCTGTTTGCAAGCAAGACGAAGAAGCTGAAGTAACAATGGCCGTGGCGACGGTCCGCTACGACTCATCGGACAATAATGCGAAAGTTCTTTTTGTGGAGTGGGATACTTCCGAACTTCCGATTTTTCAAGGTAAGGCGCACTTTACCATTCACGAAGAAGACTTGAGGAGAGAGGCTGAGTGCATCAAGTACCTTGATGATCTCAGAGAGGCCGTTTTCATGGAGTTTGCGCCGGTTAAATGAAGCCCGGCCGCCAGGGGCAATAAGCCCCTGGCTTTCAGTGAAGGGTTGTCACTAAGGCACCAGATACCCTTTCACACCGGTGAAAATGATCTGCGCCGCCAGTGCACACACAAACAACCCCATCAGCCGACTGACAATCTGCAAGCCCTGGTCACCGAGAATGCGTTCGATGCGGTTCGACAGGTAAAGCACCACACCAACGGTAAAGCTGGCCAGGGCAATGCTGAGGATGGCGGTGAGCTTGTCATCCCAGTGGGGCTGGCTCACGCCCATCACCAGCAAGGCGCCGATGGTGCCGGGGCCGACGGTCAGGGGGATGGTCAGCGGGACGATGGTGACGTCCTGCTGCACGTTATCGGTCTGGACCGCCGACTTGCCCTGGGCCATGCCCAGTGCCGAGATAAACAGCACGCTGCCGGCACCGATGCGGAACGCATCCACGGTAATGCCGAAAACACTGAAAATGTACCGTCCGAACAAGTACAGCAAGACACTGGAAATCAGTGTGGCCGTTGCCACTTTCCAGGCCAGCCGCCGTTGTTCCTTGCGCGAATAACCGCGGGTCAGGCTGATGAAACAGGACAACACGAAGAACGGGCTGTAGAGCACCAGCATCTTCAGGTAAACGCTGAACAACACGTGGAGCATGATGCAGGCTCACTGGCGAGAGAAGTCGTGGGGGAGTCTATCAGGCGTTGCAGGGTCTGTCGGCTCAGGACGGTTGTGTTGCCGTCCGTTGCTGCTGATCGCGCTGGGCAACCCAATGTTCGATCAGCTCGCGCAACTGCGACAGCTCGACCGGTTTGGCCATGTGTCCGTCCATGCCCGCCTGACGTGCGCGCTCTTTATGCTCGGCGAGGATGTGTGCGGTCAATGCCACTACTGGGGTGCGAATCCGTTGGTTGCCGACTTCCCAGGCACGCAATTGCTGGGTGGCCGAGAAACCGTCGAGGATCGGCATTTCACAATCCATCAGCACCAGGTCGTAACGTTGGGCTTTCATTGCCTGCAAGGCTTCTTCGCCATTGCTGGCGGTGTCCGGTTGCAGGTTGAGTTTGCCCAGCATGCCGCGAATCACCTTGGTCGAGATGCTGTTGTCTTCGGCCACCAGAATGCGGAAGTCGCTGGGAACCTTGACCGGCAGGGTCGGGCCGGTGGATGGGAACTGCGATACCGCGAGGCCCTTGTTACGTTGATTCAGCTCATCCGCCAGCGTGGTCTTCAAGGTGTAGCCGGCCACCGGTTTGGCGAGGATGCGCTTGATCCCGGAGTTGCGCGCGATGATTTTGCTCGGCGCATTGCTGATGCCCGTGAGCATGATCAGCAGGATGTCGTGGTTCAGGCTCGGGTCTTCCTTGATCTTGGCCGCCAGTTGCATGCCGGTCATGCCGGGCATGTTCTGGTCCAGCAGGACCACATCGAAGTAATCGCGCAGGTGAGCCTTGGTGCGCAGCAGCGCCAGGGCTTCCTTGCCGGACGGGACCGCGCTGACATTCAGGCCCCAGGCACTGCACTGCTGCACCAGCACCTTGCGGCAAGTGTCGTTGTCGTCCACCACCAATACCCGTGCGCCTTGCAGCGGGCCATCGAGGTCGGACGTCGGGTGTTCGAGGCGGTCGGGGTCCAGTGGCAAGGTCAGCCATAAGGTGCTGCCCTGGCTGGCGCCGCTCTTGATGCCGAATTCCCCTTGCATCAGGCGAATCAACTGACGGGCGATCACCAGCCCCAGGTTGCCGCCCAGGCGGGTGGTCGAGAGGAAGTTCTTGCTGTGCAGTTCGGCGTGCATCAGCGCGTCGCGTTCTTCGGCGTCCATCGGCTCGCCGCTGTCTTGTACGGCAATGCGCAAACGCGGTTTGGCCGTGCGCTCGTCGAGGGCGACGACGATCAGGATCTCGCCTTCGTCGGTTTTCTTCAGGGCGTTTTCCAGCAGGCTCAGCAGCGTCTGGCGCAGGCGCGTCGGGTCACCGCTGATGACCCGCGGCACTTGTGGCTGGATAAAGCTGATCAGCTCGACGTTCTGCTGTTCGGCCTTGGCGCGGAAGATACTCAGGCAGTCTTCGATCAGCGCATTGAGATCGAACTGCACATCGTCGAGCTCGATCTGCCCGGATTCGAGCTTGGAAATGTCGAGAATCTCGTTGATCAGGGTCAGCAGTTCGTTGCCGGCGCTGTGAATGGTTTGCACGTAATCGCGCTGCTTGACCGAGAGTGGCGTGCCCAACAACAGCTCGGTCATGCCCAGAACGCCATTCATCGGGGTACGGATTTCATGACTTATCTTCGCCAGGAATTCGGCCTTGGCATTGATCTCGGCGTTGCTGGCGGCCAGATCGCGGCTGACGCTGAAACGGTCTTCGGTGATGCTGCGCTGGCGTTCGCTCAGGGCAATGCTCATCAACAGACCACTGATGCAAATGAACACCAGCAGGGCAATGATCAGGCCTTGCGGTTCTACCAGCGTCAGGCCGAGCAGCGCCGGCAGGATAATCAGCGTACCGACGTTGAACACCACCATGGCGGCCACGAACAGCCGGGCCGGGCGATAGCCTTTTTGCCAGTGCCAGGCGCTGACGAACAACATGGTGAGGCCCGCGAGGGCGACCAGCGCGTAGGTGATGATGTTCAGCGGCAGCGTGTTGACGAACAACAGCAACAGGCCGCAAGCCACAATGAACAGGATGTCGCCCAGCAGCAGCTTGTTCAGCGGGTGAGGGCCGAGCGGGGCGAAGAAACGGTAGGCGAACATCAGCCCGCACGGTGCGGTCAGCAGCAGGGCGAGGTAAGCGCCCGGTGTTTGCACCGCATGCCAGTCCGACAGCCATGGGCCCGCGAGATTCAGCAGCAGCGCCAGGCTCAGCATCAGCAACGCTTCACAACCTGCCAGCCACAGGCTGCTGCGCGACCGGGTGTAAGCGTAACGGATCAGGTTGTGCAGGATCAGCATCCCGATGCAGCCGAACAGCAGGCCGTAAATCAGCGTCTGGCTCTGATTGGCTGCGGTCATGATTGCCGATTGCAGGGTGATGTAAGGCCGCATCTGGTGGTCGGACACCAGGCGCAGGTAGACGTCGAGGGGTTTGTCGCTTTGCGGCAACGGCAACATGAAGTCGCTGTTGGGTAGTGGCCGTTCTGCCTGAGGCTGTTCGGTGCCGGTGTTCAATTGCTCGATCAGCTTGTCGCCGTCCAGCACATAAAGATTGAGGTGCGACAGGTCGGGAGCGAACACCCGCAGCAACTGCTCATGCTTGCCGGGTGCCAGTCTGAAGCGCAGCCAGAGTGCACCACCGGGCTCGGCCGCGGTGAGGCGTTCGAGTTCGATGGGGCTGAATTGATTGGTGAAACGAGCGGAACGGATGTCGCTGAGTTGCAGGTCGCCCTGTTCGTCAAGCAATAGCGCCCAGCCACTGCCTTGCGCGGCCTGGGCCGCAAGCATGCAGAGCAGCGTCAGCAGCGTGACTGTGAAACCTATGGCAATCCTGAGCCAGCGCACGGCGAAATCCCTTCGTAGGTTGATGCCAGAATATAACTATGCGCGGCGCCGGAATAGTCCGGCAAGGGCCTGAATCCCAAGCCCTGCCGAATGGATCGCTTATTCCTGATTTTCGCCACGCTCACGGGCAATGGCACGGTAGCCAATGTCCTTGCGATAGAAGCAGCCTTCCCAGTCAATCTTCGCGGCCAGCTTGTAAGCCTGCTGCTGGGCAGCATCGACGCTGGCACCCATGGCAGTGGCGCAAAGCACCCGACCGCCGGCCGTCACCACTTGACCGTCCTTGAGCGCAGTACCGGCGTGGAAGACTTTGCCTTCCAACGCTGCGGCTGCATCCAGACCGTTGATGGCGACGCCTTTAGCGTAGTCGCCAGGATAGCCGCCTGCCGCCAAAACAATACCGACGCTCGGACGTGTATCCCATTGGGCTTCGACCTTGTCCAGCGCTTGCGCCAGGGCCGCCTCGACCAGCAACACCAGGCTCGACTGCAAGCGCAGCATAACCGGTTGGGTCTCAGGGTCGCCGAAACGGCAGTTGAATTCGATGACTTTTGGGTTACCAGCCTTGTCGATCATCAGGCCAGCGTAGAGGAAACCGGTGTAAACATTGCCTTCCTCGGCCATGCCGCGCACGGTCGGCCAGATCACCAGGTCCATGACGCGCTTGTGCACTTCGCTGGTGACGACTGGTGCAGGGGAGTAAGCACCCATGCCGCCGGTGTTCGGGCCGGTGTCGCCGTCGCCGACGCGTTTGTGGTCCTGGCTGGTGGCCATCGGCAGTACGTTCTTGCCGTCGACCATGACGATGAAGCTGGCTTCTTCGCCGTCCAGGAATTCTTCGATGACCACGCGCGAACCGGCTTCGCCAAACGCGTTACCCGCGAGCATGTCGCGCACGGCGTCTTCGGCTTCGGCCAGTGTCATGGCAACGATCACGCCTTTACCGGCGGCCAGGCCATCGGCCTTGATCACGATCGGTGCGCCTTTTTCACGCAGATAAGCCAGGGCTGGCTCGATCTCGGTGAAGTTCTGGTAGTCGGCGGTCGGGATCTTGTGGCGTGCCAGGAAATCCTTGGTGAAGGCTTTCGAACCTTCCAGCTGCGCGGCGCCAGCGGTCGGACCGAAGCAGTCCAGGCCACGGGAGCGGAACAGGTCGACGACGCCGGCAACCAGCGGCACTTCCGGACCGACGATGGTCAGGGAAACGTTTTTCTCGGCGAAGTCGGCGAGTTGCTCCAGTGCGAGCACATCGATAGCGACGTTTTCGCACTTGGCTTCAATGGCGGTACCGGCGTTGCCCGGAGCCACGAAAACTTTCTGCACGCGCGGATCCTGAGCCACTTTCCAGGCCAGGGCGTGTTCACGGCCACCGCTGCCAATGATCAAAACATTCATTTCAAAAACCTCGGATGACGCTAATTCTGTGATGCACCGCAGAGATGCTTTTCTGTAGGAGTGAGCCTGCTCGCGATGGCGGCGTTACAGTCAGAATCAATGTGTCTGAAAGGACGCTATCGCGAGCAGGCTCACTCCTACAGTTGATCGTGTTCTTAGTGACGGAAGTGGCGCATGCCGGTGAACACCATGGCGATGCCGGCTTCGTCAGCTGCTGCAATCACTTCGTTGTCACGCATCGAGCCGCCTGGCTGGATCACCGCAGTGATGCCGACCTTGGCCGCGTTGTCCAGGCCGTCGCGGAACGGGAAGAACGCGTCGGATGCCATGACCGAACCCGCCACCTGCAAGCCGGCATGTTCAGCCTTGATCGCAGCAATGCGCGCGGAGTTCACGCGGCTCATCTGGCCAGCGCCGACACCGATGGTCTGGCGGTTCTTTGCGTAGACGATGGCGTTGGACTTGACGTACTTGGCGACTTTCCAAGCGAAGATCAGGTCGTGGATTTCCTGTTCGGTCGGTGCACGCTTGGTCACGACTTTCAGGTCATCGGCGCTGATCATGCCGATGTCGCGGCTCTGCACCAGCAGGCCACCGTTGACGCGTTTGTAGTCCCAGGCAGCAGCGCGGTCAGCCGACCACTCGCCGCAGGCCAGCAGGCGCACGTTGGCTTTTGCCGCGACGATGGCGCGGGCTTCTTCGCTGACGCTTGGGGCGATGATCACTTCGACGAACTGACGCTCGACGATGGCCTTGGCGGTCTCGGCATCCAGCTCGCGGTTGAAGGCGATGATGCCGCCGAACGCGGATTCAGTGTCGGTGGCGTAGGCCAGTTCGTAGGCCTGACGGATGCCGCCTTCGGCGTCCGGGCTCACGGCAACACCACACGGGTTGGCGTGCTTGACGATCACGCAGGCCGGCTTGACGAAGCTCTTCACACATTCCAGCGCGGCGTCGGTGTCGGCCACGTTGTTGTAGGACAGCTCCTTGCCTTGCAGTTGGGTCGCGGTGGCGATGCCGACTTCGGCAGGCTTGGCTTCAACGTAGAACGCCGCGCTCTGGTGCGGGTTCTCGCCGTAGCGCATTTCCTGAGCCTTGATGAACTGGCTGTTGAAGGTGCGCGGGAACTCGCTGCGACCTTCGGTGCTGAGGGTGTCAGCGGCCTGGTTCACGGTGCCCATGTAGTTGGCGATCATGCCGTCGTAGGCGGCGGTGTGTTCGAAGGCCTTGAGCATCAGGTCGAAACGCTGAGCGTAGGTCAGGCCGCCGGCCTTCAGGCTTTCCAGCACGTTGGCGTAGTCGCTGGCATTCACCACGATGGCCACGTCTTTATGGTTTTTTGCCGCGGAACGGACCATGGTCGGGCCGCCGATGTCGATGTTCTCGATGGCGGTCGGCAGGTCGCAGCCTGGCTTGTTGATGGTGGCTTCGAACGGGTACAGGTTGACCGCCACCAGATCGATCGGCTTGATGCCGTGCTCGTTCATGATCGCGTCGTCGATACCGCGACGACCGAGGATCCCGCCGTGGATTTTCGGGTGCAGGGTTTTCACCCGACCGTCCATCATTTCTGCGAAACCGGTGTAATCCGCGACTTCCACTGCGGCAACGCCGTTGTCACGCAGCAGCTTGAACGTTCCGCCGGTGGAGAGGATCTCGACGCCCAGGGCTTCAAGCTCTTTGGCGAATTCGAGGATCCCGGTCTTGTCGGAAACGCTGATCAAGGCGCGGCGGATCGGCAGGCGGGTAGTCTGGTCGGTCATTTCAATTTCCATCAAAAGCAAAGGAGTCAGCAAAAAAGGCGACCGTTTTTACGCGGGCGCCTTTCTGGTTTGATTGAATGCTTACAGCAAATCGTACTGCTTGAGTTTCTTGCGCAGGGTGCCTCGGTTCAGCCCGAGCAGCTCGCTGGCCTTGGTCTGGTTACCCTTGACGTAGTTCATCACGCACTCGAGCAGGGGCGCCTCGACTTCGGAGAGCACCAGGTTGTACACATCCGTGACGGCAGCGCCCTCAAGGTGGGCGAAATAATTGTGCAGCGCCTTCTCGACACTCCCGCGAAGGGTCTGGCCTTCTTCGCTCGGCGTATTGAGGTGCTGTTTCAAATTCACGTTGTCGCTCACGGGTGTTGTTCCACTCACTAAAGTCTCGGTCATCATCGTCATGCGGCCACCTCTTCTCCGTCCCCTGTCAGGCTCTTGTAACGTTCGGCGAAGAAGCCCTGAACGTTGGCGCATTGTGCTTCCGTATCTTCCAAACGATTGAAGTGGGCGCGAAACTCCCTGGCGCCCGGCAAGGTTGCGAGATACCAGCCCACATGCTTCCGAGCGATCCGGACACCCATGACGTCTCCATAGAAGACGTGCAGTGCGGCCAGATGCTCTAGCAGAATGCGTTCCACCTCGATCAGGTCCAGCGCCGGGAGTTTCTCGCCGGTACGCAGGAAATGGTCGATCTCGCGAAAAATCCATGGCCGCCCCTGGGCAGCCCGTCCAACCAACAGTCCATCGGCACCGGTCGCGTCGAGCACGTAACGGGCCTTTTCCGGCGAATCGATGTCGCCATTGGCGAAGACCGGCATAGACACGGCCTGCTTGATCGCGGCAATGGTGTCGTACTCGGCTTCACCGGTGTACAGATCGGCACGGGTGCGGCCATGGACCGCCAACGCCGTAATGCCTGCCTGCTCGGCGATCTTCGCCACCGTCAGACCGTTCTTGTTGTCCCGGTCCCAGCCGGTACGGATCTTCAAGGTAACCGGCACATCAACTGCAGCCACCACGGCCTGCAGGATCTCGGTCACCAGTGCTTCATCCTTCAACAGTGCAGAACCGGCGGCCTTGTTGCAGACCTTCTTTGCCGGACAGCCCATGTTGATATCAATAATCTGTGCGCCCAGTTCGACGTTGGCCCTGGCCGCATCCGCCAGCATCTGTGCATCACCACCGGCGATCTGCACCGAGCGTGGCTCGGGATCACCTTCGTGGATCATGCGCATGCGCGATTTGCGGGTGTTCCACAAACTCATGTCGCTGGTGACCATTTCCGAGACTACAAGTCCTGCGCCCAGTCGCTTGCACAGCTGACGAAAGGGTTGGTCGGTGACACCCGCCATAGGGGCGAGAATCAAACCGTTGTGCAATGTGTATGGACCGATGCGTACCGCCGACATAGGACTTTCCAGTTGTGGGGCCGGATCATGAGAGTTCGAAAAAGGGTTGGCATGATACCCGCTCTCGATGACTGGATAAAGGCTGAATTGAACAAAATCTGAACAGTTATTCTGTTATTGCCAGCAGTTTGGTATGAGCGGTCTCTGCCAGAAATGTGCCGTCAAACCCGTAACATTGAAGCGTTTCACTCGGGTGAGTGAAAGCTCAGGCTGTAGTTCACGGCTTTGGCGCCTGGGTCGAGGATGTCCAGGGCGATGTGGATCGGCGTTTGCGGCGGCATTTCCGCCATGCCTTCAAGATCGCCGTTGAGGTACTCGCCGGGCTTGAAGCGGCGGCTGGCGATCAGGTGACCGTTGAGGTCGGCAAAGCGCAGCTCCAGCAACGGGAACGGCTGGGAGAACGGCGCGCGGTTGTAGATGATCGCGTCGACCACCAGCGCGCCATTGAATTCCGGATGGCTGCGCACCACCAGGTTGCTGCTCTTGATTTTCGCGATGTCGACTTTCGACGGCACGGTGCAGCCGATTTGCGGGCAGAACTGCTGGAACCACGGACGGTACTGATCCTGACGAGCCAGTTCGTCAAAATGGTAAGCGATGTATTGACCCGCGAGTGCGCCAGCGCCGAGCAGGATCAGCAGCAACCAGAAAAACCGTCGGCCCCAGGGCGAGCGGCGTTTTTGCCAGTCAAGTTGCAACGGGTCATCGGTCAGGTCTTGCAGCACCTCGGCGCGTACGCCCGGTTCGCTGCGTTCACGGCGTTTTCGCAGCGGCTCGATCGAAGGCAGGTCGTCGTCAATATCGTCACTGGCGTCGGTGGCTGACAGGCGTTCGTGATGGAGCGGGGCGTCGAGTGGATCGTTCAGGCGCAGTTGCGGCGGCAGAGGCTCGTCGTCCAGTTCCACGGGTTCCAGGGACAGCGAGGGTTCGGTGCGCGAAGGTTTGCTCGGCTCGATCGCCGGCTCCGGCGTGAGGGGGACTTCGGCAGCTTCTGCCGCTTCGGCGCGATCGGCGGCGGATTCGCTGAACAGGCTGTCGGACCACGGCTCTTCGTCGTGCTCGGCGCTATCGCGGCGGGCGCTCAGGCTGTCTTCGCGGTGGCGACCGAATTCGGTGGTCGGCTGGATTTCCCGTTGTTCCAGTCGAGCGAGTTCTTCATCCAGGTCCAGGCTGTCCAGGTCCAGTTCGGCGGCAGTCCACTGCTTCTGGCTGATGGCCCGAGGTTCTGGCTCGGCTGTCTCGACGATGGCCGGAGCCGCCGGGGGGATCACTTCCTTGCCTGCCTGCTCAAGCAGTTGCTTGGCGGCGTTGAACACCTGCAGGCACGAGCCGCAACGAACCACTCCACGGGCCACGCTCAACTGAGCATGGCTGACGCGGAAGCTGGTTTGGCAATGCGGGCACTGGGTGACGAAGCTGTCGGTCATGCGGCGATCCGGATTATGCAGGCGCTCATTCTAGCGCCGACGGCCAGTGATGCGCACCCAGCCATCGCGATTGGCGATCGGGTCCAGATCGAAGTCCTGCGCGTAGGCGGCGGCTACTTCATCACCTTGCTCGGCGAGGATGCCCGACAGCGCCAGGCGACCGCCCGGCTTGACCAGGCTCGACAGTTGCGGTGCGAGGGAGACCAGCGGGCCTGCGAGGATGTTGGCCACCAGCACATCGGCCTTAACCTGCGGCAGATCTTCCGGCAGATAGAGCGGGAAGAGCGCATCGGCGATGTTGTTGCGACCGGCGTTGTCGCGCGAGGCTTCCAGCGCCTGCACGTCGATGTCAGTGCCGACGGCTTCCTTGGCGCCGAGCAGCAGGGCGGCAATCGCCAGGATCCCCGAGCCGCAACCAAAGTCCAGCACGTTGCAGTCTTTCAGGTCCTGACCGTCGAGCCATTCCAGGCACAGCGCGGTGGTCGGGTGCGTGCCGGTGCCGAACGCGAGGCCCGGGTCCAGCAGAATGTTCACGGCGTCGGGTTCAGGCGCGGCGTGCCAGCTCGGCACGATCCACAGGCGTTGGCCGAAGCGCATTGGCTGGAAATCGTCCATCCAGCTGCGTTCCCAGTCCTGGTCTTCGATGACTTCGCTGTGATGCTCGGGCAGCGGGCTGCCGGTCAGCAGCTCCAGATGTGCCAGGACCGAAGCGGCTTCGGTGCCGCCTTCGAACAGGGCCAGCAGGTGCGTGTGCGACCACAGCGGGGTGGTGTTGAGTTCCGGCTCGAAGATCGGCTGGTCTTCGGCGTCCATGAAAGTCACCGACACGGCGCCCACTTCAAGGAAAGCGTCTTCGTAGGTTTCGGCTTGTTCTGGGCTGATGGCGAGACGGACTTGCAGCCAAGGCATGGCGGGCACCTTTGAAAAATATTGATTGCAGCCTAGCGGGCTGCGAGAAGCGCGCAAGTTTACGCGAGCGCGAAGGGTTTGTGGGAGTGGCTTGCCCCTGCAGTTCACTGTGGGAGTGAGCCTGCTCGCGATAGCGGTGTGTCAGCTACATGAATGTTGAAAGGGGCGCCGCCATCGCGAGCAGGCTCGCTCCCACAGGTATTAAGTGCTGCCCAGCATCGGATGAAACCTTCAGAAACAACAAAGCCGCCCGAAGGCGGCTTTGTTGATCAGGCTAAAGCTTAGTGCTTTTCGCCAGCCAGCTTGTGTTCCAGGTAGTGAATGTTCACACCACCTTTGCAGAAGCCTTCATCGCGGGTCAGGTCGCGGTGCAGCGGGATGTTGGTCTTGATCCCGTCGACAACGATTTCGTCCAGCGCATTGCGCATGCGCGCCATGGCTTCGTCACGGGTTGCGCCGTAGGTGATCAGCTTGCCGATCAACGAATCGTAGTTCGGCGGAACGGCATAACCGCTGTACAGGTGCGAATCGACGCGAACGCCGTTGCCGCCTGGAGCGTGGAAATGCTTGACCGTGCCTGGGCTTGGCATGAAGGTTTTCGGGTCTTCGGCGTTGATCCGGCATTCCAGCGCGTGACCGCGGATGACCACGTCATCCTGGGTGAACGACAGCTTGTTGCCGGCGGCGATGCTGAGCATCTCCTTGACGATGTCGATACCGGTGACCATTTCCGAAACCGGGTGCTCTACCTGGACACGAGTGTTCATCTCGATGAAGTAGAAGTGGCCGTTTTCGTAAAGGAACTCAAAGGTGCCGGCGCCGCGGTAGCCGATGTCGATGCACGCCTTGACGCAGCGAGCGAGGACTTCCTGGCGTGCTTTCTCGTCGATGCCCGGTGCCGGCGCTTCTTCGAGAACCTTCTGGTGACGACGTTGCAGCGAGCAATCGCGGTCGCCCAGATGAATGGCGTGACCCTGGCCGTCGGAAAGCACCTGAACTTCCACGTGACGTGGGTTGGTCAGGAATTTTTCCAGATAGACCATCGGGTTGCCGAACGCCGCGCCTGCTTCGGAGCGGGTCAGTTTCGCCGAGGAGATCAGGTCTTCTTCGCTATGCACAACGCGCATGCCGCGACCACCACCGCCGCCAGCGGCTTTGATGATCACCGGGTAACCGACTTCGCGACCGATGCGCAGAGCGGTTTCTTCGTCTTCCGGCAGCGGGCCGTCAGAACCCGGAACGGTTGGAACGCCAGCAGCGATCATCGCGTGCTTGGCCGATACCTTGTCGCCCATCAGGCGAATGGTGTCGGCTTTCGGACCAATGAAGGCGAAGCCGGAGTTCTCGACCTGCTCAGCGAAATCAGCGTTTTCCGCAAGGAAACCGTAGCCTGGGTGAATGGCGGTGGCGCCGGTCACTTCAGCCGCGGCGATGATTGCCGGGATGTGCAGGTAAGAGTGGGCGGCCGATGCCGGACCGATGCAGACGGATTCGTCTGCCAGGCCCAGGTGCATCAGCTCTTTGTCGGCCTTGGAGTAAACGGCGACGGTCTTGATGCCCATCTCTTTGCAGGCACGCAGAATCCGCAGTGCGATCTCACCGCGGTTGGCGATCAGAACTTTTTCCAACTTCGCAGTCATCAAAGTTTCTCCGCGGTTCAAACGATGGTGAACAGCGGTTGGTCGTACTCAACCGGCTGGCCGTCTTCGACGAGGATGGATTCGATCACACCGCTGGTTTCAGCTTCGATGTGGTTCATCATCTTCATGGCTTCGACGATGCACAGGGTGTCGCCTTTCTTCACGGTCTGGCCGACTTCAACGAAGGACGGCGAGCTTGGCGAAGATTTGCGATAGAAGGTGCCGACCATTGGCGAACGGGCAACGGTGCCGTTCAGGACAGGGGCGGACGGTGCAGCAGGAGCGGCAGCGGCGGCAACCGGGGCAGCAGCGGCAGGCGCTGGAGCCGGAGCGTGCATTGGCGCCGGAGCGTAGTATTGCTGAGCCGGGGTTTTGCTATGGCGGCTGATGCGAACGGACTCTTCGCCTTCCTTGATCTCGAGCTCGTCGATGCCGGACTCTTCCAGCAGTTCGATCAGTTTCTTAACTTTACGGATATCCATGAATCATCAACTCCCAAGGGTCGGTCAGGGGCGTATAGCTTGTTGTTCAAGCTGCTCTAGTGCAGCCTCCAGGGCCAGTCGATAACCGCTGGCGCCAAGGCCGCAGATCACTCCCACCGCTACGTCGGAGAAGTAAGAGTGATGGCGGAAAGGTTCGCGTTTGTGCACGTTAGACAAATGCACTTCGATGAATGGGATGCTCACCGCCAGCAGCGCGTCACGTAATGCGACACTTGTGTGTGTAAAAGCTGCTGGATTGATCAGAATGAAGTCCACACCTTCGCTGCGGGCAGCGTGGATGCGGTCGATCAATTCGTACTCGGCGTTGCTTTGCAGGTGCAGCAAATGATGGCCGGCTTCACGAGCGCGGCGTTCCAGGTCCTGATTGATCTGCGCCAGTGTCGTAGCGCCATAGGTGCCCGGTTCACGGGTGCCGAGCATGTTCAGGTTGGGGCCGTGCAGAACCAATAGGGTCGCCATCTGCTGTTCCTCGTTATCCGTGTGCATTTGTCAGAACCCGGCGACTATGCCGCAAAGCCTTTGTGACTGTCCAGTTCTATGCAATAGCCAGCACGATGGCCGATGTTTGCGCGAAATATGTGACCGGGTGATTAAATCCGGTCATTTGCTTTGGATACACGTTCGGCGAAGTCCGCGGCGCTGATTTCGCCGATCACTCGTACATCGGCGCGTTCGACACCGTCCTTGCCGAAAAACATCAGCGCCGGTGGACCGAACAGTTTGTATCGGTCGAGGAGGGCGCGTTGCTCGGCGTTGCTGGCGGTGATGTCGAAGCGAATCAGCCGATAACCCTTGAGGCGTTCGACGACTTGCGCGTCGTTAAGCACTTTGTGTTCGATGACTTTGCAGCTGATGCACCAGTCGGCGTACCAGTCGAGCAGCAGTGGCGTGCCAGAGGATTTGGCTTCGGCGAGGACGCGATCGAGTTCGGCCGGAGTCGTGACGGTTTGCCAGTCGCTGGTGTTTTGTGACTGCTCGTTGCTGTTGACGACACGCGGCTGGCCGATCGGGTTGAACGGATCGGTCTGGCCACTGAAGGCGCCATACCAACAAGCCAGTGCATAAAACAGCAGGAACATCCCGAGTAACTGGCCCAGGCGTTTTCGCGGAGGTTTGTAGACGAACTCCAGCGCGCCCATGAACAAGCCGACACCACCGGCCAGCAAACCGATCAGCAACAAAGTGATCTGCCCCGGCAGCACGCGACTGAGCAGGCCGATCGCCAGACCCAGTAACAACACGCCAATCGCGTTTTTCACGTAGACCAGCCATGGTCCGCTTTTCGGCAGCCAGGCGGCGCCGCCAGTGGCCACCAGCAACAGCGGTGCCCCCATGCCGAGGCCGAGCATGAACAGTTTCAAGCCGCCGCCCAACGCATCGCCACTGGCGCTGATGTACAGCAGTGCGCCGGCCAGCGGTGCCGAGACGCAGGGTGAAACCAACAGACTGGAAACCACGCCCAGCACCGCCGCGCCCCACAACGAACCGCCTTCGGTGCGCCCGGCAATTCGGTCCAGCCGACTGCTGATCGCGTGCGGCAACTTGAGTTCGAAGACACCGAACATCGCCAGGGCAAACAGCGCAAAAAACATTGCGAACGGCACCAGTACCCACGCCGATTGCAGCCGCGCCTGAAGGTTGAGCTGCGCGCCGAACATCCCCATCAACGCACCGAGCAGGGCGAAGCAGACGGCCATCGGCAGCACGTAAGCGAGCGACAGGTTGAAGCCACGCAAGCCGCCCACCTGGCCACGCAACACCACGCCGGAGAGGATCGGCAGCATCGGCAGCACGCAAGGAGTGAAGGTCAGGCCAAGGCCCGCAAGGAAGAACAATGCCAGTTCCCGCCAGCTCCAGCTCGTGGTGGCGCCGCCACTGCCGTCGATGCTCAGGCGTTCGGTCTCGGGCGGATAGCACAGGCCTTTGTCGGCACACCCTTGATAGGTCACCGCCAGCGTGAAGGCGCGTTGATCGCTGCGCGGCAGTTCGACATCGAGAATCCCGTGGTAAACCTCGACGTCGCCGAAGTACTCATCGTGTTTCTGCTCGCCTTTGGGCAGCTGTGCCGGGCCGACTACGATCTCGGCAGGGTCGGCGCGAAACTGAAAGCGATGGCGGTAGAGGTAATAACCCTCGGTGGCGACAAAACGCAGCTTGATCGATTGTGGCGTGCTGTCTATCAGGCTCAGTTGAAAGGCTTCGCGCACCGGCAGGAAGTCGGCGCTGTTGTTGATCGAGCCCAGAGTGGAACTGGGTCGACTCTCCAGCAAACCGCCGGCGGTGGCCGGCAGGGCGAGCACTAAAAGCAGCAGGCAGAGCAAACGGCGCATGACGATCTCGCGTATCGGAATTGGGGGCATGATAGCGGACAGTTGCCGGGTGTGCAGGGCGGGGAGTTCTGTGGTGATTGTTCTGGCGCCATCGCCGGCAAGCCGGCTCCTACAGGTACGGCGGCGTCCTTGTAGGAGCCGGCTTGCCGGCGATGGCGGTTTATCAGACGCGGAAAGCTTGAACGGCCATATGCAAACGCCCGCCCAACACCAACAAATGCTCGCCTTGCTCACGTCCCTCACCGATACGCAGCAAGTTATCCCCGCCCAATTGGTGAATCCGCTCACTGTGATCGCGGATTTCGCTGACGGCTCCGCTCTGCTGAGCCGTGACATCGGCAATGCGTACGGCGGTGTCGGAAATCGTCTGGATCGCCCCGACGATTTTATCCAGCGCGCCGTCGGCCGCCTGGGCCTGGTTGGCCGTCGCCTCGGCGTGTTCAACCTGCGCGCGCATGCCTTCCACCGACTCTCGGGCCGCTGTCTGCAGCCCGGCGATCAAGTTCTGGATCTCCGCCGTAGCGCCTGCGGTGCGCTGCGCCAATGACCGAACCTCTTCCGCCACGACGGCAAACCCGCGTCCCATTTCCCCGGCGCGGGCCGCTTCAATGGCGGCGTTCAGGGCCAGCAGGTTGGTCTGGTCGGCAATCGAGCGGATCACCGTCAGCACGCCGCCGATGGTGGCGGACTCCTCGGCCAGGTGTTCGATCATCTGTGCATTGCTTTGTACTTCGCCCACCAGCGCATGCAGCCCGGTGAGGCTCAATCCGATGACTTTCTGTCCATGTTCCACCGCCAATCCAGCATGGCGGCTGGCGTCGGCGGCCTGGCTGGCATCGCCGGCGACTTGTTGAATAGTCGCTTCCAGCTCGCCGAGGGAGTCGCGGATCAACGCGGTGTCACCCGCCTGATGTTCGGCGCCGCTGTGCAAATCATTGCTCAACTCGGCCAGGGTGCGGCTGCTGCCGGCGACCTGCTCGGCGTTGAGGCGAATGGTTCCGACCAGATCGACGAGGTAGGCGCGCAGCCGATTGAGCGAGGCCTGGATGTCATGCAGTTCGCGATTGGTCTTGCCCAATTCGATGTCGCGGCTGAAGTCGCCTTCGGCCCAGGTCGAGAGTGCTGGCGCGAGGTTGGTCAGCGTTCGGGCCAGGCGCCGCTGCAGGGTATCGATGAGTAATGCGATCAGCAGAATCAGGCCGATCATCACCCCTTGCATCAGTCGCACTTCGCTCTGGATCTGCCCGTGCTGGGCACGGACCACCGGCTCCAGCCCGGCGATGGACTGTTGCACGGCAGCGATTTTCTGGTGAGTCGCGGCGCTGAGGTCGGCGCGTTTCTGGATCTGCTCGCGGGTTCGCGCAAGCTCTGCGGGATAGCGCGTGAGCAGGCTGTTGAGCTCGCGTTTGAGGCCGACGCCGGCATCTTCCGCAACGGTTTTTTCGGTGTTCTCCAGGCCCATCATTGCAGCGAAATCGTCGGTGCCCGATTCACTTTTACTGGTCACGCCCAAGAGCGGCAAGGCGTTCAGAAGCTCGGCTTGCGTGCGGATGTTGATGACTTCGCGCTCGACATCGGCGGCCAGTTCGCTGCGGCCGCTGCTGACCAGTTTGTCCCGCGCCAAAGAGAGTTTGCCCAGGTGTTGAGAGGCCGTGAGCAATGGCGTCAGATAGCTCGCGTTGCTGCTGGCGTATTGACTCAACTGGTCGAGGCTGGCGCCGAGTTCGCGTTCGGCTTGCAGCAACAGCGCCTGAGGATCGCCCGCGAGTTTGCCGGCGGCCAGCAGGTCGGTTTTGCTGAATTCATCCAGGTTCGACAGGCTCGGACGCAAACTGTCGGCCAACGTCGGCGGTAACTCGGCGAGTTCCTTTTGCAGGCCGTCGATGGCTTGGCTGGCGCTGCTCAGGCGCAGGGCGTCGCCGCTGGCCAGGTAGTCCTCGATGTTGCGCGCCACTTCATTCTGAAATTGCTGGGACAGCCCGAGGTAGCGCTCCATCAACAGATAGGGGCGCTCCAGGGCTTTTTGCGACCACCAAAGCGTGGCGCCGAGGGCCACGCACACGGCGACTAAAAGGAGGGTGTTGAGATTGGTCAGCAGCTTCAGGCGCATCAAGGGACTACCAACGGCGAAATGGTAAGTGCCTGAAGTTATTGCGTTTCTGTTACAGGGTTATGACTGACTGGGTCGATTCCGATGAAAAAGTGGCACTTTGCTTTGATGTCCGTGCGGCTTGTACGCGGTTGCGTCCGGCATGCTTGGCACGGTACAGCGCCTCGTCCGCCTGGCTGGCCATCATCAGGCCGTCGGAGTCTTCGCACAGCTCGACCACCCCGGCGCTGAACGTGCACCAGAGGTCCTGGGGCTGAGCGGGGTAATGGATTTCGGCGAAGCGCTGACGGATTTCGTCGAGGACTTTACAGGCCGCTTCGATATCTGTGTCCGGCATGACGATGGCAAATTCTTCGCCGCCGTAGCGGCCGATGAAATCGGTTTTGCGCAATCGTTGCTTGAGGAACAGCGCCAGGCTCTTGATCACACGGTCGCCCATGGGGTGGCCGTGGCTGTCGTTGACCCGTTTGAAGTGGTCGATGTCGAGCATCGCAAAGCTCAGCGGCTTGCTCTCGCGGCGGGCGCGGAAGCTGCAGTCTTCGAGTAATTGCAGAATGTGCGTGTGGTTGTACAGCCCGGTGAGGCTGTCGCGGACCATCCGCGCTTTCAGATTGCGCGCCCGTGCCGCGCGGTTGCGCACGGTGGTGATCAGGTGCCGGGGCTTGATCGGTTTGGTCAGGAAGTCGTCGCCGCCTTCGCTCATGGCGTCGAGCTGCTTGTCCAGATCGTCTTCGGCCGACAGGTAAATGATCGGCACGCTGACATAGCGGTCATTGTGGCGGATCACTTTGGCCAGTTCCGTACCGGTGCAGGCCGGCATGTACATGTCGAGAATGATCAGGTCCGGCTGGAAATCTGCCAGTTCGGCCATGGCCTGGATCGGCTCGATCAAGGTGCGCGTGACGATCCCGGCGCTGTTGAGCAGGCGCTCGGTGTGCAAGGCCTGTGCGCGGGAATCGTCGATGATCAGCACTTTATAAGGTTCGTACTGCGCGACGCAGGTCAGGACTTCGATTTTCTCCAGCAGGCTCGAGGCTTCGAGGGTGCCGGTGAGAAATTCCTGGCCACCGGCACGCACGGCGGCGAGGCGGGTCGGGGTGTCGGTTTCGAGCAGGCTGAAAAACAGCAACGGCAACGGTTCATCCAGGCCGACCTGGGCTTCGGCGGCCAGTTTCAGGCCGACGCCGGGGCCGCTGAAGTCCACGTCCATGACAATCGCGGCAGGCAAACGCTCGACCATCGAGGAGCGAAACGCCGACACGCTGTCGAGGGACTGGGCGCTGAGGCCGAAAAACTCCAGTTGTTTGGCCAGTCGCTCGGCACGGTCGTGATCCTGCAGCATCACGTAGATCGGCTTGCGCAACGGCGGCAGGAAGGTTTGTTCAAGCTGATCGCCATGGCGCAGGCCGGTACGCGACAGGCGCTGCATCAAGCGATTGAGGTCAGTGATCAGACCGCTGCTGAGGCGTCCGCGATTGGCGTCGACAGCCTCCAGCGACTGGCCGATGTGGCGTGCCAGTTGCGTGTGTTCCGGTTGTTCGAAGCGCTCGGCGAAACGCAGCAGGCGCAGGTTGGCTTCACTCAGTTCCGATAAGTCGGTGGTGGACCACTCACTGCGTTGCAGGCGCTGCCAGATCTCAAGAATTTGACGTGCCTGATGAATTACCCGCTGGGCAAAGTGGTGCTTGAGGCGCTCACGGCTGGGGTCTTCTGGCTCGGTCATATCCTGACTACTAGTTAGGGTGCATGCTGAGATCGACTGGTGGCTCTATGCTAGCACCTCTTTTCAGTCGCATGAGTGTCGTATGTCAATAATCTGCAATGCGACGTCATTCAGTTTCTGACTGGCGGGTCTGAAAATGCCGGTCTGTGATCTTAAGAAATACCCGTGGCTTGGGCGTTTCAGGGCTTGTGCGGTCTGCTTTTACGAAACCGCCGTCACCACGGCGAGCATTCTCTGCCAGGGAATTCCGATATTTTTCAGGCGAAATTTGGTCGTATTTTTCCGCAGGCTGGGCTCAGGGAAACCCTTAGATGATCCTCTGCGGATAATGACCGGGTTTCAAAAATAAACCCTGTGATGATCAGCGGATTTCATGGGCCTGCGATTATTACAGACCCCTGACGCTAATTTCTGCGGATAACCCGACGACGGGTGCCGGGCAAAGGCACGTTGTTGTATGGTTGTGGTCGAACCGATGAACTCAAGTGATTGAAAGGATATCGCCATGCTGGACTGGAAGAACCGCGCGGGCAGCGCGCCTGAACGTGCCGCTGAACCGAAATCGGCTACCCGCAGTTACATCGGTGGCCTTTTGTTCAGTCGGGCGCTGGCCACGTTGATCGGCCTCTATCTGATTGTGGCCTTTGTGCTTGGCTGGTACTGGAGCCAGGAGCCGGCGCTGTTCCCGGTACAACAGAATGCTCAAGTGGCGGCCGAGAAAGAAGGCAAGCAAATGGTCATCGGCTACACCACGGTCGAAACGCTCAAGACCGTCGCCGACACCTTGCTGACCAAACCGGGCGGCTATATCTCCAACGACCGTTTCCCGCCGGGCCTGTGGATGGACAACACGCCGAGCTGGGAATATGGCGTGCTGGTCCAGGTCCGCGATCTGACGCGGGCGCTGCGCAAAGACTTCGCCCGTTCGCAGTCGCAATCGGCCGAAGACGCCGATCTGGCGAAAGCCGAGCCGCGTTTCAACTTTGACAATAAAAGCTGGGTGCTGCCCTCCAGCGAGTCCGAGTATCAGGAAGGCATCAATTCCCTGAGCCGCTATCAGGCGCGTCTGTCCGATCCTTTGCAGAAAAACGCGCTGTTTTATGCTCGCGCCGACAACCTGAACAACTGGCTGGGCGATGTGGGCACTCGCTTGGGTTCGCTGTCGCAACGCCTGTCGGCCAGCGTTGGCCGGGTCAAACTGAACACCGCGCTGAAGACCGAAGTGGTCGCGCCGGGTCAGGTGCCACAGGTTGACGAGGAAATCGTCGAAACCCCGTGGATGCAGATCGACAACGTGTTCTATGAAGCTCGCGGTCAGGCCTGGGCCTTGTCCCACTTGCTGCGTGCCATCGAAGTCGACTTCGCCGATGTGCTGGCGAAGAAGAACGCGACCGTCAGTGTGCGCCAGATCATTCGTGAACTGGAAGCGTCGCAGGAACCGGTCTGGAGCCCGATGATTCTCAACGGTAGCGGCTTCGGCGTACTGGCCAACCACTCGCTGGTCATGGCCAATTACATTTCCCGGGCCAACGCCGCAGTGATCGATTTGCGTCAACTGCTCAATCAGGGCTGAGTCATGGTCGATAACGCCAGAGAGGCCGCCCACCGCGCGGCCTCGGATGCCGAACAGATCGCCTGGGTCGACGAGCAGGACAACCTGCTCGGCGCCCTGGTCCGCTCGGACCTGCGCGAGCGCGGGCTGATCGGACGCGGCACCTACATCATGCTGTTCAATTCGGCTGGCGAACTCTGCGTTCATCGGCGCACCCTGAGCAAAGCGATTTATCCGGGTTACTGGGACGTGGCGGCGGGGGGCATGGTGCTCGCCAGCGAAACCTACGCCGAATCGGCCGCCCGCGAGCTTGAAGAAGAGTTGGGCGTGAGCGGGGTGGAGCTCACTGCCCATGATCATTTTTTCTTTGAAGACACCGGCAATCGTTTGTGGTGTTCGGCGTTTTCGGCGGTGTGGGACGGGCCGTTGACCCTGCAACCGGAAGAGGTGCTCGAAGCGCGCTTTTTGCCAATCGATGAAGTGCTTCGGGAAATCGACGAAAAGCCTTACTGCCCGGACTCTCTGGCCGCGTTGAAGCGCTATCTCCGGGCTCGTGGCGAGGACGTCGCAAAAGAGGCATAAATTGGCGCCGATTGGCTCTTAGCAAGTCGGCTTTTTGCCGTTACACTGCGCGACCTTTTGTAGGAGCGAGCTTGCTCGCGAAGAACGCATGGACGACACGTGCTGTCTGACGCCGCGCGTTTTCGTTAACGTCCATCGCGAGCAAGCTCGCTCCTACAGTGAAATGAATGTTTTACCGTTTCAGTAGCGCTGCCCCTGCCTGAGTGGGGCTTCGCGGTCGATGGCACCTGCCCAGGTTGCCGCGACCAGTCTTTGTCCTCCCAAGAGGATTGCCGGTGGCCAAAAAAGCCGCATCCTTCGCCGCCCTTGGTGGCCTGGTATTTTCCACCGACGCAGGTCGTCATTGCCCGGATTGCAGTAAGCCGGTGGACGCCTGTATCTGCAAACAGACCGTTATCCCGGCCGGCGACGGCATCGCTCGCGTGCGTCGCGAAAGCAAGGGCCGTGGCGGCAAGACGGTGACCACCATCACCGGCGTGCCGTTGGCTGAAGACGCGCTCAAGGACCTGGCCACCACGTTGAAGAAACGCTGTGGCACCGGTGGGGCGTTGAAAGACGGAATCATTGAGATCCAGGGCGATCATGTCGAGCTGCTGTTGGGCGAGCTGATCAAACTCGGTTTCAAGGCAAAGAAGTCCGGCGGCTAGCAGCCTCTGTGAAAACCACCCTCGGCTTGACCCGGTCCTGATTTCTTCTGGCCTGGCGTCGCCTACATGGTTTTCACAGAGCCTGTTCTGACCGGTTTCTAAACTCACTGCGGTCAGCGAGGTCTATCCCCTCGTTGACGAACCGTCATTTTCATCCTTTAGACTGCGCCGGCCTGAACACAGGCGACGCTCTATGACTTCTTTATAGGGGACTTCAATGTCCGTACGACGCACACGCAAAGACGATGGCAGCCAATGGACAGTTGCGGACAGCCGCAGTGTTTACGGGATTCGCCATTGGGGGGCCGGGTATTTCGCGATCAATGACGCCGGTCGCGTCGAAGTTCGTCCGAACGGTCCGACCAGTTCGCCTATCGACCTGTTCGAGCAAGTCGACCAGCTGCGTAAAAGCGGCTTGTCCTTGCCGCTGCTGGTGCGTTTCCCGGACATTCTGCAAGACCGCGTGCGTCAGCTGACCGGCGCCTTTGATGCCAACATCGAGCGCCTGGAATACCAGAGCAAGTACACCGCGCTGTACCCGATCAAGGTGAACCAGCAAGAAGCGGTGATCGAAAACATCATCGCCACGCAGAACGTTTCCATCGGCCTGGAAGCCGGCTCCAAGCCTGAGCTGCTGGCCGTGCTGGCACTGGCGCCGAAGGGCGGCACCATCGTGTGCAACGGTTACAAGGACCGCGAGTTCATTCGGCTGGCACTGATGGGCCAGAAACTTGGCCACAACGTGTTCATCGTGATCGAGAAAGAATCCGAAGTCGGCCTGGTGATCGAAGAAGCCGCCTCGCTGAAGGTCAAGCCGCAGGTCGGCTTGCGCGTGCGCCTGTCGTCCCTGGCTTCGAGCAAGTGGGCGGACACCGGTGGCGAGAAATCCAAGTTCGGTCTGTCGGCGGCGCAACTGCTGTCGGTGGTCGAGCGTTTCCGCGCGGCGGGTCTGGACCAGGGCATTCGTCTGCTGCACTTCCACATGGGTTCGCAGATTGCCAACCTGGCGGACTACCAGCACGGTTTCAAGGAAGCGATTCGTTACTACGGCGAACTGCGCAACCTCGGCCTGCCGGTTGACCACATCGACGTCGGTGGCGGTCTGGGCGTCGACTACGACGGCACGCACTCGCGTAACGCCAGCTCGATCAACTACGACATGGACGATTACGCCGGTGTCGTGGTCGGGATGCTCAAAGAGTTCTGCGACGCGCAGAGCCTGCCGCACCCGAACATTTTCTCCGAAAGCGGCCGTTCCCTGACCGCGCACCACGCCATGCTGGTGGTGCAAGTCACCGACGTCGAGAAACACAACGACGACGTGCCGAAGATCGACAACAAGGAAGAGCTGCCGGAAACCGTGCAGTGGCTGGTTGACCTGCTCGGCCCGACCGACATCGAAATGGTCACCGAAACCTACTGGCGCGCCACTCACTACATGAGCGACGTGGCCACCCAGTACGCCGACGGCAAGCTGACCCTGGCGCAAAAAGCCCTGGCCGAACAATGCTACTTCGCCGTGTGCCGTCGCCTGCACAACTCGTTGAAGGCGCGTCAGCGTTCGCATCGTCAAGTGCTCGACGAACTCAACGACAAGCTGGCCGACAAGTACATCTGCAACTTCTCGGTATTCCAGAGCCTGCCGGATACCTGGGCCATCGGCCAGGTCCTGCCGATCCTGCCACTGCACCGTCTCGACGAAGAGCCGCTGCGCCGCGCGGTGCTGCAAGACCTGACCTGCGACTCCGACGGCAAGATCAAGCAATACGTCGACGAGCAGAGCATCGAGACCAGCCTGCCAGTGCACGCTCTGAATGAGGGCGAAGACTACCTGCTGGGGATCTTCCTGGTCGGCGCCTACCAGGAAATTCTTGGCGACATGCACAACCTGTTCGGTGACACCGACTCGGTGAACATCTACCAGAATGCCGACGGCAGCGTGTACCACGCGGGTATCGAAACCCACGACACCATTGAAGACATGCTGCGTTACGTGCATTTGTCGCCGGAAGAGCTGATGACCCACTACCGCGACAAGTGCGCCAGTGCGCGCATCAGCGCGGCCGAGCGCACCCAGTTCCTCGACGCCCTGCGTCTGGGCTTGACCCGTTCGTCTTACCTGTCTTCCTGAGGTAAGTCGCCGTTCTCGCCAGGTTGTCTGAAAATGTTCCGCACGCTGCGGAAATTTCGGATGACCTGGTGCGGCGGTTCTCTGTTTTCAAGCGAAACGTCCCACACTCCCGGCTATCAAAGCCATATGGTCTTCTTTTCGCGTAGGCCATTTCCTAAGTTGTACTTCGGCACTCTACTCGGCCATGTCTCTCGGCCATGTCTCTCGGCGAGAATCCCCGGCCGCCCCTCCTGTAGAGAATCGCCGATGTTCGATCCAGTCAACGAACCTTCATTTCGTCTGGATGTAGCCGGTCTGCCCGACCCTTTCGAAGTCCTGGCCTTTACCGGTAGAGAAGCGATCAGCGAGCCCTTTGTGTTCGATGTGGATCTGCTGATCGATGACCCGATGCTGGACCTTGCAAGCCTGCTGTACCGTCCGGCCGTTTTGCATTTCGGGCCAGAGGGCAGTGCTTTCCATGGCCAACTGCATGAACTGGTCCAGCGTGACCATGGTCCGAGCGTCAGGCTTTGCCACGTGCGTCTGGGGCCGAAGCTTACGTGCCTGTCCCAGCGTTTCAGCCAGCGGATTTTCAGCGCGCTGTCGGTGCCCGAGATCCTCAGCCAGGTGCTCAAGGAACACGGCATTACCGGCAAGGACCGACGCTTCGAATTGACTGGCGATTACCCGTCCCGTGATTTCTGCACGCAGTATCGGGAATCGGATCTGCAGTTTCTCCAGCGTCTTTGTGCTCAGGAACGCCTTCACTACCATTTCGAGCATCAGAGCGATGGGCATTGCGTGGTATTCGGTGACGGCCACGGGCATTTTCGTCTCGGCGAAAACGCGGTGTTCGCGGTCGGGCAAGCTTCTCCTGCGGTGCGCCGGTTTCAGCTTCAGGCAGAGCAACGCACCGCGCAAAGTGCCGAAGGTTGCACGGACCTGCCGGCGCTGCGCAGCGGTCAGTTGATGCCCTTGTCTGGCCATCCGGTCGCCGATTGGAATCATTTGTGGTTGCTGACCCATGTCGACCATCAGGGCAGTCAGGATCCATTGGCCCCGTACAGCAACCAGATCCGCGCGATTCACTGGGAGTTGCCTTTCGTCTCGCCGCATTGCGCGGTGAAACCACGGATGCACAGCCTGCAACGAGCCTGGGTGGTCGACGTCGATGAGCCGCGGCCCGATCCTTCCAGACCGATTGCCGTGCAGTTTGACTGGCTCTATCAGGGTGAAGGCGCGACGCCCAGTCATTGTTGGCTGCCGTTGGCGGCTGAGCTGGAAGGGCCGACCGCCTCGCCGCTGAGCGAAGGGACCGAGGTGGTGGTGAGCTTTATCGAGGGCGATCCGGATCAGCCGCTGATTTGCGGGTTTCTTCACGCGCCGTCGTCGCTCGAAGAGGTTGAGGAGCCCAGCCCGACTGAGGACGGATCACCCCATGATGGCTTGCTGGAACTCCTGCGCTCGGGCGAGCCCTTGGTGTTGCTGTGTCTGTTGCCCGGCGGCGGCAGCTTCAGTCACTGCCCGCAGGCGCTTTGCACCTGTCGGGCGGCGACGCTGTTTGGCCAGAGCGGTGCGGCATGATTGGCGCAACCCCGCAATGGCTGTTGCTGGATGTCCCGAGTGCAGCTCAAGCGAGCGCAACACTGCATCAGATGTTCGCGCAGGCCCAGTGGTTCTGGTTGTTCGAGGGCACCGAACTGCAGGCACTGCGCGAAGACGGCCCGGTACTCATCGACCTTCGAACGTGCTCGGCACTGGCCGAGTTGTGCTACAGCCAAACGCAGGTCTGGCGTGGCTTGCTGATCGTCAGCGAGGTGCCGTCATCGCAGTTGCTGGAGCATTTGCGCCGCATGCTCACCGTCTCTTGCGGGCTGCACCATCGGGCCTTGTTGAGTTATTACAACCCGAACACGGCCAGTTATTTTTTTGATGCCTGTGATGCCCGGGAACTGAGTCGCTGGCTGGGTCCGATCAGCCAGTTGCACTGGTTCGGCGGGACCTGGGCCGATCACGCGATCGGCAGCGAGGGCTGGCAGCAGTTGCTCAACCCGGGGCTCGCCGTCAGCCCGCTGGCGGTCGAAGAAAACCTCAGCTCTCGACAGCGTGAAACCCTGCAAACCTGCCTGCTGGAGCAGCATGCCTGGCACTGGAGCCAATCTATCGGGGCCGATTTCAGCCGTCTGTGGGCTCATGTGCAGGAAGGGCTGGCGCTGGGTTTCAGCGAGCGGCCGGTACTCGATGGCTGGTTATGGCTGCGCCTGCAGCACCCCCGCGCTTCGCTGGTGCAGCCGTTGTCGGGGCTCACGCAGCAGGAGCGCCTCGATAGCCTGCGCAAATGCTGGCAGAACAATCAGCCTCAATGAACCCGGCCCGCGAACCAGCCATCGTTGTTGCGCAGCACCCAGGCGATTGCGCCGAGGGTCACGCTGCGCAACACCATGAACAACAGGAAAGTTATCCACAGCCCGTGGTTGCCCAAACCTTGCAGCGCCCAGGCGAACGGCAGCAGCAGGATCACGGTCAACAGCATGCCGTTGCGCATCTCCCGAGCGCGGGTCGCGCCGATGAACAGCCCGTCGAGCAAGTAGCTCCAGACCGCGATCAATGGCAGGGCGGCGAGGTAGGGCAGGTAGATGAACGCCGTGTCGCGTACGTTCTGAATGTCGGTCTGCATCTCGATGAACAAGTGCCCGGCAAACAGGAACAGCACGGCAAACCCCAGGCTCGCCAACAGCGACCATCCGCATGCGACGACCAATGAACGGCGCAGGGCGTCCCGGTCGCGGGCGCCAATCGCGTGCCCGCATAGCGCTTCCACGGCATGGGCCAACCCGTCGAGCGCGTGGGCCGTCAGCAGCAAACCATTGAGCAGCAAAGCGTTGGCGGCGACCGTAGCGTCACCCAGTCGCGCACCTTGTACGGTGATGAGGAAAAACACCGATTGCAGCAACAGGCTGCGGATGAAGATGTCGCGGTTCACGGCCAGGAGCGGTCGCCAACTCTGCCACAGCGCCAATGCGGCCCAGGCGATGTGACCGGGGTAGGCGCGCAGTGCCTTGCGGGTCATCAGCAGGCCGATCAGCGCGCCGGTCCATTCGGCGATCACCGAGGCCCGGGCCGCACCGACCACGCCCCATTCCAGGCCGAGGACGAACCACAGGTTCAGCGCAATGTTGACCAGGTTGGTGCTCAGCAAAATCGCCAGCGGGGCCCGGGCGTTTTGCGTGCCGAGGAACCAGCCGACCAACGCGTAACTGGCCAGCGCCGCAGGCAGACCGAACAATCGCGTGTGGAAGAACTCGCGGGTGAGTTGATCCAGTTCCGCCGAAGGTTGCATGAAGTGCAGCGCGACACCGCTCAACGGAATGCCCAGCGCACCCAAGGCAATGGCCAGCCCCATGGCCAGCAACAGGCCTTGTAACAGAATCTGCCGCAACGCCGCGCCATCCCCGCGTCCGGCGGCCTGGGCGGCAAACCCGGTGGAACCCATGCGCAGAAAGCCCATGGCCCAGGCGAGAAACGTATACAGACTGGCCCCGACCGCGACGGCGCCCAACTGATGGGCGTGGGGCAAGTGGCCGATCACCGTACTGTCGACCAGCGCCACCAGCGGCACGGAAATGTTCGAGAGAATCATGGGCGCGGCGAGCGCCCAGACCCGGCGATGGGTCGGGCGGTCGCGCCAGTCGGCAATCAGGTTGGACATGCAGGCTCCTTGGGGAGCGTGCATTGTAGCGATACATCCGAATTTGCCGCGATCAATGTGGGAGCGGGCTTGCTCGCGAAGGCGGAGTGCCAGTCGATACAAGTGTTCACTGCCCCACCGCCTTCGCGAGCAAGCCCGCTCCCACATTTGATTGAGGTTTGCTCTAGTGGATTATCCAGCTAAGCAACCACAACCCCAGCAGCAACCAGATGATCCCCATGATGATCGACGCATTCATGAACGCCCGGATCGCCGACCACAACAGCATCAGCCCCAGGATCAGCGCAATGATGCTGATGACCGACGTGTCCATGCCCAGCGCGCTGGACAACCCTTCTACGAAGTTACTGCCGGCGTTGCTCAGCTGATTGAACAGGCCGCTGAGGACGTCAACGATAAAGCGGATGACCGAGCCGAGCGCCTGACCGAGCCATTCGAAAAAACTGTCTACCTGCATGTCGTTAACGTCCTGATGTAAGTGGTTGAGCCTTGGGCCATTGATCGCATTGGGGAGTTCCCCACAAGCATAGTGGCTGCATCTTACCTGTGGGAGTGAGCCTGCTCGCGATGGCAGTTTGTCAGCCAACATCAATGTTGAATTCCAGTCCGCTATCGCGAGCAGGCTCACTCCCAGAATAAATCTACCCACTTGCCATCCCCGGCCATCCCCCCGAAGCTATACGCCTTCAGGAGAGCCCGATGAACCTTGTTGAACTGACCGAACGCCTGCACGCCATCCGTGACCGCAATGACTGGCGGCAATTTCACAGCCCGAAAAACCTGGCCATGGCCGCGAGCGTGGAAATGTCCGAGCTGGTGGAGATCTTCCAGTGGCTGACCGAAGACCAGTCGCGCCAGTTACCGGCGGACAAACTCGCCCATGCCGGGCAAGAGATCGGCGACATCGTGCTCTATCTACTGCTGTTATGCAGCGAGTTGGGGTTGGACATGAATGAAGTGGTGCGCAGCAAACTCGCGGACAGTGAACGGAGGTTCAGCTGATGAGCGACCGTCATTTCGATCAACTGGCGACCCGCTTCGCCGAAAAGATTTACGGTGGCGCCAAGGGTGCGATCCGTCTGGCGGTGCTTCAGGCCGACCTGGCGGAAACCCTGCCGGACCGCCCCTTGCGCGTACTCGACATTGGCGCCGGCCTGGGCCACATGTCGTTGTGGCTGGCCCAGCGCGGGCATGACGTGACACTGGCCGAACCTGCCGAACCCATGCTTGAAGGGGCGCGCCAGCGCTTTGCCGATGCAGGCCAGACGGCCACTTTTATTCAGGCGCCGTGGCAGGACCTGCTCGGTCAGCTCACCGAACCCTACGACCTGGTGCTGTGCCATGCCGTACTGGAATGGCTGGCAGAACCCCATGCGATTCTGCCGGTGCTGCATCAGTTGACGAAGCAGGACGGCTGGTTGTCCCTGGCGTTTTACAACCGCGATGCACTGATCTACCGCAACCTGCTCAAGGGCCACTTCCGCAAAATGCGCAAGAACGACATGGCCGGCGAAAAGCAGAGCCTGACGCCGCAACAGCCCCTTGATCCGCGTGAATTGGCGGTGCAACTTGAAGGTCTGTGGCAGGTCGAAACCCAGAGCGGGGTGCGTGTTTTTCACGACTACATGCCAGTGGAATTTCAGGCTCGCGCCGAACTGGTGGACTTGCTCGAAATGGAACTGGCCCACCGGCGTCACCCAAGTTTTGCCGGGCTTGGGCGCTACCTGCACTGGATCTGTCGGCCGGTCTGATCGGAGCGCGAAATGAAACGTCGTACCGGGTTATTGGTGATCTGTCTGGGATTGGCTGCCTGCCAGGGCAGCAACCCTTATGTGGCGACGTCCAACCCTTTGCCGCCGGCACCGCCCGAGGCCGCCAACACGTTCGACCGCAGCGCCTATCCGGCCCCGCCGCGTGACTATGGCCGCTACCGCAGTTGGGCCTGGCTCAATGGGCAACTGCCGCCGGGTTCGGCGTGGGCGGACTCGGCGCAAGTCGCCGAAGCCGTGAGCAACGCCCTCGATCAGCGCGGCTTGCGCCCGCTGCACGACAATCGTCCGGCGGACCTGTTCGTCAGCGCCAATCTGCATCTGGAAACCCGCTTGCGGCAGGTTCAGGACGACTACGGTTACTACGGCGGCGGGTATGGCGGCTACAACCGCTACGGCAGCGGTTATGGCATGTACAACACGGTGCCGATCGTTCGCACCTATTCGGAACAGGTCGTGGTGGTGCAGGTGGACATGTTCGATGCTCAAAGCGGTCAACCCGTCTGGAGTTCGAGCGCCGAAACCAGCAACAAAGGCAGCCAGAGTGCACGCGCCGATGCCATTCGAGAGGCTGTGGAAAAGGCCATGTCGGCGTATCCTCCTAGTTAGCTTCTGTAAAAAAGAAGCGTTTCACAGGTTCATGTCTTCAATCGGAGAATCATCATGTTCCGCCGTCTCGTTTTACTGGCAGTGGCCGCGCTCCTGACAGCCTGCGCCGCCAACCAGGTCAATCATGACTTCGACGCCAGCCGCGATTTTGCCGCCTATCGCAGCTGGAGCTGGAAAGACCCCGCCCTGCAATATCGCCCCGATGACCCACGGATCAAGAGCGACCTGACCGAACAGCGCATCCGCCAATCGGTGGCCGATCAGCTGGACCAGCGTGGCCTGCGTCCGGCCGCTGCGGGCAAAAAGGGTGATGTGAGTGTGCAAACCTACCTGATCGTCGAAGACCGTCAGCAACAAGTGACCACCAACTATGGCGGCGCTTGGGGTAACCCGTGGAATGGCTACTGGGGCGGGCCGATGTACAACGAAACCCGCAACATCAGCTACAAAGTGGCGATCATCCAGATCGACCTGCTCGACGGCAAGGACGGCAAACTGGTGTGGCGCGGCAGTGACGAGCAAATCCTCAGCCGCACGCCGAACCCGTCGGACCGCAGCACCGCGATACGTGAGACGGTCGGGCGGATCCTCGCCAATTACCCACCCAAATAAACCTGTAGGAGCCGGCTTGCCGGCGATGGCGGTTCAACACTCAACATCTATGTTGAATTTGGCATCGCCATCGCCATCGCCGGCAAGCCGGCTCCTACAGGTTTTTATTTGCCTGGCCAGAAAGACAAAGCCTATCCGGTGATCCGATCGTCCACTGCAATCGGCAACTCAATACAGAACTGAGCACCCTCGGCCGAGTTGCTCGCACGCAGTGTTCCCCCCATGTTCTCGACGATGCCAACGCTCACCGACAACCCCAGCCCCGTACCCACACCCACCGGTTTAGTGGTGAAAAACGGTTCGAAAATCCGCTCCAGCAACTGCGGATCGATACCGCCACCGTTGTCCTCGACCCACAGTCGCACTGAATGTTCGTCACGTTCGGTGTGCAGCGAAATCCACGGTTTGAAATCCCCATCCGTTTCGCATTTGCTCAGCAATGCATCCCGCGCGTTGACCATCAGGTTAATCAGCACCTGTTCCAGCTGATCGACATTGCCACGCACCTGAACCTGGAAACCAGTCTCGCTGACCCTGAGCTCGACGCCTTTGCCTCGCAACTCCTCGGCCAGCAGCGACAGCGTGCCCCCGATGGCGTCAACCGGATTGAAGGGATGCTGCTCGGCCTCCGAGCGGCGGCCGAACACTCGCATGTGATCGACCACCCGCGCCGCACGCTGGACCTGGGCATCGATGCGGTTGAGTTTGTCGATCAGGTAGTCGACCTGCACTTCACCGTTGTCCAGGCGCTTGAGCACGTTGACGATGGCCAGACGCATCACGTTCAGCGGCTGGCTGATTTCATGCGCCAGGCCCGTGGCCATTTCGCCAAGGGTGGCCATTTTCGCGCTCTGGGCCGTCGCGGCGTCCTGTTGCTGGTTTTTGATGTCGCTGATGTCGAGCATGAAACCCACCAGCCGCCGGTCTTTGCCGACGCCCATGGCTTGGCCTTGCAGGCGATACCAGGTCGGCGTGTCGGGGTGATGCAGGCGCACGCAGAGCAATAAAGGTGTGCCGTCGTCCTGCAAGTCTTGCAGACGACTGCGCAACGCTTTGCGGTCGGCAGGGTGGACCTGCTCGAGCCAGGCGTGCAGGGGCATGCGTGTGCTGATCAGGTTCAGTGTGTTGGCCAGCGACGACGCCAATTGCACCTCGGCGCTGTCGCTGAAAATTTCCCACCATCCGCTGCCGAGCAAGGCTTGCAGCGATTCCAGTCGCTCCAGTTGCAGATGATGCTGATGCTCACGCAAACGCTCCAGCAATGGCCCGGCGAGCGCGGCGGCGAGCTGCAGCCAGTCGCGCTCTCCGACGTCGGGTGCACGTTGTTGCACCGGGTAAAAACCACAGAGCAACCACGCGACCACGCCTTGCGCATCGTGGTAAGGCACCGCAAGCCCTTCGGCATTACCGAAGAGGCTGTGCAGGCGCGGGTGCTCGCCGAGGGTCAAATGCTGCGGGGCGGAGCCGTTCAAACTGTCGAGCCCGGTGCCCAGGCGTTGACCGTTTTGCCACAGCCGGGGCGCATCAAAGGCCGCGTAATGTTGATGGATCTGCCAACCGTCTTCCTGTTCATCCAGCAACGCCACGGCCATGCACGGGATTTGAAAACGCCGCGCCAGATGTTGCAGTTGTTCCAGCAGTACGTCGGGCAGGCGCGCCAGGCTGCACAGGCGCAACTGATCACCGATCTGTGTCGCGAGCAACTGGCAGAGTTCGCGGCTGCGCGCTTGCCGGCGTTCGTACAACAAATCGCCGATGTCCAGTAACTGCAACAGCCAGGCATCGGCCAACGGCTGCACCCAGCCGCGCAGGTGCAAGGGTTGCCCGCTGAGGCTGAAAAAGTCCAGATCCAGACTTTGTCCTTGCCAGTCGGCCGGTGTGCCTTGGACGGCGAGGCTGCTGTGCGGCATGAGGTAATCGTGTAGAAGCGGCGCCTGCGCGGCGGGGTGCTGCTGGGCCAGGCCATGGCGCAGCGGGCCAGCCAGATGAATGACCCGGCCTTCGGCGTCCAGGCGCATCTGTAAGCCGACACCTGGCGTGCTCAGGGCCTTGGGGATTTCCGGTGGCGGCGGATTACGGTTGAGCAAGCGCCCGAACAGCTTGTCCCCGGAACTCAAAATTGCACGCTCGAACGGGCGATGGCGTCGGTGGCGGCATCAAAATACAGCGCGGCGGGAATCCTGTCCAGTTGCCGGCTCCGATCCGTGGTGGCTACGGCACTTGTTTGCTTGCGGGGGAGGTTTGTTTTCATGAGTGCGTCTACCCTGACTATCACTATGTAATGTCAGCATAGAATCATTCAGCCAAAACGGACGTTTTTTACCGGTTGCAGAGCTTTGTCCTGCTGATCTGGCTGATGCGAACGATCAGGCAACCGGTCGCCAATGTCCGGCCATGTGCTCCAGATCACCTGCACCCAGCAGCTGGAAATCTCCACTGGACCCCGCCGCACTGGCGAGCAGTGTCACCTCACCGGGCAGGCGTACCGGTTTGCGAAACTGCACGGCAATCTCGACGTTTGCCGTGGGCAAATGATCGGCAAGCGCAGCCAGCGTTCGCGCCTTGTTCCATAACCCATGGGCAATGGCCGTCGGGAAGCCGAACAGTTTGGCGCTCACCGCACTCAGGTGGATCGGGTTGTAGTCGCCGGACACTTTGGCGTATTGCCGACCGATGTCCGCCGGCGCTT
>Ga0208887_100041_pt1 | contig 154112 bp, 137 predicted proteins | sample LakWasM106_HOW12_2_FD_183924 | JGI IMG/M metagenome (GOLD analysis project Ga0208887, IMG submission 183924) | Freshwater sediment methanotrophic microbial communities from Lake Washington under simulated oxygen tension - Sediment Metagenome... | ecosystem: Environmental > Aquatic > Freshwater...
AACCGCGCAACTCTTTGTTTACCAAGGAGTTTTCCGTTTCGACTGCGCCGGAAGTGGGGCGAATTATAGACTTCCAGAATCTGCCGTCAACACCTAATTATGCTTTTCTTTCAGAAGGTGTCTTTTTAGCTACTAAACGCGGAATTCGACGAGCGACAAGCGGTAACCGCAACACCAATAGCAGCGCGCCTATAGAGGCGTAGACCGCCCACTCCTTCAGATCGGCACGCACGATCCACAACATATGCAGCAAGCCAAGACCGAGAACTCCATAAGCCAGTCGATGCAGTTTCTTCCAGCCAGCCCCCAGCCGACGTTGACTGTAGCGGTTGGAGGTTATCGCCAACGCCAGCAAACAAAGGAACCCCAGCACACCGACAATAATGTACGGCCGCTTGCGCAACTCGACACCCAGTTGCGACCAATCAAAGCCAAGAATGAACGCTATATAGCCACTCAGATGGAGTACTACATAAGCGAAGCACCACAAACCCAGCTGCCTTCGGACAGCAATCCACCCCGCCCAACCGGTGAGCTTCAGCAACGGCGTGAAACTCAATGTAATAAGCAGCAGTACAAGCGTCCCCAACCCCAACCGATCAACCAGCACCTTGCCGGGATCCGGCCCCAGCACATCCGCCCAAGCCTGATAGAGCCAAAGCAGCGGGCACACCGCAGCAGCGATGAAGACACTCACTCGCCAGAACGGATATCGCATCAGTAGTTCTTCCGCAGATCGAGCCCTGTATATAGAGAAGCAACTTCGTCCGAGTAGCCGTTGAACATCTGCGTATCACGCACATTGGGCTTGAACAGACCGCTTGGCAGCCGCCGCTCCCGAGCCTGCGTCCAGCGCGGATGATCGACTGTCGGATTCACGTTGGCATAGAAGCCGTACTCGTCCGCAGCAATGCTCTGCCAGGTGGTTTTCGGCTGCTCGCTGACCAGGCTGATCCGCACGATGGATTTGATGCTCTTGAAGCCGTACTTCCACGGCACCACCAGGCGCAGAGGCGCGCCGTTCTGGTTAGGCAGCTCACGCCCATACATGCCCACTGCAAGAATCGCCAACGGATTCATCGCCTCGTCCAGACGCAGCCCTTCGACATAAGGCCAGTCGATCAGGGCAAAACCAGAGCGCTGCCCTGGCATGGTCTTAGGGTCCTGCAGCGTTTCGAAGCGAATGAATTTTGCCTTGGAGGTTGGCTCAACAACATTGAGCAACGCAGAGATGGGAAATCCGATCCATGGAATGACCATCGACCAGGCCTCTACACAGCGAAGACGATAGATACGCTCCTCCAGCTGATAAGGCTTCATGAAGTCCTCCAGCGCATATCGCCCCGGCCTACCCACCTCCCCGTCCACCACCACGCTCCACGGTTCGGTTTTCAGAGAACCGGCGTTGGCGGCCGGATCCCCCTTGTCGGTACCGAACTCATAGAAGTTGTTGTAGTGAGTCGCGTCCTTGAACGGCGTGATCGCCTCATCCTTGACGGTGACCGCCCCCCACTTGGTAGAAGGAAGTTTTTCGGCAAACCAGGATGGCGCGTTACCCGCCTCGACATCCGCGTATCGCGCGGCATCGTCAGCACTGGCCCAACGCGGCAAGCTGCTCACAGCCAAGCCCGCAACGGCGGCGCCCAAGACATTACGACGAGATAGATAGAGGGATTCAGGCGTGACATCCGACTCATGGCAGTCGGATGACTTGGGGACTTTGATCAGCATGGCAACTCCGCAGCATTGGAGGACAGATGCACCAATAGACTGCGGAGTATGAGGGAAATTACACGTTTTTGTGCCGACGAAGACGTAACAGGTATTGAACCGGGCCAGACGCTGCATAGGCTAGGAAAACCAGCAGCAGGATGCGCGGCGGATCACTGAACACGACGGCAAACACCAGCACCACAGCCAGGATAGCCACGAAAGGTACGCGCCCTTTCAGGTCCAGCTCCTTGAAGCTGTTGTACTTGATGTTACTGACCATCAGCATGCCGGCGGCCGCAACCATCAGCGCGACCAGGAAAGACATCTTGGAACCCTGAATGCCGTAATCGCTGAACGCCCAGACAATACCCGCAACCACACCCGCCGCAGCCGGACTGGCCAGGCCGATGAAGTAGCGCTTGTCGGCGGTGCCCACCTGAGTGTTGAAGCGCGCCAGACGCAACGCAGCGCCAGCGACATAAATGAAGGCGACCATCCAGCCGACCTTGCCCATATCACCCAAGGCCCAACCAAATGCCAGCAGTGCCGGCGCGACACCGAAGGCGACCATATCGGACAGCGAGTCGTACTCGGCACCGAAGGCACTCTGGGTGTTGGTCATACGGGCAACGCGACCGTCTAGACCGTCGAGCACCATGGCGACAAAAATGGCGATCGCGGCAAACGCAAAATACTTGCTTGCGCCAATCGCATCACCTGCACTCAAGGCACTCTGGGCACTCATTGAATTGATGATGGAGTAGAACCCTGCGAACAGGTTCGCAGTGGTGAACAGATTCGGCAGAAGATAGATACCACGATGCCGGACTTTACGACCTTCAGCGTCATGCCCTTCTTCGACGTGTTCATCGATGGGCAGCAGGCTTTCGGCGTCAGAAGCCTGGTTTGGCTCTTCGGGACGTTCGCTCATGGACATTACCTTGCAACGGGGTGGAAAGTTTCGACAGGTGTCTGGGACGACGGTTCGACCACAAACGATGCAGCTTTATACCAGAACCGGCCTCCTAAACGAAAAAACGCGGCCTAGGCCGCGTTTTCCGTACAAGTGTGCGACTTAGTTTTTGGCTTTGTCGACGATCTTGTTGGCACCGATCCACGGCATCATGGAGCGCAGTTGCTCGCCGATGATTTCGATACCGTGAGCGGCGTTGTTACGACGCTTGGCGGTCATCGAAGGATAGCCGGTTGCGCCTTCGCTGATGAACATCTTGGCGTATTCGCCGTCCTGAATACGTTTCAGGGCGTTGCGCATGGCCTGACGGGATTCGGCGTTGATCACTTCCGGACCAGTCACGTACTCGCCGTATTCAGCGTTGTTGGAGATCGAGTAGTTCATGTTGGCGATACCGCCTTCGTACATGAGGTCAACGATCAGTTTCAGTTCGTGCAGGCATTCGAAGTAGGCCATTTCTGGCGCGTAGCCAGCTTCAACCAGGGTTTCGAAACCGGCTTTGACCAGTTCAACGGTACCACCGCACAGAACGGCTTGTTCGCCGAACAGGTCGGTTTCGGTCTCGTCCTTGAAAGTGGTTTCGATGATACCGGTACGACCGCCACCAACGCCGGCAGCGTAGGACAGCGCAACGTTTTTGGCGTTGCCGGAAGCATCCTGATAGATAGCGATCAGGTCAGGGATACCGCCGCCTTTGACGAACTCGGAACGCACGGTGTGGCCAGGTGCTTTCGGCGCGATCATGATCACGTCGAGGTCAGCGCGCGGAACAACCTGGTTGTAGTGGATCGCGAAGCCGTGGGAGAAGGCCAGGGTTGCGCCTTTCTTGATGTTCGGCTCGATTTCGTTTTTGTACAGGGAGGACTGGAACTCGTCCGGGGTCAGGATCATGACCAGGTCGGCAGCCGCAACAGCGGAAGCAACGTCGGTCACTTTCAGGCCGTGAGCTTCGGCTTTGGCAACGGTCGCCGAACCTTTACGCAGGCCAACAGTGACGTCAACGCCGGAGTCTTTCAGGTTGCACGCTTGAGCGTGGCCTTGGGAACCGTAACCGATGATGGCAACTTTCTTGCCCTGGATGATCGACAGGTCGCAGTCTTTATCGTAGAAAACTTTCATGAATTTCCCCTATATATCCAGGCCGTTCAGGCCATTCGCTAATTTGGTTTAGATGCTGAGTACTTTGTCGCCGCGAGCAATACCGGTTACGCCGCTGCGGACGGTTTCCAGGATCGACGCGGTGCCGATGGACTGAATGAAGCTGTCGAGCTTGTCGCTGGTACCGGTCAATTGAACGGTATACACGCTAGCGCTGACATCGACGATCTGCCCACGGTAAATATCGGTGGTGCGCTTGATCTCGGCGCGCTGGGCGCCGGTGGCCTTGACCTTGACCAGCATCAGTTCGCGCTCGATGTGAGCACTTTCCGACAGGTCGACCAGTTTGACCACTTCGATCAGCTTGTTCAGGTTCTTGGTGATCTGCTCGATGATCTCATCGTGACCAACGGTGGTCAGCGTCAGACGCGACAAGGTCGGGTCTTCGGTTGGCGCCACGGTCAGGCTTTCGATGTTGTAGTTGCGCTGCGAGAACAGGCCGACTACACGCGACAGAGCACCGGGTTCGTTTTCCAGAAGCAAGGAAATAATGTGCCGCATGATTAAGTACGCTCCGTCTTGCTCAGCCACATATCGCGCATGGAGCCGTCTTTGATCTGCATCGGGTAGACGTGCTCGCTGGTGTCGACAGCAATATCGATGACCACCAGGCGATCCTTCATGGCGAATGCTTCTTCCATCTTCGACTTCAAGTCTTTCGAGTCGGTGATGCGCACGCCGACATGGCCATACGCCTCTGCCAGCTTGACGAAGTCAGGCAACGATTCCATGTAGGAGTGCGAGTGACGGCTACCGTAGCTCATGTCCTGCCACTGACGAACCATACCCAGAACGCCGTTGTTCAGGATGACGATTTTGACCGGCAAACCATATTGCAGACAGGTGGACAGTTCCTGAATGTTCATCTGGATACTGCCCTCGCCCGTTACGCAGGCGACGTCGGCATCCGGAAAGCTCAACTTGATACCCATGGCCGCCGGGAAACCGAAGCCCATGGTGCCCAGGCCACCGGAGTTGATCCAGCGGTTCGGCTTGTTGAACTTGTAGTACTGCGCCGCGAACATTTGGTGCTGACCCACGTCGGAGGCAACAAAGGCATCGCCCTTGGTCACTTCGCACAGGGTTTCGATCACGGTCTGCGGCTTGATGACACTGCCGTCGCCCTTGTCGTAAGGGAACAGGCCGCGATCACCGCGCCACTCATCAACTTGCTTCCACCAACTGGCAACGGACTCCTTGTTCGGGGTCTCGCCGATTTCCTTGAGGATCGCGACCATTTCGGTCAGGACGCTTTCCACCGGACCAACGATCGGCACGTCGGCCTTGATGGTCTTGGAGATCGAAGCCGGATCGATGTCGATGTGAATGATCTTGGCATTCGGGCAGAACTTCGACGCGCCGTTGATGACACGATCGTCGAAGCGTGCGCCGACTGCGAGGATCACGTCAGCATGGTGCATCGCCAGGTTAGCGGTGTAGCTGCCGTGCATGCCGAGCATGCCGATGAACTGACGGTCGGTGCCAGGGTAGGCACCCAGACCCATCAGGGTATTGGTCACTGGCAGGTTGAGCATCTTCGCCAACTCGGTCAGCGGCGCGGAGCCACCCCCGAGAATCACACCGCCGCCTGCGTACATCACAGGACGCTTGGCCGCCAGGAGCATTTCGGCTGCCTTGCGGATTTGTCCGGAGTGACCGCGAACGGCCGGGCTGTAGGAACGCAGCTTGGCTTTTTTCGGGAAGATGTATTCGAACTTCTCGGCCGGGTTGGTCATGTCTTTCGGGATATCGACAACGACCGGACCAGGACGACCGGATTGCGCCAGGTAGAACGCTTTCTTCATGACTTCCGGGATTTCCGACGCGTGCTTGATCATGAAGCTGTGCTTCACGATCGGCCGGGAGATACCGATCATGTCGGTTTCCTGGAACGCATCGGTGCCAACCATGTTGCTAGGCACCTGGCCGGAAATGACCACCATCGGAATGGAGTCCATGTAGGCCGTGGCAATACCGGTAATGGCGTTGGTTGCGCCCGGGCCGGAGGTCACCAGTACCACACCGGCTTTACCGGTGGCACGGGCGTAGCCGTCAGCCATATGGGTCGCAGCCTGTTCGTGACGAACCAGGATGTGGGTCACTTCCGGTTCTTTGAACAGGGCATCGTAAACATGAAGAAGAGCACCACCCGGGTACCCGTAGATGTACTTGACGCCTTCGTCACGCAAAAAGCGGACGAGCATCTCACCGCCAGATAAAAGCTCCACGTTGTTCACCTCTAAAACGCCAGAATACCGCCCACATACAAGAGGACGGGTCTTAATAGGTTTACTTCTCGGCAGAGCATGAGCGACGGTGGTCGCCGACTACGTCAGCACTGACTGAGCAAGTATTGGGATCGTCCCAAGTGTTGCGGGGCTTTCCCACCCAGCGCGAGGTAACGCGTTGCGGGTGTAACAGGTCGGCGCGGATGTGCGCCTCATGATCTGCCGAGTGGGTCTGCTTCTGGCAGTCCCTCTACAGCGGACTTTGGATTCTTCTGTTTCGTCCCCTGCAAGTCAAGTCGTCAATGTGCTTTATTGAAGTAAGCACATGAGAAAGCAAGAAAAAACCGCTAAACAGCAACTGTGTTAGCTTCAATTGCGCAACCCAATACAAGGAAATGGCATGCGAACGTTTTTCCTGACCGCCAGCCTGCTGATCGCCATCAGCCCTTTGTGCATGGCTGCTCAGATTTACACGTGGGTCGATGAACAAGGCGTTACCCACTTCGATGCGCAACCGCCCCTGGGCCGGCAAGCCACGACCGTGGTCACGCCCTCTCCTGCAAACAAGCCGGCTACGCTGCCCCGTAGTAACGCCATTGGCGATCAACAGGCCATCGATAAGACCGTTAAAAAACAGGTCGCCGAGCAGCAAGCGCAGCTAAAGGTATTCTGCGAGCAGGCGCGGACGAACCTGGCTCAACTGCAGAACAATCCGCGGATACGGGAGGATGTCGAGGGTGAGATGCGGCGCCTGACCGACGAGCAACGTCAGGAACGGACTGCTGAAGCGCAAAGACAGATCGCTGAAAACTGCCAGTAGATACCTGTAGGAGCAGAGCTTGCTCGCGAAGGCGGCGTAACATTCAAAAGATATGTTGAATGTTACGCCGCCTTCGCGAGCAAGCTCTGCTCCTACAAGAAATCGGGGTCAGCGGGAGGCGGTGATCAGTTGGTCGAACTCTTTGAGCAGCACCTGCAACTGCCGATCCTTGCCCTGGACATTGCGGCTGGCGAAGACCATTTCCGCCATCTCCTGAATGCCCGAGGCATTGGGCAGCGGCAAATCCTGCTCGAGGATCGCTTTCATGCGCGGCAGGAAAATCCATTGCAGCCACTGCTCGAAATCCAGCGTATCGACCGAGAACGGCTCGACACTGGACAGTGCTTCAGTAGAGGGCGAGACCTCGTCCCACCACCCCTGAACACGCAGTTCACGCTCGATCAACAGCAGCTGCTCGGCAATTTTCGGAAAGCGTGCGTCCATCACAGCGAAACCTTGGCCTTCTGACGGGCCAGTGTAGCGCCAGCGGAATCACCCTGCTTCTCACGTGCCTGACCGATCAATTCCCACAGACTGGCCTGAAGTGCCGGACGTCCATTGGCGAAGGTCAGACCACGACGAGCGAACTGCTCGGCTTGTGCTGCATCACCTTGGGCCATACGAACCTGCGCCAGACGATAAAGCACTTGCGGCTCACGCGGCGCAACACGCTGGGCGCGCTCCAGACTGGAAGAAGCACCGTTGAGGTCACCGCCAGCCTGTTGCTGCTGAGCAGTGGTCAGCAGCGCCAATACCGGACCGTCCAGCTGTTCATCAGCTGACAGACCACCGGCGCTCGACGAAGGAATGCCGCTTGGCGTCGATGGCATGCTGTAGCTGCCCTGATTGATCGGGGCCGACTGGACTGGCGAAGTGTCGATCGGACCCGAAGTGATCGGGCCTGGCGTAATCGGCGAAGTGCTGATCGGTGCCGATGCAACTGCACCGCCACCCGGCACCATCACCACGACGCCGGTGTCACCTTGCGGGATCGCCTGGGCCTGGGATTGCACAGGACGTTTAACCGTCGTTTGACGAAAACCGCCATTGGCCGAAACACGTTCACTGTTGGAAACGGCACTGCCGGAATCCACAACCGGAATCGAACCACGCTGTACGCTGGAGCAACCGCTGAGCAAAGCCACGGCGGCAACCGCTGGAATCAACCATTTGTTCACTTGAAACCCTCTTTGCTTAATTCATCCAGCCCTTGACCCAATCCATCACCGTTTCACCGTTAATAGGGCTTTCGCCACCACAAGCAGCGCCGGGAGGCGGTTCGCTGCCGCGAATATACGGCATCTGCACGGCGCCTGGGCAGTTGGCATCAGAGCCTTGTCCGGTATGTGAATCGACCCAGGCCTGAACCACATTATCCGGCTGCGGCATGTCCAGCGGCAACGGATCGGCCTTGCGCATGAAACTGGTCCAGACCTGCAACGCGCCAGTGGCACCGGTAAACGGTGTCTTGCCGTTGTCATCGCGACCCAGCCACACCACCGCCAGCAAGTCCTGGCTGAAACCGGCGAACCAGCTGTCTCGTGAATCGTTACTGGTACCGGTCTTGCCCGCCAGCGTCAGGGTTTTCGGTAACACGTTGTAAACCGAACTACCGGTGCCTTCGCGCATGACCCGCTGCATGGCACTCTGGATCAGGTAAATAGACGCCGGATCGAAACGCTGCTGAATCTGGAACGGATAGCGCTTGAGCGGCTCGCCTTCCGCCGTCAGCACGCTACGAATCCCGCGCATCGGCGTATTGAAGCCACCGTTGGCGAGGGTCTGGTACATGGTCGCCACTTCGATCGGGGTCATGCCGCCAGCACCCAGCAGCATCGACGGGAATGCCGGAAACTCGCGACTGACACCTAGGCGCGCTAGCGTCTTCAAGACATTCGGCACGCCCACCGCCAACCCGAGACGCGCGGTCGACAGGTTGTAGGAGTGCGCCAGGCCCTGATAAAGGAAAACAGTGCCATGGGAGCGGCGATCATAGTTTTGCGGTTTCCAGACCTGCCCGTCCGCGCCTTTTACCGAGAAGGATTCGTCTGACAGCCAACTGGTCAACGTGTACTGGCTAGGCTTCTCAAGGGCTGTCAGATAAACCGCCGGCTTGATCAACGAACCGATCGGTCGCACAGCATCCAGCGCCCGGTTGAACCCGGCGAAGCTCGCCTGGCGACTGCCGATCATGGCCTGGACCTCACCGGTTTCCGGGTTGGTCACCACCATCGCCGCTTCAACGTCATCGGAGCCTTTGCGGCCGGACAAGCGCTTGAACGTATCGTTGACCGACGCTTCCGCTTTCATCTGCAAAATAGGATCGAAACTGGTGAAGATCCGCAGGCCTTCTTCGGTCAAGTCTTCGTCGCGATAATCTTCGCGCAGTTGACGTTTAACCAGATCGAGAAACCCAGGGAACGAACTGTCGGCCAGTTTGCCGCGCGTCGTCACGCCCAAAGGCATTTTCTTCGCCGCCGCAACCTGCTCGGCGGAGGCGACACCTTGCTGCTCAAGCACATCGAGCACCAAGTTGCGCCGCTCGAGCGCCCGTTCCGGATTGCGACGCGGGTTGTAATAGGACGGTCCCTTGACCATGCCCACCAGCATCGCGACTTGATGCAGTTTCAGCTCGGACAACGGCTGCCCGAAGAAGAACTGGCTGGCGAGGCCGAAACCGTGCACCGCGCGCTGGCCATCCTGACCGACGAACACTTCGTTGAGGTAAGCCTCAAGAATCTCCCGCTTGTCGTAATGCAGCTCAAGCAGCATCGCCATCATGGCTTCGGTGAGTTTGCGGCTCAGGCTGCGTTCGCTGGTCAGGTAGAAGTTCTTGACCAACTGTTGCGTCAGGGTGCTACCGCCCTGGGTCATCTTGCCGCCAGAGGTGTTGACCCAGATGGCGCGGACAATCGACTTCGGCGACACGCCCCAGTGACTATAGAAGTCCCGGTCTTCTACAGCGACCAGGGTTTCCAGCAGATACGGCGGCACCTGATCGATGTTGATCAGAATGCGGTCTTCGAGATTCTTCGGATAAATCCCGCCGATCAGCAGCGGTTCCAGCCGCACCACAGAAAGCTTCGAACCGTTGGTCGCCGAAAGTTCGGCCACGTAGTCGCCGGAGAAGCGCACGCGCACGGGCTGGGCGTTCTCCATGCCTTCATAGAACTGGAAACCACGGGTATTCAAGTCAACGGTGTTGCCGTTGACCGCTGCTGCGCCGGGGCCGTTGCTCACGCTTTCGCGGCGATAGCCCAGGGCGTCGAGCTCGGTGAGGAAGTCTTCCTTGCTCAGCTTCTGGCCGGTGAACAGCTCGAGCGGGCGCGCATACACCTTGGCCGGGATAGTCCAGCGCTTGCCGGAGAACTTCTCCTGGACAATAGCGTCGAGGTAAACCGCGAACCCGGCGAGCACCACAAGGCCGACCAGACTGAGTTTAAGGGCCCAGCCCAGCCAAGGGCGCAGGCCCCTGGAAGGTGGTTTTTTGGGGGTACGGGGGGATCGAGTACGAGTCATGGCGCCGGATTATACGCACTTTATTCATACTCAACAGGAGCCCGCCGAGGTTTGCGTCGGGCGGACTTGCGGCCATAATGGCGGCCGTGAATTTTCCCAGACTCTGAAGGAACGCCTGTGAGCCAGTCCCTGATCGCCGCCCTGCAAAACCCGGCCCTTTACCCGCATCCGGTAGACGGGTTTCAGCTCATCGAAACCCACATCTCCTGGGTCATTCTCACAGGTGCTTTCGCTTATAAAGTGAAGAAGCCAGTCAACTTCGGCTTCCTCGACTTCACCAGCCTCGATGCCCGCGAGCATTTCTGTGGTGAGGAACTGCGCCTGAACCAGCGCCTGACCAATGATTTGTATCTCGAAGTGTTGCCAATTACCGGCAGCGCCGAAGCGCCACAACTGGGCGGCGACGGCCCGGTCATCGAATACGCGCTGAAAATGCGTCAGTTCCCACAGAGCCAACTGCTCAGCACGCTGCAAGCCAACGGCGAATTGACCACCGCGCACATCGACGAGATGGCCGCACAGATTGCGCAATTCCACCTCACCGCGCCAAAAGTGCCTGCGGAACACGAAGCCGGCACGCCGGACAGCGTCATGGCGCCGGTGCGGCAGAACTTCGAGCAGATCCGCCCGTTCCTGAGTGACAAGGCGGACCTGCTGCAACTCGATGCCTTGCAAGCCTGGGCCGAAAGCAGCTTCGAACGCCTCAAGCCACTGTTTGCCCAGCGTAAGGCCGAGGGGTTCATCCGGGAGTGCCACGGTGATATCCACCTGGGCAACGCCACCGTGATCGATGGCAAGGTCGTGATCTTCGACTGCATCGAATTCAACGAGCCGTTCCGCTTCACCGACGTCTATGCCGACACCGGCTTCCTGGCGATGGACCTTGAAGACCGTGGCCTGAAGAGCCTGGCCCGTCGCTTTATCAGCCAATACCTGGAGTTGACCGGCGATTACCAGGGCCTGGAACTGCTGAACTTCTATAAAGCCTACCGTGCGCTGGTTCGCGCCAAGGTCAGCCTGTTCAGCATGCCGGCCGAGGCCGACCCGGTGCAGCGCGCAACTACCCTGCGCCAGTACCGCAATTATGCGAACCTGGCGGAAAGCTACAGCACCATTCCTTCGCGCTTCATGGCCATCACCCACGGCGTATCCGCTGTTGGCAAAAGCCACGTGGCCATGCGCCTGGTGGAAGCGCTGGGCGCAATTCGCCTGCGCTCCGACGTCGAGCGCAAACGCCTGTTCGGCGAACAAACTGTCGCCAACGATCCGCAAGCCGGCATTTATAGCGCCGACGCCAGCGCCGCAACCTACGCTCGCCTGCATGAGATCGCCGCGGTAATCCTGCGCGCCGGTTTCCCGGTGGTGGTCGATGCCACTTACCTCAAGCGCGACCAGCGCGACGGCGCGGCGAAAATTGCCGAAGCTACCGGCGCGCCGTTCCTGATCCTTGATTGCAACGCGCCACAAGCGGTGATCGAAAGCTGGCTGGCCCTGCGTCAGGCAGACAAGAAGGATCCATCCGACGCCAACCTGGCCGTTATCGAAGCGCAGCAAGCCAATCGTGAAGCCCTGACGCCAGAAGAGATTCTGTGCAGCAAACGCGTACAGACCAATGAAAGCGGGACGCTCGACACCGTCGTTGCGCAAATTCGCCAACGCCTGCCGGGCCTGTAAGAAAGTATTTCAGCCGTGGAGCCTTCGCCGGCTTCACGGCTGTCAAATAGTGGCACTATACTGGCGTCATAAAACCAACAGGTGATGTGACATGAGCCAGCCGAAACTTCTCGACACCCCGCTTTATGCCTTACTGCACAAAGACGACATCACAGGTTTCAACAACGAACGTCCAAAAGACGGACCTATCGACATGGTCGGTGGTGACTTCCGAGGCCTGGACCTGCGTGAACTGAATGCCGACGGCATCGACTTTACCGATGCTTACTTCCGCTCCGCCGACTTGCGCGGCATCGATTTCAGCAACTCAAACCTGGAAGGCGCAAGCCTGGCCCACGCGCAGATCTCCGGCGCCTACTTTCCACGAGAGCTGAGTGCCGACGAAATTCTGATGTCGATGAATTTCGGTACACGCCTGCGTTATCGCACCCGTTAAAAACGACCGATAACTGACATGTCCAGTGCACCGCCTTGGCGTCCCCGCCTTGCGCTGGACTGTGGGTGTTTTCAGCTTGAGAACCTGACGCCCTTCCGCCTTTTCCTACCTTGCTCGCGTATTTTTACGCTGCACATCGGAGTCGCTTCTTAGAAGCATTTGCTCCGAAACCGACCAAACAATCACGCTTTTCCTACTGATGGCTACACTCCTCAGAAGCTTGCCCACGCACCGTTCGGCCGTCGCAAGGAGGCTTGATGAATGATGAACTGCAGCACCTGAAGAATCTTGGCAAGACATCGGCGCAGTGGCTGCATGCCGTGGGCATCCACAGCGCCTCGGACTTGCGTCGCCTGGGGGCGGTGGATGCCTATCGGGCTGTGCGCACGCGCGGGTTCCGGGCATCCAAGGTGTTGTTATATGCGATCGAAGGCGCGCTGATGGATGTGCATTGGAACGACATCCCCGCCGAGCGCAAGGAAGCCCTGAATAAACAGCTGGAAGCAATCTCGTCACGCCACAAGAATTGAACGGAGCGAAGGAGAGTTTCTCAGCCTCACTCAAAGCAATCCGAAGATCGCCCACAGCCTGATCGAGAGCATGGCCCGACGCATTGACCTGCTGAACAAACAGATCACGCAGTTGAGCTCATCAGGAACATAGTCTGAAGCCCAATGATTACGGGGCTTCTCGCCAGGCAACTGACAATTTCCGAGGAAATGAAAAATCAGCGGTTGACTTGGTAATGAGAATCGCTATGATTATCACAACTGGTCGCGAGACTGGTCGATATTTGAAAAGCCCTTGGTTCGGACTCTCAGATATCTCCTCATCAGGCTAATCACGGTTATTTGACCCGGCTCTTGCCGGGTCTTTTTTTGCCTGCGCAAAAGTCCCCTGGCAAAACAGAGCCCCTGTAGGAGCCGGCTTGCTGGCGATAGCGGTGTATCAGTCAACGCATTTAGTGACTGACCCACCGCTATCGCCAGCAAGCCGGCTCCTACAAGGGATCGGTTTTGCCGTTGCTTAGGGTTTTGATTTTGGCTGGCCCTTGCGCATCTCTGCACAGTAATCCGGCGTCGGCATGGCAGGCGTGTACCAGACGTAATCGGCCATCGCCGCCGTGACTTCGCCGCCCTGCTGCGCCAGCATTAAAACCACGGGCGCTTCGGGCGCTCCCAGATCAAGCGCATGGATCGGCACGCCGACATCCTTTCGCGCGTGGTAAGCGCCGGCGAACAGCAATGCAGGAGTGGGTGCAGCCAACAGCCGCTCGGCCATGCGCCGGTCACGTTGCTGCTGGACGGCGAGCATCGCCGGCATTTGCGATTCGGGCAGCAGGCCGCAATGGGAACCGCTGATCTGTGCCAGTAACTCATCCTTGACCGACGTGGCATTGGAGCGAGCGCCGCTTAATGTCGGCGGCCGGGCGTAAAAAGCACGCACCTCGACTGTGTCCAGATTGGCGGCCAGCAGCGGATACGGTCGGGCCAAGGCGAAACGAACGATCGGCCCATACAAATTCCAGTCCCAGCCAGGTTGCCAGGCTAATGCACCAGGCAAGTCCGAGGGCCGCGTCGAGGCGTGGCGAACGTCATCGACGCGCAGCTGTCGATCCGGTGTGAGCATTTCCAGCAGCAGACTGCCTTGTGGGCGCCGCTCTCCCAGCGCCTGCAATAACCAGCGTTGCAGTTCATGGTGATCGCGATTGTCATGCTGCTCCCCCACGATCAATCGCGACGGCTTGGTCAGACGCGCCAGCAGCTCCTGCGCCGTCAGCGTCTGACCACTGCGCAAGTCGCGAATCTCGCCGGTGACCGGCGGCGTCGAAACATGCTGACAAGCACTCAGCATCAGCACCGCCAGAATCACCATCACACGCATACCCACACCCTCTATCAATGACTCAGCGGGCGATGATCAGCGGATGCCCACGCTCCGGGTGCTGTTGCACCAAGACGTCCAGCCCGAATACCGCCTTGAGCGGTTCCGGTCGCAACACGTGCTCCGGGGTATCGAGCGCGACCGGGCGCCCGCCTTCGAGCAACAACAAGCGATCACAATAGCGCGCCGCCAGATTCAGATCATGCAGGATCACCAACACGGACGCGCCACGATCGGCGAACTCGCGCACCGCTTGCAAGGTGGTGTGTTGATGCAGCGGATCAAGCATCGAAGTCGGCTCGTCGAGCAACAGCGTTTGCCCCACCTCGCCCGGCCAGAGTTGCGCCAGCACCCGCGCCAGATGCACGCGCTGACGTTCGCCACCGGACAACGCCAGATAGCTGCGACCACTCAAATGCCCGGCATCGGCAGCCTGCAATGCGGCGGCGACGATTTCGTCATCCCGGACCCGGCCGGTCTGGTGCGGCAAGCGCCCCATGCCGACGACTTCCTCGACGCGAAAGGCGAAGTTCAAGGTCGAGACTTGCGGCAATACCGCCAGGCGTTGCGCTCGTTGCGTGCCGGTCCAGTCACGCAACTCGCGCTCATCGAGCCACACACTGGCGTGATCAGCCTGCAACTCGCCGCACAAGGCGCCCAGCAACGTACTTTTGCCCGCACCGTTAGGCCCCAGCACGCCGAGGACCTCTCCCGGTTTGAGTTCAAGCGTAATATCCATCAGGACAATCTTGCGGCCTCGGCGGATGTGCAGATTTTGCGTTCGCAACATCAGGCACGCCCTCGCAGCAATAGATAAAGAAAGACCGGCGCACCGATCATCGCGGTGACGATTCCGATCGGCAACTCCGCCGGCGCCAAGGCCAGTCGCGCCACCAGATCCGCGAACAACAGGAGACTGGCGCCCGCCAGCACCGAGGCCAGCAGCAACACCCGATGATCGGGACCGGCCAGCAGACGCACCAGATGCGGCACCACCAGCCCGACAAAGCCGATCATCCCCGCCGCTGCCACCGCCGCGCCGACGCCCAACGCCGTGCAAAACACCAACTCACGCTTGAGCTTTTCGACGTCGATGCCCAGGTGCCCGGCCTCCGACTCGCCCAGCAACAACGCATTCAACGCCTTGGCGCGACGCGGCAACCACAGCGCCACGCCGGCACTGATCAACAGTAACGGCCAGAGTCGCGAATAACTGGCACCGTTCAGACTGCCCAGATTCCAGAAGGTCAGCGTTCGCAAAGTCGTGTCGTCTGCCAGGTAGGTAAACAGCCCCACGATCGAGCCGGCCAGCGCCGTCAAAGCGAGACCCGCCAGCAGCATGGTTGCGACATCGGTTTGCCCGTTGCGCCGACCCAGTCGATACACGATCGCTGTCACGCCGAGCCCGCCGAGAAACGCGCACAGCGATAAAAGGTACGGCCCGAGGAATTCCGGCAATCCACCAAACGCCGAGCCACCGACAATTGCAATGGCCGCGCCTAATGCCGCGCCACCGGAAACGCCCACCAACCCCGGATCGGCCAGTGGATTGCGAAACAAGCCCTGCATCGCCACACCCGACAACGCCAGCACACCACCCACCGCCAATCCCAACAAGGTACGCGGCAAGCGAATCTGCCCGAGGATCAGCTCGGCCTGCTCCAGTCCGTCAGGCGCTAAGGGCAGGCCGATCATGCGCAACGCTGCACGCAAGGTATCGAGCAAGGGCAGGCTCACCGGCCCGAGCGCCAACGACAGCCAGATCGCCAGCAAACACAGCAGGCTCAGGCCGATGAACAACGCCCGGGGTTTTACCAGGACGGTCATTGAGCAGCAGTGCCAGGATAGAAACCGTCACTGATCTTTTTCAACGCCTCGGGCAACCGCGGGCCAAGCCCACCCACCAGCAGCGTTGGATCGAGCTCCATGACGCGCCCGTCCTTGGCAGCGCGGGTTGAAGACAGAATCGGGTTTTCCTTGAACAGCGCCGCACGCGCCGCCTCGCCGCTCAGTGCGCGGTCAGCAAACACCAGCACCTCGGGGTCCAGGCTGATCAAGGATTCATTGGAAAAAGGTTTGTAGCCGGTGTGCGTCGCCAGGTTGTGCCCACCGGCCTTCTGGATCAGCCAATCAGCCGCGGTGTCCTTCCCAGCGATAAGAGGCTTGCCGCCCGCGTGACCGAGCAACACCAGCACACCCGGTGAGGGTTGCGTCAGCTGCGCATTGGTGACCCGAACCTTTTGCTGATCGAGCTGCTGTTGATAGCCCTTGAACAGTTGCGCAGCCTTGTCCTCGGCGCCGAGCAATTTGCCCAAATGCTGCAAGTTCGCGTGCAACGTCGGCAGGTCCGGCTGAGCCGAGAACAGTTCGACTTGCACCCCCGCCGTGCGAATCTGCGAAATCACCGGCGGCGGCCCCATTTCTTCGGTGCCGACCAGGATCTGCGGGCGTAAGCTCAAGATGCCCTCCGCCGACAGCTGCCGCTGATAACCGATGCTCGGCAACGCCTTGAGCGATTCCGGGTGCTGGCTGGTGGTGTCGACACCAACCAGTTTCGATTCGCCACCCGGCGCGCTGACCCACTCCGACAAGGCCCCACCGGCGCTGACCCAGCGTTGTGGCAACTCGGCCGCTGCGGCGTGGTGGCTGACGAGAAGTCCGGCACAGAGCGCAGCAACGCGGGTACTCAGGCGCATAAACAGCTTCCTTTAATGGTTTTCCCAGGCATTGAAGTGACAGGCCAAGTATCCTCGGCATCCGGCACCTGCACCCGACGGGCGAAGCGGCCATTTGATAATTGTTTGCATTTGAACGTCAAGCTCGGACATATCCAGTCACGAGCCGCCGCACTTGAGGATAGACATGAAGTTTCTTTGCGCAGGCGCTGAGTTGGCCGAGTCCAGCAGCCGCGGTTTCGAGATCGACGGCGAGAAGCTATTCGCCGTACGCCGGAACGGTCAGGTCTATGTCTATATCAACCGTTGCCCACACCGTGGCGTCGGGCTCGAATGGACACCCGACCGGTTTCTCGACCCCAGCAACAGCCTGATCCAGTGCGCCACCCACGGCGCACTGTTCCTGATCGAAGACGGCGAGTGCGTCGCCGGCCCATGTGCGGGGCAATCCCTGACCACCATTGAATGTCGCGAAGACGCTCAAGGAATCTGGGTCAGCCTCTAACCGTTGAGCAACACCTCCAGACGCCGCTCGACCCGCATTTCCTCGTGGGTCAACCGCACACCGTAAGCCAGGACTTCAACACCGCACGCCACCGCTTCTCGCAAAGCGGCCGCGTAGGCCGAATCGATTTCCTCAGCAGGACGCACGGCATCGATGCCGGTGAGGTTCACGCAATACAACTGCACCGCGCGAATCCCGTCCCGCGCCAGATGTGCCAGTTCCCGCAAATGCTTGGCACCACGCTGGGTGACCGCATCGGGAAACGCCGCCACCGATGAGCCATCGAAGCCCAACGTGACACTTTTGACTTCCACATACGCCGGCCCGCTCGGGTAATCGAGGCGAAAGTCGATGCGGCTGTTCTCCTGCCCGTAAGCCACTTCGCGCTTCAGTTCGCTGAAGCCGTTGAGCTCAGTAATGACACCTGCCCGCAGAGCCTCCTCAATCAAACCGTTGGCGCGCCCGGTGTTCACGCAGAACAACCGCCCCTGTGGGGTTTCGCCGATTTCCCAGGTGCCGGGTAATTTGCGCTTGGGATCATTGGAGCGACTGAACCAGACCTGCCCGCCCTCCACCTGACAATTGAGCATCGAGCCGGTGTTCGGGCAGTGAATGGTCAGCAACTCGCCATGAACGGTTTCGATATCGGCGAGAAAACGCTTGTAACGTCGGATCAGTCGACCTTCTTCAAGGGGAGGATTGAACTGCATCAGCCTTGCCAGCTCTTCAAGCCGCGAGCGATGCGTTCGACCGCTTCCTGCAAACGCGGAAGGCTTTGGGTGTAGGCAAATCGCACGTGGTGGCCGGCCTGAAAACGCCCGAAGTCGAGACCCGGTGTAATCGCCACGTGCTCGGTTTCAAGGAAATGTCGGCAGAACGCGAAGGCATCGCCGCCGAACTTGCTGATATCGGCATACAAATAGAACGCGCCTTCGGGTTCAACGGCGATGCCGAAACCCAACTCTCGCAATGCAGGCAGCAGGAAATCCCGGCGCCGACCAAATTCGGCGCGACGCTCTTCAAGAATGGCGATGGTCGCGGGCTCGAAACAGGCCAGTGCGGCATGCTGCGCCATGCTCGGGGCGCTGATGTAGAGGTTCTGTGCGAGTTTTTCCAGCTCGCCGACCGCCGCTTCCGGCGCCACCAGCCAACCGAGTCGCCAGCCGGTCATGCCGAAATACTTTGAAAAACTATTCAGTACGAAGGCGCTGTCATCGACTTCCAGCACGCTGGTGGCATCGGTGCCGTAAGTCAGGCCGTGATAGATCTCGTCCACCACCAGATGGCCATGCCGCGCCTTGATCGCTGTCGAAAGGCCCGCCAGCTCATCGCGGGTCAGGAGGGTCCCGGTCGGGTTGGCCGGCGACGCCACCAGCGCGCCGACGCTGTCGTGATCCCAATGACGGTCGATCAAGTCCGGTGTCAGTTGGTAACGCACCTCCGGACCGACAGGAACAAGCTGCGCCGCGCCTTCTACCAACCGCAGGAAATGCCGGTTGCAGGGGTAACCCGGGTCCGCCAGCAGCCAGTGTTTGCCCGGATCCACCAGCAACGCACTGGCCAGCAGCAACGCGCCGGAACCGCCGGGGGTGATGAGGATTCGCCGCGGATCGATGTTCAAACCGTAACGCTGCTGATAGAAGCTGGAAATGGCCTCACGCAGCTCGGGAATGCCACGGGCGGCGGTGTAGCGGGTTTTCCCCGCCGTCAGCGCGGCCTGGCCGGCCTGGATGATCGGCTCGGCGGTGGTGAAATCCGGTTCGCCGATTTCCAGGTGGATAACGTCGTGGCCGGCAGCTTGCAGTTCATTGGCCCGCGCCAGCAGCGCCATGACATGGAACGGTTCGATCGCGCGACTGCGGGCACTGTAGGACTGAGCCATTAGCCTTCCTTCAACAGGGTAAAAAAACCGATTCTACCCAAGCGCAGGAACGAGCGAGAACCTAATGCGGTCAGACGCGTTAAGACCCTGGCCACAAACGACCCATGCGAGTGCGCAAGGTTTGACTAAAATCATTAATTGATCAGGTCTCCAGCACCACCGGTCAAGGCTTTGCAATCATTTGCAAGCCCTTCGGGCCACTACCTCGACATCCGGGAGTAGCGCGGCCCGATTTGATCTGGTAAGTTCGCCCGCTTGCAGCCGCAGGGCCGGCAGGTGTCGGTGATGGAGCAATCCTGCGCAGATGGATTACAAGAGTAGAGGCGGTCCATTTCATGCCCACCCAAGCAAAGCAGCAAAATCAGTCGATCAGCGGCTTCGAACCCTACAAAGAAGTTAAGGGCGAGGAGTACATGGGCAAACCCATGCGCGCTCACTTCACCAAGATCCTGAACAAGTGGAAACAGGACTTGATGCAGGAAGTCGACCGCACGGTTGATCACATGAAAGACGAGGCGGCCAACTTCCCTGACCCGGCAGACCGTGCCAGCCAGGAAGAAGAATTCAGCCTTGAATTGCGCGCCCGTGACCGCGAGCGCAAGTTGATCAAGAAGATCGACAAGACGCTGCAATTGATCGAAGACGAAGAATATGGCTGGTGCGAGTCCTGCGGCGTCGAGATCGGCGTCAAGCGACTGGAAGCACGCCCTACCGCCGACATGTGCGTTGACTGCAAGACCCTGGCGGAAATCAAGGAAAAGCAAGTCGGCAAGTAATTGCGACTTGAACGAAGAACGGAGCGTGCGAACGCTCCGTTTTTGTTTCTGATATTTGCTGATGTTTATTGCGTCTTCGGAATCGCCTTCGCGAGCAAGCTTCGCTCCTACAGGAGATTGCGCCGGCCTTTGTAGGAGCGAAGCTTGCTCGCGAAGACGGCTTCAAGCCATGCTCGAAACGATTGAACAGCCTGAAATCGCCTTATGACCGCCATCGCCCCCGCCTACATCGGACGCTTCGCCCCTACGCCAAGCGGCCATCTGCATTTCGGTTCGCTGGTCGCAGCGCTGGCCTCGTACCTCGATGCGCGCTCGGTGGGCGGGCGCTGGTTGATGCGCATGGAAGACCTCGATCCGCCACGGGAAGAACCCGGCGCCCAAGCGGCGATCCTCAAGGCGCTGGAAAGCTATGGCTTCGAGTGGGACGGCGAAATGGTCCGACAGAGCGACCGTCACGATGCCTACGCCGAAGTGCTCAATCGCCTGTTCAATCACGGCCTGGCCTACGCCTGCACGTGCTCGCGCAAACAACTGGAGCCGTATCACGGCATTTATCCGGGTCTGTGTCGCAATGCAGGCCATGGCACTGAAGATGCCGCCATTCGCCTGCGCGTGCCTGAGCTGGAATACCACTTCATCGACCGCGTGCAGGGCGAGTACCGCCAACACCTGGGGCGCGACGTCGGTGATTTCGTGATCCGTCGCCGCGACGGGCTCTATGCCTATCAACTGGCGGTGGTGCTCGATGATGCCTGGCAAGGCATCACCGACATCGTCCGTGGCGCCGACCTGCTGGACTCCACGCCACGCCAGCTCTACCTGCAGGAACTGCTGGGTTTTTCGCAACCGCGCTATCTGCACATCCCGCTGATTACCCAGCCTGACGGCAACAAGCTCGGCAAGTCCTACCGTTCGCCGCCGCTGACCGAAGACCAGGCAACACCGTTGTTGCTGCGCGCATTGCGCGCACTCGGGCAAAATCCCGGCACAGAACTGGCGTACGCCACACCACGGGAAGTGCTGAACTGGGGCATTGCCCACTGGGACGCGCTGAAGATCCCGCGCACACTCAACCTGCCCGAAGCGCAACTACAGTGATCAGACTTGCAGTGGCGCGCCCATCCGTTACCATCGCCGCACGTTTTCGGGCACGCGCATAAAAAAGAGAGGCCGGGATGTACATCTATCGCTTGGTCCTGCTCCTGGTAGTGGGGATTTACCTGTTTTCCCCGGCCATCATGGATTGGTGGATCGACGCCACTGGCGCCTGGTATCGCCCGTATCTGCTCTGGCTGATTCTGATCGTCGTGACCTTCATCCTGCAGAGCCAAAAAGATGCCGATGAGCTTTAGCCTGACCCAGATGATCCTGATCAGCGCCGCGTACCTGGCGGTGCTGTTCGGCGTCGCCTGGATCAGCGAACGGGGCATGATCCCCCGGGCGATCATTCGCCACCCCCTGACTTACACCCTGTCGCTGGGCGTTTACGCCAGTGCCTGGGCGTTTTACGGCACGGTGGGCCTGGCCTATCAGTACGGCTACGGCTTTCTCTCCAGCTACCTTGGGGTTTCCGGGGCATTTCTGCTGGCGCCGGTGTTGCTGTATCCGATCCTGAAGATCACCCGCACGTATCAACTGTCGTCGCTGGCCGACCTGTTCGCGTTCCGCTTCCGCAGTACCTGGGCCGGCGCACTGACCACGATCTTCATGCTGATCGGCGTGCTGCCGTTGCTGGCCTTGCAGATTCAGGCCGTGGCGGACTCCATCGGCATCCTCACCCGCGAACCGGTGCAGCATCGCGTGGCCCTGAGCTTTTGCGCGCTGATTACGCTGTTCACGATTTTCTTCGGCTCGCGCCACATCGCCACCCGCGAGAAACACGAAGGCCTGGTGTTTGCCATTGCCTTCGAGTCGGTGATCAAGCTGATCGCCATTGGCGGCGTTGGTTTGTATGCGCTGTACGGCGTGTTCGACGGCCCGCAACAGCTGGAACTGTGGCTGCTGCAAAACCAGACCGCCCTCGCCGCGCTGCACACGCCATTGCAAGAAGGCCCATGGCGCACGCTGTTGCTGGTGTTCTTCGCCTCGGCGATTGTGATGCCGCACATGTACCACATGACCTTTACCGAAAACCTCAACCCGCGCTCGCTGGTCAGCGCGAGTTGGGGTTTGCCGTTGTTCCTGCTGTTGATGAGCCTGGCGGTGCCGCTGATTCTCTGGGCCGGCCTGAAACTGGGGGCCACGACAAATCCTGAATACTTCACGCTGGGCATCGGTATCGCCGCCAACAGCAAAGCCTTGGCGCTGCTGGCATATGTCGGCGGGCTATCGGCCGCCAGCGGGCTGATCATCGTCACCACCCTGGCCCTGTCCGGGATGGCGCTGAACCACCTGGTGCTGCCGCTCTATCAGCCACCGGCCGAAGGCAACATCTACCGCTGGTTGAAGTGGACACGTCGGGCGCTGATCGTCGCGATCATCATGGCCGGTTACGGTTTCTATCTGCTGCTGGGCGCAGAGCAGGACCTGGCCAACCTCGGCATCGTCGCGTTTGTGGCTACGTTGCAGTTCCTGCCGGGCGTGCTGTCCGTCCTTTACTGGCCGACCGCCAACCGCCGTGGCTTCATCGCCGGTTTGCTGGCGGGGATTCTGGTGTGGCTGGTGACCATGCTGTTGCCGCTGGTCGGCAACCTGCAAGGCTTCTACATTCCGCTGCTGAACATGATCTACGTGCTGGACGACACCAGCTGGCACATGGCGGCAATCGCCTCGTTGGCCGCCAACGTACTGATGTTCACTCTGATTTCGCTGTTCACCAACGCCAGCCCCGAAGAAGCCAGCGCCGCCGAAGCTTGCGCCGTGGACAACGTGCGTCGCCCGCAACGCCGGGAATTGCACGCCGCCTCGCCTCAGGAGTTCGCCACGCAACTGGCCAAACCCTTGGGCGCCAAGGCTGCGCAGAAAGAAGTCGAACAAGCGCTGCGCGATCTCTACCTGCCGTTCGACGAGCGCCGCCCTTACGCCTTGCGCCGCTTGCGTGACCGGATCGAAGCCAACCTCTCCGGCCTGATGGGCCCGAGCGTGGCGCAGGACATGGTCGAGACGTTCCTGCCTTATAAGGCCGGCGGTGAAAACTACGTCACTGAAGACATTCACTTCATCGAAAGCCGCCTCGAGGATTACCACTCGCGCCTGACCGGCCTGGCCGCTGAACTCGATGCCCTGCGCCGCTATCACCGCCAGACCCTGCAGGAATTGCCGATGGGCGTTTGCTCGCTGGCCAAGGATCAGGAAATCCTCATGTGGAACAAAGCCATGGAGGAGCTGACCGGAATCGCCGCGCAGCGTGTGGTCGGTTCGCGCCTGAGCACCATCGCCGATCCGTGGAAAGAGCTGCTGCAAGGCTTCATCAATCTGCCGGACGAGCATTTGCACAAACAACATCTGGCCCTTGATGGCCAGACCCGCTGGCTGAACCTGCACAAAGCGGCGATCGACGAACCGCTCGCGCCGGGCAACAGTGGTTTGGTATTGCTGGTGGAAGACCTCACCGAAACGCAGATGCTCGAAGACAAACTGGTGCACTCCGAGCGTCTGGCCAGTATCGGCCGCCTCGCTGCGGGCGTGGCCCATGAAATCGGCAACCCGATCACCGGCATCGCTTGCCTGGCGCAGAACCTGCGCGAAGAACGCGAAGACGATGGCGAGCTGAAGGAAATCAGCGGGCAGATTCTGGAACAGACCAAACGCGTATCGCGCATCGTCCAGTCGCTGATGAGTTTTGCCCACGCGGGCAGTCATCAGCACAACGACGAGCCCGTCTGTCTGGCCGAAGTGGCCCAGGACGCCATTGGCTTGCTGGCCCTGAACCGACGCAATTTCGAAGTGCAGTTCTACAACCTGTGCGACCCCGATCACTGGGTCGAAGGCGATCCGCAGCGACTCGCCCAGGTACTGATCAACCTGCTCTCAAACGCCCGTGACGCCTCGCCTCCCGGCAGCGCGGTGCGTGTAAAAAGCGAAGCCGGCGAACACACGGTCGACCTGATCGTGGAAGACGAAGGCAGCGGTATTCCATCGAGCATCATGGACAGATTGTTCGAACCTTTCTTCACCACCAAGGATCCTGGCGAAGGCACCGGTCTGGGCCTTGCACTGGTCTATTCCATCGTTGAAGAGCATTATGGACAAATCACCATCGACAGCCCGGCTGATGTTCAAAGCCAACGCGGCACCCGTATCCGGGTGACCTTGCCGCGTCATGTCGAAGCGACGTCCGCTGTGAACTGAGACCGTCGAGAGTATCGAATCAATGCCGCACATTTTGATCGTCGAAGACGAAACAATTATCCGCTCCGCCTTGCGCCGCCTGCTGGAACGTAACCAGTACCAGGTCAGCGAAGCCGGTTCAGTGCAGGAAGCACAAGAACGCTTCACCATTCCCACGTTCGACCTGATCGTCAGCGACCTGCGTTTGCCTGGCGCGCCAGGCACCGAGTTGATCAAACTCGGCCAGGGCACGCCGGTGCTGATCATGACCAGCTACGCCAGCCTGCGCTCGGCGGTCGACTCCATGAAGATGGGCGCGGTGGATTACATCGCCAAACCTTTCGACCACGACGAAATGCTCCAGGCCGTCGCACGCATCCTGCGTGACCGGCAATCGGTACAGGCCAGCGGTGAACCTGCCGTCGGCAAAGCCGCCAATGGCGCAGCGAAACCGGGTGTCGACAACAGCAACGGCGAAATCGGCATCATCGGTTCGTGCCCGCCGATGCAAGATCTGTACAGCAAGATCCGCAAAGTCGCGCCAACCGATTCCAATGTCCTGATCCAGGGCGAGTCCGGTACCGGTAAAGAACTGGTGGCCCGTGCCCTGCACAACCTGTCCAGGCGCGCCAAGGCACCGATGATTTCGGTGAACTGCGCGGCGATTCCGGAAAGCCTGATCGAGTCCGAACTGTTCGGCCACGAAAAAGGCGCGTTCACCGGTGCCAGCGCCGGGCGTGCAGGCCTGGTGGAAGCGGCTGATGGCGGCACCTTGTTCCTCGACGAAATCGGCGAACTGCCACTGGAAGCCCAGGCCCGCTTGCTGCGCGTGTTGCAGGAAGGCGAAATTCGCCGGGTCGGTTCGGTCCAGTCGCAGAAAGTCGATGTGCGCCTGATCGCCGCGACTCACCGGGACCTCAAGAGCCTGGCGAAGATCGGCCAGTTCCGTGAAGACTTGTATTACCGCCTCCACGTGATCGCCCTGAAACTGCCGGCCCTGCGTGAGCGCGGTGCCGACGTCAACGAAATCGCCAATGCCTTCCTGGCGCGGCAGAGCGCGCGGGTCAACCGCACCGATCTGAAGTTCGCCGCAGACGCCGAGCAGGCGATTCGTCATTACTCCTGGCCGGGCAACGTGCGCGAACTGGAAAACGCGGTGGAACGCGCGGTCATCCTGTGCGAGAGCCCGGAAATCTCCGCCGAGCTGCTGGGCATCGACATCGAGCTGAGCGACCTGGAAGACGACGAGTTCATCGGCCTGCCTCCGCAACAGGGCAACGGCGCCGGCAACAACAATCATGAGCCGACCGAAGACCTGTCACTGGAAGACTACTTCCAGCACTTCGTCCTCGAGCATCAGGACCACATGACCGAAACCGAGCTGGCACGCAAACTGGGCGTCAGCCGTAAATGCCTGTGGGAACGCCGCCAACGCCTGGGCATTCCGCGGCGCAAGACCGGGGTGGCCAGCGAGAGCTGAGCGGGTAACACATGATTGTGTGAAGAAACTGTTACCCCAGTTTTTTCACGTAACAGAAACCGGGGCTTACGGTAACGAAGCCCCGGTTTTTTTTGGCCTCGAAAAAGCCCATCAAGTGACGTAACCCCTTGTTTTGCTAGGCTTCGCAAAAGTTGGCACGCACCCTGCTATATGTTTGGTACAAGAACAATAACAAGCAATGTACAAGACAATAAAAATAAGACGTATCGACTCACGCACAATAAAAACAAGACGGCATGAGGCGTAGCTAACTGATTCTTTTGGAGAGGCGTTGTATTTGGGGCTTGCCCCACGACCAGGCCGAGAACAACAAAAAACTGTCTTGAGACAGAGCCTGAACTGGTTGGATCGCAAGATCACTGCAGCACAGCGACCAAAGCAATCCGTTTGCTCTTGGCTCCCGATTGGGAGGGTCATGAAGGAAAACTTCATGACGCGGGCACTCAACAAAAACAAGAAGCCCGAAACCAATAACAAAAATAGAACATGCAACTACTTCTTGGGGAGCTTCGGCTCCCCTTGTAGTTTCCGCGATTTGGAACGGTTACTCGCTCTAGGCTGTAGGAGCAAGCTTGCTCGCGATGGTCGTGAACGATAACGCGTTAATCCAGATTCCCAGCGGCGCCCTTCAGTTTTTCGCGAGCAAGCTCGCTCCTACAGGGGTGCTTACAGCTCATATCGGCTGTGTCCTACACCATCCCCCGACTAAATGCTAGAATCCCCGCCCATCATGCGGTCATTCTTCGTTTTGGCCGAACATTCCTTCAAACAGTGCATCCCATGCTGAAGAAGCTGTTCCAGTCATTCCGTTCTCCCAAGCGTCATACGCAACACATCCGCAGCACGCCTGAAGTGCTTAACAGCGGCCAACACTCGCTGCAAAAGGCACAATTCAGCCGTTACGCGGTGAATATCGTCGAACGCCTGCAGAACGCCGGTTACCAGGCTTACCTGGTCGGCGGTTGTGTGCGTGACATGATGCTCGGCATCACACCAAAAGACTTTGACGTCGCCACCAGTGCCACCCCTGAACAGGTGCGCGCCGAATTCCGCAATGCGCGGATCATCGGCCGCCGCTTCAAACTGGTGCATATCCACTTTGGCCGCGAAATCATTGAAGTCGCGACTTTCCGCGCCAATCACCCGCAAAACGATGAAGAGGAAGACAGCAACCAGTCTTCCCGCAACGAGAGCGGGCGCATTCTGCGCGATAACGTCTACGGCACGCTGGAAGAGGACGCGCAACGCCGCGACTTCACCATCAACGCCCTGTATTACGATCCGGTCAGCGAGCGCATCCTCGACTACGCCAACGGCGTACACGACATCCGTAACCACCTGATCCGTTTGATCGGCGATCCGAAACAACGCTACCAGGAAGACCCGGTGCGGATGCTGCGCGCCGTGCGTTTCGCCGCCAAGCTAAATTTCGGCATCGAAAAACACAGCGCCCTGCCGATCCGCGACCTGGCACCGATGCTGCGCGAGATCCCGTCGGCCCGTCTGTTCGAAGAAGTGCTCAAGCTGTTCCTCTCCGGCCACGCCGCGGACACCTTCGAGATGCTGGTCGACCTGCAGCTGTTCGATCCGCTGTTCCCGGCCAGTGCCGAGGCGCTGGAATACAACCCGACGTACACCCACACCCTGATCAGCGAAGCGCTGATCAACACCGACCTGCGCATCAAGCAGAACAAACCGGTAACCCCGGCGTTCCTGTTTGCAGCCCTGTTGTGGCCTGCCCTGCCGGCCCGCGTGCTGCGCTTGCAGGAACGTGGCATGCCGCCGATTCCGGCGATGCAGGAAGCGGCGCACGAGCTGATTGCCGAACAGTGCCAGCGGATCGCGATTCCAAAACGCTTCACCATGCCGATCCGCGAGATCTGGGACATGCAGGAACGCCTGCCGCGCCGCAGCGGCAAACGCGCCGACCTGCTGCTGGACAACCCGCGCTTCCGCGCCGGTTACGACTTCCTGCTGCTGCGCGAAAGCGCTGGCGAACAGACCGATGGCCTGGGCGAATGGTGGACGGATTATCAGGACGCCAACGACAGCGAACGTCGTGACATGATCCGCGACCTCAGTGGCAAGGAAGACGGCACTGGCGCACCACGCAAACGTCGCCGCAGCGGCGGTGCCAAGCGCAAACGTGCAGCCGGCGCGCCGAGCACCACGGGCGAATAATCGATGGAACGCATCTACATCGGCATGGGCAGCAACCTGGCTGACCCCGCCGAACAATTGCGCAGCGCCGTCGAAGCGCTGGCGCGATTGCCGCAGACCGAACTGGTCGGGGTTTCCGGGTTTTATCAGAGCGACTCGCTGCTGCCTGGCCAACCGCGTTACACCAACGCAGTGGCCGCCCTCGACAGCACACTAGCCCCGCTGGAGCTGCTCGATGCGCTGCAAGCCATCGAGAACGGACAGGGCCGCGAGCGTCTTGAGCGCTGGGGGCCACGCACGCTCGACCTCGACATCGTGCTGTTCGGTGATCGGCTGATCGACGAGCCACGCCTCAAGGTGCCTCACTACCATATGCAGGAACGCGCGTTTGTTCTGTACCCGCTGGCCGAATTGGCGCCGGTGGATTTGCGGTTGGCCGATGGCCGTACCTTGGCCGAACTGCTTCAGGCCTGCCCGTTCGTCGGGTTGGAACGCTTGCCCTGACCTCCGCCATCCCCCTGTAGGAGCGAAGCTTGCTCGCGAAAGCGGTGTGACAGTCGACATAAATATTGAATGTCACACCGCTTTCGCGAGCAAGCTTCGCTCCTACAAAATCTAATGCCCCGCTAGATTGCGGCTGCTGAATCGCATCAGTTACTTCGGTAACACCCCACGCGTAACAATGCGGTAACACACGCAATTGACTTCCCGAGTTCTCCTCACGACTATAGGCGTCCCGCTGCCGCCAACACGGCGTTAAAGGGCGCAATCCAGGCCTTAAAAGCACGACAACAGACCGTGCGCCTGTATTTAACGAAGAATCACGCGCGTTACTCGCAGTAGTTTCCACAGCGCCTGAATGAGGAACTTTTCATGCCAGCCATCACCCTGACCACTCTGCAAGGTCTCAAGCAAAAAGGTGAAAAAATCACCATGCTGACCTGCTATGACGCGACCTTCGCCCACGCCTGCAATGAAGCCGGCGTCGAAGTGCTGCTGGTGGGCGACTCCCTCGGCATGGTTCTGCAAGGTCACGACAGCACCCTGCCGGTGACCACCGCCGAGATGGCTTACCACGTCGCCGCCGTCAAACGCGGTAACACCGACGCGTTTATCCTCGCCGACCTGCCCTTCATGGCCTACGCCACTATCGAACAAACCATGACCAACAGCGCCCAGTTGATGCAGGCCGGTGCACACATGGTCAAGGTCGAAGGTGCGCTGTGGCTGGCGGACTCGATCCGTCTGCTGGCCGAGCGCGGCATCCCGGTGTGCGCGCACATGGGCCTGACGCCGCAATCGGTGAACATTCTGGGCGGTTACAAAGTCCAGGGCCGTGGCGAGAACCAGGCACGGCAGATGCGCGCCGACGCCATCGCCCTGGAACAGGCCGGTGCCGCCATGCTGCTGCTCGAATGCGTACCGAGCGAACTGGCTCAGGAAATCACCCAGGCAGTGGGGATTCCGGTGATCGGCATCGGCGCCGGCAGCGGTACCGACGGCCAGGTCCTGGTGCTGCACGACATGCTCGGCCTGTCGATCACTGGCCGAGTGCCAAAGTTCGTGAAGAACTTCACGAACGGCCAAACCAGCATTCACGCGGCCCTGAGCGCTTATGTCACTGAAGTCAAAGCGGCGACTTTCCCTGGTATCGAACACGGATTCTCTGCATGAACACCGTAAAAACCGTACGCGAATTGCGGGCCGCCGTGGCCCGCGCCCGCAGTGAAGGCAAGCGTATCGCCTTCGTACCGACCATGGGCAACCTGCACAGCGGCCATATTGCGCTGATTACCAAGGCCTCCCAACGGGCGGACTTCGTAGTCGCGAGTATTTTCGTCAACCCGCTGCAATTCGGCGCCGGCGAAGACCTCGACAAGTACCCGCGCACCCTGGCAGCGGACCAGGAACAACTGCTCGAGGCCGGTTGCCACTTGTTGTTCGCACCCGCCGTAGAAGAAATGTACCCCGACGGCATGACCGGCCAGACCCGCGTCAGCGTTCCACAACTGTCCGAAGGCCTGTGCGGCGCCAGCCGTCCGGGGCATTTCGAAGGCGTGGCGACGGTGGTCAGCAAACTGTTCAACATGGTCCAGCCGGACCTGGCGATCTTTGGTCAGAAAGACTTCCAGCAACTGGCCGTGATTCGCGCGCTGGTGCATGACCTGAACATGCCGATCCAGATCATCGGCGAGCCGACGGTCCGTGCGGCCGATGGGCTGGCATTGTCATCTCGCAATGGGTTTCTCAGTGAAGAACAACGGGCCGTGGCGCCGGTTGTGTATCGCACGCTGACCTCGATTGCTGATGCCATTACACAGGGTGAGCGCGATTTTCCGGCGTTGATCGCCGTACAGACCAAACAGCTTGAAGCTGCGGGTTTGCGTACCGACTATCTGGAAATCCGCCATGCGCTGACCTTGCGCCCGGCGACGGCGGAAGATCAGGACCTGGTGATTCTGGTGGCGGCGTTCCTCGGCACCACGCGGTTGATCGACAACCTGCACCTGAACCTCGACGCACCCGCCTGAACACCACAACCCAAAATGTAGGAGCCAGCTTGCTGGCGATGGCGTCCTCATAATCGCCATCGCCAGCAAGCTGGCTCCTACAGGGTCTGCATTACCCGCGTCCGCTGTATTGCTGCCCACAATCGCTTCGGGCAAACTGCCCGCCGTTCGATTCCGACCTGGGAAAACACTCATGCACGCCATCATGCTCAAGGCCAAGCTGCATCGCGCCGAAGTCACCCACGCAGTACTCGATTACGAAGGTTCTTGCGCCATCGACGGCGAATGGCTGGACTTGTCCGGCATCCGTGAATACGAACAGATCCAGATCTACAACGTCGACAACGGCGAACGCTTCACCACCTACGCCATTCGTGGCGAAGAAGGCTCGCGCATGATCTCGGTCAATGGCGCCGCCGCCCACAAGGCCAAGGTCGGTGACCGTGTGATCATCTGTGCTTACGCTCACTACAGCGAAGCCGAGCTGCTCAACTTCAAGCCGCGCATGCTCTACATGGCACCGGGTAACGAGCTGAGCCACACCAGCAATGCCATTCCGGTTCAGGTCGCCTGACCGAACCTTCTCTTCCGTTTGTCGGACCGTTCCCTGCTTCATGTACAAAAAAGTACCGGGAACGGGTCAGACAAAGTCAAGACAGATCGCAGCGCGAGGTTTACTGTATTCGCCCTGTGCCATGAAATCGTGTCGACGCAGTTGACCGGACGCCCACCCACAGCGCTCCGGGATTTTTAGTGTTCAAAAGGCCGTTCAAGTAAAAAGGAAACCCGCAGCGATGGCGTACTACCGCACTCCTCAAGACGTGACCGCTCTGCCCGCCTGGCAGGCGCTGAATGACCACCGCCAAGCCATGCAGGATTTCAGCATGCGCGAAGCCTTCAATGCCGATCCGCAGCGCTTTACCCAATTCACCCTCAGCAGCTGCGGCCTGTTTCTCGACTACTCGAAGAACCTGATCAACGCCGAGACCCGCAATCTGCTGGTGGGCCTGGCCAATGAAGTCGACCTCAAGGGCGCGATCAAGGCGCTGTTCGAAGGCGAAATCGTCAACTCTTCCGAAGGACGCCCGGCCCTGCACACCGCGCTGCGCCGCCCAGTGGGCGAGAAGCTGTCGGTCAACGGCGTCAACGTGATGCCTGAAGTGCACAAGGTCTTGAACAAGATCACCGACCTCGTGGGTCGTATCCACGACGGTTTGTGGCGCGGTTACACCGAGAAGCCGATCACCGACGTGGTGAACATCGGCATCGGTGGCTCGTTCCTCGGCCCTGAGCTGGTTTCCGAAGCCCTGCTGTCCTACGCCCAGAAAGGCGTGCGCTGCCATTACCTGGCGAACATCGACGGCACCGAGCTTCATGAACTGACCATGAAGCTGCGCGCCGAGACCACGCTGTTCATCGTTTCGTCGAAGTCCTTCAACACCCTCGAAACCCTGAAAAACGCCCAGGCCGCTCGCGCCTGGTACCTGGCTCAGGGTGGTTCGGAAGCCGAGCTGTATCGTCACTTCATCGCGGTCTCGAGCAACAACGCCGCCGCCGTGGCGTTCGGTATCCGCGAAGAAAACATCTTCCCGATGTGGGATTGGGTTGGCGGCCGTTATTCGCTGTGGTCGGCCATCGGTTTGCCGATTGCCCTGGCCATCGGCATGTCGAACTTCAAGGAACTGCTGTCCGGTGCCTACACCATGGACCAGCATTTCCAGAGCGCGCCATTCGAACAGAACATGCCGGTGCTGCTGGCGTTGCTCGGTGTCTGGTACGGCAACTTCTGGGGCGCGCAGAGCCACGCGATCCTGCCGTACGACCACTACCTGCGCAACATCACCAAACACTTGCAACAGCTGGACATGGAATCCAACGGCAAGAGCGTGCGCCAGGACGGCACACCGGTGTCCACTGATACCGGTCCGGTGATCTGGGGTGGCGTGGGCTGCAACGGTCAGCACGCGTATCACCAGTTGCTGCACCAAGGCACCCAATTGATCCCGGCCGACTTCATTGTGCCGATCGTCAGCTTCAACCCGGTGTCCGATCACCACCAGTGGCTGTACGCCAACTGCTTGTCGCAAAGCCAGGCACTGATGCTCGGCAAGACCCGCGCCGAGGCCGAATCCGAGCTGCGTGACAAAGGCATGGCCGAAGCCGACGTGCAGAAACTCGCGCCGCACAAGGTGATCCCGGGCAACCGTCCGAGCAACACCCTGGTGGTCGAACGCATCAGCCCGCGTCGTCTCGGCGCACTGGTGGCGATGTACGAACACAAAGTCTTCGTGCAAAGCGTGATCTGGGGCATCAACGCCTTCGACCAGTGGGGCGTGGAGCTGGGCAAAGAGCTGGGCAAAGGCGTCTACAACCGTCTGGTCGGCAGCGAAGAAACCCCGGCTGACGATGCTTCCACCCAAGGGCTGATCAACTATTTCCGCGGTCGTCACCGCGGTTAATCTGACGCCACTCCTACAGACGGTACTAACCTTGTAGGAGCCGGCTTGCTGGCGATAGCGGTGTGTCATTCAACATTTTTGTCGACTGATACGCCGCTATCGCCAGCAAGCCGGCTCCTACGAGGGTCGCGTAGCTCCCCTCTTGTCGCAAAAACAAGAAGAAGGAACCGTCATGTTCGATATCAGCACGTTCCCCAAAGCCGATGCCGTCCGCCGGGCCGCACACCTCAGTCAAGACGACTACAAGCGCCTGTACCGTCAATCCATCGAGCACCCCAGTGAATTCTGGGCTGAACAGGCCACACGCTTCCTCGACTGGAGCACACCGTGGAAAACCGTCCAGCGCTATGACCTGAAAACCGGCGAAGCCAGCTGGTTTGCCGGCGGAAAATTAAACGTCAGCTACAACTGCATCGATCGCCACCTGGAAAAACGCGGCGATCAGATCGCAATCCTCTGGGAAGGCGATGACCCCGCCGAATCGGCCCAGATCACTTACAAAAAACTGCATCACAACGTCTGCCGCCTGGCCAATGTGCTCAAAAGCCGTGGCGTGAAGAAAGGCGACCGCGTGTGCATTTACATGCCGATGATCCCCGAAGCCGCCTACGCCATGCTCGCCTGCACACGAATCGGTGCGGTGCATTCGGTGGTATTTGGCGGTTTCTCCCCGGACTCGGTGCGCGACCGCATTCTCGACGCCGACTGCCGCACCGTGATCACCGCCGATGAAGGCGTGCGCGGCGGCAAATTCGTACAGCTCAAGCAGAAAGTCGACCAAGCGCTGAAAAGTTGCCCGAACGTCAGCACCGTGATCGTGGTCGAGCGCACCCAGGGCGATGTCGACTGGGTCGAAGGCCGCGACCTCTGGTATCACCAGGCGCTGCGCGACGTCGACGACAATTGCCCGCCGGAACCCATGGACGCCGAAGACCCGCTGTTCATCCTCTACACCTCCGGCAGCACCGGCAAACCCAAAGGCGTGTTGCACACCACCGGCGGTTATCTGCTGCAAGCGGCGATGACCTTCAAATACGTGCTCGACTACCGCGACAACGAAGTCTTCTGGTGCACCGCCGATGTCGGCTGGGTCACAGGCCACAGTTACATCGTCTACGGCCCGCTGGCCAACGGCGCGACCACGCTGATCTTCGAAGGCGTGCCGAGCTACCCGAGCAGCTCGCGCTTCTGGCAGGTGATCGACAAGCACCACGTGAACATCTTCTACACCGCCCCCACCGCCCTGCGTTCGCTGATGCGCGAAGGCCCCGAACCGCTGAAGGAAACGTCCCGCGCGAGCCTCAGATTACTCGGCAGCGTCGGGGAGCCGATCAACCCGGAAGCGTGGGATTGGTATTTCAACGTCGTCGGCGAACAGCGTTGCCCGATCGTTGACACCTGGTGGCAGACTGAAACCGGCGGCATCATGCTCAGCCCGCTGGTGAGCGCGCAGCGGATCAAACCCGGCTGCGCCACACAACCGATGTTCGGTGTGCAGCCGGTGTTGCTCGACGAAGTGGGCAAGGAAATCAAAGGCGCCGGCAGCGGCGTGCTGGCGATCAAATCCAGCTGGCCGGCACAGATCCGCAGCGTCTACGGCGACCCGCAACGGATGGTCGACACCTATTTCAAACCCTACCCTGGCTACTATTTCACCGGCGACGGCGCGCGGCGCGACGAGGACGGCGATTACTGGATCACCGGGCGCATTGACGACGTGATCAACGTTTCCGGCCACCGCATCGGCACCGCCGAAGTGGAAAGCGCCCTGGTGCTGCACGACAGCATCGCCGAAGCGGCGGTGGTCGGTTACCCTCACGACGTCAAAGGCCAGGGCATCTATGCCTTTGTCACACCCATGAACGGCACCGATCCCAACGACGAACTGAAGAAGGAACTGCTGGCCCACGTCAGCAAGGAAATCGGCAGTTTTGCCAAACCGGACCTGATCCAGTGGGCCCCGGCCTTGCCGAAAACCCGTTCGGGCAAGATCATGCGACGGATTCTGCGCAAGATCGCCTGCAATGAGCTGGACAGCCTGGGCGACACCTCGACGTTGGCTGATCCGAGCGTGGTTCAGGATCTGGTGGATAAACGCCTGAACCAATAACGTGTCCACGCCTTGTCCTTGTAGGAGCCGGCTTGCTGGCGATTGCGGCGTATCAATCGACAAAAATGTTGAATGACACACCGCTATCGCCAGCAAGCCGGCTCCTACAGGGGAGATTGGCGCTTACCTTTTTTTAACAATGAGTCGCCATGGAATTCATCCGCAGCCGCATCGAAACCCAGGTCATGAGCCTCACTGGCCTGTCCCTCGGCAAGCTCGACCTGGAAAACCCCAAGGGTGATCCCGGCCTGTTCGGCCCTGATTCGGTCAGTTGGCAAGTCCACGGCGACTTCAGCAGCATGCTCATCGGCGGCATCAGCGCGTTGATGCTGCAAGCCCTGCACCCCTTGGCGCTGGCCGGGGTCTGGGACCATTCGAACTTTCGCGAGGACATGCTCGGTCGCCTGCGCCGCACCGGGCAATTCATTTCCGGCACCACCTTCGGCTCGCGCAAAGATGCCGACTGGCTGATCGAGAAAGTCCGCACCATCCACCTGCAAGTGACCGGCACCGCGCCGGATGGCCGGCCTTACGCCGCCAGTGATCCAGATCTGCTCACCTGGGTACACGTGGCCGAAGTCAGCAACTTCCTCGCGGCGCATTTACGTTATCGCAACCCACACCTTTCGCTAGCCGATCAGGACCGTTACTACGATGAAATCGCCTTGGTCGCCGAACGCCTGGGCGCGCGTGACGTACCGCGTTCGCGACAGGAAACGGCCGAATACCTTGAGCGCATTCGTCCGCAATTGCTGTGCGACGAGCGCAGTCGCGAGGTGTTGCGACTGTTGTTGAACGCACCCTCCCCGAGCCGTCTGGCCAAGCCGTTCGGCGGGTTGATGATGCAGGCAGGCATTGACCTGCTGCCGGATTGGGCCAGCGACATGCTCGGCGTGCGCCAGAGCTCGCTGCAACGCAAACTGATCCGCACCAGCGTCAACCGCAGCGCACCGATGTTGCGCTGGGCCGTGCGTAACGGCTCGGTGCATCGGGCCAAGCGACGGATGGGACTACCAACCTAATCCCCTTGTAGGAGCGAGGCTTGCCCGCGAAGAACGATAACGCGGTGTATCCGCCAGACCGTGCGGCATTCTTCGCGGGCAAGCCTCGCTCCTACAAGTCCTCTCGTGCGCAAGCTGTTAAACTCCCGCGCCAAATTCCCTCCCCTGCAAGGCGCCCAGCATGTCTTCCTTGAATCAGGCGCTGTGCGCCGCCCTCGAACATCGCCAGGACCTGCTTGCCGAACTGCATCAGCAAGGCACCGATTGCTATCGCCTGTTCCACGGCAGCCAGGAAGGCGCCGGCGGCCTGACCATCGACCGCTACGGCCCGCAGCTGTTGGTGCAGAGCTTTCATCAGGCGCTGGAGCGCGACGCCCTGCTGCAAGTGCATGAAACGATCAACCAACATCTGGGCCTCGACACCCTGCTGGTCTACAACGACCGCTCCCGGGGCAACTCGCGCATCGACCGTGAAGACACGGTCTACCGCGCCGACGAAGCCGCCCTGCAAGACTTGGTCGGTCACGAATGGGGCCTGAATTACCGGGTTCGCGGCCGTCACGCCGGCCAGGATCCGCTGCTGTTTCTCGACCTGCGCAACACCCGCGGCTGGGTCAAGGATCACAGCAAGAACAAAAGCGTGCTGAACCTGTTTGCCTACACCTGCGGCGTCGGCCTGAGCGCTGCGGCCGGTGGCGCGAGCGAGGTGTGCAACCTGGACTTCGCCGAGGGCAACCTGGCGGTCGGCCGCGAAAACGGTCTGCTCAATCCGCAATTGCCGACCATGCAATTCATCCAGTCCGATTATTTCCCGGCCATTCGCCAACTCGCCGGCCTGCCCATCAGCCAGCGTCGCGGGCAGAAACTGCCGAGCTATCAACGCCTGGAACAACGTCAATACGATCTGGTTTTGCTGGACCCTCCGGCCTGGGCCAAGAGCGCTTTCGGCACCGTCGACCTGCTGCGCGACTACCAGAGCCTGCTCAAGCCCGCGCTGCTGACCACCGCCGACAATGGCGTGCTGATCTGCTGCAACAACCTGGCAAAAGTCAGCATGGACGACTGGCGCGAACAGGTTTTGCGCTGCGCGGAGAAGGCCGGCCGCCCGGTGCGCGAGTGGACGGTGATGAAACCGGGCGCCGATTTCCCGTCCATGGATCAACAGCCGCCGCTGAAAACACTGATCCTGCAGCTCTGAATCACGTCAGATAAATCTGAAAAATCCTGGGCTGAGCGAATACTTCGGAACCGGATTGGCGTGCCATACTCCAAGGCACTCCGATTCAGACAGATGAAGCCGCACATGCCCAAAGGATTGATCCGCGCTATCGGCGCCTTGTTGACTGCTCTGGCCCTCTACAGCCTGCTGGGGTTTCTGATTTTGCCGGGCATCGCATTGCGGGTGGCCAACCAGCAACTGGCCAACTACGCGACGACGCCCGCCACAATTCAGCGAATCGAACTCAACCCGTTCAGCCTTGAAGTCACCCTGTGGGGCCTGATCATCGGCGAACCGGGCAAGGAACAGGTCGGTTTCGAACGGCTTTACGCCAACCTGCAGATCGACAGCCTCTGGACCAAGGCGCTGCACCTGTCCGATATCGAACTGGACAAGCCGAAGACCGAAATCCTTTTCGGCAAGGACGGCAAACTCAACTTGCTTGGTCTGTTCAAACTGCCGGCGAGCGAGCCGACGCCGACAGACCCGGACGCCAAACCGTTTCCGCTGCGCATAGAGCGAATCAAACTGGCCGGCGGTGCCGTGCACTTCAAGGATGAACGCCCCAGCGAAGCCATCGAGTTCCTCTACGACAAACTCGATTTCGAGCTGAACAACCTCAGCACCCTGCCCGATGACAATGCCGACATGACCCTTGTGGCCATCGGCCCGAACGGTGGGCAGATCGACTGGACCGGTAACTTCAGCCTCATCCCGATCGCCTCCGAAGGTAAGCTGAAAATCACCGACGGGCAGATGAAAACCTTTTGGCCCTATGTGCGTGACGCGCTGCCGCTGGTGCTGGAAAACGGCGTGCTGAATCTGAGCACCGACTACAAACTCAACCTGTCCAAGGAAACCGAGCTGCTGCTGAACAACGTCGCAGTGAGCGTGGCGCCCTTCTCCATCAAGGCTCCGGACGGTCGGCCACTGGCGAAACTCGAACGCCTGGACGTAACTGAAACCACGGTCGACCTGGCCAAGCAGCAAGTTGTCGTCGGCAAGATCCGCAGCAACAAACTGGAAACCTGGGCGGCACTGGAAGCCGACGGGCAACTCGACTGGCAGAAGCTGTTCGCCAGCCAACCGTCCAAGGCCGCCGCCAAGGCCAAAGCCGAACCGGCCAGCACGCCAGCGGCCGCCGACTCGCCAAAGCCAGAACCGACGCCGCCGAGCAAACCTTGGCAAGTGCTGTTGAAAGATGTGCAACTGCGCAATTACCAGGTGCACCTGGCTGACCGCAAAACGCAACCCGCCGTGACGCTGGATTTGAACCCGCTGAACCTGGACCTGCAGAATTTCGACAGCCTCAATGGCTCGCCTTTTACCCTCAAGCTCGACACCGGCGTGGGCAAGCAAGGCAAGATCACCGCCGAGGGCGAGGTCAATCTCGCTCCCGTCAGCGCCAAATTGAACGTGCAGACCAAGGACATCGACTTGCGGGTCGCCCAGTCCTACATCAATCCGTTCATTCGCCTTGAACTGCGCAGCGGCATGCTCGGCAGCGATCTGGCGGTCAACCTGAAAAGCACCGAGCCGTTGGCGTTCAGCGTCACAGGACGGGCGCAGATCGATCAGCTGCACACCCTCGACACCCTGAAAACCCGCGACTTTCTCAAGTGGCAGCAGGTGGTGGTCGAAGGCCTGAATTATCAGCACGGCGACAGCCTGTCGATCGACAAGGTCAACCTGTTCCAACCGTATGTGCGCTTCATGATCAACGATGATCGCACCACCAACATCGATGACCTGCTGATCCCGCAACCGCCCGATTCCGGCGCAAAAACCGCTGCGGCCAAACCCGTCAGCAAGGACAAGCCGCTGGGCATCCACATTGGCGGCATTGCCATCAATGACGGTTCGGCCAACTTCGCCGACTTCAGCCTGACCCCGAACTTCGCCACCGCCGTGCAACAGCTCAACGGCCAGATTGGCACCATCGACAGCCGTCAGGCGAAACCGGCGACCGTCGACATCAAGGGCAAGGTCGATCGTTACGCGCCGGTGACCATCAAAGGTTCGGTCAACCCGTTCGACCCGATGGCCAGCCTCGACATCGCCACCAGTTTCAAACGGGTGGAACTGACCACGCTGACGCCCTACTCCGGCAAGTTCGCCGGCTACCGTATCCGCAAGGGCCGACTCAACCTAGACCTGCATTACCTGATTACCAAAGGCCAGCTCAAGGCTGAAAACAAAGTGGTGGTCGAGCAATTGCAACTGGGTGAAAAGGTCGACAGCCCCGACGCTGTCAGCCTGCCGCTGAAACTGGCGATTGCGCTGCTCAAGGACGTCGACGGCAAGATTTCCATCGAGCTGCCAGTCACCGGCGACCTCAACAATCCGCAGTTCAGCGTCATGCCGATTGTCTGGCAGACCCTGCGTAACCTGATCGTCAAAGCCGCTGCCGCACCGTTCAAAATGATTGGCGGGCTGGTCAGTGGCGGTGGGGCGGAAGACCTGGGCACGGTGTCATTCGCGCCGGGCTCGAGCGATCTGAGCAAGGACGCCGAGGGTTCGCTGGTCAAACTGTCCAATGCGCTCAAGGAACGCCCGGCCCTGCGCCTGGAGATCGAAGGCACCGCTGCCGCCAGCAGCGATGGCCCGCTGATCGCCGAGCAACGCCTGGAACGGGAGTACCAGTACAACTACTACAAAATGCTCCAGCGTCGCGGCGACAAGGTGCCGGCGCAGGCCTCGTTGCTGCAAGTACCGGACGGCGAGAAAGGCCCGCTGCTGGAAGGCATCTACCGCACCCGACTGAAAACCCAGCCACCCGCCGAATGGAAGGACCTGGGCAAGGAAGAACGCACCGCAAAAATGCGCGCAGACGTGATCAAGTTCTGGAGCACCAGTGACGTGCTCTTGCGCCAGCTGGGCCAGGATCGCGCCAGCAGCATCAAGGATTATCTGGTCGACAAGGGTCAGTTGGCCGATGACCGCGTGTACTTCATCGATGCCAGCCTCGGCGAAGCCGAAAGTGACGGTCGGGTGGTAACGCCGTTGCACCTGGATGCCGAGTGATGATCAGTCGGTTGCTGATCAGCCTGACACTGGCAATGGCTGCCAGTCAGGCCTCGGCCGCCGATACCCTGCGCTGCGGCAGCCAGTTGGTCAGCGTCGGCGACCGGTCCAGCGAAGTACTGCAGAAATGTGGAGAGCCGGTCAGTCGAGACCTGTTGGGCTACAAGCGCAGCGCCAACCGTCGGGAAGAATTCCAGGTCGAGGAATGGACCTACGGGCCCAACGGCGGGATGTATCAATACCTGCGGTTTGAAGGGAATCGCTTGAAGCAGATCACCAGCAAACGCGGAAATTGATTTTGCACGGCCCCTGTAGGAGCGAGCTTGCTCGCGAAAAATGCCCAAGCGACACGTTGATCCAGGCAGCCAGCATTATCGTTGACGTCCATCGCGAGCAGGCTCGCTCCTACAGTTGTTTTGAGTTGCTGCAAATAGAACAGGCCCCGGACACGAATGTCAGAGGCCTGTAATGGCCACATCCTTGTGGCCGTCGCATGAACTCTCAAGTTGCGGCAGACGCATGACTCGGCTCGTCTACCGCGCCTTCTCCCGTTCAGGCGAGAAGTCTTGCCTTACTCGGCTTTCAGGCCGTCAGCGGAGACCGCCTGGACGCCTTTGATTTTCTTGGCGATGGCCACGGCGGTGGCTTTCTGAGCGTCAGTCACCGCGACGGTGGACGACAGGGATACAACACCTTTGTTGGTTTCAACCTTGATATCGGTACCAGGAATGCCTTTTTCGGTCACCAGGTCAGCTTTGACTTTGGTGGTGATCCAGGTATCGGAAGTGGCTTCTTTAGCCTTGGTCACTTCACCGGCAGCCAGCACCATTGGGGCTTGGGTAGCCTGGGTTTGAGCGAATGCAACGTTGGCCATGGTCAGGGTCAGCGCGGTAGCAGTAGCGGCAGCGAACTTCTTCATACGAGTAACTCCTGTTTTTTCATAAAGTCTGCTGCGTGTCTTGTCAGCAGGGTTACTGGGTATAGTGCGAACGCTGTGCCAACTTTGAAACAGTTACCAACTCTTTATAAATCAACAACTTAAAAAATCTTCTGATTTTCGGAATCATGCAAATTGCATGACTTCGACATTCTCTACATGCAAGTTGCAGGTTTTAACGTGGGCCTAAGGCCATGAATTTGTGAGGTTTTCCAAATCTCACCAAGAAGCGCAGCGAGCTTGGAGTTTTCCCCCCAAAAAAATGCCCCATCCGACGATGGGGCATTCTTCTATCTAGCCGTTTTCAGCATTAAGTTGCAGAGGCTGTGCAACCAGGCGGTGCGTAATCGGCTGTCACGCCGGTCGCGCATGACCAGCCTGCAGTGGCGCTGCGAGTCAGCGTGATGGTTTTACCTGCCACAGGGGCCGGTGCTTTCTGCAGGGTGCAGACAATGGTGCCAGCGCCTGAGGCAACCGTGCCGGTGACAGCAATTGCACAGTTCTGCGTCGTTGTGCCAGCGCCCGTCAGTGTGGTGGGTTCTGCAGTACCGGCATTCATCAGGTCTTCAAACGAAACCTTCAATGCTGAAATTTCCGCCAACCCCGCCGTCACTTTCGCCCGAGCCTGATACTTCGAATAAGCCGGCAACGCAAACGTCGCCAGAATCCCGATGATCGCCACCACGATCAACAATTCGATAAGCGTAAAACCTTTCTGAGCACTCATAGACAAGCTCCATGCATGAGTCGAAATCTCATGATCTGAACCAGTCTCAGCACAGCCCATGCCAAGCCCGTTGCCCCCTGTTAGCGGGGCGCGAGAACGACGCAAGGCCTTGTCCTGCCCTCAGGATCCGCACTATCTGACACTTTTTGTCACCAGAGCAGCGCTGGTTTGGCGCCACCGGTTGACTAGGCTATAAGTCATGAACTGTCTGTGTCCGGTATCCCCATGAATGACATCGCCCTTAGCGGTCTGGCCAAGCAATTGGTTCTTGCCGAGCTGCTCACCGACCAAAGCGCGCAACAGGCGTATCAGCAAGCCCAACGCCACAAAATCTCCCTCGTCAGTTATCTGGTGCAGAACAAACTGGTGAAAAGTCGCCAGGTCGCCGAGATCGCCTCGGAGCATTTCGGCATGGCACTGCTCGACCTCAACTGCCTGGAGAAGGAAACCCAACCCAAGGGTCTGGTCAGCGAAAAACTGGTTCGCCAGCACCACGCCCTCCCCCTCTGGCGGCGTGGCAACAAGTTGTTCGTGGGGGTTTCCGACCCGACCAATCACCAGGCCATCAACGACATCCAGTTCAGTACCGGGCTGAACACCGAAGCCATCCTGGTGGAGGACGACAAGCTCAGCGATGCCATCGAGAAGTTCTTCGACAGCCATGCCAGCGGACTGGAAGACATGGCCGACGTCGACCTCGATGGCATGGACATCGAGTCGATCGATGACGACCAGGGCGCCATCGCCGGACAGGATGCCGACGACGCGCCGGTGGTGCGCTTCGTTCACAAGATGCTGCTGGACGCGATCAGAAGTGGCTCTTCCGACCTGCATTTCGAGCCCTACGAAAAAACCTACCGCGTGCGGATGCGCACCGACGGTATGTTGCGTGAAGTCGCCAAGCCGCCGATTCAACTGGCCAACCGCATCGCCGCCCGCCTGAAAGTCATGGCCAGCCTCGACATCTCCGAGCGGCGCAAACCCCAGGACGGGCGGATCAAGATGCGCCTGTCGAAGAGCAAGTCCATCGACTTCCGGGTCAACACCCTGCCGACCCTGTGGGGCGAGAAAGTGGTGATCCGGATCCTTGATCCATCGAGCGCGCAAATGGGCATCGACGCCCTCGGCTACGAGCCCGACCAGAAAGACCTGTATATGGCCACGCTGAAGCAGCCGCAGGGGATGATTCTGGTGACTGGCCCCACGGGGTCGGGCAAGACCGTGTCGCTCTACACCGGCCTGAACATTCTCAACACCGTGGACATCAACATCTCCACCGCCGAAGACCCGGTGGAGATCAACATGGAAGGCATCAACCAGGTCAACGTCAACGCCAAGCAAGGTCTGGGTTTTGCCCAGGCGCTACGCTCCTTCTTGCGGCAGGACCCGGACGTGATCATGGTCGGCGAGATCCGCGACCTGGAAACCGCCGAAATTGCCATCAAGGCCGCCCAGACCGGGCACCTGGTGCTGTCGACCCTGCACACCAACAGCGCCGCGGAAACCCTGACCCGCCTGCACAACATGGGCATTCAGGGGTTCAACATCGCGACGTCCGTCAGCCTGATCATCGCCCAGCGCCTGGCGCGCAAACTGTGCACCCAGTGCAAGAAGCCCATCGATATTCCCCGCGAGGCATTGATCAAGGAAGGCTTCCCCGAGGAACGGATTGGCGCATTCACGATCTATGAGCCGGTCGGTTGCGATCAGTGCAACGGCGGCTACAAGGGGCGCGTGGGGATTTATGAAGTGGTGAAGAACACAGCAGGCCTGCAACGGCTGATCATGGCCGAAGGCAATTCGCTGGAAATCGATATCCAGATGCGCAAGGACGGCTTCAACGACCTGCGTACTTCCGGGCTGATCAAGGCCATGCAAGGCATCACCAGCCTTGAAGAAATCAACCGGGTCACCAAGGACTGAACATGGCGGTCAAAGCAGCAAAAATCAGTGTGTACGCCTGGGAAGGCACCGACAAAAAAGGTACGAAAATAACCGGCGAACTCAGCGCTCAAAACCCGGCGCTGATCAAGGCGCAACTGCGCAAGCAAGGCATCAACCCCGGCAAGGTGCGCAAGAAATCCGCCTCGCTTTTCAGCCTCGGCCAACGCATCAAGGCGAATGACATTGCCCTGTTCACCCGGCAGATGGCGACCATGATGAAAGCCGGCGTACCGCTGTTGCAATCGTTCGACATCATCGGCGAAGGCTTCGAAAACCCGGCCATGCGCAAACTGGTGGACGAGGTGAAACAGGAAGTCGCGGCGGGTAACAGCTTCGCGGCAGCCCTGCGCAAAAAGCCGCAGTATTTTGATGAGCTTTACTGCAATCTGGTGGATGCCGGCGAACAGGCCGGCGCGCTGGACACCCTGCTGGAGCGGGTCGCGACCTACAAGGAAAAGAGCGAAAGCCTCAAGGCCAAGATCAAGAAAGCCATGACTTATCCGCTGGCGGTGGTGGTCGTCGCGATCATCGTCACCGGGATTCTGCTGGTCAAGGTGGTGCCGCAGTTCGAGTCGGTGTTCAAAGGCTTTGGTGCGCAACTGCCGGCGTTCACGGTGATGGTCATCGGCCTGTCGCAGTTCATGCAGGATTGGTGGTGGCTGATGCTTGGCGTGCTGATCGCGGCGATATTCGGTGTGCGCCACGCCTTCAAGACATCGCAAGGCTTTCGGGACCGGACAGACACCTGGCTGCTGAAACTGCCGTTGATTGGCGCGTTGATGTACAAGTCCGCCGTGGCCCGTTACGCCCGTACGCTGTCGACCACTTTCGCAGCGGGTGTGCCGCTGGTTGAGGCGCTGGAGTCAGTGGCGGGCGCGACCGGCAACATCGTGTTCAAGCGGGCGGTGCTGCGTATCAAGCAGGACGTTTCGACGGGGATGCAGCTGAATTTCTCCATGCGCACCGCCGGCGTCTTTCCGAATATGGCGATCCAGATGACGGCCATTGGCGAAGAGTCCGGCGCACTGGACGACATGCTCGACAAGGTCGCCAGTTTCTATGAGGCGGAAGTCGACAATATGGTCGACAATCTCACCAGCCTGATGGAGCCATTCATCATGGTGGTGCTGGGTGTTATCGTCGGCGGCCTGGTGGTTGCGATGTACCTGCCCATTTTCCAACTCGGCAATGCGATCTGACATGCCCTTGAACGAAATCCTGACCGTGTACCCGTTGGCGTTTGTCGTCATTGCACTGCTGGTCGGCTTGCTGGTCGGCAGCTTCCTCAATGTGGTGATCTGGCGCCTGCCGAAAATGCTCGAGCGTGAGTGGCAATTGCAGGCCCGGGACATTCTCGGTTTGCCTGGCGAAACACCGCCGGCGACCTACAACCTGATGCTGCCCCACTCCGAGTGCCCGCATTGTGGGCACCGAATTCGCGCCTGGGAAAACATCCCGCTGCTCAGTTATGTGTTTTTACGTGGACGATGCTCAAGCTGCGCAGCACCCATCAGCAAACGCTACCCGTTGACCGAACTGGCCTGCGGCCTGCTGTCGGCGTTCATTGCCTGGCACTTCGGTTTCGGCTGGCAAGCCGGGATGGTGCTGGTCCTGAGCTGGGGCCTGTTGGCCATGAGCCTGATCGACGCCGAGCATCAACTGTTGCCGGATGTGCTGGTGCTACCGCTGATGTGGCTGGGACTGGTCGTCAACAGCTTCGGATTGTTCGTGCCGTTGCACGAGGCGCTGTGGGGCGCAATTGCGGGCTACATGGCGCTATGGTCGGTGTTCTGGCTGTTCAAGCTGATCACCGGCAAGGAAGGCATCGGCCACGGCGATTTCAAGCTGTTGGCCATGCTGGGCGCCTGGGGCGGCTGGCAGATTTTGCCGCTGACCATTCTGCTGTCATCCCTGGTGGGCGCGATTATCGGCATGATTTTGCTGAGCCTGCGCAATGCGAAAACCTCGACCCCGATCCCCTTCGGTCCCTATCTGGCGATTGCCGGCTGGATTGCATTGCTCTGGGGTGGTCAAATAACCGGCTTCTATTGGCAGTTTGTCGGTTTGAAATGAATACCCCTGTGGAAAAACCCTGGATTCTCGGCCTGACCGGCGGCATCGGCAGCGGCAAAAGCGCGGCCGCCCAGCACTTCATCGACCTGGGCGTGCACGTGGTCGATGCCGATCATGCGGCGCGCTGGGTGGTGGAACCGGGTCGCCCGGCGCTGGCACAGATCGCCGAACATTTTGGCCCCGGCGTGTTGCAAGCCGACGGGCAACTGGATCGCGCAGCGTTGCGCAAACTGATCTTCGAGGTGCCTGAGCAACGCCTCTGGCTCGAAGCGCTTTTGCATCCGCTGATCGCCAGGGAAATCGCCGATCACCTGGGCAAGGCACAATCGCCTTACGCGATTCTGGTTTCGCCGTTGCTGATCGAGTCCGGGCAGTACGCCATGACCCAGCGAGTGCTGGTGATCGATGCGCCCGAACAACTACAGATCGAACGCACCCTGCAGCGTGACCAGACCAGTGAACAACAGGTTCAGGCGATCCTCAAGGCGCAATCCAGTCGCCAGGATCGCGTGAGCCATGCCGACGATGTGGTGGTCAACGACCGCGACCTCGCCTGGCTGCACAGCGAGGTCGAACGCCTGCATCACTTTTACCTTACATTGCGTGGAGGCCAGTCATGAGCCAGATCCCAACCGTCGAATGCCCAACCTGCGGCGCCCCTGTGGAATGGACCCCGGAAAGCACATTCCGGCCGTTCTGTTCGGACCGCTGCAAACTGATCGACCTGGGGGCGTGGGCATCGGAAGAGCACAAGATTCCAGTGGCACCCGATGCCGAGGACGAGTTGTTCAGTGGTGATTTCGACCCGCGTCACTGAGTGACGGTTCAGGGCCGCATGAAGCCGTAGTCCTGACCGTCATCGAGGTTCTCGGCGAGAAACTGCAACTCATCGGCCAGATCCTCGACACTGCGCACGGCCTTGCTCTGCTGCACCACCGCGCTGAGCAGGGCGCGCAGGCTCAACCCCGGATCAAACCCGACTTCCTGCGCTGCATCCAGACTGTGGCGCAACTCCTGCCTTGCCCATTCGTAGACACTCATTTTCGATGCTCCTGAAGGTTTTTCGGAGCATGGATTCGTCGACGTTTTTTGGATTTGATGTGGATCAAGATTTCGGATCGTCGTCCTTCCAGGGGGCCGAAAGATAGCGTGTGCGGTTGAAGGTCTCCAGCCATTCGGGGCTGAACACCACCAGTGCGCTGACGACCATGCCGTTGATGAAGGCTTCGGGAAAGATGATCAACCACAGGTAGCCGACAAAATCTTCCAGCCAGTAAGGCATGACGAAAAGCTCGTTGAACCACAGCAGCCACAGGGCCAGCAGCAGGCACAGCAAGGCCGATAGCGCCGCTGCGAAGAAACCGGAAACGAAGATATACACGAAGGGATTACGCGGCTGCGCGCGCTCGACCAGGATTGCACAGCACTCGGTGACCAGCACGGGCAGCAGAATCAACAAGGCGCCGTTCACGCCGACGGCGGCGAGGTCCTGGCGTCCGAGCATTACCAGGCCTGCTTGTGCGACCAGTCCGCCGACGATCGCCAGGGGCCAGTCCAGGAGCAGGGTTACGGCGGTCATGCCGATGAAGTGATAGGACACGCCGGTGTCGAAATCCCGTCGTACCAGCCACAGCATGAATAGCGCGAACACGGTGCCGAACAACAGATGCTGGCGGCGGCTGTCGCTGAACAGCTCGACCCACGGGGCACGTGCGATGGCCCAGATCAGGGCCGGGACGTAGATCAGCCAGCCGACGGTGAGGGTTTCGGGGGACAGCAGCTCGGCGCCGATCATGGCTGGGTGGGCTCCCTTGTCTTTGCCGGAATAGGGTGGGGTATCAGTTTACACCGGTGTTTGGTTGGTCTTTGGTTGGGGGGCATATCCGTTTTTGCGGTGATGGCGGCTATTGGTTTCGCCCTTACGGCGAGTCACTTGGAAGAGCCCCAAGTAACCAAGGGCTCTTGCCCCTTTCGTTCGGTGGCTCGCTAAGGCTCGCCATGCCCTCGCTCCGGTCCTGCTCCGTGGGCCCGCCGCCATCCATGCCGGGTTGCCCACTGCGCAGAACCTCCACTCGGCCTCTCGAGGGGGCGCTCAGATCAAAAGCGGAAGGCGAGCTAACGCTCGGCCTGATGAGTGGTGAAAAGCAAAAGCGTACGCCGATTCCTGTAGGAGCCGGCTTGCCGGCGAAAAACGCCCAGACACCGCGTTCATTCAGACACCCCGCGTTATCGTTGACGCCCATCGCTGGCAAGCCAGCTCCTACAATTTTGACCGTGTAAACCCAATCCCGTGTAGGAGCCGGCTTGCTGGCGATAGCGGTGAGTCAGGCAATGAGCGCGTGACTGAACGGACGCCATCGCCAGCAAGCTGGCTCCTACAAGGGAAATGCAGATGTGTCTGGATGAATACGATCAACTGTAGGAGCCGGCTTGCCGGCGATAGCGGTGGGTCAGTCGACGTTTGTATTGGCTGGACGGACGCCATCGCCAGCAAGCCGGCTCCTACAGGGGAACGGTGTACATGTTGGGAATGAGTGAACGCCGCAGCGAAGGAGGCAGCGTACACAAATAAGCCAGGTCGGCTTTCAGGCCGCCTCGGCGGCTGTGGCGGTAGTCGCCCCCTCGAGAGGCCGAGCGCAGGTTCTGCGCAGTGGGCAACCCGGCATGGATGCCGGGTTAGCCGCCCCCGGCCAGGGATGGCCGATGGCGGCGGGCCCACGGAGCAGGACCGGAGCGAGGGCATGCCGAGCATTAGCGAGGCACCGAACGAAAGGGGCAAGAGCCCTTTGGTTACTTTGGGGCTTTTCCAAAGTGACTCGCTGTAAGAGCGAAACCAATAGCCGCCATAAACCCAGAAACGGATATGCCCCCCCATTGTTACGTTTCCTGCAAAGCTGAATCAGCCCCAGCCCCCTTTATCCATCACCACCAAGGACTAAACTTCAAGCATCAAAACCAACACCGAGCACACAAAAATGAAAACCCTGAGCACCCTGTTTCTGACCCTGATCGCCACCTCAGCCATGGCCGCCAGCGAGCCCGCCGCCACCCCGTACGACCCGGCGCAACCGCTGGACATCGCCAAGGTGGTTTCCGTGACCGACACCGCAACCGCGTGCGACGTCGTGCCGGCAACCATGGTCTACATCGACCATCAGGGCCAGACCCATCGCGTGACCTACCAAGTCATGGGCAACTGCACAAGCAACCTGTAACACCAGGCATCACACGATCAGCCGTTTCGCCTGCAACGCCAAATCATGCAGGCCGGCCAAACGCGCCATGATCCGTTCGACCACCTCGACCCTGGCCACCGCACCGCTTTGCAATTCACCCATCGAATGCAAAGCCACTCCAGCCTTTTCCAGCCCCAGACGGGTGGAGCCGGATAACTGCTGAATCCCCTGGCGTGCATGCTCCGCCGACTGCTCCAGCCCCGTGGCGATTTGCCGGATCTGCGCACTGGAGTCCGCGGCCTGACGCGAGAGATTGCGCACCTCATCGGCGACCACCGCAAACCCTCGGCCATGACTGCCCGCCCTCGCCGCCTCGATTGCCGCGTTGAGCGCCAGCAAATTGGTCTGACGGGCGATGTCCTGAATGCTGCCGACAATCGCGCCGATGCGCATCGACTGACTGCCGAGCTCATCGAACACCTGATCCAGACGCTGCATGTAGAGATTCAGATCCTCCAGCACACTGGCCGAAGACTGCATGCTCTGCGCACTCGCCTTGACCCGATCGCCGGCCGTGCGCGCCAGTTGATTGGCAAAGCGCATGTCTTCCTCGGTTTGCAACACCGACTCGGTCAATTGCTCCAGCTTGACCTGCAAGCCGATGTTGTAAGGCGGTTGTTCTTTTTCAATGGTCATAGCAGCGTCCAGGTGTAACTGAGGATCAGGCGGTTTTCGTCGATGTCACTGCGGTAGTTGGAACGGGCCATCACGTTGCGCACGCGAATCCCGAGGCCTTTGAGGCTGCCGTTTTGCAGCACGTAGCCGAGGTCGAGATCACGCTCGCGATCCTTGCCCTCGAACCCTTGCCCTGTGTCGACGTTATTACCGGAAATGTAACGCACGGTGCTGGTCAGCCCCGGCACACCGAGGGCGGCGAAGTCGTAGTCATAACGCGCCTGCCAGGAGCGTTCGTCGGTAAAGGCAAACTCGTAGGTCGGCACCTCGTTGCCCAGCGGCGAGATGTTGGCGAAGACACGCGGGAATGCGCTGTCACCGAACATCCCCTGATAACCGACATAAAACGTGTGACCACCGCGCTTGGCCGACAGCAGCGAGAAGAACGCCTGGTTATCAATGTTGCCCAACAGCTTCTTGCCGTCTTCGCGCGAATCGTAATAACCAAGGTTGGCGCCCAGGGTCCAGTCACCCATCGGCTGGCTGTGCTTGAGACCGAGAAAACGCTGGTTGTAGATATCTTCCAGTTGCCCGAACCAGGCGCTGACCGAGCTGCGTTTATCGTTGAAGGCGTAATCGGCGCCGGCAAAGTTGAAGCCATCACTGCTGACCTGGCGCTGCGGCACGTGGCCGAGCATGGCCTGCATTTTCTCGTCGCCCGCCTCGTTGCGCAGGCTGGTCGTGTTCAAGTGACCGCCTTGCAAAGTCAGGCCATTGATCTCACTGGAGCTGATGCTTGCACCTTGATAACTGGGCGGCAGCAGGCGGATATCGCTGAACGCCAACACCGGCAGGTTGGGTTGCAACTCCCCGACCTTCAGCTCGGTTTTGGAGTAACGCACCTTCAGCGCAGCTTCGAGACGGCTGTAATCATCTGCCGCGCGCCCGTCATCCTTGACCGGCAGCAAACCGGTATTGACCCGATCCGGGCTGCTGTCGAGTTTGAGGCCGAGCAGGCCGATCACATCCACACCAAAACCGACAGGCCCTTGGGTGTAGCCGGATTTGACGTTAAGGATGAAGCCCTGCGCCCACTCTTCGGCCTTCGATTGTTTGTTCGCCCCGACGATGTCGGAGAAGTCCCGGCTGAAGTAGTAATTGCGTGCCTGCAAGGTGGCCGTGGTGTCTTCGATAAAGCCGCCCTCTGCCGCCATCGCGCCGGTGGAGAAACCCGAGACGAGCGCCATGGACAACACGGAACCGGTTGTTGGAAGAATCTGTTTCATCGTTTTTTCTCTTATTTTTATTGATCGACAGTTGGAAGTGCTTCAGCCGCCGCGCTTTCGCGACGGGCGTTTAACAACACATGGGTGACCATGCCGAAAATCAGTCCCCAAAAAGCCGCGGACAAACCCAACAAGGACATGCCCGAAGCGGTGGTGAGAAAGGTCACAAGCGCGGCTTCGCGATCACTCGGCACCGCCATTGCGCCGGCCAGTGCCCCGGCAATCGCGGCGAACAGCGCCAGCCCGGCCAGCGCCGCGATCAGCTCTTTGGGGAACGCCGAAAACAGCGAAACCAGGGTGGCGCCGAAGATGCCCAGCAGCAGGTAACACAGCCCGCCGACCACCCCGGCCACGTAGCGCTTGCCGGGGTTTTCATGGGCCTCGCGACCGGTACAAATGGCCGCAGTGATCGCCGCCAGATTCAGCCCGTGGCAACCGAACGGTGCCAACAGCGCCGTGCCCAACGCACTGCTGGCGATGATCGGGCCGGACGGCGTCGCATAACCGCTGGCCCGCAGCACCGCCATGCCGGGCACGAACTGGCCGGTCAGCGCCACCATCACCAGCGGCAAGGCAATGTTCAGCGTCGCGCTCAGGCTGAACACGGGTGTGATCCACACCGGCGTGGCCAACCCGATCACCAGCGCTTCGCTGTGCAAATCACCGCCGAGAAACGCCACCGAGCAGCCCACCAGCAGCACCATCACCACCGCATAACGCGGCATCAGCCGTTTGCAGATCAGGTACGTGGCAAACATCGCCAGCACCAGCAGCGGTTTGCCCTGCAACGAGACAAACAACCCGGTGCCGAAACTGAACAGAATCCCCGCCAGCATCGCCGCCGCAATCGCCGCCGGCAGTTTGCCGATGATCCGGTCAAACGCCCCCGACACCCCGACCAGGAAAATGATCAGGCTGCTGACCAGGTACGCGCCCACCGCCTCCGGCATCGAGATCCCCGGCAACAGCGCCACCAACAATGCCGAGCCGGGCGCCGACCACGCGATGATCACCGGCACGCGGTAACGCAGGCTCAAACCGATGCCGAGCACCGCACTGCCGATGGAAATCGCCCAGACCCACGACGACAACACTTCCCGCGACAGGTGTGCGGTCTCGGCCGCCTGGAAAATAATCACCAACGGGCCGGCATAGGAAATCACCGTGGCGATAAATCCGGCGACGGCCGCCGACAGGGAAAAGTCCCGGACAAACGTTTTCATGAAGCTTCGCCGACAGACCCGTCTGGCGAACCGTTGCGCAGGCCCGACAGCGCTTGCCTGTGACTGCGCTGACTGCTGATCGCAAACACGGTCATGGCTATCGCGGCCACCGCGCCGGGCAAGGCAAACGCCATGAAGTTGAGTTGCAGCGGCAGGCTGATCCCGAGCAAGGCACCACCCAGCAGCGGCCCGACAATCGCGCCGTTGCGTCCGATGCCCGAGGCCCAGCCCAGACCGGTGGAGCGAATGGTCATGGAGTAGAACTGCGCGGCGCAGGCGTACAACAGAATCTGCGAACCGATGGTGGTGGCGCCGGCGATGGCGATCAGCAAGTACAGCAGCGGCATCGGGCTGTTGAAACCGAGCAAGGTGATCGACACGGCGGCCACGGCGAAGAACACCGCCAACACCCGCGGCAGGTTCAGTTTGTCGCCCAGCACGCCGCCACCGACCGCGCCGAAAATGGCGCCGAAGTTGAGCACCAGCAAGAACGACAGGCTCGAACCCAGGCTGTAACCGGCATTGGCCATCAGTTTCGGCAGCCAGGAACTCAAGGCGTAAACCATCAACAAACAGCAGAAAAACGCCAGCCACAACATCAGCGTGCGCAGTGCGCGCCCCTCGCGAAACAGTTGCAGCACGGGGGTGCCGGTGCCCTTCACTTCGCTCATGTGCAGTTGATCGCCGGACTGCGCGACGTACGCCGGATCGACCCGTTGAAGAATGGCGCGCGCCTCTTCATTGCGCCCCTGACGCAGCATGAAACCCACCGACTCGGGCAGGAAGTACATGATCAGCGGCAACAACACCAACGGCAGCACCGCGACGTAAAACACCGACTGCCAGCCGAAGCTCGGGATCAGCACGATGCCCAGCCCCGCCGAGAGCATGCCGCCCACGGAGTAGCCGCTGAACATGATCGCCACCAGCGTGCTGCGGATTTTCTTCGGCGCGTACTCGTTCATCAGCGCCACGACGTTGGGCATCACCCCGCCAATGCCCAGGCCGGCGATGAACCGGCACAGGCCGAACTCGGTGGGGTTGCGGGCAAAACCGTTGAGCACGGTAAAACCGCTGAAGAGCATCACGCAGATCGTGATGGCTTTCTTGCGGCCGATCTTGTCCGAGAGCGGGCCGAAAAACAGCGCGCCGAACATCATTCCAAACAATGCGTAACTTCCCAGCGCGCCGGCCTGCAAGGGACTGAGCCCCCACTCCTTCATCAGCATCGGCAACACCACGCCGTAGATCACCAGATCGTAACCGTCGAAAATGATGATCAGGGCACACCAGAACAGCACCATCCAGTGGAAGCGGTTGAATCGAGCGTTGTCGATAACCTCATGTACGTCGATCTTGCGCATGGCATTCATCTCTTGTTGTTGTTTTATTCAGAACGTCGGTAAAGCGGCTAACGTCCCGTAAAGCCGAGGGTAAAGCTGCCAGGCGCGAGGCAATATCCGCTTTGCGCAGATCGCTATCCGTTTTGTGCAGGGCCCTGAAAAGGGCGGGGGATGGGGCAATGGCGTGACAGGCTTTTGCTCTTCTCCGACAAACTGTCTTCTTTGCGAACGCATTTGAACGCTAAGCTTGGGCCTATGGATGACTCAGATTATTTACGCCTGCTGACCATTGCGGCCGAGCAAGCCAACGCGTTTCTTTCCAATGCCCGCAAATGGGAGCGTGAGCGTTGGGTGTGCCAGCGCCTGCTGCAAGGGCTGAACATTCCTTACCGCACCGACGAATTCGCGCCCGCCGGGGAGCCGCCGGACGTGCTGTTTCGCGAGGCGAATTTCGAAGTGTTTTTCGTGCTCGACGAGGGCCGGCGCCTCAATGATGAGTGGCGCGATGAACTGCAACGCCGACGCAGTGCGTTTTCGCTGAGTTCGCTGGTGCGCCGCGAAGCCAAACCCCGGCGCATTCCGGCCAATGAATTCCTGCTGAGACTGGCGCCGACCTTGCGCAAAAAAGCGCACAACTACAAAGAGCGCGGCATGGACCTGGGCGAACTGGACATCATCGCCTTCGCCAGCCTCAAGCGCGAAGTGCTCGACCTCAATAGCCACTTCCCGCCGCCCACCGAATACTTGCGCCAAGGCTGGCGCTCGTTGTCGCTGGTGGGGCCGACCTTCGCCCGTGTTTTATTTGCACATCCCGACGCCCCGGATTTCCTGCGCAGCAACCTCGGTCGCAGCATCGTCTTCGATGTCGGGATCAGCCTGTGAGTCCATTGCAGGAACTGATCGCTGAAGTCCCGCAAACCGGCCGCGTACGCTGGATCGGCGTGCGCCCGCAGCCACACGTGCCGATGATCGAACTGGAGGCCGTGGAGGCACGACTCGAGGCCGGGCTGACCGGCGATCGCGCCCGCCCCGGTGTGCGCAATGCGAGGCAGGTGACGCTGATTCAGTGGGAGCATCTGGCGGTGATCAACTCGCTGATGGGCCGCTCGGAAGATAATCCGCTGTTGCCTAATGATTTGCGGCGCAACCTCGTTATCAGTGGGATCAACCTGTTCAGCCTCAAGGGTCGCCGTTTCAAAATCGGCCAGGCGATTTTCGAAACCACCGGTTGGTGTCAGCCCTGCGCGCGCCTGCAAAACAACCTCGGCCCTGGCACCTTTCAGGCCGTTCGCGGACATGGCGGAATCACCGCCCGAGTGTTACAAAGTGGAATCATTCGCCTGGACGATACGGTCAGCGTCGAGCCTGTTCCAGCGAGCGGCTATGCTCCGTTCAATGCGGGCTGATGTGTTACGCCGCCGCCCGCATGTAGCTTCCCCACATTCAGCAACGTCTACCCCTGACGAGGCCCGATATGACCAGCCGCCTGAACCCCGACGACCAAAAGCATGTCGAAGAGTACCTGCACCTGTCCCAGCACCGAGTCGAGCGCCGGCCTTTCCGGCCGTGGATGCTCCTGGTGGTGGTGCTGGCAGTGACTATTGGCCTGGGCCTGTTGAGCCGATTTATCAGTTACCTGACGCTATGAGCTGCATCGCGCTCGCTCGGGTAATTGCACCGATTTCTTTTAGCCTTGCGAGATATCCCCATGACTCATCGTATTGTCATCGTTGGCGGCGGCGCCGGCGGTCTGGAGTTGGCTACCCGTCTGGGTAAGACTCTGGGCAAGCGCGGCACGGCCAGTGTGATGCTGGTCGACGCGAACCTGACCCACATCTGGAAACCGCTGTTGCATGAAGTGGCAGCCGGTTCCCTGAACTCTTCCGAAGACGAACTCAACTATGTTGCCCAGGCAAAATGGAACCACTTCGAGTTCCAGCTGGGGCGCATGAGCGGGCTTGATCGGGCACAGAAGAAAATCCAGCTGGCCGCCACCTATGACGAAGCCGGTCTGGAACTGGTTCCGGCGCGTGAAGTGCCGTACGACTCGCTGGTGATCGCCGTCGGCAGCACCACCAACGATTTCGGCACCCAGGGCGCGGCGCAACATTGCCTGTTCCTCGACACACGCAAACAGGCCGAGCGTTTCCACCAGCAACTGCTCAACCATTACTTGCGCGCGCACGCCGGGCAGACGGATGTGGTGCAGCGGATCAGCGTGGCCATCGTCGGCGCTGGCGCCACGGGCGTCGAGCTGGCCGCCGAACTGCACAACGCCGCGCATGAGCTGGCGGCTTACGGTCTGGACCGGATCAAACCGGAGAACATGCACATCACCTTGATCGAAGCCGGTCCACGGGTGCTGCCAGCATTGCCGGAACGCATTGGCGGGCCTGTGCATAAAACCCTGGAGAAACTCGGGGTCAATGTCATGACCAACGCAGCCGTTAGCGAAGTGACCGCCGACAGCCTGATCACCACCGACGGCAAAGTGATCAACGCCAGCCTGAAAGTCTGGGCCGCCGGGATTCGCGCGCCGGGTTTCCTCAAAGACATCGACGGTCTGGAAACCAACCGCATCAACCAGCTGCAAGTGCTGCCGACCCTGCAAACCACCCGCGACGAAAACATCTTCGCCTTCGGTGACTGCGCGGCCTGCCCGCAACCGGGCACCGATCGCAATGTGCCGCCGCGCGCCCAGGCTGCACATCAGCAGGCGTCGTTGCTGGCCAAATCGCTGAAACTGCGGATCGAAGGCAAGCCGCTGCCTGTGTATAAGTACACCGACTACGGTTCGTTGATTTCGCTGTCGCGTTTTTCGGCTGTGGGTAACTTGATGGGCAACCTGACCGGCAGCGTGATGCTCGAGGGTTGGCTGGCGCGGATGTTTTATGTGTCGCTGTACCGCATGCACCAGATGGCGCTGTATGGCGCGTTCCGTACGGCGATGTTGATGCTGGGCAGCAAGATCGGCCGTGGGACCGAGCCGCGCCTGAAGCTGCACTGAGTAAATGGCCGCCCCTACGCCAAGCGTGGGGGCGGCCATTCAGCATCCGTACTCAGTCAAACGCTGTCGTGACTGCCTGACTCCTGACGGCGCTGATGGATCAGATCGACAATCTGACACTCGGGTACGTAGCCGTTGACCGTATCGCCCAGCAACGTTCGAACCTGCACATAGTCATCCTCTGCGACAGCCTTCAGCAGCGCCGAAATCGCCACCTTGAAGTCCTCCCACGGCAGATGTTCCTCGTCGGCGCGCATGATCATCGAGTGTTCGGTTGGGGACACGTTGTCACCGATCAACAACTCCTCATAGAGCTTTTCGCCACGGCGCAGCCCGGTGAACTCGATTGCAATGTCCCCGTGGGGCCGCTCTTCGCTACGCAGGGAAAGGCCGGACAGGTGGACCATCTTTTCCGCCAGGTCGGCGATCTTCACCGGTTGCCCCATGTCGAGCACGAACACGTCACCACCCTGCCCCATGGAGCCTGCCTGGATCACCAGTTGCGCGGCCTCGGGAATGGTCATGAAATAGCGCGTCATGTTCGGATGGGTGACCGTGATCGGCCCACCATTCTTGATTTGCTCGCGAAACAGCGGGATCACCGAACCGGACGAACCCAGCACATTGCCGAATCGCACCATGGTGAACCGGGTCCCGTTGGTGCAAGGCGTCTTGAAGTGCTCACCCAGCAACAGCGGATGGGATTCACGGCTGAGGGCCTGCAGCGTCATCTCGGCCAGGCGCTTGGTGCATCCCATGACATTGGTCGGCCGCACGGCCTTGTCGGTGGAGATCAGCACGAAATGCTCAACGCCTGCCTGCACGGCCGCCTGCGCGGTCTGCAAGGTCCCGAAGACATTGTTCAGCACGCCTTCGGCAACGTTGTGTTCGACGATCGGCACATGTTTATAGGCCGCGGCGTGATAGACCGTTTTCACGCTCCAGGTGCGCATCACATCCAGCAAACGCTCACTGTTGCGAATCGAACCGAGGATCGGCACCAGCTCGACGTTCAGCCCCTCACTGTAAATCAACTTCTCCAGCTCGCTCTGGATGCTGTAGAGGTTGAATTCACTGTGTTCGAACAGGACCAGCGCCGTTGGTTTGCTGGTGAGGATTTGCCGACACAGTTCCGAACCGATGGAACCACCAGCGCCCGTCACCATGACGACCTGACCACGGATACAGCGCTCGAAAAGCGTCTGTTGTGCCGCAACCGTGTCTCGCCCGAGCAGGTCGATGATATCGACTTCCTGCAGATCACTGACACTGACCCGGCCACTGGCCAGGTCCATGAAATCCGGGATCGTCCGCACATGCACCGGGTAAGACTCAAGCGCCGCCAGGATATCGCGACGTCTGGCCCGCGACGCCGACGGGATGGCCAGCAATACTTCGGTTGCCCCGGTGTCTTCGATCAGCCTTTCAATACCCGAAAACGAATAGACCTTGAGCCCTGCGATCACCCGGTTCGCAATACCTTTGTCATCGTCGATAAAGGCGACCGGACGCATTGCCTTGCCCATGCGCAGTGCCGCCACCAACTGATTACCCGCCGCCCCGCCACCATAAATGGCGACCTTGGTGGCGTCATCGTCCTGGCGCAAGAAAGGGACATGCTGCCCGGCGAGAAACCAGTTGCCGAGAAAATACTGGCGCATGAACAAACGCAGGCCACCGACCATCAACAAGCTCAACCACCAGTAATTGATGATCAGCGAGCGCGGCACCAGGACCTCAGGGCGATACAAATAGACATAGACCGTCAACAGCAGCGCTGACAAGGTCACGGCCTTGAAAATACTGAGCAGGGCGTCATTACCGAAATAACGCATCACCGCACGATACAGGCCGAGGCGAACGAAGATGGGCACCGCGATGACCGGCGCGGCCGCGAACAGCCAGGCATAATCCCCGAAAGGGTCCACCGGACGCTCAATCCCGAGACGCACGACAAACGCCAGCCAGAGCGCAACCCAGACCAGCACAATGTCGGCCAGCAACTGCAAAACGCGCTTGTAACTACGCGGCAGGCCCAATAAACGCTCACGCATTACACAATTTTCCTTCGCTCGACTTCCTGTTTGCAATCCATCCGCTTCCTCTCACACTTACGGCTCCAGGAAGTCTTTCGCAGTCTTTGCCAACGCCCCGTCCACACCGATCGCCGGGGTCCATTCGAGCAACGCTTTGGTTTTTTCGATATCGACCTGCAGCGACCCGCAAAGACGCTGGGACAGGGCTTTTTTCCCAAGAAGCTGCGCGGTGCCGCTCAACAGCCACATCGGCAAGGGCAGCAAGCGCGCCGGCCGACCCAACGCCCGGGCCATGCGTCGCAACAGTTCGCTGGTGGACAGGTCCTCATCGTCACTCACCAGGAACACCTGGTTCGCAGCGGCGGGATGATGAATGCAGGTCACGATCAGGTCGACCAGATTGTCCAGCGCCACCAGACTGCGCTTGTTGGTAATGGCCCCCAGCGGCAATGGCACGCCTCTATTGAGCCAGCCCATCATGCTGCGGAAGTTGGCCTTGACCCCCGGACCGTAGACCAGAACCGGGCGAATAATCACCACTTCCATTCCGGTTTTCGCCGCCAGCGCCTGCAATCCTTGCTCGGCTTCGAGCTTGGAGACGCCATAGGGATCCAGCGGAGCAGGCTGGTCATCTGCCGAGTAAGGGTGGCCAGGCAGCGTGCCTTCACCGTTGACCTTGATCGAACTCAGGTAGATGAATCGCCGAACCCCGGACCGGGCTGCCTGTTCCGCCAGACGTAACGTCCCCTGCACATTGGCCCGCCGAAAAGCGGCCAGCGGATCGGCTTCGTTCTCGTTCATGACATGAACGCGGGCAGCACAGTGGATCACCACCTCAATGCCCTCAAGTGGCACCTGCCAGTCGGTGCCAGGCTCAAGCCCGGACACCTGACACACCTGCAGGCCGGCCGGCACGTGCACCGGAGCCTGTCGATAGGCAGAACGCAGGGCAAACTGTGGGTCATCCAGCAGATGAGCCTGGACCGCGGCCCCGACAAAACCGCTGGCCCCCGTCAAAAGGACTCGCATCATAGTGGGCTCAAGCCTTGCTCCACACCGTGCGATTGATGTAATCGGTGTAACTCAGCACCACGCGAACCACCTGCAGCGAAACCGGTCCGCCCTGATAATCCGGCACCAGTGGCACCTTGCGCTGCTCGCGAGAATGCTGGCTGGTGACCACCCGCACCGCATCCATCACGGAGTCGCGCTTCAGGCCGCTCATGATCAATGTTCCTTCATCCATCCCCTCGGGACGCTCATGGGCATTGCGCAGGGTGACGGCTGGCAGGTTCAGCAGTGAGGCTTCCTCGGTAATGGTGCCGCTGTCGGAAAGCACACAGAACGCCGACATCTGCAGTTTTATGTAGTCCAGCAGACCGAAAGGTTTGACGAACTGGATCAACGGGTGATCGAGCGATTCGCCCAAGGCTTCCAGACGCTTGCGCGTGCGCGGATGAGTCGAAACGATCACCGGGAAACCATAGTGATCGGCCAGGGCCCGCAAGGTATCCAGCAGATCGCGCAGGTTATCCGGCGTATCGACGTTTTCTTCGCGGTGGGCGCTGACAATAAAGAACTTGTCCTGTTCGAGGCCGCTGCGTGCCAGCACATCGGACTGCTCGATCTTGGGCATGTAGTACTCGAGCACTTCCTGCATGTGCGAGCCGGTCTTGATGATCGTTTCAGGGCGAATACCCTCGGCGATCAGGTAACGGCGAGCATGCTCGGTCAGCACCATGTTGATGTCACTGAGGTGATCCAACACCTTGCGGTTCAGCTCTTCAGGCACCCGCTGATCGAAGCAGCGGTTACCCGCCTCCATGTGGAACACCGGGATCTTGCGCCGTTTGGCGGAGATCACTGCAAGGCAAGTATTGGTGTCGCCGTACAGCAGCAACGCATCAGGCTTTTCCAGTTCGAAGATTTCATCCGACTTGGCGATGACTTCGGCGATGGTCTTGGCGGCCGTATCGCCGGCAGCACCGAGGAAATGATCCGGCTTGCGGATTTCCAGGTCATCGAAGAACACCTGATTGAGCTCGTAATCGTAGTTCTGCCCGGAGTGCACCAGGACATGATTAACCTGGCGATCCAGTTCGGCGATGACCCGGCTCATCTTGATCAGTTCGGGACGTGTACCGACCAGCGTCATGACCTTAAGCATCGAGTTGCTCCTTGATGTAATCGAGTTTCAGCAACAGTTCCTTGATGCCCGATACATCCAGACGCTCTGTATTGTGCGAGGTGTAGTCGTCGAACTCGGATATACGCTCCTCGCCCTCGACAAAGTACTTGTTGTAGTTCAGGTCACGGTTATCTGCCGGAATCCGGTAGTAACGCCCCATGTCCTCGGCCTTGGCCATTTCCTCGCGGGAAACCAGCGACTCGTACAGTTTCTCGCCATGGCGAGTACCGATCACCTTGACATCGTTTTTCTTGCCGAACAGTTGCTTGAGCGCTTCGGCCAGATCGCCGACTGTCGAGGCCGGGGCTTTCTGGACGAACAAATCGCCTTGCTGGCCGTGCTCGAACGCATGCAGAACCAGATCAACCGAATCTTCAAGCGACATGAGGAAGCGCGTCATTTCCGGGTCGGTCACCGTCAGCGCACCACCCGTGCGAAGCTGGTCAACGAACAAAGGAATCACCGAACCGCGCGAGGCCATGACGTTGCCATAACGGGTCGCGCAAATGACCGGGCCATCGGCCGGGATCATGCGCGACTTGGCGACCATCAACTTCTCGGACATCGCCTTGGAAATACCCATGGCGTTGATCGGATAGACCGCCTTGTCGGTGCTCAATACCACAACCCGCTGCACACCGCTGGCGATGGCGGCATTGAGCACGTTCTCAGTACCCAGCACGTTGGTGCGCACCGCTTCCATCGGATAGAACTCGCAGGACGGAACCTGCTTCAGCGCCGCTGCGTGGAAGATGTAATCCACCCCGACCATCGCCTGACGCAAGCTGTCGTAATCGCGAACATCACCGATGTAGAACTTGACCTTGTCATTGGCCAGGGCGATGCGCATGTCTTCCTGCTTCTTCTCGTCACGACTGAAGATGCGAATCTCGCGCACAGCGGTATTGAGAAAACGCTTGAGGACCGTATGACCGAAAGAACCGGTGCCACCGGTGATCATCAATACCTTGTCGTCGAACATGTAAACCTTCCGAATTCGTTAGCGAGTGGCGTGCATCAGCTCGATGAGCCGAGACCAGGTTGGGGCTTTGTATCCAGTAGCCTGAGTGAAGCGTTCGCTGTTGAGCGACCGATCGATCACCAGTGCCGAGTCCGGGCGGATCTCGATGGACTTGCCGTATTGGCTGGCAATCAGGGTCAACAGGTCCAGCTTGGCAATCGGTTCTGCGGCGACATGATACAGGCCATTGAGCTCCGGGTGCGGCAGGACGAAGTCTTTCATGACACGAGCCAGCTCAGCGGTGGGCAACCCGGAGAAAATAGCCCGGGAAAAACCTTTAACGCTGCCCTCCTGCGCCAGAAACCAATCGACCAGCGAGTGATTGGAGCTCAACTCGTGTCCGATGATCGAGGTGCGCAGGGTGATCGCGTTGGGCAGATCGTGCAGTTCGCCGATGTACTTGGACTTGCCATACAGATCTTCGGCATCCGACAGATCGCTTTCCAGGTAGCCTCCCTTGCTTCCCGAGAAGACGCAATCGGTGCTGATATGGATCAGCCGGGCGCCACTCAAGGCGCACAGCCGCGCGAGTCGGTGCGGCAACATGGCGTTGATCGGCAGCGCAGACAGGGGGTCCTTCGCGTCGGCGAGTTGCTTGATCAGCCCGACACAGTTGATGACGACGTCCGGGCGCACTTTCGCCAAAACCGCGACGAGCGCGTCCTGATCGAGTACATCCACGCCACTGAGCAGACGCTCCTGGCTTTGCGGCGCAAAGTGCCGCAGCGCAGCGCCACTGCGCACGGTGCCCCATGTTTCATGTTCGGCATCGGCAGAGAACGCTCGAAACACGGTGCTGCCGAGCATGCCGGTTATACCCAGAATCAAAATCTTCATAGTTATCCTTAAACGTCGGGCGGACTTAACGGCGTCCCGAAAAACCAGCCAATCTAAGCCTCAAGCGCGCCAGCAATTGCCGAGCGAAGAGTCGCTCGTCAGAGCGCATGATCAAGAAACTGAACAGTACTGCCGGCAAGATCAGCGTGAAATGCCAGGAATAGAGTTCCCGATCGTTCCAGCAAAGCCAAGCGGAAAGGGCGACCAGTAAAAATCCACCCAACCAGTACAAAAGCCTTCTTCCCTCCAACGACACGCCATGACACGTCCACAGACGCCACGTCAGGAATGCAAGGTAAAACACATAACTCACCAGGTACGCGAAGCCGACCCACTCCAGCCCATGCGATAACAGCAAAAGCGACATCGACATGAAAATGATACTCCAAAGGCCCTCGGCCAGCGCGAAGCCCTTCATATCCGCTCGCGCTACCAGTGCCGTTGAAATAACCCAACCCAAGACCCTGACAAAATCCCCTATGAGGACCCAGCGCAGTACATTTAGAGAGGGGAGAAACTCATGACTGAACAGCACAGAAACAATCAGTGGCTTCATGACCACCAGACCGGTGATCAGCGGCAAGGATATCAAAAGCGAAAAATGAAACGCCTTGGCTAACGCCGAACGCATTTCAGCGCCAGTGCCTACCTGGCTGAGTTCCGGCAACAGATAACTCTGTAATGACGTAAGGAACAGGGCCAGATACATGGCACTGATGCTCCAGGCCGCATCGAACTGCCCCGCGCCTTCCAGCCCGTAGAGCCGCACAATGTAACTACGTACGATCAAAACGCTGCCAAGCGTCAGGAACAATGACAGTAATGAAGGCAACGCTACTCGCAAAAACCGCACGGTAGCGTTCCAGGTAGCACCACTTGGCGCAACCGCCGTCAAACCTTGAAAGTATCCCTGACGCCGCACGAAGATGAACGCTGCAAGCAATCCGAGTAAAGGCCCGCCGGCAAGCAGCAGAACCATGATATTGGGGTATCCGCGAGCGTAGACCAACCCGACCGGCAGTGCGACGAGGGCAGCCCCCAGGCCTGTCAGCATGGTGACGATGCTCAGTGCACCGAACTGCATTTCAGCAGTGAGCACGCCTCGAAAGAAGAACAGCAGTGCCCCGAGAACAATCGGGATGATCAGCCAGCGAATAGCAGACGCATGTTCACCTGCAAAAATCCAGGCGGCAATAAAATCCGCGGAAATCAATATGGCTGCCGAAAGTAAAAGACTCGCCAGAACAAACACATAGAAGGACGACAAAAAGAACTGCTGCCTGGCCACGCCCTGATGACTGCTCAAGCCCTGAACAACCGCGTTCTGTCCACCTATCGACGCTACCGACGAAAGCATTTGCTGCAAATGCCGCAAAACCGAGTACAGCCCGACGCCGGCAGGTCCCGCCAAGACCGCCAGCAACTTGACGGCAACCGCCCCCAGTAACAGACCGAAGAATTGCCCAACGGCAGTCTTTAATGTAGACACCGCCATGCCTGGCTTCATTTATCACCACCAGTTTTACTAATAGCAGGCGAGGCGGCGTGCCTTTCAAAAAGTAGAAAAGCCAACACCACATATATAAAGAGTCCGCCACTGAGAAGCGTAGCGGTCAGTGAACTCACTGACGCAACAAAGAAACAAACAACACTCGACACCATCAAGACCCGACTACCAGAGGAAAATATACAGGCCGCACAAAATGTAAAAATAAGGCAGTACAACACCACTCCAACCCACCCAAACGCAAGTTTGGCATCTACGAAGAAAACGGTGTTGGACGCACCAGCACCACCGGGAGAGGCACCAAACTCATACACATAAACCATTTTCTCAACAAGCATTTTAGGCTCACCATAAAGATGGTGAATAAAACTCACCGAGCGGCCTAGAGTAAGTTCGCCATCGAGCACTGCTCGATGAAAGCCAAGCCAGTCATAAGCTGTTATGTAGGGAATCCATACGATTCTGTTCAACAAGATCAATAGCTTGCCCGATACCGCAGCTGGACTGACTGGAGAGGTTTCAAACTTGAGCTTGGCCTGGATCATATCCGGCAAATAGAAACGTCCGGGTCGCCCCATGGCTTCTTGAATCGGCATACCTGGAGGTATCGACACCTGCTGGGCCGCAGGATCCTCGACAACCCTGTCTACGTTCCCCGACTGCGAATCCCCAACCCCCCCCAAGGCGAGAATCGTCATAACGCCAATGCTAGTTAACATTAAAATCGCTGCAGCAAGCACACTCGACCAACGCTTCGAAACAAAAAAATATAATATACACGGCAGGAAAATAAAGACTGGCGCGGCTTTTTCCAACGACAACATTGAAAAAACAAGCAACGCCCCTAGAAGCCAATACCTCAACTTGGATTTAGTAACAAATGCAGCCACCAAAACCAGAGGCATTACAGAACGCCCTAAAATAAAAACCGCATATCTAAGCAGACTTTCATAACCTTCCAAACCCGCCAAAAACCGACCGCGAGCCTGAGCAATCTCCATCAACGTACCGCCTTTAAGTGCAACTATTAAAGGCACAGAATCGGCCAGATACACAGCATAGCCAAGACTCGCCGCATATATACAGAACGCGAGAAGCGACAGACGATACCAAAATGCATTAGAAGCGCTAAACCAACGAGATGACTTCTTTGCCAAAGACAAAAATATCTTCGAAAAAAAACCATAAGAAGAAAAATAAATCACAGAAAACAACAAGATCAGAAAAAGAAGTTCGACAGCTTCTCTATCACGAAAAAAAACCAACCCGAGCAATGATGCCGGAAAATAAATCATTCCAATTAAGAAAACAGGAAGGGCTTTAATACCCACAGAAAAATAGCTCAAGAGACACCTTCCCAATCACTTAAAAAGAAAAAAAACACAAAAAGCCGACACAATATTCATGATAATAGACGAATCAAATTGGCCACTTGGGACGGCATATCAAAATTCACGTCAAAATAGTCTCGACCCGATTTCCCCATGGCCTCACGCTCGGCGGCACTGAGCGCCTGCAGGCGACGAATGTTTTCCACCAGAGGCAAAGCCTGCTCGGCCGCCGACGCCAAACCCGCGCCGGCCTCTAAGACAACCCGTGCGCCCTCCCCATTGATACTGGCAAGAATCGGTCGACCCGCGGCCAGATACGCCTGAATCTTGCTCGGCACCGTTTGTGCAAAAGCTTCGTTATCGTTGAGCGAAACAAGCAATGCAGATGACTTTTCAAAAATTTGCGGCATCGCTTGCGGCGCAAAGCGTCCGGCCAGAATGAGGTTATTCAAACCAAGGGCCTGCTGTTGTGACTTAAGCCACGCCAGGCGGCTTCCGCTTCCAACCAGAACCAGTCGGATCTGCGGATCATCGCGCAAGTGACCGGCGGCCTCCACGAGGGTATCCAAAGCCTGCGCAGTCCCCAGATTGCCGGCAAAAACCACGCAAAAATACTGGTCCAGCAGTTCGCTAAGTTCAGCGGGAACAGGCACCAAATCCACAGGCGAATTGGCATCCATGGAGTTGGGGTAGTAAACGATTTTCTCGCGATCAGCGTAGCGCGAAACCGGTTCAAAAAAGGCACGCGACTGCACCAACAAGATATCGCAGCAGCGATAGATGCCTTTTACCAGCCACCCCACCGCCCTGAGCGCATGAGGATTGTGGATAAAACCAGTGGCCTTGAGGCTTTCCGGCCACAGATCCTGAACCCACAAAGCAAGCTTTGCCTTCTTCAGCCACTTCAGTGGAATCGCCGGAATGGCCTGCAAGACAGGCGACGGAGCGAAAACCAGAATCGCGTCAAACTCTCGCTTGCGCAGCATCCAGGGCAAAAACAGCAAGCCAGCCAGGACAAACGACAGGTAATTGAGTATCAGGTTTTTCGCCCCGCCTTCCCCACGCGGCCAGAGCGGTACTCGAAGCACATCAATCTTCCCGAGATAGCGCTCGTACTGCGTCCCTCTCGCGCTGTAGCCATCAAAAATCTTGCCATCCGGATAGTTAGGCTTGCCAGTAGCCACGACGACTTCATGCCCCTGCTCATCGAGGGTGCGCACAATGTCGTTGATAATAAAACTTTCGGGCCAAAAGTATTGGGAGAGAACGAGAATCTTCATAGGTAATCAGGGGAATTCAATCAAGGATCCTGGCAACGTGATCGGCAATGGCAAGGCTGGCAGTCAGCCCCGGGGATTCTATCCCATAAAGGTTAACCAGTCCGGGCAGGCTATGGGTTTGTGGATCCTGAATCAGGAAATCTGCGGCTGGCTGCCCTGGCCCGGAGAGTTTAGGTCGGATACCGCAGTAACCGGGCGTCAGGCGCTGCGGATCAAGCCCCGGAAAATAGCGACGGATCGCCAGGGCAAAATCGTTTCTGAGTTCTTCTTCGACCTGATAGTCGATGGTGTCGGTCCAGGCAACATCCGGCCCGAATCTCACTTGCCCGCCCATATCGAGCGTTGCATGCACGCCGAGGCCCGCCGTGTTCACTTCCGGCATCGGGTACACAAGACGTGAAAATGGCGAACGCCCGCTGTAGGAAAAATAGCGCCCCCGGCACCATCGGGTTTGCGGCACATGACGCGCCTCAAGGCCGTCGATGCGCGACGCCAGTTGACTGGCAAACAGCCCCGCCGCGTTTATCACCCGCTGTACATCCAGGGAGAAAGACTCGCCGCAGCTCTCACCTTCCACCAGCCAGTGCTCGCCATTGTGCTGTAACTCCAAGACTCGGGTCTCCAGCGCCAGATCCGCACCGTGTCGTTGCGCGTCGCCAAGCATGGACTGCAAGTAGGCATGGCTATCAATAATGCCAGTGTCTGCCGAGAGCAAAGCCGCCACGCCGGCGACCGCTGGTTCCATTTGACGAAGTTGCGCCGCACTGACTTCCTGCAACGAGTCCACACCCGATTGCACCGCATTCTTTTGAAGGGCATCAAGCGCAGCGATTTCATCCGGGCTCACCGCGACCAGCAATTTGCCGATCCGCCGATGCTCCACATGATGGTCCGCGCACCAGCGATACAGCAAATCGCGCCCCTCCACACACAGACGTGCTTTCAACGATCCGGGCGGGTAGTAGATGCCGGCGTGAATGACTTCCGAGTTGCGACTGGAGGTATGCGAGCCAATCCAGCGCTCCTCTTCAACCACCAGCACACGCTGCCCGGAGCGCGCCAGGCGCGAAGCGCAGGCCAACCCGATGACACCGGCGCCGATGACGAGACAATCGTAAGAACTCATATCGCGAGTGCCTTGTAAGAATCAGGATTTGGAAAGAAGACGCAGGTAAACGTCGTGCATCAACTGCGCGTTGGCTTCGATCGCAAAGTTTTCCTCTGCCCACTGGCGAGCCTGGCGGCCCAGTGTCTGGCGAAAGACGTGGTCCTCTGCCAAACGTTGCAAGGCATCGGCAAGCAGCTCCGGGTCGGGCCGCGGGATTGCCAGTCCGGTCACTTCGTGCAACAGCGCGTCCGGCACAGGATCTGTCACCGCCACCACGCTTGGAATCGAATAGAACGCAGCCTCGAATACGGGTCGGCCAGCCGCATCCAGATGAGAGGGAAAGCAGAGAATATCGAGCTGCGGATACAACGACCTGACGTCTGCGACGAACCCCAGCATACGGACCTGTTCCTGCAATCCGTGTTCGCTGATCATCTGCTCAACATTGGCACGCACATCATCGGCAAAACCCAGCTTGCGCAGCGCCCATGCCTTCAACCCGGTGAGCTTGCGAGCGTTTTCCCCGGCTATCAAACACTCGATATTGACCTTGCGCGTCTTCAGGATACGCATCGCCTCGATCAGCTCATAAATGCCTTTGAGCGGAATCAGAACGCCGAGAAACCCGACACGCACGGGCTCCCCGGCGTGTCGCGAAGGCCGAGTCTGTACGCCGTTTTCAATACCAAGGCCGTTGTGCACGATGCTCAGGGGCAAGTCTGCCGGTAGCGTTGCTGCGACCGTATGATCGATCGGCACGACAGCCTCGGCATGTCGTCGCAACAATGCATTGACCAACCGGGTACGCAAGCCGGACCCCGGCGCGCGTTGCAGGGAGCGAACATGCACCAGCATCGGCACCCGCAACAGCCATTTGGCGACGATGGCCAAGGGCAGCAATGTCACTTCGTTAACGTGCAATAAATCGAACTTTTCGTGGCGCAAGCGCCAGATCGCGGCCAATGAAAACGGCAGCAAGAAGACCTCTCGCAGCAGGATTATCCAGCGTAGACGGCGATAGTGGCTGAAACGCGTATTGTCGAACTGGCTGAGCCCTTTGACCTTGCGTACGTCCATGCCGGCTTTGACAAAAGCCTCGCAAACCGGACCGTCAGGCGTCACGACCGTGCCCTGCACACCCAGCGCGTGCAATCGGGTGAACAGTTCGATAAGGCTCTTTGAGGCGCCACCGAATGCCGCGGCAGGATGCAGGTAAAGTACCCGTGGTAATGACTCACTCATCGCAAGCTACCGTACCAGCGGGCGAAGTTGACCCAGCGCCAGACCTGCCACGTATAGGGGCGACGCCCCGCAACGACTGCGTCGAAATGCTCTAGCAACTTGGCCTGGTCAAGAAATGGCAGACCCAGATCCTCTTCCAGCCAAGGTCGCAGCGTATCGGCCATGCCCATCAGCCATTGCTGCTCGGGCGTCGCGAAACCGATCTTGTCGCGTCGATCCAGCACCTCGGCCGGCACGATCCCGCGCAATGCCGAGCGCAGAAGGTGCTTGGTCTCACCACCCGGCGAAACCAGGTATTCCTCTGGCAATGACAGCATGAAGTCGGACAAGTCAGCGGTCAGGAACGGTACGCGGCTCTCCACCGAGAAACGCATCGAGTTGCGATCACCGTGGCGAAGCAGGCCGAGCAGGCCACGCGTATTCAACGAGGTTGCCAACGTGCTCATCATGCGTCGCCCCGACAGGCTTTGCTGTGGCGCATGCTTCGGAAAACCAAGATGCACACCGCTTTCACGCAGCGGGCCGGGGCGGATCCACGCAGGGCAATTGTCCATACCGTTAAGCCCTCGCAACAGATCGTGCAAGCGGCCATCACTGTACTCGCCAACAACCCGTTTCAGACCTTCAAGCCGGCTACGTCCAGGCCATTGCGACCATTGATTCAAAAAGCTCCAGGCTTCGCGGTACTGTCCTTTGTCCAGCAGACTGCGGATACGCTGCCCCGCATAACCGCTGTAGCCACCCTGATTCTCGTCGGCGCCCTGCCCTTCCAGAGTCACGGTGATGCCCTGCTCCTTGGCCTTCCTGAAAACGCGATACTGAGCGTAGATACTCGTGCTGCCGAACGGCTCCCCTTGGGCGGCAATCAGGTCTTCGAGATCAGCCGCCAGTTCGTCTCCAGAAACAATCACCTTATGCGCCTTGGCGCCGACATGGGCATTGATCTTGTCTACCCAGCTTTCTTCGCTGACGACGCTGCCCCGGGCAATGTAGCTGAACGTGTTGATATCCGAGTCCGGTTCCAGGTGACGCATGGCGCAGACGATTGCGGAAGAATCGACACCTCCGGACAGGGCTGCGCCGACCGGCACATCACTGCGCATATGCAGGCGCACGTTGTCGAGAAACATCTCCCGCAGCTGATCGCTGGCGCTGGCAAAGCTGATCGATTGGGTCTGTACGATGGAAGGCTTCCACCAGGTCTCGGGACTGGACACCTTGAGCGTGGCCAGGTCGACAGTCAGCAGTTGACCCGGAAGCAGGCTGACCACGCCCTCGATGAAGCTTTCCTGACCAAAGTCATATTCGCCATGTACCAGATAATCGTAGGCACGCTGCCAATTCAGCGTTGAGCGCTGACTCTTCAGCGCTCGCAGGGCGGGTAGCTCTGAGCCGAAGATGAACGCGCCATCCTCCAGCGCATAGAAGAACGGCTTGATGCCGAATGCATCTCGAACACAGGTCAGTGAGTTTTCCTGACGATCAAACACCACGAAGGCAAACATGCCCTTGAACCGAGGCAACGCTGCTTTGCCCCATTGGCTCCAGGCTGCCAGCAACACTTCAGTGTCCGAATGCGTGCGAAAGCGTGCCCCAAGGGCCTCCAGCTCCACCCGCAATTCGAGGTAGTTATAGATCTCGCCATTGAACACCAGCCCGAATCGTTGATCGGCGGAGTACATCGGCTGCTGACCTGAACTGGAAAGGTCAATGATCGCGAGGCGCGTATGGCCGAGAACGACCGCACCCTCGCCAACCGGATGACGATCAAAGCCTTGGTGATCCGGGCCTCGAAGACGCATCGCGGCTAATGCAGTATCGATTCGTTGATCCAGCCCCGCAGGTGCAGCCCGCCAGAATCCCCCTGTAATTCCACACATCTTATTTGGCGACCTCTACATGCAAATCCTGGGTATTTTCGTAATCTTCCTTGATATCGCGAGCAATATTCAGGGGATCATGCCAGCGCTCAACGAAGGCACGGCTTCTCTTGCCGAGTGCCACCAGCGACTCACGCGGCATCAGCAATAAATCGCGCAATGCGTCCTCTACCGTAACGGGGGTAATCTGGAGAAAGGGCAAATCAGCTTTCATTTCAGGCGGAATGAATCCCAAGTCCTCATCCCGAATATAGACGAGCACCGGCTTGCCAAGCGCCATCAGTTCCACCGCCAAACCGCCGTACCAGCCTGCGAACAGCTGATCCACGAGCACATCCGCCGACTCATAAACCTTGCGCGCCTCGGCGTTGCTCATGCCTTCAACCAACAGCAACTCGAACTCGAAACCCTGAACACGCAACCGGTCCAGTGCACGAAGGATAAGATCCGAACCTTTGACCTTACGGTTGCTTGGCGCATGCACAATACGCAAAGGCCGGTTCTGGTCCTGGGTATAGGAAGGCACCCACTCATCCAGAAAGACAAGCGAATAAGGGGTGAAACGTGCGCTTTCGGGAAGCACATGCAACAAGTCGGGATTCACCGAGTAGACCTGATGGGCAATACTCGAAAGCAGCTTGATATTGCGCCGTTTGAAGGCATCGGAAGCGGCGCAGTAGTAACCCTCGTCGACCTGGCTGGCGATGTTGATGGCGAAATGTTCCCGACTGTAATCGCCCTGACGCGCGTCATCGCCCTGATAGGTGACAAATACAGCCTTGCCCAGCATGCGCACATAGGCAATTTCAAGTCGCTGCAATGTGCGCAAGTAGCCCGCATAAAAAAGACGCAGAAAACCTCTTGCGCCCTGACGCGGACTGAAACTGAAGGCATAGGCGTTAGCCAGCGTAGTGCCTGCGTTGTAATGAATCACATCGAAACGCGGGAGCAAGAACAGAATTGCCCAGAGCCGTTTCAGCTCGCGCATCACTAAACTTTGCCCTGGGCGATGCAGCTCCAGATCTGCCGGGTAGGCAAGGTAATTCTGCGACACCACAAGGGAATAACTGCGCACACCCAGCATCCGCAGCGCTCGACTGAGCGCCTGGGGGTTGCCGCCCACAGAACTGGGGGCATGAAGCACTCTGAGGTTATTCACTAACGACTCGACCGACGACGCTTTCGAATGAGTGATGCATCCGTCCAAATTTTTCTTCCAGGCGAGAGGAGTCAACAACAAAATTCACAGGGGCCGTATCAAGGACCTTATAAACAGGCTCTCGTCCGATTGCAGTGCCTATCACATCACACACTTCACGCAAGCTCATGACATTAGGTCCCGCAACGTTCAACACGCCGGAGTATTCAGACTCTACGACAGAGGAAACCAAATGTACCGCGTCACTTACATACAGCGGGCAAAACGAAAACCCGTTTTCACCTGCCAAATTAATGGGATCTCCATTTTTCACGCTGGACACAAGCCTAGGCATAAGCATAGTGCTTTCTTGCCCCTCGCCATAAATAAAGAAAAATCGCAAGATCGCTACATTCATAACGCTTTTATAAGCACCTAGCATCATCTCAGCCGCAATTTTAGAGGCTGGGTAAATGCTGGACGAATCGCAATCCAGTATTGGAGAACTTTCAGTAAGGACTCCTTCTACCGGCTTATAGACTCCTCCCGTAGAGGCATAAACAAACTGCTTGCATCCAACACGCTGTGCATAATCCAGAAGCTTAAGCGTAGCAATCGAATTGACCGCAAACACATCCAGCGAACCTGCCGGAAACTCTCTGAATCGTCGAGATTGTGCAAGATGAACAATAGCATCCACCTTGGCGGGTAGACGTTCGCAAAAATCAGGGTCTGTCAGATCCAGTTCAATATTGGTGACAGATGGCAATTGAGGTAGATTTCTACCCACACTGTATATATCCCACCCATCAGGAGCGGATGAGGCAAGTGCCTGCCCCAAAAGCCCGCCCCCGCCTGTCAACAGTACAGTCTTACGCAGTATGGACATAACGCCTCCCGACTCTCATGGAAAAAAACCCCACAAGCAAAAATGCAAAGAGCAAGAATACAACTTTACCCAACAGCAAGCCATTAAAATAAAAAACAAATAACGCCGAAAAACAAAACAAAGTCAATATTATTCCAGCCGCAAATAAAACATCAAAAAACCTAAACTTCATAGGCGACAACCTTTGCGAAAATACAAAATAACAAACTGTTAATATTAAAACACTGAAAAAATTTGAAATAATCGCTCCAAAATAGTAATAGTTCGGAATCATATACAAATTCAGACAAAAACTAAATAGCGCCACACCCCAAGTCATCCAGGCAAAGTAATATGTCTTTCGAGATAAAGAGATACCAATAGCGGTAAAACTTGTTGTTGACTGAACAACACATGCAAAAGAAAGAACAAATATCCCAGGAACGACATCACCATATTTTTCAGAGAAAAACATGTGAACAAAATCACCCGAGAAAACAGAAACCCCAGCAGCCAGAAGCGACATCACCAAAGTAAAAACAAGGAGGACCTCCCCGTAAATAGAAGAGCAATCCGAAGGACGAGACTCCTTTAGTTTAAAGACGAGCGGCGCCCAAGCTTGTCCAAATGCCAATGAAAGGAACCCCACCAGAAACGAGATCCGGACTGAGAAAGCATAATCGCCAACCGAATCCAGCCCAACCATGGTAGCAAGCATCCAACGGTCAATCGAAGAAAACACCCAACTACCAAAACCTACAAAGATAAACGGAATACCGTAGCGCAGCATTTTTCGCGCCAAATCAACATCAAAACCTTTGAATAAAACATCACGTAGCCAATATGAAAGAGCAACTGCGACAACAAAAAGTGCTATTGCATATCCATACAAATAGCCTTCAACACCAAACCCGGCCATGACAAAGGCAAGAGATATTATTGCCGCGACCCCCTTTGAGAAGAGGCTGGCGATCAAGTAGCGGACAGGCTGAAAGCGCAGGCGAAAAATATCTTGAATCAACTGAGAAAAGCCCAACAATGAAGCAATACAAAACGCTAATACAAAAACGACAATTGGATACTCTTGACCCAACAAGAAATAAACCAGTGACAGGAACACAAAAGCAACAAGCTGCCATAGCAAGAAGACAGTCAGACCTGTCGAAAGACGAACCGCCTCTGAAACCCCCACAAATTCTTCTCGAGAATAATAAAAAGCCTGGAGCGCATTTGAAAGACCTGACGAACAAACAATGCATATCAAAGCAATAGCAACAACATAAGTCTCAATCAAACCATAATCTTTCTTGGCCAAGGCGCCTGCGAGAAAAAGAAAGCAGCCAAAAGCGATTACCCGAGAAACAAACTCTCCCATCCCGTAAATAAAAAAACTACGCAAGACGCTATACATTACTTCTGACCTTGAGAGTTTCGTTGATAGCGCCAAACATCGCCCCGATGGTATCAAGCGAATGGTGCTTTTCAACATAAGCCCTACCACGCGCACCTATTGCCCGCAACTCCGAACGATCGACAACAAGTTTTTCCAGCACCTCAATCAAGTCACGGGGAGAACACTTTACAAGTGGAAGTTCTCCGCGCTCAAGCAACCCCGCACTAACATATAGCTCTTCAAGATCATCTCGCACATAACAAAGAACCGGCTTGCCCAATGCCATAGCCTCGATAGCAAACATGGCATACCAACCAATCACCAACTGATCAGCAACGATATCGCAATCATCGATCATCTTTTTCAGTTCAGTATTAGGAACTCCCTGAACCATGACCAACTCGACCTCATGACCCTTCTGTTTCAAACGTTCAACTGCCTGCTGAAAAAAACGAGTACCCTTGATATTTTTATGGTTGGGGGCATGCAGTATTTTCACTGGACCAGATTTTGCAACATCACTACCAGAGACCCAACGATCCAAATCAATGGAAAAATGCGAGATACACAATGTGTCCCAATGCTGCATGTAATCCACCCAGTCACAACCGGAAATCACGTGATCTGCATAGAGTGACCATATCCAAACCTTACACCGAATAATCATCCGGCGACGAAAGTGCCTTGGATAATCTTGATCGACGACATGCTTAAAATACAATCCTCCACTTTTCTGCATATCCTGAATATCGCTTCCGTAAGGCATGACGACTACCTTCACACCAGCAATACGATACAGAAATGGCTCTAAAACCCACAAAAACCTGGCAGCATACAAACCACCACCATTAAAATATATATATATAACCTTATAACGAAAAATAGAAAAAAAGTAAGGCAGAAAACTCAATCTAACCAAACGAGAAACAAGCTTATTAGCGCTTACAAGTTTTACATCAAACTCGCTGGTTATAAAATACACTGAGTCGACGAAGGTCTCTACCTGCCACCCCTTAGACTTGAGCGCCTTGGCATGATAAACATTATTTATTAAGGGCTCCGGCCCAAAACCAATCTCTACGGATTTCGGATAAAATCTAGCCAGCAATGCTCCAAAAAGCACAAAAGGGAGAAGAAAGATCTCCCAAACAACCAATACAGAGCTCTTAATAAACCCAGCCATTACTGCACTTTCTCAAAGGACAAGAAAACTTCCATCTTCGATTTTTTTTCCAACTCTACAAGCTTGTAGCCCGACTTCAAGAAAACCTTGATTATTTTTTCCGGAGTCTCGAAAAAGCTGTGAAATGGATCGACGCCACCTGGAGGGACGCCCAAAACAGTCCAGTTCGGGTAAACGTAATACTTATCTATTGAGTAACCTTTTTTCCAGGAACTCCCTCGACGGCGAAGCCAATCCACACATTTCTCGAAAAGAGTCATGCTTCGATCACTCATCCAAACGACTACTCGCCCACCATCCTTGAGAACTCGATTACTTTCCTCAACGGTTTTTTTGAGGTTACAAACATGATCCATACTAGTAGCAAACACAACAGTATCGACCGCTGCGGAAGCCAAAGGAATAAACTCGCTGCAAGCAACCAGTCGCAACCCAAAAAATGAATCATCTTCTATCGGATCAAGACCAATAAACTTTTCATATTTATTATTATCAAAATCCAGATAACCAGGACGCGCCATTACGCCACAGCCAACATCAAGAATGACACCGCCCACGCTATTTGAATTTAAGAACCTCCGAAAATTTGCAACATCCGCTCTATCCGGCAGAGAAATAGAGCCATCCTGCAAGAACTGATAACTGATATACCCGTTATTATTCAGCACCTTATTCAACAAGTAATCTTTTTTATAATTATCAAACAGTTTTTGATCAAAATAAGTCTTAAGATAGCTCTCAGAAAAATAGTATTTCTCACCACATTTACGACACTCAACATCACCTTTTGCTTCAGCCGAAAGAGTTGAGCTGCAGCCAATACACTGAAACATAAATTAGGCCCCGAAAGCTTCTAAATATTTATCAAAAGAAATAAGCGACCAAATGAGTAGGCGTTTATTTTCCTTGCCTGAAAAATGCTGCTCGGCTAAATCCGAAACACCTTCAAAATCCATATATTTATAAATAGGCGAGCTTGGCGCCAACTTCGCCTTGATGAAATCAATACTTTCACCCCTGAACCACGAAGCATCCGGGGCGGAGAAACCTTGTTTCTCTGCCTTCGCGATATCCGCAGGGATGTGAGAACCCATCACGTCTCGCAGTATCTGCTTGCCATCTTTTGTCTTTGAAAAATAGTTTTCGGTTTTATGCCCGACCTGGTTTTCATCCTGGCGCACGACCCCCTGAAGATTATTGAGCTTCAGATGTACAGGGCAGCGCATTGCAAAATCAACCAAATCGTTATCTAGAAATGGCACTCGGCTTTCGAGCCCATGAGCCATGCTGAGTTTATCCTCAACGACAAGCAGGCCGTGCAAAAAAGTCTTGGCTTCGAAATATAACGAATGATTGATGTAGTCCTCAGGCGTGTAGAGATTATCCGCGTGATGTTTGAATACATCGCGAAATATATCTCGCGTCGAGACATGTTTAACATCATCCCATATCGGGGCAAAAACCTGTTTGATCTGGTCGTTGGGAATAAGCCGTTGCCAGAACTGATAGTACTTGTCGATGTATTGCTCGAAATCATCGTTCACTACAGCCCGGTAGTATCGCCACGGATAACCACCAAAGAGTTCATCCCCTCCAGCCCCTGACATCACGACCTTGACGAACTTGGATGCCAGTTGCGCCGCGTAATAGTTTGGATAACTCTGGCCAACACGCGGCTCTTCAAGATGCCAGGCCAGCTTGGGCAAAACCCTCTCCATATCCCCCGCCTTCAAGACCATCTCGTAATGCTCGGTCTTGAAGTGATAGGACATGTACTCAGCCTTGCTACGCTCATCGAACCCCATCTCAATGCCAGACGCTGAGTTGAGGTCGAAGCCGCACGTGAAGGTCTTCATATAGGGATAGGACTTGGCGGCAATAGCCGTAATCGAACCCGAGTCCATGCCGCCACTGAGATAGCTGCCAAGCTCTACATCAGTCACTAATTGACGGTTGACGGCCTGCTTGAACAGACGATCAAGCTCCTCGCGATACTCTTCATCACTGGCTTTAAGCTTTGGCTCGCGAAAGTCATAGTCCCAGTATTGAGTAAATTGCAGAGAGGGTGACTTACGCTTGAGATCCAGCACTGCGTAATGGCCAGCCGGCATTAGCTTTACGTCATTGAGCAAAGTCTTGTCGGTGAAGATATTCTGGAAAGTGAAGTATTCCAGCAGCGCTTCCTTGTCCAGACTGCGTCGAAACTCAGGGATGGCAAGAATCGCCTTTTGCTCGGAACCAAATGCCAGGGTCTGACCCTGCATCGAATAGTACAGAGGCTTGATCCCATAGCGATCACGCGCAAGTAGCAGGGTTTGCTCCTGCCTGTCCCACAGTGCCAGACCGAACATCCCATTGAATCGCTCAAGCGCTTTCACGCCCCAGGCAATCAGTGCGTTGAGCACTACCTCGCTATCGGTCCGAGAACGGAACTGGTAACCCAGTGTCTCGAGCTCCGTGCGCAACTCCCGGTAGTTATAGACCTCACCGTTGTACACCATCACATATCGCTGAGAAACCGAAGCGATCGGTTGGTGGCCAGCCGGCGAGAGATCAATAATTGCCAAGCGGCGATGGCCGAGACCAACATTGCCCTCGATCCAATGCCCTTCACCATCCGGCCCTCGGTGGGCAATGGCGTCAGTCATACGCTGCAGAATTGCAGGCGATACCGGGTTGTTATCAAGGTGTATCAGTCCGGCGATACCACACATCAGGTCAAAACTCCGACTTACAAAACTCAGCGAGTAACGTTAGAAACACTCATAGCCCTAACTTGAAAAAGACTACTCAACTCACTCCACGCCGTTCTCGGCACGCCAATCGATCAGCTTCTGCAAGCCTTCACGCAGTTCGTACTTGTAGGTAAAGCCGAGATCTTCTGCCGCCTTTTTCGGGCAGCCGATACGGTTTTGCACCATGCGGCGCGCGTCGTCGGCGCTGTAAGGGCGATACTCGACAACCAGGTCGGACTGTTTCAAGTCGAGGATACCGTCGCACAGCTCCTTGATGCTGGTTTGCACGCCGGTACCGACGTTGTAGAACTGATCGGTGACTTCAGCTTCAAGCGCCTGCACGTTGCAACGTGCGACGTCTTCCACGTAGATGAAGTCGTAAGCCTGGGTGCCGTCGCCGTTGATAACCGGGCCTTCGTTGGCATCGATCTTGTTGAGCATGATCGGGATTACACCGGTGTAAGCCGCGGTCTGGTCCTGGTGCGGGCCGTAAACGTTCATGTAGCGCAGGCCGACATAGCTCAGGCCGAAGCGATCGTGGTAGGCGTGGCACATGGCTTCGCCAGCGATTTTGGTGGCGCCATAGAAGTTACGGTTGTTGAACGGGTGATCTTCGGTCATTGGTACCTGCACCGCATCACCGTAAACGGAGGCAGAGGAGGAGTAGACCAGACGCTTGATATTGTTCTGAACACACGCCTCAAGTACGTTGAAAGTACCTTCGATGTTCACGTGGAATGCTGTCCGCGGGAAGTCCTTGCAGTGCAGCAACCACATGGCGGCGAGGTGGATAACGCCGTCCATGCCTTTCATTGCATCGTTCAGCAGATCGATTTCGCGTACGTCGCCGCCGTTGGCGTAGAGGCTGCAGCGCGGATCCTTCAGTTGTTCAGCGATGTTGCTGACCTTGCCACGGGCGAAGTTGTCGTAGATGACGACTTGCGCGGCGCCGGCCTTCAACAGTTCCGAGACAACGAAACTACCGATGAAGCCGGCACCACCGATAACCAGAATTTTAGAACCTTGGACTTTCATGCGACGTACTCCATTCAAACGCGGGTGGCGGCCGACAGCGATTCACAGATGAATTGCTGGTCAGCCAGACCAAGATAGGGGTGCATTGGCAAGCTCATCACCCGGTTGGCAATGGCATCACCGATCGGCAAATGTGCCTGTTCATCCTTGACTGCCGGCTGGCGGTTCAACGGAATCGGGTAATGAACAGCAGTAGGAACACCGGCCTGCTTCAGACGATCCTGGACAGTATCGCGCTCATCGACTTGAACGGTGTACTGGGCCCATGCGCCAGTGTTGTGTGCCTCGACATAAGGAGCGGCAATCCGAGCCTCGCCGAGGAGCGTCGCGTAGCGGTCTGCCACCTGCTGACGCAGTTGGAGCTCTTCTTCGAAGATTTCCAGCTTGGGCAGCAAAATCGCAGCCTGCAGCGTATCAAGCCGGCTGTTCACACCGACGCGAATGTGATGGTAACGGCGATCCTGTCCATGGCGGGCAATCTGCCGCAACAGCTTGGCCAGTTCATCATCGTTGGTGAAAATTGCACCGCCATCGCCGTAGCAGCCCAACGGCTTGCTCGGGAAGAAACTGGCGCACGCGATGGTGGTCAGGTTGCAGGAGCGCTTGCCTTTATAGCTGGCACCGAAACTCTGCGCCGCATCCTCGATCACCGGGATGCCGTATTTGGCAGCGATGGCGTTGATCGCGTCGAAATCTGCACATTGCCCATACAGAGAGACCGGAATGATGGCTTTGGTGCGCGGTGTGATCGCCGCTTCCAGCAGTGCCGGGTCGAGGTTATAGGTGCGCGGATCAACGTCGACATAGACCGGCTTGGCACCCAGCAGCGCAACCGTTTCTGCGGTAGCGATGTAGGTGAAGCCCGGCGTGATCACTTCATCGCCCGGGCCGATGCCCAACGCCATCTGGGCAATCTGCAAGGCATCGGTGCCATTGGCGCAGGTGATGCAATGTTTGGCCCCGACAAAAGCGGCAAGCCGTTCTTCCAGTTCAGCCACTTCCGGGCCGAGGATGTATTGCCCATGAGCCAGGACACGCTGGATGCCAGCATCGATCTTGTCCTTGATTCTGGCTTGCTGGATCTTGAGGTCAATAAACTCGATCATTGCCCGGCCTCCTTGACGAGCGTCTTAGCGCTCAATACGTAACGCGCACCACTGTGCTCGCAAATAGCAACGCCATCGCCTTCCAGCGGCAAGTCCAACTGTTCACCGAACTCGCTCATCCAGCCGATTTGCCGAGCCGGCACACCGACCATCAAGGCATAGGCCGGCACAGACTTGTTGATCACGGCACCGGCACCGACGAACGCGTACTCGCCGATAGTGACACCGCAGACGATGGTGCAGTTGGCACCCAGGGTGGCGCCTTTTTTGACGAGGGTGTCCCGGTACTCACTCTTTCGTTCAATCAATGAGCGCGGGTTGTAGACGTTGGTGAACACCATGCTCGGCCCACAGAACACGCCCTCTTCCAGGGTCACATTGTCGTAGACCGACACGTTGTTCTGGATCTTGCAGTTGTCCCCGATGAGCACTTTGTTACCGACAAAGACGTTCTGCCCGAGGGACACGCCTCTGCCGATACGCGCGCCGCTGCAGACATGCACAAAGTGCCACACCCGTGAGTCGTCACCAATCTGCGCACCGTCATCGACAATCGCGGAAGGATGAATCTGATAATTCATGCCTGCCTCAGCGCTTCAGGGTTGCAAGGAAAGGGTGGCCCTCATCGTTCTGCGGCGTAACGATGGCGGACGAACGAATGGTATTCACGGTCTCCACGCAGTGACGCGCATCCTCGATGCCGTAGCCACGACCAGCGAGAATTTCCCGGTAGCTGGTGGTGTGCAGGTCGGTGAAGCCTTCGGAGAACTCCATCTCATCACCATCAACGGTGATGGAACGGTAGGTCGGTTTTTTACCCTTGACCGAGTCCGGCAAATCCTCGGCATCAATGGAGAGGAACCAGCGCACACGCGCCTTTTCGTACTCCAGGTAACCAGCGGCTTTGTAATCATTGGCAAAGTGCACAACGTTACGCTGCAGCTTGCCGAAGATGAAATGCAGCATGTCGTAGAAGTGCACGCCGATATTGGTCGCGACCCCATAAGATTTGCGCGGATCGCCTTTCCAGCTCTCCATGTACCACTTGCCCCGCGAAGTGATGTAGGTGAGTTCTACATCGTACTTACCGTCGCGAGCTTCACCGGCAACTTTTTCCTTGAGATCAAGAATGGCCTGGTGATGGCGCAGTTGCAGAATGTTGTATACGCGCTTGCCCGTCTCGCGCTCGACCCTGGCCAGTTCGTCCAGAATTTCAGGAGTGGGTACCAGCGGCTTCTCGCAAATCACATCACAGCCAAGGCGCAGGCCCGCCGCAATATGCGAATGGTGCAGGTAGTTCGGCGAGCAGACCGCGACGTAGTCCAGGGCAGTCGCCGGATCGCGCTTGAGCTGCCAGGCGTGTTCGATGAAACGCTCGAACTCGGTAAAGAACTCGCTCTGCGGAGACAGGCTGTCAATGATCCCCACGGAATCATTGATGTCATAAGCCGACACCAACTCGTTAGCCGTGTCTTTGATTGCGCGCATATGCCGTGGGGCGATGTAACCGGCAGCGCCGATAAGGGCGAAACGTTTCAAAGGGAACACTCCAGCAATCAGGCTTTGATGATATGAGCTTCAGGGGTGCGGTACTTGCCGCGACTGTCGACCACCAACTGTGCGTGTTGGCGAATCAGCTCATAATCGAATTTATCGTGATCGGTGGCCAGAACAATGGCGTCGAAGCTCGCAATATTTTCAGCGGTCAGCGCTTCGCTGGACAGATTGAAATGGTGCTCACGCATCTTCGGGAAGACCGGTACATGCGGGTCGCTGTAAGCCACCACGCAGCCTTTGGCTTCAAGCAGTTCCATGATCTCGACGGAAGGCGACTCGCGCATATCGTCCACGTTTTTCTTGTAGGCAATACCGAGCACCAACACCTTGCTGCCGTTCAGCGGCTTGCAGTTGTTGTTGAGGCCGTCCATCAACTTGCTGACGACATACTCGGGCATGGCCTGGTTGACCTCACCGGAGAGTTCGATGAAGCGCGTGTGCAAGCCGTACTCGCGAGCTTTCCAGGTCAGGTAGAACGGGTCGATCGGGATGCAATGCCCACCGAGCCCAGGCCCTGGGTAGTAAGGAGTGAAGCCGAAAGGCTTGGTCGCAGCGGCATCGACCACCTCGAAAATATCGATCCCCATACGATCGGCGACCACTTTCATCTCGTTGACCAGGCCAATATTCACCGCACGGTGGATATTTTCCAGCAACTTGGTCATCTCGGCCGCCTTGGTGGAACTGACCGGTACAACCTGGTCAATCGCCTGCTCGTACAATGCGATACCGACGTCCAGGCAAGCTGGGGTATGCCCGCCGATCACTTTCGGAATAGTACGAGTTTCAAAGTTTGGATTGCCCGGATCTTCACGCTCTGGCGAATAGACCAGGAAGATGTTCTCACCGACCTTCAACCCGCCTTCCTGAACGCGCGGAAGCAGTTCTTCTTCCGTGGTACCCGGATAAGTGGTGCTCTCCAGCGAGACAACCTGACCTTCGCGCAAATATGGCTTGATCGCTTCCGTGGTGTTGATCACGAAGCTCATGTCCGGTTCACGGTATTTGTTCAGAGGGGTTGGCACACACAGGATCAAGGCGTCGCATTCGCTTGCGCGCTGGAAATCCGTGGTGGCCTCGAAGCCGCTTTGACGGGCATTCTGAATTTTATCTGCAGGGATATGTTCGATATAGCTTTGCCCGTCATTCAGGCGGGAAACCTTAGCCTCATCGATATCAATGCCTAGCACACGAAAGCCAATAGCGTTGTAGCGCAACATCAGAGGCAGACCGACGTAACCTAGCCCAACGATACCAATTAGAGCCTCTCTGCTTTTGAACTTGCCAACACTCGCCCGTTTCATGTCCGACATCAGGTAAAACTCCCATTAACTAATTCTTAAACGTTTATCACTTCAACTAATCGGGACTCATCACCCATTGTCGATGTTTTTCTTCGCCTATCTGTTTTGTATTTCCGGGCAAGCGTTCGCTGGTTGGATAGCGTGATCCGAACAGCCGTCCATACTTACAAAGCCCGCCTTTACAGAGTGTTGCTTGCCCTCCAGCACGGTGTAACCGCTGCGGGACCATGACCAGGATTGCCAGGCAGGGTGCTCCCCAAGCCTGGCAACCGAAAAAAAGCGCATTATGCCACTTATCTCCAGGCATGGCTTTAAGGCAATTGATGATGAAGGTGTGCTATCCGACCGACAGACACTTCTGTGTCTCACTGTATCTCCCCCCCTGATTTCTGCCCTTCGCTTACAAACTTCCCCTTGCGCGACACAGTAGCGATACACCTCGCCCGCTAAATGGCCACATCCGAACAAGGCACCCCGCCCGCCTCGGTTAACGCCGCACTTACGTGGCAACCTTTATCGAGTGGTTGTGTCGCGCAACCCAGGAGATTTGAAATGTCCCGTACCACCAAGAACACTATCGGTTTGCTCGGCGCAGTCCTCGCTGGCGGCATGATGTTGACTGGCTCCGCTTTCGCCTCGCAGCCTCTGACCCAAGGCTATCTGCTGGCCTCGGCCGAACAGGTGGTGAAAACCCCCGAAGGCAAATGTGGCGAAGGCAAGTGTGGCGATGCGTCGATGGCAAAAACCGACACCGACGGTGACGGCAAGGTGTCCCGCGCTGAATTCCTCAAAGTCGCGCCGAAGTCCAATTTCGACAAGATCGACACCAACCACGACGGCTTCATCGACGAACAAGAAGCATTCGATAACGTGAAAGCCAACTACGAAGCCAATGGCAAAAAAATGCCAAAAGGCCTGTTCGAACACCTGAAAGATCAAGACGGCGCCTAAGTCTCAATAAAAAAGCCGCGCTTTTCCTTCGAAAAGCGCGGCTTTTTCATGTCAGGCACATTTACACCCGAAAACGCTGCACCATCCCTTGCAACGCATTGGCCAGTTTCGATAGCTCATGACTGGAGGCACTGGTCTGATCCGCACCGGTAGCGGAACGCACCGACAGATCACGAATGTTCACCAGATTGCGATCCACCTCCCGGGCCACTTGAGCCTGCTCTTCCGCTGCACTGGCAATCACCAGGTTGCGCTCGTGGATTTCGTGAACCGATGCAGTGATCGTCTGCAATGCGTCACCCGCCCGCTTCGCCATCACCAGAGTTTCGGCAGCACGGGAAGCGCTGGCGTTCATGGAGTCCAGCGCCAGGCTCGAACCATTGCGCATGCCCTGGACCATTTGTTCGATTTCCTGGGTCGATTGCTGGGTGCGATGCGCCAGTGCACGCACTTCATCGGCCACCACCGCAAAACCACGCCCGCTTTCACCCGCACGCGCCGCTTCAATTGCAGCGTTGAGCGCCAACAGATTGGTTTGCTCGGCAATGGCCCGAATCACATCCAGCACCTTGCCGATGTCTTGAGACTGATTGGCCAGCGACTGCACCAACTCACCGGTGTGCTGAACATCATTGGCCAAGGCGCTGATGGCGCTCGCGGTTTCGCTGACCCGCTCCTGCCCCAGATGCGCCGACTCGCTGGACTGGCGAGTGGCATCGGAGGTCGACACTGCGTTGCGCGCAACTTCTTCGACGGCGGAGGTCATTTCGTTGACCGCAGTGGCGGCTTGCTCAATCTCGTTGTTCTGTTGTTGCAGGCCCTGGGTGCTGTCGAGGGTGACGGCGTTCAGCTCATCTGCCGCCGTGGCCAGTTGCGTCGCCGAGCCACTGATGGCTTGCAGGGTTTCCCGCAGGTTCTGCTGCATGGTCGCCAGCGCCTTGAGCAAACGGCTCACTTCGTCATTGCCATGGGTCGCGATAGGTCGGGTCAAATCACCCTGCGCCACGCTTTCCGCCGCACTCAGTGCTTCGTTCAGCGGACGGACGATACTGCGAGTCAGCAACATCGCCAGGCCGACAGTCGCCAACGCCGCGAGTGCGATGAACAGACTGACGATGGATCGCGAGGTTTCGTAGTACGCTGCGGATTTCTGGCTTTCAACGGCGACCTGTTTGGCGAACAGTTCCGCCAGGTCATTGAGCTGCTTGCCGGATCCATCGACCACGGTTTTCATGTCGATCAACAGCAGTTTGGTCAGCTCGTCACGGCGACCTTGCTCGGCCAGGGTGAACGACTGGGCAATGCCGGCGCGATAGGCGGCGAAGGTGGTTTTGAACTGGTCATACAAGGCCTGACCTTCAGCGGTGTCGACCAGTTTGTCGTAAGCCGCAATCTTCTCGCTCAGTTCCTTGTCGCGGGTGTCCATCTGGCTGCGGTAGGTTGGAATGTTCTTTGGGTCTTGATCCAGTGCCATGCGCAAGGAAATGGTACGGATGCGCAGCATCAGCTCGCGGATCTCATCACCACCACGGATGCTCGGCAGCCATTGCTTCTCCACCGCCACCTCGCTTTCGCGAATGCTCGACATCTGCCCCAGGGCAAATATTCCAAGCAACGCCACCAGCACGGCAATCAAGGCAAAACCCAGCGCAGCACGAGGGGCAATATTCAGCTGACGAAGAAACATAACGAGTGCCTTTCTTGTTGTTGGCCTGAATGGGAGGTCGCGAGTGCGCCCCGACAGCTCGTTATCGGCTAGTTGTACGATGACTTGAAAGGATTCGGCTTTTTCAAAGGCAAAAAAAATCCCCGTATCTTTCGATACGAGGATTTTTAATATGGTCGGGGTAAGGGGATTCGAACTCCTGACATCCTGCTCCCAAAGCAGGCGCGCTACCGGACTGCGCTATACCCCGGTAAAAAAAAGGCACCTTTAAAAGGCGCCTTCTGCGAACAGAGCTTTTGGCGTCTGATCTTAAGATTCGATTCCAGCGTTAACTGGTTTCAAAAATGGTGGGTCGTGTGGGATTCGAACCTACGACCAATTGGTTAAAAGCCAACTGCTCTACCAACTGAGCTAACGACCCAAAAATGGTCGGGGTAAGGGGATTCGAACTCCTGACATCCTGCTCCCAAAGCAGGCGCGCTACCGGACTGCGCTATACCCCGGTTTGAAATTGGCTCCGTGACCAGGACTCGAACCTGGGACCCAATGATTAACAGTCATTTGCTCTACCGACTGAGCTATCACGGAACTACATATTTCAATTTACAACGGTGAAGCTTTACTGCGTTCTCTTCAACCCGTTCGCATCGCTGCGTTCGTGTGTCTGAGGCGCGCTATTCTACAATCTTAAGCACCTCTGTCAACCCCCTAAATTGCATTCAAGTTAATGATTTGCAACTTATTTCAGATTTCTGCTTGGGGAGCAGAAACCCTTCCGGGTGACTTACTGCGGGGCGCACTTTACAAGCCTTTTCCTTTGAGTTCAACAACCTGACGAAAAAAAGGCCTCGCAATGCGAGGCCTGTTGTTCAGCTATGGATTATGTAAGAGCGAGCTCGCTCGCGAAGCACCCAAGGACACCGCAGTTATCCAGGAAGGACGCTTCATCGTTAACGCCCATCGCGAGCAAGCTTGCTCCTACAAAAGCGGATCAGGCGAAGACGATTTCGTCGTTTTCCACCACACCCTTGGCGGTATCGCCGGGCATGAAACGACCCGACAAAATCAGCTGCGCCAGCGGGTTTTCGATCCAGCGCTGAATCGCACGTTTCAGTGGCCGTGCGCCGTACACCGGGTCGTAGCCAACCGCGATCAGCTTGTCCATGGCCTCAGGGCTGAGTTCCAGTTTCAGTTCGCGCTCAGTCAGGCGACTGCGCAGACGACCCAACTGGATCTCGGTAATGCCCGCGATCTGATCCCGAGCCAATGGCTCGAAGATCACCACTTCGTCGACCCGGTTGATGAACTCCGGCCGGAAGTGCGTGGAAATCGCATCCATCACCGCTGCGCGCTGAGCCTCACGATCACCGACCAGTTCCTGGATCTGTACCGAGCCCAGGTTGGAGGTCATGACGATCACGGTGTTCTTGAAATCCACCGTGCGGCCATGGCTGTCGGTCAGACGACCATCCTCCAGCACTTGCAGCAAGATGTTGAACACATCCGGGTGGGCCTTCTCGACCTCATCCAGCAGGATCACCGAATAAGGCTTGCGACGCACCGCCTCGGTCAGGTAACCGCCCTCTTCATACCCTACGTAGCCTGGTGGCGCACCGATCAACCGGGCCACGGAATGTTTCTCCATGAACTCGGACATGTCGATCCGCACCATCGCCTCTTCGGTATCAAAGAGGAACTCGGCCAACGCCTTGCACAACTCGGTTTTACCGACACCGGTCGGGCCGAGGAACATGAACGAACCGCTTGGACGATTCGGGTCGGACAAACCGGCCCGCGAACGACGCACCGCGTTGGAAACCGCGATCACCGCTTCGTCCTGACCGATCACACGCTGGTGCAACAGGCCTTCCATCTTCATCAGCTTGTCGCGCTCGCCTTCGAGCATTTTCGACACGGGGATGCCGGTCCACTTCGAGACGACTTCGGCGATTTCTTCCTCGGTCACCTTGCTGCGCAGCAACTGGTTTTCGCTTTTGCCATGCTGGTCGACCATTTGCAGGCTGCGCTCCAGGTCCGGGATCACCCCGTATTGCAGCTCGGCCATGCGGTTCAGGTCGCCTTTACGGCGTGCGGCTTCCAGTTCCTGGCGGGACTGTTCGATTTTCTGCTGGATCTGCGCAGAACCCTGGACTTCGGCTTTTTCCGAGTTCCAGATTTCTTCGAGGTCCGAATACTCACGCTCATGACGAACGATTTCTTCCTGGAGTTTTTCCAGACGCTTGATCGCCGCTTCGTCGCTCTCTTTCTTCAGCGCCTGGGATTCCACCTTCAGCTGAATCAGGCGACGCTCTAGACGGTCCAGCACCTCCGGCTTGGAGTCGATCTCCATGCGGATGCGGCTGGCGGCTTCGTCGATCAGGTCGATGGCCTTGTCCGGCAACTGACGGTCAGTAATGTAGCGATGACTGAGCTTGGCCGCGGCGATGATCGCGCCGTCGGTGATCGCCACTTTGTGGTGAACTTCATAGCGCTCTTTCAGGCCACGCAGAATGGCGATGGTGTCTTCTTCGCTCGGTTCGTCCACCAACACTTTCTGGAAGCGCCGCTCAAGGGCCGCGTCCTTCTCTATATATTGGCGGTACTCGTTGAGCGTGGTCGCGCCGACGCAGTGCAACTCGCCACGGGCCAACGCAGGTTTGAGCATGTTGCCCGCATCCATCGAACCTTCGCCTTTACCGGCGCCGACCATGGTGTGCAGTTCGTCGATGAACAGAATGATCTGCCCTTCCTGCTTCGACAGTTCATTGAGCAGGGATTTCAGGCGTTCTTCGAACTCGCCACGGTACTTGGCACCGGCAATCAGCGCGCCCATGTCCAGGGACAGCAGGCGTTTGCCTTTCAGGCCATCCGGCACTTCGCCGTTGATGATGCGCTGGGCCAGGCCTTCGGCGATGGCGGTTTTACCCACGCCAGGCTCACCGATCAGCACCGGGTTGTTCTTGGTGCGGCGTTGCAGCACCTGAATGGTCCGGCGAATTTCGTCGTCACGACCGATTACCGGATCGAGCTTGCCGTCTTCGGCGCGCTTGGTCAGGTCGACGGTGTATTTATCCAGCGCCTGACGCGACTCTTCGTGGTTGGCGTCGTTGACCGCTTCGCCGCCACGCAGGTTGTTGATCGCGTTTTCCAGGGCTTTTTTGCTGACGCCCTGACCGAGCAACAATTTGCCGAGCTTGCTGTTCTCGTCCATAGCGGCGAGCAGCACCAGCTCACTGGAAATGAACTGATCACCCTTCTGCTGAGCCAGGCGATCCGCCTGGTTGAGCAGGCGCGCCAAGTCCTGCGACATGTTGACGTCGCCGGTCGGGTTCTGGATTTTTGGCAGTTGATCGAGTTCTTTGGTCAGCTCTTTACGCAGGCTGTTCACGTCAAAGCCGACCTGCATCAACAGGGGCTTGATCGAACCACCCTGCTGTTCAAGCATGGCTTGCATCAAGTGCGCCGGTTCAATACCGGGATGGTCAAGGCCGACGGCCAGCGATTGGGCGTCGGATAGAGCTAACTGCAATTTGCTGGTTAAACGATCTATACGCATGGGTCACCTTCCTTTTGAGCAGGCCGGACCTATAAAACATCCTGAATGAAGAAACCTGCCAGATACCGCTATAGATGTGGTCGATTCTGGGAGTTTCAAGCGTCGTGACGTTGATGCAGATCAGTCGAGTCTAGCTTTCGAGCCAGACCAGGGAGGCAAACCGACCAGTGCGAGGACTACGACGGTAAGAAAAGAAGCGGGGATCGGTCACGGTGCAGAAACCGCCACCATAAACAGCAGTGACACCACGAGCCGCCAGACGCAAACGCGCCAGCTCATAGATGTCAGCCATGAATTTGCCAGCGTTTTGGCTGGGCACGAAGGCTTTGGCGGATTCGGGCAATTGCTCGACGAAGGTAGCCCGCACTTCCGGGCCGACTTCAAAGGCTTGCGGGCCAATGGCCGGACCGAGCCAGACCAGCACGTCTTCCGAGGGCACGGCCAGCGCATCGAGCGTCGCTTCGAGCACGCCCGCCGCCAACCCGCGCCAACCGGCGTGGGCGGCAGCGACGCGAGTGCCGGCACGGTCGCAAAACAACGCGGGCAGGCAATCAGCCGTCATCGCCGAGCAGGCAATGCCGGGCGTTGCCGTCCAGCTGGCGTCGGCGGTGGCCACAAGGCTTGGGTCCGCGTGAGCCACGGCGATGCCGTGAACCTGCTTCAACCAGGCCGGCCGCATGGAGAAATGATCGGTGAGGCGACGGCGGTTTTCGGCAACAGCTTCGGGGCTGTCGTCGACGTGATCGCCGAGGTTGAGGCTGTCGAACGGCGCCAGACTGACGCCGCCCGCACGGGTGGTGACGCAGGCTTTCACCCCGGCAGGCGCAGGCCAGTCGGGAATCAGCCAGTCACTCATCCGATGAACGCCTCGCGGTCTTGCTTGAGCAGCGTCAGCAACCAGACGAAATCGTCCGGCAGTGGCGATTCCCAGCTCATGCGTTTACCGGTAGTCGGGTGATCCAGCTCCAGGAACCGCGCATGCAGCGCCTGACGCGGGAACGTCTTCAAGGAATCGACCATGGTCTGGCTGGCGGCTGGCGGGATACGGAAACGACCGCCGTAGGCAGGATCTCCGACCAACGGGTAGTTGATGTGCGCCATGTGCACGCGAATCTGGTGCGTACGACCGGTTTCCAGCTTCACCCGCACGTGAGTGTGGGAGCGGAAACGCTCAAGCACACGGTAATGGCTGACGGCTTGCTTGCCACCTTCCATCACGGCCATGCGCTGGCGTTGCTGGCCGTGACGACCGATCGGCGCGTTGATCTTGCCGCCCGCCGTCACCACGCCGATCACGATGCACTCGTAGATCCGGCTGACGCTACGGCTCTGCAACTGTGTAACCAGCTGCGTCTGCGCTTGAATGGTCTTGGCCACCACCATCAGACCGGTGGTGTCCTTGTCCAGACGATGCACGATACCGGCGCGGGGCACATTGATGATGTCCGGCACGTGGTGCAGCAAGGCGTTGAGCAAGGTGCCATCAGCGTGACCGGCAGCCGGGTGCACCACCAGGCCCGCAGGCTTGTTGATCACCAGGATGTCGTCGTCTTCATAGACGATGTCCAGCTCGATGTCTTGAGCGATCCATTCGCCCTGAGCTTCCTGCTCGGCAGTCAGTTCAAGAATGGCGCCACCGTGAACGATGTCTCGCGGGCGGATAACCGCCCCATCCACAGTCAGGCGGCCGTCTTTGATCCAGGCGGAAAGGCGCGAGCGCGAGTGCTCAGCGAATAATTGTGCGGCGACTTGATCGAGGCGTTGGCCGCCCAATTCGGACGGCACCTCTGCGCGAAGTTCAATTTTATCGGACATGCTCAGACTAGGCGTCGGCACAGCCTTTGGTTTCGGCTGCGCGCTTGTGGTTAAATACGGCGTCTTTTGCCCCGAGGCTATTCAACGGGGCGCTCATCATAACAGGACGGCCTCGCCCAAGACAGCGGCCGTCATAGGGACGCAAGCCGCCATGCAAGTGAAACACCTGCTGCTGATCGCCATCCTCGCATTGACCGCTGCTTGCTCATCGAAGGAAGTCGTAGACGAAAACCTTAGCGAAGTCGAGCTGTACCAGCAGGCTCAGCAAGATCTGGACAACAATAGCTACACCGCCGCCACAGCCAAGCTGAAGGCGCTGGAGTCGCGTTATCCGTTCGGTCGCTACGCCGATCAGGCTCAACTCGAGCTCATCTACGCCAACTACAAGAACACCGAGCCTGAGGCTGCGAAGTCTGCCGCCGAGCGCTTCATTCGTTTGCACCCTCAGCATCCGAACGTGGACTACGCCTATTACCTCAAGGGCCTGACCTCTTTCGACCAGGACGTCGGCCTGCTGTCGCGTTTCCTGCCGCTGGACATGACCAAGCGTGACCCGGGTGCTGCCCGCGACTCCTACAACGAGTTCGCCCAACTGACCAGCCGCTTCCCGAACAGCCGCTACTCGCCGGACGCCAAGCAGCGCATGATTTACCTGCGCAACCTGCTGGCAGCCTACGAAATTCACGTCGCCGACTACTACCTGACCCGTCAGGCCTACGTCGCTGCCGCGAACCGTGGTCGTTACGTGGTGGAAAACTTCCAGGAAACCCCATCGGTCGGCGACGGCCTGGCGGTGATGACTGAAGCCTACCAGCGTCTGCACCTGGACGACCTGGCAGCCACCAGCCTCGAAACCCTGAAGCTCAACTACCCGAACCACCCAACGCTGGTAGACGGTCAGTTCGTGCCATCGGTCGACGAAGCCGACAACCGTTCGTGGTTGAGCAAGGCGACTCTGGGCCTGATCGAATCCCGTCCACCGCTGCCGCCGGGCGAAACCCGCGCCAACCAGGACGTGCAGAGACAATTCCGGGACGCCAAAGAAGCGATTCCGAACGATCTCAAGCCTAAAGATGAAAATGGCGACGTGATCGAAGAAGAAAATCACGAAGCGGAAGGCAACAACAGCGACCGCTCGTGGTTCAGCTACATGACCTTCGGCGTGTTCGACTGATACGACCAGTGGTGCAAAAAGGAGCCTTTCGAGGCTCCTTTTTTTATGGCGGATTTTTATTGCAGCACTAACAGGCTGTGCGCCCGTCATGTCCTTGGCTAAACTGCTTAATCACTCGTCATAAAGCAGCTCATCATGCTTCGTTTACTGTTCTGGATCGCCCTGATTGCCGCTGCGGTATGGTTCTGGCGCAAGTTCAAGGGCCAGGCTTCTGCACCCAAGTCCCCCGCCGAACTGGAAGCCGCGCCCATGGTCCGCTGCGCCCATTGCGGCGTACACCTGCCCCGCGACCGCGCGCTGAGCCTTCAACAACAGTGGTATTGCAGCCAGGCTCACCTCGAGCAAGGCCCGGGCTCCAGTGATCACTGAGACGTCCAGTCCCGGCAGCAAACAGGCTCAGCGACTGCTGCGCCTTTATCACCTCTACCGCCTAAGCGTCGGCATCACCTTGGTGCTGCTGATCTCCAGCAACCTGGACAACCAGTTGCTGACGTTCGCCAATGACAGCCTGTTGCGCAGTGGCAGCTGGCTGTACCTGGTGCTGAACATCTTGCTGGTGGTCTTCTTCGAGAACACCCGCCGCCCGGCGCAACTGTTCGGCCTGGCGCTGATTGATGTCCTGCTGTTGTGTGGCTTGTTCTACGCCGCCGGCGGTGTCGCCAGCGCCATCGGCAACTTGCTGATCGTCTCGGTGGCCATCAGCAACACCTTGTTGCGAAGCCGCATCGGCCTGCTGATCGCCGCCATTGGCGCGCTCGGCATCGTCGGGCTGAGCTTTCTCCTGAGTTTCAGCCATCCCGCCAGCCCCAACGATTACCTGCAAGCCGGCACCCTCGGTGTGTTGTGCTTTGCCGCGGCGTTGTTGGTACAAGGCTTGATCAAACGCCTGGAAGTTAGCGAAACCCTCGCCGAACAACGGGCCAGCGAAGTGGTCGGCCTCGAAGCCCTCAATGATTTGATCCTGCAACGCATGCGCACCGGCATCCTGGTGCTCGACGGCCAACTGCGGGTGCAATTGGCCAACCACAGCGCGCTGATCTTACTGGGCCGAGACCATCTCGAAGGCCAACGGATCGACGACTGCTTGCCGATTCTGGTCGAACGCCTGCAACTGTGGCGGAACAATCCGACGCTGCGCCCCCAGAGCCTGAAAATCGCCAACAGCGGCCTGGAACTGCAACCGAGCTTCATTGCCCTGGCCCAAAGCCCACACCACCAAACCCTGGTCTTCCTTGAGGATCTCGCACAAATAGCCCAACAGGCCCAACAACTGAAGCTCGCCGCTTTGGGCCGCCTGACAGCCGGTATCGCCCACGAAATTCGCAATCCTTTGGGCGCCATTAGTCATGCCGCTCAGCTATTGCAGGAATCGGAGGAACTGAACGGCGCGGATCGACGTCTGACCCAGATTATTCAAGACCACTCTCAGCGAATGAATCGGGTTATCGAAAACGTCCTGCAACTGTCCCGCCGCCAGCAAACCATCCCGCAACGACTCGATCTGAAACCGTGGCTGGAGCAGTTCGTTGCTGACAGTCGCGAAAGTGCGCTCGATCGCCAGCAGATTCACCTGCGCATCGGTTCAGGCGACTTCAAAACCCTGATGGACCCGAACCAGCTCACCCAGATTCTCGACAATTTGTTGCGCAACGCTTGGCGTCATAGCGCTCAGGTCCACGATCAGGCGCAGGTCTGGCTCGATTTGTTTGTCGACCCCGACAGCCAGTTGCCGATCATCGAGGTTCGGGACGATGGCCTCGGCGTGCCACCGGACCAACAGGTGCATTTGTTCGAACCGTTCTATACCACCAGCGCCCAAGGCACAGGCCTGGGGCTGTATCTGTCCCGTGAGCTGTGCGAAAGCAATCAGGCCCGCCTAGACTTCAAGCCACGCCATGATGGCGGCTGCTTTCGCATCACCTTTGCTCACGGACGGAAACAAAGTTGAACATGTGCCCACGGCAAAAAGTCCTGATCGTCGACGACGAGCCGGATATCCGCGAACTCCTGGAAATCACCCTGGGACGGATGAAACTCGACACCTTCAGTGCCCGTAACCTCGGAGAAGCCCAAGCGCTGTTGAAGCGTGAGACCTTCGACCTGTGCCTGACCGACATGCGCCTGCCGGACGGTACCGGTCTTGAGCTGGTGCAACATATCCAGCAACGCGCCCCAAACCTGCCGGTGGCCATGATTACCGCCTACGGCAGCCTCGAAACGGCGATCAACGCCCTCAAGGCCGGTGCCTTCGACTTCCTGACCAAACCGGTGGACCTCACGCGGCTGCGCGAACTGGTCACCAGTGCCTTGCGCATGCCAGCACCGGGCGCAGCCATCGACCGACGGTTGCTGGGCGATTCGCTGCCCATGCGCAGCCTGCGTAAACAAATCGACAAACTGGCCCGCAGTCAGGCGCCGGTCTACATCAGCGGCGAGTCCGGCAGCGGCAAGGAACTGGTCGCCCGACTGATCCACGAACAAGGACCGCGCGCCAACCAGCCGTTTGTCCCGGTCAATTGCGGGGCGATACCGTCGGAACTGATGGAAAGCGAGTTTTTCGGCCATCGCAAAGGCAGCTTCAGCGGCGCTATCGAAGACAAACCCGGGCTGTTCCAGGCCGCCCAGGGTGGCACGCTGTTTCTCGACGAAGTGGCCGACTTGCCGCTGTCGATGCAGGTCAAACTGCTGCGGGCGATTCAGGAAAAAGCCGTTCGCAGCGTTGGCGGCCAGCAGGAAACTGTGGTCGACGTGCGGATCCTCTGCGCCACCCACAAAGACCTCGACGCCGAAGTCGCCGCTGAACGCTTTCGCCAGGATTTGTATTACCGGCTGAATGTGATCGAACTGCGGGTTCCGCCTTTGCGCGAGCGCCGCGACGACATCGAGTCATTGGCCGGTCATGTACTCAAGCGTCTGGCGGCAGCCAGCGGCCAACCCGCCCCGAAGCTCCACCCACAAGCGCTTGAGGCGCTGAAAAGCTATCGCTTTCCGGGCAATGTGCGGGAATTGGAGAACATGCTCGAACGCGCCCACACCCTGTGCGACAACAAGCAGATCGAAGCCAGCGACCTGCGACTGGCCGAAGGCAATTGCAGCGCCGACAGCGGTGTGCCGGACCTGACGCAGATCGACAATCTGGAAGACTATCTGGAAAACGTCGAACGCAAACTCATCCTCCAGGCCTTGGAGGAAACCCGCTGGAACCGCACGGCAGCGGCTCAGCGATTGAATTTGTCGTTTCGGTCGATGCGTTACAGGTTGAAGAAATTCGGGCTGGATTGAGGGCCCCTTCGCGGGCAAGCCTCGCTCCTACAAGATCAACGACGATTGACATCTGTAGGAGCGAGGCTTGCCCGCGAAGGCGGTCTGACAGACGCCCAATATCCCGCGACTAGATCCGCCCGGCCGGCGCATACGGCGCCGGATCAATGATCGGCGTCCTGCCCAGCATCACATCCGCAAACAACTGACACGACGCCGGCGCCAGCACCAACCCGTTACGGTAATGCCCGCAGTTGAGCCACAACCCCTCGAAGCCCGGCACCCGGCCGATGTAGGGAATGCCCTCCGGTGAACCCGGTCGCAACCCCGCCCAATGCCCGACCACCTCGGCATCCGCCAGCGCTGGAATCAATTCCACCGCAGACGCTTTCAGGCTCTCAAGCGCAGAGCCGGTCGGCGTCTTGTCGAAGCCTTCATGTTCCAGCGTACTGCCAATCAGAATGTGTCCATCCCGGCGAGGAATCGCATAACGCCCCTTGGCCAGCACCATGCTCGGCAAGAAGTCCGCCGCGCACTTGTAAAGAATCATCTGCCCTTTCACGGGTTCAACCGGCAACGCAAGGCCCAGGCTTTTGAGCAAATCACCACTCCAGGCACCCGCCGTCAGCACCACCTGATCACCGAGGATCGCGCCCGCCGAAGTCTGCACGCCGACGACTTTTTCGCCTTCGCGAACGAACCCGCTGACTTCGCACTGCTCATGAATCGTCACGTTCGGCATCGCCAGCAAGGCAGCCTTGAGGGATTTCACCAGCCGTGGATTGCGCACGTTGGCCACGTCGGCCATGTAGATCGCGCGGGTGAAACCGCCCCCCAGGACCGGCACCGCATCGTGCGCCGCCGAGATATCCACAGCCCGCAACGGACGGTTTTCCCGCTCGGCCCAAGCCAGTGCCTCGGCTTCATCGTCCAGGTCCAGCCAGTACAGGCCGGTGGTGTGCACTTCTGGATCAACCCCGGTCGCGGCAAACAGGCGCTCACCCAGCTGTGGATAAAAGTCCTGAGACCAATGGGCCAGCGCGGTAACTGCCGGGCTGTAGCGCCATGGGTAGAGTGGCGAAACGATACCGCCACCGGCCCAGGACGATTCCTGACCGACATTCGAACGGTCCAGCAGCACAACGCTCTGTACTTGCGACGCGAGATTGAACGCTGTCAGCAGGCCAATCACACCGCCGCCGACTATCACCACTTGCTGTTGCATGGTCATGTTCCGATCCAACCGTTAAAGAGACAGGAGGCGCAAAAGGCGCCCGAAAAAAAACTCAGCGACCCCAGCAATCTTTGGTGGTCAGGCCGGCCGTCGCATTGACCATGCTTCTGACACCGGTGTTGGTGATGGTGAAATCGCCACACTTGTCAGTCGCCATGCTGCCGGCCTTGCGTGTAGCGGTCAGCAGAAAGGTCTGGTCGGTCAGGGTCGGGGTGATGGTGTAATAGTCATTGCCGGCGCTCAAGCCGGTGGCACCGGTGTAGACATTACCCTTCGAGTAAAACCGTTCAAGAACCTGCGCCTGCTCGGAGAGCAGCCCGGCCACTTCAGCCCGGCGGCCCTTTTTCACGTATTCGGTGAGGCTCGGGTAGCCAATGGTGATGACGATCCCGATGATCGCAATCACGATCATGATTTCGATCAGGGTAAAACCTCGGTTGGATCTGCGCATGCCTCAACTCTCACTTACTGTATTTGTCGCCACATGATGCGACGGCTGCCACCGCCGCCCTTTTCGGTCAGCGTGGTCACCGTACCACTGGTATCGCCCACGTTCTTTTTGGTTCCACCGTTGAAGATGTTGTTCACGATCGGAATTCCACTCGTCATGATCACACCACTGGAAATAGAGTCCTTGCTATCGATCAGGCCATCGTTCGTGGTATCGAGCACCGCGTAGTTGAGCATCTTACCGCTGAACGCATCGAGCTCGACCACTTTACCAGTGCCGAAACTGGCACAAGGATCAGTGGTATCCACAATGGCCGTGGTAAATACGATTCGCCCCAACACCAGGGCTGCCTGGTTAATCACCCGCTCGCCGGTCAAAACACTGTTGTAGATCAGCGGCAGATACCAGCCCTTATCCGCCGGATAGGTCACTTCGTTCTGGCTGGTGGTGATGAATTGCCCCGTACTTCCCGAGAACACGCCCGTCACCGATTGGGCCTGCAAACTGGACGTGGTGATCTGTCCAGAGCCGCCGTCAGCATCCCACACCGCATAGAACGCCTGCAGATCCTTGTTGGTCTTGTCGACCGTTTCATTGAATTTTCCGGTACCGAAAAACACCACTTTGCCGCCCAGAGAATTGTCCGCCAGCAACGGCTGCGCGGTGATTGGCTGGGTGGCGCCGCCCGCTGTCGTGAACAACGGTTTGCCGGAAAACGCCACGCCCCAGGTATCCGTGGTGGCGCCGCTCAAATCAAACTTCCATAAACGCCCTTTCAGATCCCCGCCATAGGCGGCCTGCACCACATTCTGCGAGTTGACCTTGAGTTTCACCGACGACAAACCGTTGGTGGTTTCCGTGCTGTCGATGACGATTTTCTTGATCAGCGACCCATCGCGGATATCCACCACGTACAACGCCGCCACACCCGAATTGCTGCCGTAGCCGTTGGAGATGAATGCTGCCCATCGACCATCCGCCAAGCGTGCCACTTCCGGACGGGCGTAGGCATAACCCAGATCATTGAAAACGTTCGCCGTGTTTGCTGTGGCAGGTGCACTGATTTCCCACAACGCCTTGGTCACGTTGCCGGCCGAGGCGTCAAACAGCTGCAAGGCGTAGAACGTCTTGCCGCCCGCGCCTGTTCCGCCGAGTGCCAGGGTTTTCCAGGCACTGTTGAGTTGTGCATCAAAAACGCCGACCTGACCGTCGACCAGAAACTTGTGGCTGACGCCGTTGATGTAGGCGATATCGGCGATATAGCGCAACGATGGCAAAACACTGGAGGGCATGTAGGCATAACGTCTGGCGCCGTTACCCGAGTTGATGACGCTGACAAAACCATCGTTGGCATTGACCACCAGGCTGGTGTTCATGTTGCTGGATTTGGTGGCCAGATAGGTGCTGTAGCTGGTGTCACTGACCAGATCGGATGCGGTTTTTTCCGTGGGTGAGGCCAGCACCAAAGGCGAGTTGATGATGTCGCCGAGCAACACGCTGCGAACTTTTAACCCGGTCTTGTTGGTCCCCTTGCTCCACTCCACCAGGTCGCTGCCCGTGATGCCGGTTGGCAGGCCTTGATTCAGCACCGTCTGCTGTGCCGGGGCGAAATTGGCGAAGGCCAGCGTGACGGGGGCGTTGCTCACGTTGTTCCACGACTGGTAAGTCGGCGCTGTGGCGCCGGGCACGATGGCCGTGTCAGTCGTCCAGAGCACCGTGGAGGTATTGACCGAGCCGGTGGCGGTGAACCCGTAGGACTTGATGGTGCCTCGCCAATCCTTGGGGTCGTAGCTGGTCTGGTAGTAAGCGGAACCGACCCCGACGATTGCGCTGCTGGTGGTGCCGCTCCCGCCGGAACCGGCTTTCGACGTGATGTCGCTCAGTGCTGATGACAACGCGGTATTCAGGCCGGCACTGTCCGTCGCCTGGTAGTACTTGCCCTGCCCGTAACCGGCAGCGTCCGACAACATCTGGTTCGCGGCGGTGAAACCCACGGTGTAGGTGTTCATGTTCTGTTTGGGGAAATCTGCGGCGTTCCAGTTTTTGCCACCGGCGTCGGTACCGGTGGTACGCATATCGATGTCGAAGGCGAACTTGGCGATGTCGTCCAGGTACAACGTGTCCCCCTCGCCATCACCGGAGAGGTTGTCACCATCGTTCGCGCTGTTGCCGTCCCAGTTCGGCAAGCGGGCGCCACCGAGCGGATCGTTGGTCGGGAAGGTACGGTCGAACGTAGGCAGGCCATCGGTGATCACCACGCCATAGTTTTTCTGGCAGCGATACTGGATCGGGCTGGTGTAAGTGGTTGGCGTCGAGTTGTAGTACGGCGCCATGCCGCGCATGTACCGCGTGATCTCGTAATAGGTTTCCGCCAACGGGGTACTGGCGATTGCACTCAAACCATTGATCGAAGAGATCAAGGCGTTGTAGTTGGTGTCCGCCTGGGATTGGGAAACGCTACCACTGACGGGAGACAGATCACTGACCGCGCGGGCGATAAAACCGCCGGGGCCGGAGTTGCCACTGACAGAAGGGTTGAATGTCGCCAGGCCTATTCTCAATGAACGGTTGCTGGTGACCAGATTGGTGGATACATCCTGCGCAACGCTGATGCGGTAATCATTGGGGATCGCACCGGTACCGGTGGTGAAATCCCTATTCGAACCGTTGGCCAGTGTCACCAGATAAGACAGATAGTTAGCCGTATAACGCGTGTTTTCGTTGCCCACCGGGTCGGGCAGCTTCAGGCATATCGATGACAGTCCCAATAAGCCCCGATAAAAACCGTACCAGTTGCCATTGTTGGAGCAACCGCCACGATTCAGGCTCGACAAGGCGATGTTGGTATCGTCCATGTCCAGATTCTGTCCGGTCAGACACGAGTTGTTCGAACTGCAATTGGCAATTTGCGGGCGACTGACCGTCGGATCGAATCCCGGCGCCCAAATGATGTTGTTCATGCTCCCCGAATCATCGATCAGCAGCATCACGTTGGGCGCAACCGCCGCAGCGCTCAACAGGGGCGAGTCCGAGGGCGTGAACGCGTACGCAGGCGCTGACAGGTAAAGACCCAATGCAATACCACTCAGAAACCGCCAGATCCCCGAGCATCTATTAGTATTTGGCATAGATGCTCTCCACCACACTGCGCACGTTGTTGCCCACGATGGCCACTGCCGTGACCCGATAAAGCGTCGCAGAGGTGTTGCTCGGCACATTCACGGCATTCAACGTGGTGCCGATGTTCTGTACCCCATAGAAACCGTTGGCGGCCGCGACCCAGGTGACCCCCGAGGATGAGTTGAGACCGGCAGCCGTGAGGGTCGATGACTCGGCGGGCGGCAAACATTGATTTCCGCTGCAAACCGGCAATGTATAGGTATCGAGCTGAACCGCACTTTCGCCGATGCGCAACGCGGCTTCGGCGATCTGGAACGACTGATTGCGCAGGGTGACGCTGCTGGCCATCTTTTCCTGCAGGGTTGCGTTCTGCATCGATGAAATGCCAATCAGCGTCAGCAACAGAAGGAACACCAGGCTGACCAGCAGCGCCATGCCGCGCTGGGCGTGAGGGGTAGCGGGAGAAAAACTCATCTGCCCTCCCCTCATGGCAAGCGGTTGCGCAAAGCGGCAACCACGTTGAAGGTTTGATCGCGGACCCGGTTGCTCGGATCTTTCAGTATCAGCGTCAGACGCACACTACGGATTCGCGCAGGGTCGGACGGGTTGGTGCTGTAACTGGAAGCGGCCGTATCGGTGGCCGACGCAGCGAGGCCGAAGCTCACGTCGAATTTGCTGACGTTGTCGACAAGCACTGCCTGAGTCGGCGTGCCGATGCCGCTGCCCATCGTCAGTTGGCCGTTCTTGAGGCTGTAGATCAGTCGTCGAATCGGAAACGCCAATTGTCCTGTGGCGGGGGCCTGCACGTTGGAGTAAGCCGTCGCTGTGGTTCGGCAATCCGAAACCACCGTCCAGGTCGGCGTACCGCCACCCGCTCCGACATCGGCGGTCACCAGGGTCAGCTTGAGGTTGGCATTGTCCCAGCTGATCGGCGCTATCTGGCTGGCAGTAAAACTCGCCCCGGCGCTTGCATCAGTAATCGTCCCCAGACAACCAAACATCCCCACCATGCGGATTTCCTGAATCATTTTGCTCAGCACGAAACGCGCGTCTTCCTGCATGTTCGCCGCCGCGTTCTGGCTGACATAAGTGTTCTTGGCCGCTATGAAAATCTGCGCCACACCGAGCACCACGACCAGGCTCAACGCCAACGCGATCAACATTTCGATCAGGCCGAAACCTCTGTTGAGCCGGTTCATGGTGTCGCCACCGGATCGGCGGCGGCGCGACTGGTCAGCACAAAGCTGCGACGGGAATTGGCGGCATTGGCAGCCCGCGAGTCGTCCCAGGTAATGGTGATGGTGTACACCCGCTGATTGAGGGTGACGCTGCCCGTAGCGGTGGCGCCGAGCATACTGACGATATTGGAGGTGAAGTCGTAGAGGTCCTGATCCCGGGCAACGTTGAGGTTGCCCGACGTCGGCGGCGTTACGGTGTAATCGGCGCCGGCGTTGGCGCGGATGCGGTCCATCATGTCGTAGGCGATAAAGCTCGCCTGGCTGGTCATCCGCGAACTGTCGGTGTACTTCAGCGCATTGAGCTGGAACGCCGCCGCCCCCAACAGCCCCACGCTCAAAATCAACAACGCCACGAGAACCTCGATCAGCGTCATGCCCTCCTGTGCACGCTTGCTCCATCCCCTCATCCGCAACTTCCACCCAATAGAATTCGTCCGTTCAAACACACATTCAGCGTCCTGCTTTGCGCCCCCAGTACGTAGCTGATCACCACCGCCGTGGACGGTGCCGACAGACCGCCCAGATTGTTGAAATCGATGGCAGTCACGCCTGAGGTTAGCGTCAGAGTCGCGCCGCTGCTCATCGCCGGAACAACCCGCAATACATTGGCCACAGTGCCAGCACTGTCATAGACCGCTAATTCTCCGGTCCAGACGCTGCCACCCGCCGTCGGCCGCACCCGGGTGGTGATGCCGCGATCGATGGCTTCAAGCCGGGCGAAATTCAAGGCGCGCTGCAGGTCGCCGATCTCGGTGTCGGCCCTGGTGCCTTGCACCGAACGGGTAAACGCCGGCACGGCCAGGGTGATCAAAATCAAAAAGACCGCAAGCGCGACCAGCAACTCGATCAGCGTGAAACCTTTTGTACGATGATCCATCAATGCCCTCCGTTGCCGTCGGCTATACCTGCTGTTACACGCTAGAACAATCGACCCACAGGTGTCGGTTGTTTTGCCATTACTGCGCAAGGATTGCGCGGGCCACCGCACTCCAGGGAGGGAGATGTCATGCGTCAGCAGGGTTTCAGTCTGATTGAACTGCTCATGGGACTGACGATTGTCGGGATTGTTCTGCATCTGGTCAGTCCGGCGTTTGCAGCGCTCACGGAATCGAACCATCAGGAGGAGGCAGCGAAGTCGCTTGTCAGTGGCATGCGTAGTGCCAGGAGCGAGGCGATCACGCGAAACCAGGCTGTCGTCATACACGGGATAAACGACGATTGGGGCCAAGGCTGGCGGATGATTCTGGATTTAAATGGCAAGGGACATGAGGACAGCCGCAATCCGCTGCTGGTCGAGCGCCGAAGCGACACTCGGGTGCCGGTTGTCGGCAATCACTATGTCAGGACTTCAGTACGATTCAGCCATCTCGGCGAACCGCAGCACGGAGGCTTTCAAGCGGGGACATTGCATGTTTGCGCAAAACACGAGCCAGTGAGTCAGCACCAAGTGGTGCTGGCCCCGAGCGGTCGTGTCAGCCTGCGCAGTATCAAGGCTGTGCAGGCGTTGTGCGAGAAAGGAAAAAAATCAAAGCAGCGAACGAACGCGTAACTCTTTCGGCATGGAGAACGTGATGTTCTCCTCGCGACCCGCCAGTTCATCGGCACCGGTAGCGCCCCAGGCCTGCAACTGCTGGATCACGCCACGCACCAGTACTTCCGGTGCAGAGGCACCTGCGGTAATGCCGATGCGCTCGACACCGTCGAACCAGCTCTTTTGCAGGTCCTCGGCGCCGTCGATCAGGTAGGCCGGTGTGGCCATGCGTTCGGCCAGCTCACGCAGGCGATTGGAGTTGGAGCTGTTCGGGCTGCCGACAACCAGCACCACGTCGCATTCGTCGGCCAGCGTCTTGACGGCGTCCTGACGGTTTTGCGTGGCGTAGCAGATGTCGTCCTTGCGCGGGCCACCAATCGCCGGGAAGCGAGTACGAAGGGCGTCGATGACGCGGCTAGTATCGTCCATGGACAGGGTGGTCTGGGTCACGAACGCCAGTTTTTCGGGGTTGTTCACCTGCAACGCGGCGACGTCTTTCTCGTCCTCGACCAGGTAAATCGCGCCGCCATTGCTGCCATCGTACTGGCCCATGGTGCCTTCGACTTCCGGGTGACCGGCGTGGCCGATGAGGATGCATTCACGACCATCACGGCTGTAGCGCGCGACCTCGATGTGCACTTTGGTCACCAGCGGGCAGGTGGCGTCGAACACCTTCAGGCCACGACCGGCGGCTTCGGTACGCACCGCCTGGGAAACGCCGTGGGCACTGAAGATCACGATGACGTCGTCCGGTACCTGATCCAGCTCTTCAACGAAGATCGCGCCGCGAGCGCGCAAGTCTTCGACGACGAATTTGTTGTGGACCACTTCGTGGCGCACATAGATCGGCGGCCCGAAGACTTCCAGGGCGCGGTTGACGATTTCGATCGCCCGGTCCACACCGGCGCAGAAGCCACGGGGGTTGGCGAGTTTGATTTGCATGCTGTGCCTCGTCTTGCCCTGTAGGAGCGAGCTTGCTCGCGAAAAACGAGTAGGCACCGCATTACTCCAGGGTATACGCGTTATCGTTAACGACCATCGCGAGCAAGCTCGCTCCTACAGAAAGCCGGTTCGTCAGTTACAGCGATTTGACGGTGATGATTTCCACGTCAAAGGTCAATGTCTTGCCGGCCAACGGATGGTTGAAGTCGATGGTCACTTGCTCGTCATCGAACTCTTTCACCACGCCAGGCAGCTCAGTATTCGCCGCATCGTTGAAGATCACCAGCAAACCCGGCGAAAGGTCCATGTCCTTGAACTGCGAACGCGGGATGATCTGCACGTTTTGCGGGTTCGGCTGACCGAAAGCGTTTTCCGGCTGAATCGTCAGCGTACGCTTGTCGCCGGCCTTGAAGCCGAACAGGGCCGCTTCGAAACCTGGCAACAGGTTACCGTCGCCGACCTGGAAGGTCGCCGGGGCTTTGTCGAAGGTGCTGTCGACGGTGTCGCCGTTCTCCAGGCGCAGTGCAAAGTGCAAGGTGACTTCCGTGTTCTGGCGAATGCGTTGCTCAGCCAATACCTGTTCAGTCATGAACTGCTTCTCCCGTCTTCTTTGATTTGAACATGTCCAGCGCCAGCATCACCGCACCCACAGTAATTGCACTGTCGGCGAAGTTGAACGCCGGGAAGTACCAGCGGTTCTGCCAATGCACCAGAATGAAATCGATCACATGGCCCAGGGCTATGCGGTCGTACAGATTGCCCAGCGCACCACCCAGGACCAGCGCCAACGCGATGGCCAGCCAGGTTTCGTTGCGCCCCAGACGCTTGAGCCACACCACCAGCACCGCACTGACCACGACCGCGATCAGGGCGAACAACCAGCGCTGCCAGCCCGAGCTGTCGGCCAGGAAGCTGAATGCCGCGCCCGTGTTGTAGGCCAGGGTCCAGCTGAAGTAATCGGGGATCACCACGATCTGCTGGTACATCTCAAGCTTGCCTTCGAAGTAAAACTTGCTGGCCTGGTCGATGACCAGGACCAGCAAACTCAACCAGAGCCAGCCCAGCCGTCCGAAACGGCCAATGGCGTTAGGCATAGTGACGAACCTCGCCAGTGCCGCTGATGTTATCGACGCAACGACCGCAGATTTCCGGATGCTCCGGGTTCACGCCGACGTCTTCACGGCAGTGCCAGCAACGTGCGCACTTGGCGAAGGCCGACTTGACGATTTTCAGCTTCAGGCCGCTGACTTCGGTGACCACTGCATCGGCCGGAGCCTGTACAAACGGTGCAACGCTGGCGGTCGAGGTGATCAGTACGAAGCGCAGTTCGTTGCTCAGCTTGGCCAGGTCGGCGCTCAGGGCGTCTTCGGCGAACAGCGTCACTTCGGCCTGCAGGTTGCCACCGACGGCTTTGGCCGCGCGCTGGATTTCCATTTCTTTGTTGACCGCGACCTTCACCGCCATGATCCGCTCCCAGTAGGCGCGGCCCAGTTCGACGTTTTCCGGCAGTTCGGTCAGGCCTTCGTACCAGGTGTTGAGCATCACCGATTCGTTACGCTCGCCCGGCAGGTATTCCCACAGTTCGTCGGCGGTGAACGCGAGGATCGGCGCGATCCAGCGCACCAGCGCTTCAGAGATGTGGTACAGCGCGGTTTGCGCCGAACGGCGGGCCTTGCTGTTGGCGCCAGTGGTGTACTGACGGTCCTTGATGATGTCGAGGTAGAAACCGCCCAGCTCCTGCACGCAGAAGTTGTGGATCTTGGAGTAGACGTTCCAGAAGCGGTATTCGCCGTAGTGCTCTTGCAGCTCGCGTTGCAGCAGCAAGGTGCGATCCACGGCCCAACGGTCCAGCGCGAGCATTTCTTCGGCCGGCAGGATGTCGGTGGCCGGGTTGAAACCGGTCAGGTTGGAGAGCAGGAAGCGCGCGGTGTTACGGATACGCCGGTAGGCGTCCGCACTGCGTTGCAGGATCTGTTCGGAAACCGCCATTTCACCCGAATAGTCGGTGGATGCGACCCACAGACGCATGATGTCGGCGCCCAGGGTGTCGTTGACCTTTTGCGGCGCGATCACGTTGCCCAGCGACTTGGACATCTTGCGGCCGGACTCGTCGACGGTGAAGCCGTGGGTCAGCAGCTCGCGGTATGGCGCGTGGTCGTCGATGGCGCAACCGGTCAGCAGCGACGAGTGGAACCAGCCACGGTGTTGGTCCGAGCCTTCCAGGTACAGGTCGGCGCGTGGACCGGTTTCGTGGCCCATCGGGTGCGAACCGCGCAGGACGTGCCAGTGCGTGGTGCCCGAATCGAACCAGACGTCCAGGGTGTCGCTGATCTTGTCGTACTGCGGCGCTTCGTCACCGAGCAGCTCGGCAGCGTCCATCTTGAACCAGGCTTCGATGCCTTCGACTTCGACGCGCTTGGCGACTTCTTCCATCAGCTCGGCGGTACGCGGGTGCAGCTCGCCGCTTTCCTTGTTCAGGAAGAACGGGATCGGCACGCCCCAGTTGCGCTGACGGGAGATGCACCAGTCCGGACGGTTGGCGATCATCGAGTGCAGGCGCGCCTGGCCCCAGGCCGGAACGAACTGAGTCTCTTCGATGGCTTTAAGAGCGCGCTTGCGCAGGGTGTCGCCGCTGACAGGCTCTTTGTCCATGCCGATGAACCACTGCGCGGTGGCGCGGTAGATCAGCGGGGTCTTGTGACGCCAGCAGTGCATGTAGCTGTGTTCGATGATGGTGGTGTGCAGCAGCGCACCGACTTCGGTCAGCTTGTCGACGATGGCCGGGTTGGCTTTCCAGATGAACTGGCCGCCAAAGAACTCCAGCGAAGTCGCGTATACACCGTTGCTTTGTACCGGGTTGAGGATGTCGTCGTTGACCATGCCGTATTTCTTGCAGGTCACGAAGTCGTCCACGCCGTAGGCCGGAGCGGAGTGAACCACACCGGTGCCAGCGCCCAGTTCAACGTAGTCGGCCAGGTAAACCGGCGACAGACGGTCGTAGAACGGGTGAAGGAAGTTGATCAGTTCCAGTTCTTTACCGGTGGTGGTCGCGATGACCGAGCCTTCCAGGCTGTAACGGACCAGGCAGGATTCAACCAGCTCTTCAGCCAGCACCAGCAACTTGTCGCCGACATCGACCAGGGCGTAGTTGAATTCCGGGTGAACGTTCAGCGCCTGGTTGGCCGGGATGGTCCACGGGGTGGTGGTCCAGATCACGATCGAAGCAGGTTTGCCCAGCGACGGCAGACCGAAAGCGGCAGCCAGCTTGGCTTCATCGGCAATCGGGAACGCCACGTCGATGGTCGAGGACTTTTTGTTCTCGTACTCGACTTCCGCTTCAGCCAGGGCCGAGCCGCAGTCGAAGCACCAGTTCACAGGCTTCAGGCCCTTGAACACGAAACCGCCCTTGACGATTTCGGCGAGTGCGCGGATTTCACCGGCCTCGTTTTTGAAGTCCATGGTCTTGTACGGGTTGGCGAAGTCGCCCAACACGCCCAGACGGATGAATTCGGATTTCTGGCCTTCGATCTGCTCGGTGGCGTAGGCACGGCACAGTTCGCGGGTCTTGTCCGCGCCCAGGTTCTTGCCGTGGGTCACTTCGACTTTGTGCTCGATCGGCAGACCGTGGCAGTCCCAGCCCGGAACATAAGGCGCGTCGAAACCCGACAGGGTTTTCGAGCGGATGATCATGTCCTTGAGGATCTTGTTCAGCGCATGACCGATGTGAATCGTGCCGTTGGCGTACGGAGGACCGTCGTGCAGAACGAACTTCGGACGATCCTTGCCAATCTCGCGCAACTTTCCGTACAGGCCAATACTGTCCCAGCGCTGCAGAATCTGCGGTTCGCGCTGTGGCAGGCCGGCCTTCATTGGGAAGGCGGTGTCCGGAAGGTTTAGCGTGGCTTTATAGTCGGTCATTTATGGCTCTTCATTAGCGATTGGCGCTAGGTGCGACAGGGCACGGGCGGCGGCGACATCCGCATTGATCGCCGTCTTAAGCGCCTCCAGAGAGGCGAAACGCTGCTCTTCACGCAGCTTGTGGTGGAAAACCACCGTCAAACGCCGGTCATACAGATCGCCGGCAAAATCTAAAAGATGTACTTCGAGGTGGGCTTTGCCATCCCCTTGGACCGTGGGCCGCACGCCGATATTGGCGACGCCTGGACAGGTCTTGCCGTCGATGTCGACGTTGACCAGGTAAACCCCGGTGAGCGGCACGCGACGGCGCTTGAGTTGAATGTTGGCGGTTGGCGTACCCAACTGGCGCGCCAGTTTCTGACCATGCAGGACTCGCCCGGTAATCTGGAACGGCCGGCCGAGCAGGCGCTCTGCCAAGGCAAAATCGGCAGCGGCCAGGGCATTTCGCACCTGGGTGCTGCTGACGCGAATGCCGTCCAGCTCAACGGTTTGCGCCGCTTCGACGGTGAAGCCCTGCATGACGCCGGCCTGTTGCAGGAAATCGAAATCCCCTACCCGGTCACAGCCGAAGCGGAAGTCGTCACCGACCTCAAGATGCTGCACACCGAGACCGTCCACCAGAATGGTATCAACGAATTCGCTGGCGCTGAGCTTGCTCAGGCGCTGGTTGAAAGCCAGGCACAAGACCCGGTCGACGCCTTCGTCAGCCAGCAGCTGCAGTTTGTCGCGCAGGCGCGCCAAGCGGGCCGGCGCTGTCTCCGGAGCGAAAAACTCCCGTGGCTGCGGCTCGAAAATCACCACGCAGCTGGGCACGCCCAACTCGAGCGCTCGCTCACGCAGCCTCGCCAGGATAGCCTGGTGGCCACGGTGAACACCGTCAAAGTTGCCAATAGTGGCGACACAGCCCCGATGCTGGGGGCGCAGGTTGTGGAGGCCTCGAACCAGCTGCATAACGCGCTTCTTGCTCATAAAGTGGTCGATTATAACCACACCCGGCGGCCGACGACAGGCAACACCGTAACCCAAAGTGATCGAACCGACAAAACCGCCGGCCCGCCCGTGTTTATCGAGGCAAAAGCCTCAGTTCAGCGCCTTGCGATTGAAGTCGCGCAAACGGAAGCCCATCAACAGCAACATACCGAAATACGAGACCACGCCAGCCCCTACCAGAGCGCCCAGACGCAGGAATCGCTCAAGCATGTGGCCCTGATCCCAGGCCGGCATGAAATGCATCCCGGCCAGCAACACCGCGGACATCACCGTGACCGCTACCACCAGTTTGGCACCGAACTTCGCCCAGCCCGGCTGCGGCTGATACATCTGCTGTTTGCGCAGCTGATAGAACAACAGCCCGGCGTTAAGGCAGGCACCAGCGCTGATCGCCAGAGCCAGACCGGCATGGGCCAGCGGCCCGATCAGCATCAGGTTGAACAACTGGGTAACCACCAGGGTGAAAATTGCGATTTTCACCGGCGTGCGAATGTTTTGTTGCGCATAAAAGCCCGGCGCCAGCACTTTGATCACGATAATCCCAAGCAACCCGACCGAATACGCAATGAGCGCGCGCTGAGTCATGGACGCATCGAAGGCGTTGAACTGGCCGTATTGAAACAGTGAGACCGTCAGCGGCTCAGCCAGAATCCCCAAGGCCAGCGAGCACGGCAGCACCAGCACAAAGCACAGGCGCAGCCCCCAATCGAGAATCCGCGAATACTCTGCGCGATCCTTGCTGGCGTAGGTCTTGGCCAGGGTCGGCAACAGGATCGTGCCCAGCGCCACACCCAGCACGCCGGAGGGCAATTCCATCAGGCGGTCGGCGTAATACATCCACGACACCGAACCGGCGACCAGGAACGAGGCAAAAATGGTGTTGATGATCAGCGAAATCTGGCTCACCGAAACGCCGAGAATCGCCGGCAGCATCTGTTTCATGACCCGCCACACGCCACTGTCACGCAGGTTCAGGCGTGGCAGCACCAGCATGCCGATCTTTTTCAGGTGCGGCAGCTGATAGAGCAACTGCGCCAGACCACCCGCCAGCACCGCCCAACCCAGCGCCATGACCGGCGGATCGAAATACGGTGTCAGGAACACCGCAAAGAAGATCATGCTGACGTTAAGCAAGGTCGGCACGAAGGCCGGCACCGAGAAGCGGTTATAGGTGTTGAGGATCGCCCCGGCCAATGAAGACAGGGAGATCAGCAATATATAAGGGAATGTCACCCGCAACAGACTGGAGGTCAGCTCGAATTTTTCCGGGGTATCGGTGAAACCGGGCGCGGTCACCCAGATGACCCACGGTGCAGCGAGCATGCCCAACGCAGTGACCACTGCCAACGCCAGGGTCAGCAGTCCGGAGACGTAGGCAATAAAGGTTCGTGTCGCCTCTTCGCCCTGCTGGCTTTTATATTCAGCAAGAATCGGCACAAACGCCTGGGAAAACGCCCCTTCGGCGAAGATCCGGCGCAGCAGATTGGGCAGCTTGAAGGCGATAAAGAAGGCGTCGGTGGCCATTCCCGCACCAAAAATACGCGCAATGAGGGTGTCACGAACGAACCCCAGAATCCGGGAAAGCATCGTGATAGAGCTGACGGCGGCCAACGATTTGAGCAGATTCATTGAAAGAGTTTGTGCCTGTCGATAAACAGCAGGCGAACAAAGCGCCCACTTATGCGATACTCCGCGCCGCAGCAGCACAGAGCCAAAGCTCGCGAGTTTACAGGTCAAGCGCCGGAAATAAATATCCCGCCTCTTTATACCTACCACTTAGCGGAACGTCTCAACCGCCCTTGACAAGACATCAACTCATCGGCATGATTCGCGGCCTATTTTGTTTGCTATTTCCTAAAAAGTCTTTCGAGGAGCTCGACGGTGGCCAACACACCTTCCGCCAAAAAACGTGCAAAACAGGCTGAGAAGCGTCGCAGCCACAACGCCAGCCTGCGTTCCATGGTTCGTACCTACATCAAGAATGTAGTTAAAGCCATCGACGCAAAAGACGCTGAAAAAGCTCAAGCTGCTTACGTTCTGGCCGTGCCAGTTATCGACCGTATGGCCGATAAAGGCATCATCCACAAGAACAAGGCTGCTCGCCATAAGAGCCGCCTGAATGGCCACGTCAAGGCTCTGAACCTTGCTGCTGCCTAAGTAACACGCTTGTTAAAAAACCGACCTCAGGGTCGGTTTTTTATTGCCTGCGATTTGTGCTGCACGCCTGAGATCTCATTGAAACTGATCGCCAGCAAGCCGGCTCCCACAGGTATTGCGCAATCCTTGTAGGAGCCGGCTTGCTGGCGATAGCGGCCTTCAGATCACTGATGCGCCCAAGGCAGGATAGGAATCGCCGTCACCGCATTCTGCGGACTGCCTTCGATCAAGCGATCGCTGTACACCAGATACACCAGCGTATTGCGCTTCTTGTCGAGGAAACGCACCACCTGCATGGTCTTGAAGACTAGCGAAGTACGCTCCTTGAACACTTCCTCGCCATCCTTCAACTCACCCTTGAAGTTGATCGGACCAACCTGACGGCACGCAATGGACGCTTCCGCCCGATCTTCAGCCAAGCCCAAACCACCCTTCACACCACCCGTCTTAGCCCGAGACAGGTAGCACGTCACCCCTTCGACCTTCGGATCATCAAATGCCTCGACGACGATGCGGTCGTTCGGGCCGACGAATTTAAACACCGTCGACACCTGACCAATCTCCTCGGCCGAAGCCAGCAGCGGCACTGCCAACAGCAAGCCCAACAATCCTTTTGCCACGCGCATTCAAATATTCCTTCAGACCAGGATCAGGTTATCGCGATGAACCAGTTCCGGTTCCGCCATGTAACCCAACAGACCGACAATCGCCTCAGACGACTGACCGATGATTTTTTGTGCTTCCAGCGCGCTGTAGTTGGCCAGGCCACGGGCGATTTCACGACCGTCCGGCGCGACGCACACCACCATTTCACCGCGACGGAAACTACCCTGAACCAGTTTGACACCCACCGGCAGCAGACTTTTATTGCCTTGGGACAAGGCCGTCACCGCACCGGCATCCAGCACCAGCGTGCCGCGAGTTTGCAGATGCCCGGCCAGCCATTGCTTGCGCGCCGCCAGCATGCCGCGCTCCGGCGACAGCAAGGTGCCGATGCGCTCGCCAGCCTTCAGGCGATCCAGCACACGCTCAAGGCGCCCACCGACGATGATGGTGTGCGCACCTGAACGGGCCGCCAAGCGCGCCGCACGCAACTTGGTCTGCATGCCGCCACGACCCAACGCACCACCGGTACCGCCCGCCACTGCATCCAGCGCCGGATCATCAGCGCGCGCTTCGTAAATCAGCTTGGCATCAGGGTTGTTGCGCGGATCGGCGTCGAACATGCCGTCGCGATCCGTCAGGATCACCAGCAAATCAGCCTCGACCAGGTTGGCCACCAGCGCCGCGAGCGTATCGTTGTCGCCGAAACGGATTTCGTCGGTGACCACGGTGTCGTTTTCGTTGATCACCGGGATCACTTTCAACTCGACCAAGGCACGCAAGGTGCTGCGGGCATTCAGGTAGCGCTTGCGGTCGGACAGATCGTCATGAGTCAGAAGAATCTGCGCAGTGTGCCGGCCATGCTCGGCAAAGCTCGACTCCCACGCCTGAACCAGACCCATCTGGCCGATGGCGGCAGCTGCCTGCAATTCGTGCATTGCACTGGGTCGCACGGTCCAGCCCAGACGGCTCATGCCCGCCGCTACCGCCCCGGAGGACACCAGCACCAGCTCGACGCCCGCCTCATGCAAGGCCACCATCTGTTCGACCCAGACACCCATTGCCGCGCGATCCAGGCCCTTGCCGTCCGCCGTCAGCAACGCGCTGCCGATTTTCACGACCCAACGCTGCGCACCTGTCACCTTGCTCCGCATCATCTTCAACCTTAGCTTGAGGGCAGCACGACCTGGCACTGCCCGTGACGTTAATCGTGGCTATTTGTTACCAACAATCGATTTCCAGATACTAAAACGCCGCTCCAGGGAGCGGCGTTCAAGTTTATCGCAACAGATCAGTCACGCACGTAAATGATTTCCGGACCGTCTTCGTTATCCACATCTTCTTCGTCCCAATCATCGTCACCGATGTCATGGACCGACTTCACGCCGCTGCGACGCAGGGCACGCTGGTCATCCAGGGCCTGCAGCTGAGCGCGCGCTTCGTCTTCGATGCGCTGATCGAGCTCGGCCAGCTCTTCCTTGTAGGCCGGATCGTTCGCCAGGCGGTCAGCACGATCTTCCATGTAACGCATGATGTCGTGACACAGACGCTCGGTACCCAGCTTGGAGATGGCGGAGATCACGTAAACCGGACCGGTCCACTCCAGGCGATCAACGATTTCCTTGACGCGAGCATCGTGCTCTTCTTCAAGGATCTGGTCGCATTTGTTCAGTACCAGCCAGCGATCACGCTCAGCCAGGGACGGGCTGAACTTGGTCAGCTCGCTGACGATCACTTCAGCCGCATCTGGAGCGCTGGTGTCATCCAGTGGCGCCATGTCCACAAGGTGCAGCAGCAAACGGGTACGCGCCAAGTGCTTGAGGAAACGAATCCCCAGGCCAGCGCCGTCAGAGGCACCTTCGATCAGGCCTGGAATGTCCGCAACCACGAAGCTTTTCCAGCGATCGACGCTGACCACACCCAGGTTCGGCACCAGCGTGGTGAACGGGTAGTCGGCGACTTTCGGCTTGGCGGCCGATACCGAGCGAATGAAGGTACTTTTGCCAGCATTCGGCAAACCCAGCAGACCAACGTCCGCCAACACCTTCATTTCCAGCTTCAGGTCACGCGCCTCACCCGGCTTACCCGGAGTGGTCTGACGCGGAGCGCGGTTGGTACTGGATTTGAAACGGGTGTTACCCAGACCGTGCCAGCCGCCATGGGCCACCAGCAGCTTTTGACCAGCCTTGGTCAGGTCACCGATCACTTCTTGAGTGGCAGCGTCGATGACTGTGGTGCCGACCGGCACACGCAGTACCAGCTCTTCACCTTTCTTGCCGGTGCAGTCGGTGCTGCCGCCGTTGGAACCGCGCTCGGCATCAAAATGCCGGGTGTAACGGTAGTCCACCAGGGTGTTGAGGTTTTCGTCGGCAATCATGTAGACCGAGCCGCCATCACCACCGTCGCCGCCGTTCGGGCCGCCGTTTTCGATGAATTTCTCGCGACGGAAGCTCATGCAACCGTTGCCGCCGTCACCGGCCTTTACTCGAATCGATACTTCATCAACAAACTTCATAACAAAACGCCTCTCGCCATACGGACGAGCCGAAAAAATCCAGACATAAGACTCTTGCAAAAATGAGCGCAGCGACCTCAATCAACGACCGCAAATCCAGCGCTGGAGCTCATTACAAACAGCTTTGCAAGAGACTCACCCCACAAACGAAAAAGCCCCGTCGCGAGACAGGGCTTTTCCAGCATCTACGTAATTATGCCGCGACGACTTCAGTCTTCGGGACAATGCTCACGTAACGGCGGTTGAAAGCGCCTTTTACTTCAAACTTGATCACGCCGTCGATTTTAGCGAACAGAGTGTGATCTTTACCCATGCCAACACCGTAACCGGCGTGGAATTGGGTGCCGCGCTGACGCACGATGATGTTGCCCGGAATGATAACCTGGCCGCCATACATCTTCACGCCAAGGCGTTTGGCTTCTGAGTCGCGACCGTTACGGGTACTACCACCAGCTTTTTTGTGTGCCATGAGTCAATTCTCCTAGTGAGGAATTAGGCTGAAATTAAGCCTGAATACCGGTGATTTTGATCTCGGTGTACCACTGGCGGTGGCCCATACGCTTCATGTGGTGCTTACGACGACGGAACTTGATGATGCGGACTTTATCGTGACGACCTTGGGAGATCACTTCAGCCACAACGGTAGCGCCAGCAACAACTGGAGCGCCGATGTTCACGTCATCGCCATTGGCGACCAACAGAACGCGATCAAAAGTAACGGATTCGCCGGTAGCGATTTCCAGTTTTTCGATCTTCAGGTATTCACCTGGGGCGACCTTGTATTGCTTGCCACCAGTAACAATTACTGCGTACGACATGGTATTTCTCCGATAATCCTGCTCACCCAGCTCTTTATAAGAAGAGGTATTGGCTGGCATGGCTGCATATGGCTGGAAGGCCAGTTTGCAATTGCGTAAGGCAGGTGCTGCCCAGGAAGTTCAGGGTGCGCGATTGTACGCAAGCTGCCGTGGCGTTGCAAGAGGCCGTCCATCGCGCCTTGACACCCGCCGACGTGGGTCCTAGCATGCCGCGCAACCCTTCTGGAGCGACTGTCGCTGATGCAACCCCAAGCTTTCTACCGCGCGGTGGCGGACGATTTTAGCGCCGTCGACGGCATCATCAAGAAGCAGCTGACTTCCCGAGTGCCGCTGGTTTCGAAAATCGGCGATTACATTACCTCGGCTGGCGGTAAACGCCTGCGTCCTTTGTTAGTGCTGCTGTGTGGCAAGGCCCTTGGCCGCGAAGGCGACGACCTGCGCCTGCTGGCCGCGACCATCGAGTTCCTGCACACCGCCACCCTGCTGCACGACGACGTGGTCGACATGTCCGGCATGCGCCGCGGCCGTTCGACCGCCAACGCCATGTGGGGCAACGCACCAAGCGTGCTGGTGGGCGACTTCCTGTACTCGCGCTCCTTCGAAATGATGGTCGAACTGGGCTCCATGCCGGTGATGAAGATCCTTTCGCAAGCCACGCGCATCATCGCCGAAGGCGAGGTGTTGCAGCTGTCGAAGGTTCGTGACGCGAGCACTACCGAAGAAACCTACATGGAAGTCATCCGCGGCAAGACCGCGATGCTTTTCGAGGCTTCGACCCACAGCGCCGCCGCCCTCTGCGAAGCCACGCCGGAACAGGCTGAAGCCCTGCGCACGTTTGGCGATCACCTGGGCGTAGCCTTCCAGTTGGTCGACGACCTGCTGGACTACAAAGGTGACGCAGAGACCCTGGGCAAGAACGTCGGTGACGATCTGGCCGAAGGCAAGCCGACCCTGCCGCTGATCTACACCATGCGCGAAGGCACGCCGGAGCAGGCTGCCCTGGTGCGCAAGGCGATCCAGAAAGGTGGCATCGAGGACCTGGAAAGCATTCGCGAGGCTGTTGATGCTTCCGGTTCACTTGAGTACACCGCGCAACTGGCCCGCGACTACGTGGCCCGCGCGATCAAATGCCTCGACGCGCTGCCCGCCAGCGAATACCGCGATGCATTGGTCGAGCTGAGTGAATTCGCGGTCGCCCGCACGCACTGATCCGCTATTTGTAGGAGCCGGCTTGCTGGCGATCCAGTCGCTGCGGTGTTCCAGAAACACCGCGGTGATGCCATCGCCAGCAAGCCGGCTCCTACAGGTCACCTCCCCCCGCCTAAAACCCTATATAATGTGCGCTTTTTAGCGATCCTGAATCCAAGGAGCTTTAGTGAGCACGTTGCCACCCTGCCCGAAATGCAATTCCGAATACACCTATGAAGACGGCGCACAGCTGATCTGCCCGGAGTGCGCCCACGAATGGTCCGCCAGCGGCGAAGCTGAAGCGGCGTCCGATGACGCAGTGAAAAAGGATTCGGTGGGCAATGTCCTGCAAGACGGCGACACCATCACCGTGATCAAGGACCTCAAGGTCAAAGGCACATCGCTGGTGGTCAAGGTCGGCACCAAGGTCAAGAACATCCGCTTGTGCGATGGCGATCACGACATCGACTGCAAGATCGACGGCATCGGCCCGATGAAGCTCAAATCCGAGTTCGTCAGAAAAGTCTGAACCTGCTGTATTCCATCCCGCGCCCGGCGTGGGATGGTGCTTCGCCCTCCCCCTCTTCGCCCCGCATTTCCTCGCAATAGCCAAACGCCAGCCGCTTTGACCTTACGCAATCTTTACCCGGAAAAAATCACAAACCGCCAATAGGCCCTTGCTATTTGATGAATAAGAATTATTCTCATTGAAACCAATCAATGGAGATGAGACCCATGACTTATTTGATCGATGCCTGGCTGGACCGCCCACACCCCTACCTCAGGATCCTGCATCGGGAAACCGGGGAAGTCTGTGCGGTGCTTGAAGAAGAAGCCTTGAACGAGCTGCAGGATCAGGGTGACCTGGACGTCAACGGCTTGAGTTCCAGCGAGCCGGTGGTGCTCAAGGAACTGGTGCGCAATCTGTTTCTGTTCTGCTACGCCCGGGCCTTGCGCCCGTCGCATGAACTGCATCACAAGCTAGAAATATGAGAAACCCCACAAAACCTGTAGGAGCGAGGCTTGCCCGCGAACCCGACAACTCGGTTCCGACTTGAAACCGAGGTGATGCATTCGCGAGCAAGCTTCGCTCCTACAGGCTCATGTTTTACAGAACGTCGAGCAGCTCGACGTCGAAGACCAGTACGCTGTGCGGCGGAATGCTGCCAACGCCTTGAGCGCCGTAAGCCAGTTCGCTCGGCACGTACAGACGCCATTTGCTGCCAGCGTTCATCAGTTGCAGGGCTTCGGTCCAGCCAGCGATCACGCCGCCTACCGGGAATTCTGCAGGCTGACCGCGCTCGTAGGAGCTGTCGAACACAGTGCCGTCGATCAGGGTGCCGTGGTAGTGGGTACGCACTTGGTCTTCACGGGTCGGCTTGGCGCCTTCACCGGCGGTCAGCACTTCGAATTGCAGACCGGAAGCCAGGGTGGTGATGCCATCGCGCTTGGCGTTTTCAGCCAGGAATGCCAGGCCTTCGCCAGCAGCCGCTTCAGCTTTTGCAGCTGCTTCGGCTTGCATGATTTCACGGATAACCTTGAAGCTGGCGGACATTTCTTCCTGACCTACACGGCTTTCCTTACCGGCGAAAGCGTCAGTCAGGCCTGCCAGGATTGCGTCCAGGCTAACGCCCGGCGGCGGGTTGTCGCGCAGTTGGTCGCCCAACTGACGGCCAATGCCGTAGCTGACGCGGGTTTCGTCGGTGGACAGATTTACTTCGGACATGACACTGCTCCGCTGTGCGGACGGCCCTGGAACTTGCCGTGCGTGCACAGCGCGTCCCGGAACGCCCGGAACCAAAAGGGCCAGCAGACTAGCACAGATGTCGTTGCGCTGATGAGGGGGTGTCAGTGCTGCCAGGCAGAACCGAAGGCAATCGGCACCTTCAGGCTTTCCCCCGCACTCGCACCCAACCCGCACATTTCATCGTGAACCGATGTATGCACAAGGTTGAATGGCAAGGTGGGAAAGTTATGCAGCACTTCACGCGCATGCTCGACCGAGCGCAGGTGAACCATCTCGCCGTGAGCATCACTCAACGGGTAGGCGGCCCCGTGCATGCGCGCCTCCAACAGGTAGATTCCGCCTTCCATGGAGATCAGGTTCAGCTCATCGACTTTCCCTGCGATGGCATAAGCACGTAACTCTACGAAGTTCATGAACGCACCTCACGCAGTGGCGAGCCAGCATTCATACAGGCATAGGCCTCACAGCATCAAAGTACAAGCCATAAACGCCACCGCCCGTCTGTTTCACACCACCCATGTAGGAGCGAGCCTGCTCGCGAAGAACGTCAACGATAGCGCGTGCATCCTGGATAAACGCGGAGTCCTTGAATTCTTCGCGAGCAGGCTCGCTCCTACATGGGGCCGCACTCAGTGCTTGGTGAGTTTATCCAGATACCCCATGGCAAACGCCGATACAACGAAGGTCATGTGGATGATCACGTACCACTTCAAATGCTCGGGATCGACGTTTTTGGCGTCCATGAAGATCCGCAGCAGATGAATCGACGAAATCGCCACGATGGACGCCGCGACCTTCATCTTCAATGAAGACGAATCCATGGTGCCCAGCCAGTTGAGCTTTTCCTTGTTGTCATCGATATCCAGCTCGGAAACAAAGTTCTCGTAGCCGGAAATCATCACCATCACCAACAAACCGCCCACCAGCGCCATGTCGATCAACGACAGCAGCACCAGAATCAGGTCCGATTCGGCCATCGAGAACACGTTAGGGATGACGTGGAAGACTTCCTGGAAGAATTTCAGCGCCAGGGCCAGCAGCCCGAGGGACAGACCGAAGTAGATCGGCGCCAGCAGCCAGCGAGAGGCGTACATTGCATTTTCGATAAAGCGTTCCATTGAATCTCACACGTGGGCTTGGAAATGGTCGCGAGTATACCAGCCGCCCGGCTATACCCAGAAGCCGCCAGAAACACTCGGAAAATCCGCCACCTGCGCGTGTGTGACAAGGTTTTTCTGCTAGTGTCCAAAGCATTGACACCTCTGCGACATCGGACAGGACGACGGGAAATGGATGTGCGATTGCCTTTAATGAGCGCCGGGATTTGTCTGGCCCTGCTGGTGAGCGGCTGTTCACCGGACGATGACAAACGCCAGGTCAGCCTTGAGGAAAAGACCGCGCAATTCGAAACGTCTCTCGACGCGATCCAGGACCCGAAACTCAAGGATGCCGTGGCCGAACTCGGTGGCTCCCTGCTGCTGCTCGAACGTGCTCAACTCAAACTCGACAGCAAACCGGTGGAAACCGAGTACGGCGAAGACGTCCTTGCCGTGCTCAAGCACTACCCCACGCCACAGGCACTGGTCGACACGTACATTAATGGCCTGTTCGTGCTGCACAAGGATTCCAGCTCCGACTACCTGACCGATCTGCAACCGGTGTTCCCGTTCAACTTCAACATTCCGGCCGGGTTTCTCTTTCCCCACGGCCTGGAATGGCAGTCGGTGACCTTGAGCAACAAACGCGTGATCCCGTTCCAGCCGGAGTGGTCGGAAACCGATCCGGGCATTCAACTGAGCCCGTCGAGCTCCAACCTGACCAGCCCCGACGATCTCACGGTGACTTACCCCTTCATCGACGGCTTGGGCATGGAAATCAAGAACCAGCCGCAGCCCGTCAGCCTGCAAGGCAAGGTCGAAGTCATCGCCCCGCGCAGGCTCTATAGCTTCGACCTGACAAAAAAAGACGTCGGCCAGACTCGCAGCAATGACAACCTGAGTGTCACGCTGCTGAAGCTGACAAACAACTACGCCGAAATCGAGTTCAGCAACAGCGCGCCGCTGGCCCCGGAAGTCAGCGAGATACCCTTCAACCCGTCGGTCGTCCAGGCCAGGGACGCCACCGGGCAATTTCTTTCACGCTCGGGTTCGATCAACCAAACCGCCGCGCAAATTGCCTTCTACCAGAAACAACTGGCGAAAATGCAACAGCAGAAGAGCTGGAGCGAAGCCTTCGAAAGGCAGCTCGATGAAGAACAACGCGCGTTTGAGAAGCAACAAACCAGGCATTACTCCAAGGTGTATTTCAACGGCCCGATCGAGATCCTTGAAGTCAGCCTGCTGGACTTTTCGGCGGCCACGGTCACGCGCAAGGACCTGGACCTGCCGATCCGTCGCTTCGATCAACACACCACGGCAAAAACCATCCAGCCACTGACTTTACCCGTGGTCGTGTACGACGATCAGGCACCGACCTGGCTCAAAGGCGCAACGCTCAGCGAGGAGCAACTGAAGAAGAGCGTCAGCATCCGGCAATCGGTGGACGACCCGAGCGCGGCGCGCATCGAGTTCGATCACACCCGAAGCTTCAACGATGAACTGCTTGGCACGTCCTTCAGCCCTGGCGATAGCCCGGTCAGCTTCTTTACCGAGGACAGCAGCGGTCAACGCGACGAGCCGATCGAACTGCCGCCCGAGGCTTACCAGGTCGATCCCCTGCGCGGCATCATCACTTATGACCTGAACCTGTTCGCGCAAACGCCGGCGTTTGCGGTGGGATCCATGCCGCTGTTCCTGGCCACCGTCGACAAGCAGACACTTGAAACCGACCGGCTGCCCAAAGGCCTGGAATTGAAAGGCAATGCACTGCTGGTTGATCTGAAGCTGTTTCCCGCCCAGGACTGGCGCTTTTTCGCCAGGGACGATAGCGGCCACTATCTCAAGGAGATTCTCTCGGTCATTCACGATGCGAGTGCGCAGGGCCCGGCGTTATTCAGCGTGCATTACTTCTACGGCCAGCCGGCGCAGCTGGAAACCTACCAGCGAACCGATCTCACCACGGTGCAATATGGATTCGAGGTCAAACTCGACAAGGCTGATACGTCCAGCCTCGCCCAATAGTCGTCTCAGTGATCGGGGCGGAACTCGAAGCCGCCCATGTTGCGGCAGCGCCCACCATTGATTTCCCGTAGCTGGGCTTGCAGGTGCAGGCACCAGATTTGCGGGTCATCGGCCAGTTCATAGCCATGCAACGTCAGGCTTTCAACGATGGTGTCGAGGATCGATTCAGCCGCGAAAGGCCCAGGAAACGGACCTTGGGCTTTGATGGCTGAGGGTTGTTCGCCAGCCATTCCGGCGGCGAAAAGCAAAGTCCACATGCCCGTATCACCAGCCAATGGCTTGATGGCACATTCGATACGGGTCACAAGGCCCAGGCATTGACGGGTGAGGCAGAGGTTGCGCGACATGGCGGCGACCCTCGGTAGATCCGGTATTCAGCTCCCACGGGAGAACTGTCTCGATCCAGTGATTACTGTCGATGTCCTTGAGCTGAGAATAGAAGAAAAGTCAGGCCCGCACGCCAACTGAGACCAGAAGGCGCCGAATGGTCATTGTGTGAATCTTGACGTCAGAGTGATGGCACATTGTTCTGGATAGGCCCGATACAAATGTGGGAGCGGGCTTGCTCGCGAATGCGGTCGATCAGCCAACATATGTGTTGAATGATAAATCGTATTCGCGAGCAAGCCCGCTCCCACAATGGATCGGTGTGACCGTAAGGGTTGTATCAGGCCGGCTTGGCTTCGACCAACGCTTCTTGTGCCGCTTCTTTCTCGGCTTCTTTCAGGTCTTCTTCGCTGATCATTTCCGCGATCACCCGCAAGCGCTCCACCACCCGCGCATTCACGCTGCCTTCTGGGAATTCGCCATTTTCATCCGGCGCACCGGCAGGCTCGCCGACCAACAGGCTCAGCGCTTCGTCAGCCTGGCGCACTGCGTAAACGTGGAATTGCCCTGCGCGCACCGCCGCCAGCACTTTCTCGTCCAGCATCAGCGTCGCCACGTTGGCGTGAGGAATGATCGCCCCCTGCTCACCGGTCAGCCCGCGGGCTTCGCAGAGACGGAAGAAGCCTTCGATCTTCTCGTTGACCCCGCCCACCGCCTGTACTTCGCCGAACTGGTTGATCGAGCCAGTGATTGCAAAGCATTGCTTGAGCGGCGTTTTCGACAACGCCGAAATCAACGTGCATGCCTCGCCCAACGACGCACTGTCGCCATCGACATAACCGTAGGACTGCTCCAGGGCGATACTCGCGGAAATCGCCAACGGGAATTCCTGGGCGTAACGGCTGCCCAGATACCCGGTGAGGATCATCACGCCTTTGGAGTGAATCGGTTGGCCGAGGTTGACCTCACGCTCGATGTCGACAATGCCGCTGCCACCCGGATACACCGTGGCGGAAATCCGCGCCGGGACGCCAAACGCCGAATCCCCGACTTCCAGCACCGTCAGCCCGTTGCACTTGCCCACGGCCGCGCCATCGGTGTCGATCAGGATGATCCCGGCCAGCATGTCATCGAGAATCCGCGCCGAAACGCGCCCGGTGCGGGTGGCCTTGGCCTTGAGCGCACGCTCGATGTGGCCGGCGTCGGTCATTTCATCGCTGGCCAGGTGACGAATGAAATCCGCCTCGCTGACCAGTTGGAACAAGTCACCGATCCGCGCCGACAAACGCCCCTGGTGCTCGGCCAGACGCGCGCTGTAGGTCGCCAGACGCGCCACCGCATCGGCGGTCAGCGGTGCCATGCCTTCTTCGGAGGTACGGGTTTTGAGCAACTGGGCGAACTGCTCCAGGCTTTCGTCGACCATCGGGATGTCTTCGTCGAAGTCCACCAGAACGCGGAACATCTCCTGGAAGTCCGGATCGAGGTCTTGCAGCGTGTAATACAACTGCCGGGCACCGATGATGACGACTTTGACCTGCAACGGAATGTGTTGTGGTGTCAGGGTCACGGTGGCCAGACGTCCCAGCTCACCCAGCGGTGATTCCATTTTCAGTTTGCGCGATTGCAGGGCGCGCTTGAGCGCATCCCATACGAACGGCTCGCTGAGCATTTTATCGGCTTCAAGGATCAGGAAACCGCCGTTCGCGCGGTGCAGCGCGCCCGGTCGCAACTGGCGATACGTGGTGTAGAGCGCGCCCTGATCGGTGCTGTATTCGATGCGGCCAAACAGGTTTTCGTAGGTCGGGTGCGGCTCGAACACCACCGGCGCACCGCCGCTGGCCGAGTGACCGACCACCAGACTCGGCGCGTATTGCTCTTCCAGCATCTTGCGCGCCACCGCATCGACCTTGCTGTCGTCGACCAATTGCTCGACCACGGTTTTCAGCAAGTAAACCTGCATGGCTTGCAGGTAACCGCACACCGCCGCGTTCTCGGCGTATTTTTCCGACAACGGCGACAACAACGGCTGCAAGGCCAGGGTGATGGTTTCTTCGTTGAGGTGGCGCAGCTGATTGCTCGACTCGCGCTTCCACTGCGGCAGGCTGGCGAGTTCTTCGTTCAGACGCTCTTCCAGACCAGAGATGTCTTCGTGGAAACGCTCGCGATCGGCTTCCGGCAACTGGGCGAATTCCGCTTCATCCAGCGCCTTGCCTTCGCTCATCGGGGTAAACGCGATGTTGCTCGCGTCACGGTACAGCGCGACTTCTTTCTCCAGCGCCAGGCGCTCGATGATGTCCAGCGCCTTGTCGTAGCGCTGGTTGAAGGCGCGGTCGATGGCGCTTTTTTTCTGCTGATAAGACGGATGTTCGAATACCGCCGGGAAGGTCGCCAGCAGGTTGTCGATCAAAGCGTTGATATCACCGATGAACGCGCCGGCCGTGCCCGATGGCAATTCCAGGGCGCGCGGCTCGCGGGGTTCATCGAAATTGTTGACGTAGACCCAGTCGGCCGGGGTCTGCAGGCGCTTGCCTTCGGCCTTCAGGTAGCGTTTGACGAACGAAAACCGGCCAGTGCCAGGCTCGCCCATGACGAATACGTTGTAACCGGGGCGTGGCATGGCCACACCAAACTGCAAGGCTTCGACCGCACGTTCCTGGCCAAGCACACCGCGGAAGGGCTCCAGATCATTGGTGGTAGAGAAGCTGAACTGTTCAGCGGAAAACGGACGGGTCAGCGCTTCGGGCGCTAGACGCAAGCTGGCAGCAACAGGATCAGGCATCGGGCTTCCTTACATCAGGCGGGGCAGATAGCGGCATTCTGGCGCTGCCCATACCCCACTTGCAAGGCGCGCCTTTCGCCAAAGCATAGCCAAGCGGGCATCCCCAGGCGGGCCGGGTCTAAATCAATGTTTTCAACGAATGTTTCGTAAAAAGTCACGGAACCCTTGGAACGTGCCTAAACTCCAAGCTGCGCGGCTGGAACAATAACCGGCCCACTGGCGCCAGATCGGGCCAGACCCCTTGTCCATTGGTATGCACATAAAGAGAACAAAGCTATGAAACGGATTCTTCTCGGTACTCTCTTCACCGCTGTATCCATCAACGCTATGGCACAGGCGCCAGGCGGCCCGGATTGCGGGTGGGGCAACATGCTGTTCGAAGGTCAGCGTGGCACCCCGGCTCACTTCCTGGCATCCACCACCAACGGCACTTCCGGCAACGCAACGTTCGGTATGACCTCTGGTACCAACGGTTGCGCGACTAATGCGTCGCTGACTTATGGCGGCAAATCCTGGTTTGCCATGAATGGCATGATGAACGAGCTGTCCGAAGACATGGCTAAAGGTAACGGCGAAGCGCTGACGACCTACGCCGTGGTACTGGGCGTGGCGCCGGAAGACCGTGCGCATTTCGCGGCTGTGACTCACGAGCACTTCCAGCAGATCTTCAGCAAGGCTGACGTGACTGCAGAAGATGTGCATACCAACACCCTGGCCGTTTTGAAGGCCGATCCTCGTCTGGCCAAGTACGCAACTCAAGCTTAAGCTCGACCCGCCCGCTCCTTTCGGGGAGCGGGTTTTATTTTTTGGACCTGCCCTCTTTCGGCCATATCGTTCAATTGTAGGAGCCGGCTTGCTGGCGATGGCATCACCGCGGTGATTCAGAAACACCGTGTCGATGCCATCGCCAGCAAGCCGGCTCCTACAAGGACGGATCTTCCGTACCGGGTCTTTATTTTTTTCGACTTAAGTTGCCCACTATGTTCAAACGCCTTGCCTGGCTGGCGCTCTGTGTCTGCGCCCCGCTGTCCGCCGCGCCTCACATCGACAATCAACGTTTGCAGCAACTGGCCAACGACCCCTTCTGGATTTCCCTGGGGCATTACGAAACCGCCAAGCTCGGTGGCTGGCGCAGCTATGTCAGCGACAGGAAGTTCTTTCTGGCGCCCGATGGCAACGAACACCCCGACCGCGAACTGGCGGCCACCGTGCAGGCGCTGTACGCCCCGGCCAGTGCCGGCGAAAAACATGCGCAATGCGTCTACCCGGCGCGTACCCGCTGGCTCAAGGCACAACTCAACCTGAGCGATCTGCCGTCGCCGGACTGCGCCGAATTCAAGCAATGGTTCAAGGATGTCTCGCCCCACAGCGCGGTGATGATTTTCCCGGCAGCCTACTTGAACAGTCCGTCATCGATGTTCGGCCACACGCTGCTGCGCATCGATCAGGCGGATGTGCAGAGCGACAAGACGTCATTGCTCAGCTACGCCATCAACTTCGGCGCCTACATCGAAGGTTCGGACAACAGCATTCTCTACGCCTGGAAAGGTTTGATGGGCGGCTACCCGGGCCTGTTTGCGCTGGTGCCGTATCAGGAAAAACTCTCGGAATACCGCAGCCTCGAAAACCGTGACCTGTGGGAATACCGGCTGAACCTGACACAGCAGGAAACCGAGCGCATGGTCGAGCACGTCTGGGAACTCAAGCAGATCCAGTTCGACTATTTCTTCTTCGACGAAAACTGCTCCTATCGCCTGCTGGAACTGCTGCAAGTGGCGCGTCCAAGCCTGCGCCTGACCGAACAATTCCCGCTGACCGCCATCCCCACCGACACGGTCAAAGCGGTGAAAGAAGCCGGCCTGGTGGAGTCCATTCAGTATCGGCCGTCCCGCGAACGCGAACTGCTGAGCCGCGCCGAACCGTTGAATCCTGAAGAGCAGCAATGGGTGCTGAAAGTCAGCGCCGACCAGAAACAGTTGCAGGAACCGGCGTTCAAGGCGCAACCGCGCGAACGTCAGGCGCTGATCATCGACGCGGCTTACCGGCTCGAACGCTACCGCGCCAACGGCCAGGAACGCGACCCGCAGCGGGCTCAGCGCAGTTTTGAATTGCTGCGGGCGATCAACCAGAACCCGGCGCCGGAGCTGGACATCCCGCAACCGGGCTTGCCCGAAGATGGCCATGAATCGCGCACCTGGCAGGCCGGCCTCGGCACCCGGGGCGACAAGGCCTTTGGCGAATATGGCCTGCGCATGGCGTATCACGATCTCAACGACAACTCGGAAAGCTTTCCCCTCGGCGCGCAGATCGAAATCCTGCAGATGAAACTGCGCCAGTACGAAGGCAATCAGTGGCAGTTGCAGCAACTGGATCTGGCGACCATTCGCTCCCTGACGCCGCGCAACGAGCTGCTGCAACCGCTGTCGTGGCAGGTCACCGGCGGCCTGGAGCGGGTGCCGGGCAAACATGACGATGAAACCCTCGTCAGCCATGTCAACGGCGGTGGTGGCGGCACGTGGCAACTGGGCGACGACATGCTTGGTTTTGCCTTGGGCACCGTGCGCGTCGAACACAATAACGACTTCGCCGGTTTCATCGCCCCCGCGGCAGGTTTCAACAGCGGTGTGCTATGGAAGAATCCGCTGGGCAATTTCAGCCTGGAGGCCAAGGGGGATTTCTTCACCAATGGCGAAGTGCGCCGTAGTTTGAGTCTGAACCAGCAGTGGGAATTGTCGCGCAACCTGGGTCTGCGTCTGAGCGCCCAGCGCGAATTCAGCCATCTGGCTACACCCGAGAATGAAGTGATGCTTGAGCTGAAGTGGTATCACTACTGACCTGACACACCACCATCCCTGTGGGAGCGGGCTTGCTCGCGAAGGCGTAGTGTCATTCAACACTGATGGTGACTGACAATACGCCTTCGCGAGCAAGCCCGCTCCCACATTGGATATGCGTTGTTCAACGGATTCATCACAGGCCTTTCACGAAGGTCTCACGAATGCACTTCTAGACTTGAACCATAGGCCGTTGAACGGCCGGGAGTCCGAGATGTGGCGTTGTGTGGGTGTGGTGGGTGTGTTGCTGTTGTGCGCGGGTTGCCAGACGACTCACGAAGACCTGATTGCCAAGGGTTATCCTCCGGCCTTCGCCGATGGTTTCGATGACGGCTGCAGCAGTGGTCGACAGGCTGCCGGGGCGATCACCGGTGAATTTCGCAAGAACGTGCCGCGGTATCTCAAGGACAAGCCATACGCCGAAGGCTGGAGCGATGGTTTCCGCCAATGCCAGGCCATGCGCGAAAGCGAAGACCGCGAGGACTATCGCAGCCATCACTGGGACGAACGTGAAAAAGCCTGGCAACAGCAGAAAGATCAGGACGCCGCCCGTGCGTTTCGCTCGCAATGAGTCGCTGACAGACATCCGCCGAAACTAAAAGCCTGTGACCATGGCCTAAACCCTATAACGGGAGGAAACCATGAGTCGCGCCTTCGTCAATGAAGATAACGCCGCCGCGCAAGTTGATCAGCCCGTCGAACGGCAGGTCAGCACGCAGCCCAATTACGTCACGCCCGCAGGCCTTGCCCAGCTGCAGGCAAAAGTCGCCGGGTTGCAACAATTGCACAATGAACAATCGGCCAAAGGCGAACAGGCCGACAAGCAACGCCTGGTGGACCTTGAGCGGGATTTGCGCTACTTCAATCAGCGCCTGCAAAGCGCTCAGGTCGTGACCGCCGCCAGTTCGACGCAAAAGGTGCAGATCGGCAGCCGCGTGACCTTCGCCGACGAGCACAGCACCGAGCAAACCGTGCAATTGGTCGGTGAAGACCAGGCCGACGCGTCTGCGGGCCTGATCAACTGGGGCTCACCGCTGGGCCGGGCATTGCTTGGGGCGCAACTCGGCGACGAGGTGCTGTGGCAACGCCCGGCCGGCGATCAGACGATCGAAATCATCCGCATCGAACCGGCTTAAACCACGCCCTGGGCGAGCATGGCGTCGGCGACTTTGACGAAACCGGCAATGTTCGCGCCTTTGACGTAGTTGATGCGGCCGTTCTCTTCGCCGTAATGCACACACGCATGGTGGATCGATTGCATGATCCCGTGGAGCTTGCTGTCCACTTCCCCGCCGGTCCACAGCAGACGCATGGCGTTCTGCGACATCTCCAGCCCGCTCACCGCGACACCGCCGGCGTTGGACGCCTTGCCCGGCGCGAACAGAATCCCGGCCTCGATAAACAGGTCCACGGCTTCCAGGGTGGTCGGCATGTTCGCGCCTTCCGCCACGCAGATGCAGCCGTTGCGCAGCAACGTGCGCGCGGCCTCGGCATCCAGTTCGTTTTGAGTGGCGCAGGGCAGCGCGATGTCGCACGCCAGATCCCATGGGCACTGACCCGCACGGAACTCCAGGCCGAAACGCGTGGCCAGTTCGCTGATCCGTCCACGCTTGACGTTTTTCAGCTCCAACAGCGCCAGCCACTGTTCTTCGGTCAAACCCGCCTCGCAGTACAGCGTGCCTTCGGAGTCCGAGAGCGAAATCACCTTGCCGCCCAGGTCCATGACCTTGCGCGCCGCGTACTGCGCAACGTTGCCGGAACCCGAGATGGCTACGCGCTTGCCTTCGACGGCTTCACCGCTGCGCTTGAGCATTTCCTCGGCGAAGTACACGCAGCCGAAACCGGTGGCTTCCGGACGAATCAGGCTGCCGCCATAGCTCGGGCCTTTGCCGGTCAGCACGCTGGTGAACTGGTTGCTCAGGCGCTTGTACTGACCGAACAGGAAACCGATCTCGCGGGCACCCACGCCGATGTCGCCGGCCGGCACGTCAACGTCTGCACCGATGTGGCGGTACAACTCGCTCATGAAGGCCTGGCAGAAGCGCATGACTTCCGCGTCGCTTTTGCCTTTCGGGTCGAAGTCCGAGCCACCCTTGCCACCGCCCATGGGCAACGAGGTCAGGGAGTTTTTGAAGGTTTGCTCGAAGGCGAGGAATTTCAGTACGCCGAGGTTCACCGAAGGATGGAAACGCAAGCCGCCCTTGTACGGACCGATCGCACTGTTCATCTGGATGCGGAAACCGCGATTGACCTGCACCTTGCCGTGATCGTCGACCCAGGAAACACGGAACACAATCGCCCGCTCCGGCTCGCAGATCCGCTCCAGAATGCCGGAGGTCAGATAATGCGGATTGGCTTCGAGAAACGGCCACAGACTGCGCAGGACCTCTTCGACGGCCTGGTGGAATTCAGGTTGGTCCGGGTCGCGTTTTTTCAGTCGGGCAAGGAAGGTTTCGACGGATTCGATCATGGAAAAGTCTCGGCAAATTTATTGTCGTTGGAAGAGATTGGGCCGGACTTTAGCAAACGGAGTGCGCACAGCAATAGAGCAAAATGTCGCGTTTATGAAATTAAATGGTGCGCAGGATATAAATAAACTCCATTTTCAGGCTGATTTCGCACCTAAAAAGGGATTCGCAATCTGGGTTTTGCACCATTAGCTACACCGCTATCGCGAGCAGGCTCACTCCTACAATTTGATGTGCATTCCCCCTGTGGGAGCGAGCCTGCTCGCGATGAATTCGCCACGGTGCCACTGAAAAAACCCATAAAAAAAACGGAGCCCGAAGGCTCCGTTTTTTCATGCAACCAACCCGAAATCAGGCCAGTTTCTTGTGCCGTACACGATGCGGCTGGGAAGCCGCTTCGCCGAGGCGTTTCTTGCGATCGGCTTCGTACTCGGTGTAGTTACCTTCGAAGAACACTGCTTGCGAATCGTCTTCGTACGCCAGGATGTGCGTCGCGACGCGGTCAAGGAACCACCGATCGTGAGAGATCACAATGGCGGCGCCCGGGAAGTCCAGCAGGGCTTCTTCCAGGGAACGCAGGGTTTCAACGTCGAGGTCGTTGGACGGTTCGTCGAGCAGCAGGACGTTGCCGCCCTCTTTCAGGGTCAGGGCCAGGTGCAAGCGACCGCGCTCACCACCGGACAGATCCTTGACGAACTTCTGCTGATCGCCGCCCTTGAAGTTGAAGCGACCGACGTAGGTACGCGACGGGATCTCGTAGTTGCCGATGCGGATCTGATCCGAACCGTCGGAGATTTGCTGGAACACAGTCTTGCTGCCGTCCAGGTCTTCGCGGCTCTGATCGACGCAGGCCAGTTGCACGGTTTCGCCGACTTCGATGCTGCCCGAATCCGGTTGTTCCTTGCCCATCAGCATGCGGAACAGCGTCGACTTACCGGCACCGTTACCGCCGATCACGCCAACGATGGCGCCTTTAGGCATGGAGAACGACAGGTTGTCGATCAGCACGCGATCGCCATAGCCCTTGGAAACGTTCTTGAACTCGATGACCTTGTCACCCAGGCGCGGACCGGCCGGGATGTAGATCTCGTTGGTTTCCGAACGCTTCTGGAATTCCTGCGATTGCATTTCTTCGAAGCGTTGCAGACGTGCCTTGGATTTGGACTGGCGGGCCTTGGCGCCTTTGCGCACCCACTCCAGTTCTTCCTTCATGGCTTTTTCGTGGGCCGACTGCTGCTTGGATTCGGCAGCGAGACGATCGGACTTGGCTTCAAGCCAACCCGAATAGTTGCCCTCGTACGGGATACCGGCGCCGCGGTCGAGCTCGAGGATCCAGCCAGCAACGTTGTCCAGGAAGTAACGGTCGTGCGTGATCGCAACGACAGTGCCCGGGAAGTCGTGGAGGAAGTGTTCCAGCCAGGCGACGGAATCGGCGTCCAGGTGGTTGGTCGGTTCGTCGAGCAGCAGCATGTCGGGGGCGGACAGCAGCAGGCGGCACAGGGCCACACGACGTTTTTCACCACCGGAAAGGAATTCGACCTTGGCGTCCCAGGCCGGCAGGCGCAGCGCATCGGCGGCGACTTCCAGTTGGCGATCCAGGTTGTGACCGTCGCTGGCTTGCAGGATGGCTTCGAGCTTGGCCTGTTCGGCGGCCAGTTTGTCGAAGTCGGCATCTTCATCAGCGTAAGCCGCGTAGACCTCGTCCAGGCGTGCCTGGGCGTTCTTGATCACGCTGACCGCTTCCTCGACCACTTCACGCACGGTCTTGGTCGGGTCCAGGATCGGTTCCTGTGGCAGGTAACCGATGTTCAACTCCGGCATCGGACGGGCTTCGCCCTCGAACTCGGTGTCGACGCCGGCCATGATTTTCAGCAGCGTGGATTTACCCGAACCGTTGAGGCCGAGCACGCCGATCTTGGCGCCGGGGAAGAAGGACAGCGAAATGTTTTTCAGGATTTCCCGCTTCGGCGGAACAACTTTGCCCAGCCGATGCATGGTGAAGACGTATTGAGCCATGGAGAACCTTGGGTCAGTGACAGATGAATGATTGGAGCGCAGGCGATGCCCGGCCAGGCCGTGCGCGTCGACGACTGATAGGTATCAATGCTGCGCGCTGAAAAAACCTGATTCTAGGAGCTGGAACGCTCCCGCGTAACCGGCAAAGCTACCTTATTGACAGAAGGCAGTCCAGCCGGGAGGGTCTGGCACTTTGCCACAACTCAAGGCATGCTAGCCGCCCTCCGGGCGTCCGGCTTATAGTGCACGTCGCGCCAGTCCAGCTAAACCGCAGGATTACAGTTTGTCTAATGTCACTCCGCCCTTGACCACCCGTGCACCGACTGCTGTGTCCGGTTCCCCCCTGCGCGGAACATTAAAGGGCGCGCTGGCGACACTCGTGCTTTTGCTGCTCGCGCTGCTGTTCTGGCAACTGCTGGATCAGATGCGCGAAACCCAGAAAAACCAGCGCCAATACACCATCGACTACACCGCCGATCTGGCTGCGCAAGTCAGCCTGAACATGTCGCTCAATGCGCAGATCGCCCTCAACCTGCTACCGATCGTCGAACAGCCGCAAAGCGCCGACGAACAGCAGGAGCTGCTGCGCAAGCTGCAAAAGTCCTTGCCCGACCTGCGCAGCCTCGCGTTGTTGAGCCCCTCAGGGAAAGTCATCAGCGACACCACCGCCGACAGCGAGGACGCCGACTACCTCGTCGAGCTGGTACGCCGCAGCCGTACCCAGGCACATTATTTCAGCAACGCCGATAACGGTTCGGTGGTGCACCTGTTGCTGCATCAAGCCAGCGGCAGCTCTCGGGGCTATTGGGTCCTGCGCCTGACGCCAAGCTTTTTCTCGTCACTGACCAAACCAGGCGAGGCCGGGATCCGCCCATTGTGGCTGGTGGAAAACCGCGTCAATCACCAGGTCATCAGCCGCGATGATTCACAGCCCTTGGCCAAGCCGAGCGAGCTGACCGCAAATGATGTGGCCAACAGCGTGCTGACGGTTCCCCTGACCGGCAGCGACTGGCAACTGCGCGGGTTGTTCGACCGGCAACGTGTGATCGAAGAACTGCTGCCGGCATTTATCGGTAAATGCCTGCTGGGGCTGGCGCTCTCTCTGCTGCCGCTGATCGCCCTGTTGAACATACGCCGCCGTCAGCGCCAAGTGAGTGAAGGTCGCCGGCGCTATCAGGATATTTTCGAAGGCACCGGCGTCGCCCTGTGCGTGCTCGACGTGTCTGGCCTCAAGAACGTCTTCGACAAAAACCAGTTGCTCAGCACCGAACACCTGCAAGCCTGGTTGGAAACCCCGGAACAGCGCCAGCAGCTGTTGCAGGAACTGCGCATCACCGAGGTCAACCAGGTTGCCCTGCAACTGCTCAACGTCAATTCCTGTGAACAAGCCTGGAAGTTGCTGATCGACGGCAATCCGCTGGATGGCACCGCCATCGGCAATCAAGTGCTCGAAGCGGTACTCAATCAGCAGAAACAGTTTGAGCTGGAAATAAAACTGCAAGACGCCAATGGCCGCGATCAGCACCTGTGGCTGGTGATGCGCCTGCCGGAAAACCAGGACGACTATAAAGCGGTGATCCTGAGCATCAGCGACATCACCAGTCGCAAGCTCATCGAACTGTCGCTGCTTGAGCGTGAAGGGTTCTGGTCCGATGTGGTGCGCACCGTGCCGGATCATTTGTACGTCCAGGACGTGATCAGCCAGCGCATGATCTTCAGCAACCATCACCTGGGCCAGACACTCGGTTACAACCGCACCGAGCTACACCAGATGGGCGAGTACTTCTGGGAAATCCTGCTGCACCCCGAAGATGCCGACCACTACCATCGCGCGCGCCAGACCCAGCGACACGCGGGCTATACGCAATTGCTGCAATGCCAACTGCGCTTCCGTCACCGCAACGGCAAATGGCGGCGTTTCGATATTCGTGAACAGGCGCTGGCGCGGGACAAACACGACCAGGTCACACGGATCATCGGCGTGGCCAAGGACATCACCGAGCAGATCGAGGCCAGTGAGTCCCTGCGCGACAGCGAGCAGCGCTACCGGATGCTCGCCGAAAGCATCAGCGACGTGATTTTCTCCACCGACAGCAAGCTCTCGCTCAACTACGTCAGCCCGTCGGTGCAAGCCGTGCTGGGCTACGACACCGACTGGATTTTCCAGAACGGCTGGCAGTCGACCATCGCCAACCCGCAACAGTTGACCGGCATCTACAACCTGATGGACCGCGTCAGCAAAGCGCTGGGCAAGCCCGACCAACTGGCGCTGTTGCGCAGCCAGGTGCAGACCCAACTGTTCCTGTTCGACTGCCTGCGTGCCGACGGGCGCAAGATTCCGATCGAGTTGCGGCTGGTGCTGGTCTGGGACGAACACGGCGCCTTCGAAGGCGTGCTCGGTGTCGGTCGCGACATCAGCCAGCAACGCCGCGCCGAGAAAGACCTGCGCATGGCGGCCACGGTATTCGAACACTCGACGTCGGCGATCCTGATCACCGACCCGGCAGGCTACATCGTGCAGGCCAACGAAGCGTTCAGTCGCGTGAGCGGCTATGCGGTGGAGCAAGTGCTCGACCAGTTGCCGAACATGCTGACCGTCGACGAGCAGCAGGAAGCGCACCTGCGCTATGTGCTCAAGCAATTGAACCAGCACAGCACCTGGGAAGGCGAAGTCTGGCTCAGGCGTCGTAACGGCGAGCATTACCCGGCGTGGGTCGGTATCACGGCGGTGCTCGACGATGAAGGCGATCTGGCCAGTTACGTGTGTTTCTTCAGCGACATCAGCGAGCGCAAGGCCAGTGAACAACGGATTCACCGCCTCGCCTATTACGACGCCCTGACGCACCTGCCCAACCGCACGCTGTTCCAGGACCGCCTGCACACCGCGTTGCAATCGGCGGAACGGCAGAAGTCCTGGGTGGTGCTGATGTTCCTCGACCTCGACCGTTTCAAGCCGATCAACGACTCCCTGGGCCACGCCGCCGGCGATCGCATGCTCAAGGAAATGGCCACGCGCCTGCTCGGTTGCGTCGATGACGACGACACCGTGGCGCGTATGGGCGGCGATGAATTCACCTTGCTCCTGCAACCGCGGGCCAACCGCGAAATCGCCCTCAATCGGGCGATTCACGTGGCCGAACAGATTCTCGCCAGCCTGGTGAAACCGTTCGTGCTTGAAGGCCGCGAATTCTTCGTCACCGCCAGTATCGGCATCGCCCTGAGCCCGCAGGACGGCAACGAACTCAGCCAGCTGATGAAGAACGCCGACACCGCGATGTACCACGCCAAGGAACGCGGCAAGAACAACTTCCAGTTCTATCAGGCGGACATGAACGCCAGTGCCCTCGAGCGCCTGGAGCTGGAAAGCGACTTGCGTCACGCCCTGGAACAGAACGAATTCGTGCTGTACTACCAGCCGCAATTCAGCGGCGACGGCAAACGCCTGACCGGTGCCGAAGCCTTGCTGCGCTGGCGTCATCCCCGCCGTGGCCTGGTGCCACCGGGGGATTTCATTCCGGTGCTCGAAGAACTGGGCCTGGTGGTGGACGTCGGCGACTGGGTGATCAGCGAGGCCTGCCGTCAGCTCAAGACCTGGCATCAGGCCAAGGTGCGGGTGCCGAAGGTATCGGTCAACATCTCTGCCCGGCAGTTCTCCGACGGCCAGCTCGGCACGCGGATCGCCACTATCCTCAAGGAAACCGGCCTGCCACCGGCGTGCCTGGAGCTGGAGCTGACCGAAAGTATCCTGATGCGCGAAGTCAGCGAGGCGATGCAGATTCTGGCCGGGCTGAAAAACCTCGGGCTGAGCATCGCGGTCGACGACTTCGGCACCGGTTATTCGTCGCTCAACTACCTCAAGCAGTTCCCGATCGACGTGCTGAAGATCGACCGTACCTTTGTCGATGGCTTGCCGTCGGGTGAACAGGATGCGCAGATCGCCCGGGCGATCATCGCCATGGCCCACAGCCTCAACCTGGCGGTGATCGCCGAGGGTGTGGAAACCCATGAGCAGCTGGACTTCCTGCGTGAGCATGGCTGCGATGAGGTTCAGGGTTACCTGTTCGGGCGGCCGATGCCGGCGGGACGGTTTGAAGCGCAGTTCAGTAATGATGCGTTGTTCATGTTCGATTGAGGTTGTGCAGTGGGGCTGATGGCCCCATCGCCGGCAAGCCGGCTCCTACATTTGGAATGCGTTCCCCTGTAGGAGCCGGCTTGCCGGCGATGTGGGCGGCATGATCACCGCTGATCCCGACATGAAGCCCACTTGTCTGCGACATGATGCCCTTTCATATGCCATCTAAATCCCATTGGGTTAGAATGCCCCCCTTTTCTGCCCCGATCCTTGAGGACCGCCATGTTCAGCCGTGATTTGACTATTGCCAAGTACGACGCCGATCTTTTTGCCGCCATGGAGCAAGAAGCTCAGCGCCAGGAAGAACACATCGAGCTGATCGCTTCGGAAAACTACACCAGCCCTGCGGTGATGGAAGCTCAAGGCTCGGTACTGACCAACAAGTACGCCGAAGGCTACCCGGGCAAGCGCTACTACGGTGGTTGCGAGTTCGTCGACGTCGTTGAGCAACTGGCCATCGACCGTGCCAAAGAACTGTTCGGCGCCGATTACGCCAACGTTCAGCCGCACGCCGGTTCGCAAGCCAACAGCGCCGTTTACCTGGCCCTGCTGCAAGCTGGCGACACCATCCTGGGCATGAGCCTGGCTCACGGTGGTCACCTGACCCACGGTGCCAGCGTTTCGTCCTCCGGCAAGCTGTACAACGCCGTTCAGTACGGCATCGACGCCAATGGCCTGATCGACTACGACGAAGTCGAGCGCCTGGCCGTTGAGCACAAGCCGAAAATGATCGTGGCCGGTTTCTCTGCTTACTCGCAGATCCTCGACTTCCCGCGCTTCCGCGCAATCGCTGACAAGGTTGGCGCCTACCTGTTCGTCGACATGGCCCACGTGGCCGGTCTGGTAGCCGCTGGCGTCTACCCGAACCCGGTGCCATTCGCTGACGTCGTGACCACCACCACGCACAAGACCCTGCGCGGTCCACGTGGCGGCCTGATCCTGGCTCGCGCCAACGCCGACATCGAGAAGAAGCTGAACTCCGCAGTATTCCCGGGCGCCCAGGGTGGCCCGCTGGAGCACGTGATCGCCGCTAAAGCGATCTGCTTCAAGGAAGCGCTGCAGCCTGAGTTCAAGGCTTACCAGCAACAAGTGGTGAAAAACGCCCAGGCCATGGCCAGCGTCTTCATCGAGCGCGGTTTCGACGTGGTTTCCGGCGGTACTGAAAACCACCTGTTCCTGCTGTCGCTGATCAAGCAGGAAATCTCCGGTAAAGACGCTGACGCCGCTCTGGGCAAAGCATTCATCACCGTGAACAAGAACTCCGTGCCAAACGATCCACGCTCCCCGTTCGTCACCTCCGGCCTGCGCTTCGGCACTCCGGCTGTGACCACTCGCGGCTTCAAGGAAGCAGAGTGCAAAGAGCTGGCCGGCTGGATCTGCGACATCCTGGCTGACCTGAACAACGAAGCGGTGATCGACGCCGTTCGTGAGAAGGTCAAGGCCATCTGCAAGAAGCTGCCGGTATACGGCGCTTAATTGCATCGCTGAACCGCTGCGATAAAAAAACCGGCCAGTGATGGCCGGTTTTTTTTCGCCTGGGTTTTGTGCCACTCAGGCAGCAGCCGGTCTTGCAAACTCGAGGGACAACACATCAGGCAAACCGTCCGCCACAGCATGCAGCAGCGCCTGACCGACGCCCGCGATCCCGAGCATCAGGCCCGGATCAGGGATAGTGCGCTCATCCAGAAAATCTTCATTGAAGAAGTTCTGGGTCACCTGTGAGAGTGCTCGCTCCACCCGGGCGATACCCTGCTCATTACGTGTGTCGCGATAGAGTCTGAGCAAGCACATCAGATTGCCGAAGTCTCCATGACACAGACTGTAACCAGACCCCAGGCCCTGCTCCCAGAGATGACGCTCACACCGTTCGGCATCCTGCTCGAGCACCGCCCTGGTATCGACGTCCAGCGCCTCACCCAGCGCCCGAGTCAGCCCGCGTCTGGAAATGAGAATGCCGGCGTCGCCATGACACCATTTGACGGTGGACGCTGACTTCGCGGTTTCACGCAGATCAAGCCAGAAACCATCGATTGTCAGGCGGTTTTCTGCCTGCAACACCTGCGCGATCAGCTCGGCCAAACCCGGCGCTTTCGTCACCTCCCAGACTTTTCCCAACGCGTGCAGAACGCCTGAAATGCCATGGGAGAAACCCGTCAACAGCGGCTTGCCCGTTGCCTTGAGCAACAGCGTTCCATTGTCCAGCGTCAGTGCTGACTGAATGGCTTGCGAGAACTTTTCGATCAAGGGCAGCAACGTTTCGCGTTTCTCCAATTGGTAGAGATTCACCAGAACCGTCACCGCGCCGCACCAGCCATGAATGAAGTCGAACTCATCACCCTCACGGGGAAAGTCGGCCAGTTGGAGCACTGTTTCGTCGATGCTTGCCTGATACGTCTGGCGACCGGTCATGATCTGGTAGTTGACCAGAACGTATAAGTAGGAGGTCAAGCCGAAATAGGCGCTGACGGTCAGCTCGCTTGCAAAATGCCCTTGGGATTTACTGATGCCCACGAGGATCCGCTCAGCCTCTTGCAGATAACGCGTCGCACCGCTGGCCCTGAACAGGCTCAAGTAAAAAATCGCCAGGCCTCCCATCCCGTTGTACAAACCACTACCCATGGGCGAAATGAAGTGGCGCCGGGTACGCGGCTGCGTATCCATGAACGTCCACGCCACATCGCCCTCCTCGCCCTCGACACGCGTTCGCTCAATGATTCCGGCAATGGTCATCGCGTGTTCAAGGTAGTGCGCCCGGCTCAGCTCAGGCGCTGTTTTGAGGTGATGCTCCCGGTTGAGTGGCAAGGCTTCATTGGCCACAGGAAACAGGCACATCTGCACGATGTGTATCTGAAAGGCTTTGTGTTCGGGCGAAAGGTTTTCCAACTTGCGGCGGCAACTGTCGAACGGGCGCTCAATGGCCAAAGAAGCTACGGCTTGTCCATGCGCGTCCAGCAAGCCATTGGACAGTAAGGGCAAGGTAAAACAAGGAAAGTTGGCCTTCGCCAGATCGCTGATTTCATGCCTGGGAATCCCGTAGTCATTGAGCGTTTCGTTCAGCTCCGACCATAAGGTTGCCAGTAAAAGATCCCGCTGAAGCCCACAGCGGGTAAACCGTGGATGGAGCATCATCCCGATGAAATCAGCATAACGCTGGGTATTTTTGATCAGAACCCGGGTTTTCAACGACTGGGCATGCTGTTCGAGCAACTCAAGCACCGCACCGCGGTGGTTCATCATCTCGTCGTAACCCGCCTCAAAACCGAGAAAAAAGGCGTCCTTGTGATCCGTGACCGAATGCGTCCTGCTTTCGAAAACGGGCAGGTGCCGAATGACCGGGCGGCTGTGGGCGTCGATGGGCTTCAAACGGTACAAACGCTGCTCACGGACCAATTGTTTTTTTTTCGCGACGAACTGTTGCTGGCAGCTCAGACCACTGTAGTCATTGTCGGAGTCCGGCGAATTAGGCACGAATCCGCTTGCATACACTGATTGACTGTTGAGTTTGATGGTTTTGAACAGCGCACGGCTGTGAGGCAAATTGACCCTCAAGTCGACCATGACCGGCGTGAACAGGCATTCCAGATCGATCATCACCGGGCTGCTACCGCAGGCAATGATGTTTTCGTAGTGAAAGTCGATGCCGTTCAGCGCATGAATCACCGCGACCTGGGCGCCCAGACGCTGAAAAAAAAGTGACAGGTCACTGTGGGTTTCACAGGCCCGGTTGTCGATTTTTTCAATCCAGCAATGATTGTCCAGTGACACCATGAGCGGTACGTAAACGGAGAAACAGGCCTCACCGCTGCGTTCATGCAGTTGCCTGAGCAATGCGCCGTAAAACAATGCTTCACGGTTGCTCCTGGGTTTGTACATCAGTGCCTGATTGCCGATCTGCAGACAGCAGACGGTTTCGCCGTTGGCATGTGAGTCCCCGAGACCGAGGGTGATCGAGTCGATTCGTGTGTCGGGCAATGCGAAAGCGGTTTTAAGTCGTTGGCTATCGTCCGCGAAATGCCCGATCACCTTGTACAGGTAGGCCACCGTGTCTTCGATTCGCACCATGAGCAAACGGGCCAGCACCGGGTATGAGCGGAGGAACGAGCTGAATCCATCGCCTGCCAGGGCCTGGTCAAACCCCTGCAGATCCAGATCGGCACCTTCGGTTATCTGGCTGTTTAACTGGTAAACCAGTGATTTCTCCGAAAAGCCTTTAACCAAGGCCGTTATATGCAATCGAATGCCGGAAAGAAAAAGCTCTGTATTAACCCACTCACTTATCGAATTGTATTTTGGATCACCTTCAAAGATACATTTAAAATACGCATACCACCGCGTATAAAAAATACTGAATACCTCCTGACTATCAAGCTCACTGTCGAACGACAACGAAGCAATAAGCTTTATCTTCTGCTCGAGCATTTCAATCGCTGGGGATTCTTTATTATTCGACGACGATGAAAGGCGATGACATTCGCCCAGAAGTGCTTGTCGATCGACGCCAAAATATCGCCGAACAGCTTTATCGTCCTTATGCAAAAGTTCGAGAGTCTTGCGCAGGACGTCATGGTCTACCGCTGTTTTAACGCCCCCGATCAGTCGTTCATTGAAACTCAAAACATCAGTCAACATCGCCAACCACTCTCGACGAACAGCGCGGGTCAGAGACCCGCCCTGTATTATTTGAGGATCAGCAGGTGCAGCCGATAACGGTGCAGCCCAGGGTCTCGCACGAAACCATGGTGCACATGGTTTCCCCGCCGTTGATACCGGCACTACCAGAATTTACATAAGCTTCGAACTCGGCACCCAGTTCACCGGACAGATCCATAATGTGTTCTTGCATGAGACTTCTCCTGATAAAAAACAAGTCGCCCTAGTTGGCGAAAGTTGAAGTTATCACTCACAGACCGACGGCACCCAGCCATTAAATAAAACCAAATATAAGCCACTTGATCAACGATCAACTCTGACACCTACACGAGCATCAACATAAAAAACAACGACGTTCATACATCCTGAAACAGATGAGCCTCATCCCAAAGAGAAAGACAACAAAACCGGAACTAAAAACATTTTTCAGAACTTAACAAAACAGCAATTTCCCCCTCATCACAACAAACTAAACTGATTCAACCTTAGTTTACGAACATTAAAATAAAACATTCACTTACAACTAGATGGCCATGTATGAGCTGTCCCTGCGCCGCTATCGCAGACAAGCTGGCTCCCGCAAGGATCTGACGTTGACCGCCTACACCACTGGTCAGACCGGTCATGCCAATTTTCAGGTTTTCACTTGTCATCGTAAAAAAATCCGGCGTAGACTGCGCCTGCACTGGACATACCGGTAAGACCACAATAATTAAGTCCTGAATCTGATGCGCGCAGCGCACGGCAGCCAGGACACCGACCAGGATTCCTCCCATGCTCAGATGGTGCTCGCGTTCAATCTTCCTTCAAGTGGTTCTCGGACTGGTGCTCGGCATCATCTGCGGGCTGACCCTTCCCGAATACTCCGCCCAGCTCAAACCCCTCGGCGACGGCTTCATCAAACTGATCAAGATGCTCATCGGCCTGATCGTGTTCTGCGTGGTGGTCAGCGGCATCAGCGGCGCCGGCGACCTGAAGAAGGTCGGGCGCATCGGCCTCAAATCGGTAATCTACTTCGAAGTGCTGACCACCATCGCCCTGGTGATTGGCCTGGTGTTCGCCTTCAGCACCGGCATCGGCAGCGGCGCGAACATTCATCTGGAGCAGCTGTCTGCCGCCGACATGGGCGACATCGCCCAGCGCGGCCAGCACATGCACACCACCACGCAGTTCCTGATGGACCTGATTCCGACCTCGGTGATCGGCGCCTTCGCCGACAACAACATCCTGCAGGTCCTGCTGTTTTCAGTGCTGTTCGGCAGCGCACTGAACCTGGTGGGCGAAGCCGCGTCGGGCATTTCCCGGCTGATCAATGAGCTGAGCCACGTGATCTTCCGCATCATGGGCATGATCGTGCGCCTGGCGCCGATCGGCGTGTTCGGCGCGATTGCCTTCACCACCAGCAAATATGGCCTGGACTCGCTGCAACACCTGGGCAGTCTGGTCGGTCTTTTCTACCTGACGTGTGTCGCGTTCGTGGCGCTGATTCTCGGCCTGGTGATGCGCCTGTCCGGCCTGCGCATGTGGCCGTTGCTCAAATACCTGCGCGAAGAACTGATGATCGTCATGGGCACCGCATCGTCCGACGCCGTGCTGCCGCAAATCATGCGCAAGCTCGAACACCTGGGCATCGGCAGTTCAACGGTCGGGCTGGTGATTCCCACCGGCTACTCGTTCAACCTCGACGGCTTTTCGATCTACCTGACATTGGCCATCGTGTTCATCGCCAATGCCACGGGCACGCCGCTGGCCATGTCCGATTTGCTGACCATTTTGCTGGTGTCGTTGATCACCTCCAAAGGAGCTCACGGGATTCCCGGCTCGGCGCTGGTGATTCTGGCAGCGACACTGACGGCCATCCCGGCGATTCCGGTGGTCGGTCTGGTGCTGGTATTGGCGGTGGACTGGTTCATGGGCATCGGCCGCGCGCTGACCAACCTGATCGGCAACTGCGTCGCCACCGTGGCCATCGCCCGCTGGGAAAAAGACATCGATATCCAACGCGCAAACAAGGTGCTTTCCGGCCAGGTGGGTTATACCTTCCAGCCTCGAAAACCGGTCGCGCCCGCGCACCAGCAGGAATTTTAAACAACGTGTGCCTGCCTTTGGGCGGGCACATTATCGCGACTTGGAGCGAACAGTGATTACCTCGTCAACCGTCGTAAATTCAGTAGTGGAAAAACTTCGTGCCGCGCTGGCACGTGGGCAATGGCGCTCCGGCGAGATGCTGCCGGGGCAACGTGAACTGGCCGAACAACTGGGCATCAGCCGCCCGAGCCTGCGCGAGGCGGTCATCGTCCTGGAAACCCTCGGCCTGGTGCGCTCGATGCCGGGCAAAGGCGTGGTGGTGCTCGATGCCCATCTGGCTGACAGTCAAAGCCACGACAGTGCAGTGGCCGGCGCGAGCCTGGAAGACGTGCTGCAACTGCGCTACACCCTTGAGCCGTTTATCGTCGGCCTGGTGGCGCAGTCGATCAGCAGCAAGGAAGTCGGGCAACTGCGCCTGACCCTGATGGACATGCGCGAAGCTCTGGAGGCGAACGACAGCGAAGCCGGGGTCAACGCCTACATCGCGTTCCACGAAGAGCTGTTCACGCTGACCTCGAACCCGATTTTCCAGAGCGTGGTACAGCAGACCAGCAACGCCCTCAAGCAAAGCGCCGAGGTGCTGCGCAACTCACCCGAGCATCTGGCCGAACGCCTCGAAGAAAACGAAGCCGTGGTACGCGCGATCCGCAGCAAAAACAGCGCCCTGGCGAGTGCCGAAATGCGTCGGCACATTCTTCGCGAAGGCCAGCGGATGGGCATCGAATTGAATATCCCGGACGACAACCTCGGCAGTTGAACCCTCTTGGAACCGGAGACAGGCCATGAACAGCTTCGCTTCAGCGCAAACTCTTGTTGCCCTGCCCTTTCCCGCGCCGACGGATGATCTCTACTCGCGAGTCTTCGACGCCATTCTTGAACAGCGCATCGATGCGGCCAGTCGCTTTACCGAAGAAAGCCTGGCGCAGATGTTCGGCGTTCGCCGCAGTGACATGCGTGGGGTGCTGACGCAGCTGTCCCATCAGCAGATCATCGTGTTACGCACTCACCATCGTCCCCGAGTCGCGGCGCTCGATCATGAGCAAGTCCGGCAGACGCTGCATGCGCGGCGGCTGACCGAAACCACGGTGGTGCGGCTGGCGTGCCAGCAGCCCCGTGCACAAGACTTGAAGTGTCTGCGTGGGTTGATTGATCGCGAGCGCCAATGTGCCACACATGGCTCGGCGATCAGGTTGGCGGGGGCGTTTCATCTGCAGCTGGCCGAAATGGCGGGGAATGCACCGTTGGCGCATTTTCTGGGCAGCCTGGTGCCACTGACTTCACTGGCGATTGCGCAGTTTGATGTATCGGTGGAGGGTTATTGCGATTGGCGGGGGCATTCCGCAATTCTGGATGCGGTGGAGCGTGGGGATGCGGTGAAGGCGGTCTCGCTGCTGAGCGGGCATCTGGATGATCTTGAGGAAATATTGCTGAACTCAGGACTTGGGCTTGGTCAGGATCGTGTTGCTGGTTAGATCGCTTTCGCGGGCAAGCCTCGCTCCTACGGATATCACCGACTGTAGGAGCGAGGCTTGCCCGCGAAGGCTTTATCACTGACGAACGAAACGATTCAATCCGCCGCCACCCGCGCAAACCCCTCGCGAATCTTCTCCTCCGGCAATTCATCGGCAATAAACACAATCACGCTTTCCCGCGCCTCGCCCTCTGCCCATTCCGTGTCCCAGTCGAAGCCATACAACTTCAGCACACCCTGAAACACCATGCGCCTCGGCTCGCCAAGGATGTTCAGCACGCCTTTGTAGCGCAGCAACTGCTTGCCATGTTCTTCCAGCAGTTCGTTCATGAACTCGCTGAGCTTGTCGATATCCAGCGGCTTGTCGGTGCGCAGCACCAGGCTGGAAATGCGGTCGATGGAAGGCGCTTTGCTGACCGGGCGCAAACTCACGCCGCCACCCAGGTCGGCATTGAGGTTGAAGCCGCGCACATCGAGCAGTTCGGCCAGATCGATCTGGCCGTGGTCGACCACGCGAATCGGCGCGCGACGGTTGATACGGGTCAGGCGCTCGCTCAACGCAGTGAAGGTCGGCTCGTCCACCAGATCGCGTTTGCTCACCAGCAAGCGGTCGGCGAAACCAATCTGCGCCTGGGCGATGGTTTGTGTCAGGTGTACGTCGGCGTGCGCGGCATCGACCAACGTGATGATGCCGTCGAGGATGTAACGCTCACGCAGTTCTTCGTCGATGAAGAAGGTTTGCGCCACCGGTGCCGGATCAGCCAGGCCGGTGCACTCGATCACCAGACGGTCGAAGGCGATTTCGCCGCTGTCCAGGCGTTCAAGCAACAGGTAAAGCGCCTTGGTCAGGTCGGTGTGGATGGTGCAGCAGACGCAGCCGTTCGACAGCGTCATCACTTGCACCGGCTCGTCGCCCAACAGTTGGGTGTCGATGCCGGCGTCACTGAATTCGTTTTCGATCACGGCGATTTTCAGGCCGTGCTCGGCTTTGAGCAGGTGGCGCAACAGCGTGGTCTTGCCGGCGCCGAGGAAGCCGCTGAGGATCGTGACGGGGATGGGAGAGGACAACTGGAGTCTCCTGCTTTACAAAATTAGAAAACAACATAAAACAAATGTGGGAGCTAGCCTGCTAGCGATGGCGGACTGTCAATCAACAGTGATGTTGAATGTTCAGCCGCCATCGCCAGCAGGCTAGCTCCCACAGGGATTGCTGTTAACCCGACAACCGGGTCAACAGCACTTCGGCCCACCCTTGCCACCGTAACGGGCTTCCTGACGTTCCCGAAAGAACATTTCGTAGCTCATCACCGGTTTGTCCGGGTGTTTGGTTTGCATGTGCTCGACGTAGTTGTCGTAGTCGGGCATGCCGACCATCAGGCGCGCGGCCTGACCGAGGTATTTACCGAGGCGACTCAGGTCATTGAACATGCTGCAATCCTCGATTACGCGTCCGGCAAGGCCTGGAATGGCGATTCTTTATCCGTACGCTCTTTTTTACCCCAGGCGGCAATGCCGACCTTGAGTGCATAGAACAGGATACTGAACACCACGAACAGAAACAGCGCGGTCAGCGTTGCGTTGGTGTAGGCGTTGAAAATCACGTGTTGCATCTGGGTGATGTCCTTGGCCGGGGCGAGGATCTGACCGTTGGCCAGCGCATCGCTGTATTTTTTGGCCAGCGACAGGAAGCCGATCGCCGGGTTGGCGTCGAACAGCTTGATGAAGCCGGCGGTAGTGGTGCAGATCAACAGCCAGACCGCAGGCAGCATGGTCACCCAGACGTAGCGTTGGCGTTTCATTTTGATCAGCACGACGGTGCCGAGCATCAGCGCGATACCGGCCAGCATCTGGTTGGAGATACCGAACAGCGGCCACAAGGTGTTGATGCCACCCAACGGATCGATCACGCCCTGATACAGCAACCAGCCCCACATCGCCACACAACCGGCGGTGGCGATCAGGTTGGCGGTCCACGACTCGGTGCGTTTCAGCGCCGGCACGAACGAGCCGAGCAAATCCTGCAACATGAAGCGACCGGCACGGGTGCCGGCGTCTACCGCTGTCAGGATGAACAACGCTTCGAACAGGATCGCAAAGTGGTACCAGAACGCCATGGTGTTTTCACCCGGCAGGACACTGTGCAGGATCTGCGCGATACCGACCGCCAGGGTCGGCGCACCGCCGGCGCGGGCCAGGATGGTGGTTTCACCGATGTCCTTGGCCACCGTTTGCAGCGCTTCCGGGGTAATTGCAAAGCCCCAGCTGCTGACAGTTTGTGCAACCGCGACCACGTCACCACCGACGACGGCCGCCGGGCTGTTCATGGCGAAATACACGCCAGGCTCGATCACCGAAGCGGCAACCATCGCCATGATGGCCACGAACGATTCCATCAACATACCGCCGTAACCGATGTAACGGGCGTTGACCTCGTTATCCAGCAGTTTTGGCGTGGTGCCGGAAGAGATCAGCGCGTGGAAACCCGAGACAGCGCCACAAGCAATGGTGATGAACAGGAACGGGAACAGACCGCCCTTCCATACCGGGCCGGTGCCATCGATGAACTGGGTCAGCGCCGGCATTTTCAGCTCGGGCATGGTCACCAGGATGCCGATCGCCAGCGCGATGATGGTGCCGATTTTGAGGAACGTCGACAGGTAGTCACGCGGCGCCAGAATCAGCCACACCGGCAACGAGGCGGCCACGAAACCGTAACCGACCAGCATCCACGTAATCTGTACGCCAGTGAAGGTGAAGGCCTTGGCCCAGACCGGGTCTGCGGCAATCTGCCCGCCGAGCCAGATCGAACCCAGCAGCAACAGCACGCCGACGATGGAGATCTCACCGATGCGGCCCGGGCGGATGTAGCGCATGTAGATGCCCATGAACATCGCGATCGGGATGGTCGCCATCACCGTAAAAATGCCCCACGGGCTCTCGGCCAGGGCTTTGACCACGATCAGCGCCAGCACCGCGAGGATGATGATCATGATCAGGAAGCAGCCGAACAGCGCAATGGTGCCTGGGATGCGGCCCATTTCTTCGCGGACCATGTCGCCCAGGGAGCGACCGTTGCGGCGGGTGGACATGAACAGGACCATGAAGTCCTGAACCGCACCGGCCAGCACCACACCGGCGATCAGCCACAGTGTGCCGGGCAAGTAGCCCATCTGCGCCGCCAACACCGGACCGACCAGCGGACCTGCGCCAGCGATGGCCGCGAAGTGGTGACCGAAGAGAATGTGTTTGTTGGTAGGGACGTAGTCCAGACCATCATTGTTGAGCACAGCGGGGGTGGCCCGTCGTGAATCGAGTTGCATCACGTTGTTAGCGATGAACAGACTGTAGTAACGGTACGCAACCAGATAAATGGCCACGGCAGCGACCACAATCCACAAGGCGTTGATTGCCTCGCCTCGGCGCAATGCCACTACGCCAAGGGCGCACGCTCCTACGATTGCCAGCAGCAGCCAGGGTAGGTGGCGTAGCGGGCTATTATTATTTTTCATTTTTTTATTCCAGCCAGGGTGGACAAGAAAGACAGCCACCCCGAGTTTAGCTCTCCTGACGGCAAAGGCCATACCCGACATTGGTCTAGACGCCTGTGTCGGCTGGCAGGCTTTGACAATGCGGGTCTATAGTCAGCGGACATTAAGAGGAATAAGCCATGAGCGAACACCCTGCCAATCGCCGCCGCTTCAAACGTATCGCGTTCGATGCCAAAACCGAGCTTTGCCAAGGGGAATTCATCTGGCCAGCGAAGCTTATCGACCTGTCGCTCAAGGGAATATTGATCGAGCGGCCCGAGCCGTGGCTGGGCGACCCGGAAAAGATCTTTTCCGTCGACATTCATCTCAGCAACGACGTTGACATCAAGATGGATGTGCAACTGACGCACGATGATCCTCGCCATTTGGGATTCGTTTGCCGATACATCAGCCTGGAATCCATAGAACGCCTGCGGCGATTGATCGAGCTCAATCTGGGGGATCCGCAGGAGCTGGAGCGCGAATTGGGCGCACTTATAGAGGTGTGAACCTCCCTTTGTAGGAGCCAGCTTGCTGGCGAAGGCGGCCTCAAGAACAACTCAAGGCCCCTTCGCCAGCAAGCTGGCTCCTACAAGGATTGGGGTTATTCGAACAATGCGTCGAGGGCCTGTTCGAGGCGGGTCACGGCAATAATCTGCAATCCCGGTGGAGACTCCTTCGGCGCATTGCCCTTGGGCACGATGGCCCGCTTGAAACCGTGCTTGGCGGCCTCCTTCAAGCGTTCCTGCCCACTCGGCACCGGACGCACTTCGCCAGACAAACCGACTTCGCCGAACACCAGCAGGTCATGGGGCAATGGCCGGTTGCGCAAGCTGGACATGACCGCCGCCATCAGCGCCAGGTCGGAAGCGGTTTCCAACACCTTCACGCCGCCCACCACGTTGAGGAACACGTCCTGGTCGTGGGTCGGAATGCCGCCGTGTCGATGCAGAACCGCCAGCAACATCGCCAGTCGGTTCTGATCCAGCCCCAACGTGACCCGACGCGGGTTGGCCAGATGGCTGTCATCCACCAACGCCTGAACTTCCACCAGCATCGGTCGGGTGCCTTCCCACGTTGCCATGACCACACTGCCCGGGACTTCTTCCTGTGCACGAGTGAGAAAAATCGCCGAAGGGTTGGAGACTTCTTTCAAACCCTTGTCGGTCATGCCGAACACGCCCAGTTCGTTGACCGCGCCAAAACGGTTCTTCACCGCCCGCAGCAAGCGCAAGCGACCGTCGGATTCGCCCTCAAAATACAGCACGGTATCGACCATGTGCTCCAGCACGCGAGGACCGGCCAGCGCACCTTCTTTCGTCACGTGGCCAACCAGGAAAATCGCTGTGCCACTCTGTTTGGCATAACGCACCAGCAACGCCGCGCTCTCCCGCACCTGGGACACGCCGCCCGGTGCCGATTGCAGCTGCTCGGTGAAAATCGTCTGAATCGAGTCGATCACCATGACCTTGGGCTTTTCGACCCGGGCGGTGGCGATAATGGTTTCGATGCAGGTTTCGGTCATGACCCGCAGTTGATCCTGCGGTAATCCCAGGCGTCGGGCGCGCATGGCCACTTGCTGCTGGGACTCTTCGCCCGTGACGTACAACGCCGGCATGCTCTTGGCGATGTTGCACAAGGTTTGCAAGAGGATGGTTGATTTGCCGATGCCCGGATCACCGCCGATCAGCACCACCGAACCATCCACCAGTCCGCCACCCAAGACGCGATCGAGCTCACTGGAGGCGGTGGAAAAACGTGGTATTTCTTCAACACTGACTTCGGCCAGGGTCTTGATCTGCGCCTGCTGGCCGGTCCAGCCGGTGCGACCGCTGGGAGCTGCGGCACCGCCGCTCTCGACCATGGTTTCGGTCAACGTGTTCCAGGCCCCGCATTCGCCGCACTGGCCGGCCCACTTGGGGAAGGTTGAGCCGCACTCGGTGCAGCCGTACATGCGCTTGGCCTTGGCCATCTGAACTCCCGGCAAAAACCGCGATGATAGCTCAGCTGGACTGGATCAGTGCGACGGAGTTACTCAATGGAGATTCGCTGCAACTTATTCGGTTCTCGAGACACCTACAGTGTTGCAACTGGAATAACTTGTACAACGCACCACTCAAATAACACTGTCAAACTCAAAATAAGCCCCCACAAAGCTATACACGCCATAGCACTCTAAAAATTTAATGTACAACATCATCCAAAAATAAATAATTTAATACAGAGAATCAAATAAATGGCTTTATGACATCGTGCACCCTGTGTTTTTCCGGCCACTACTTTTTAGCCGAGAACTGACACCTGAAATGCAGCACTGTAAAACTTATTGCGCACACTCCCACTACTCTCAATAAGTCACTCCTGAGACGCACACACCTTTAATGACAACCACCACCTCCATCGCTGAATGACGAACAACGCCACCTCAGATGGATAGCGAAAGCAAGCCTGGAACACGCAGACCTGCGCATCAGTGATGGCATTTTGAAAACTTTTTACCGTTGCCTCGGTCGATAGCAGGCAAGCGCTGTAAGCAGTTGTTTCGGGCAAGAACCATTTGGCTGATTTACACTGCATTACCAACCTCATCTGTAACAAGGAAATAACCTATGGGCGTGCTAAATGAGTTCAAGGCCTTCGCGGTAAAAGGCAACGTGGTCGACATGGCCGTCGGTATCATCATCGGTGCCGCCTTCGGCAAGATCGTTTCGTCGTTTGTCGGCGATGTGGTCATGCCGCCTATCGGCCTGCTGATCGGTGGGGTGGATTTCAGTGATCTCGCCATTACGCTCAAGGCCGCCAGCGGCGACGCCCCCGCAGTGGTGCTGGCGTACGGCAAATTCATCCAGAGCATGATCGACTTCATCATCGTCGCATTCGCGATTTTCATGGGCGTCAAAGCCATCAACCGCTTGAAGCGCGAAGAGGCCGTTGCGCCCACCCTGCCGCCGGTTCCGACCAAGGAAGAAGAGCTGTTGGGTGAGATTCGCGATCTGTTGAAGGCCCAGAACAATCGGCCTTAATGATCGGATGCAGGTAAAAACGGCGCCTTCGTGGCGCCGTTTTTTTACCAGTAATTTTCCACCGCAACGTGCCCGGGGCGTCGGCTGAGGCTCAAGTGCATGTCACGCTGTTTCAGCAGTTTTCGCGTGTCATCGATCATCTGCGGGTTACCACACAGCATGACCCGCGCATGCTCGGCCGTCAGTGCCACGCCTGCCGCCTGCTCCAGTTCGCCACTCTCTATCAAGGTGGTGATCCGGCCATTCAAGGCGCCTGGATGCTGCTCGCGGGTGACGGTGGCAATGTACTGAAACTTGTGCGCGTACTCGGCCAGATAGTCACGCTGCACCAACTCCGCGATCAGCTCCTGATACGCCAGCTCCCGGGCTTCGCGCACGCTGTAGACCAGGATGATTCGCTCGAATTTCTCCCAGACCTCGAAGTCCTGCAGGATCGACAGAAACGGCGCCACGCCCGTGCCTGTGGATAACAACCAGAGATCCCGCCCATCGATGAAGCGGTCAAGCGTCAGGTAACCAAAGGCCTGGCGGTCAACCAGCAGTGTATCGCCGACGCCCAGCCGGCTCAGCTCACTGGTGAACTCGCCCCCCGGCACCACGATGGAAAAGAATTCGAGGAACTCGTCGTAAGGCGAAGAGACCATGGAATAGGCACGCCAAACAACGCTGCCGTCAGCCTTGGTCACGCCCAGCCGGGCGAATTGCCCTGCACGAAAACGAAAACCCGGATCCCGCGTCGTGCGCAGGGTGAACAGGTTCGGGGTCAACGGCTTGACGTCGAGCAGGGTCTGGCGCGTGAATTTTTCTGCACTGGCAGTCATGGGGCGCTCCATTCAACAGATTGCGTCCAGTGTCCCGCAAAGCATGGGAAACAAACACCGACGATTTGTAGTGCCTTTAATGCGGTTGTCGAGCTGAACATTACAAATAGTATTTTATTTCTATACGTACCATTCAGTTAAAAATAACTATCTATGAAATTAAACTCGACATTCAAAATCGGTCATATGTTTAAACACCCTATTAGATCTTGATATTTATTTTTTAACGCCTGGTAAAGCGAAAAAGTCTCACCTGAATGTAGGATTCATCCTACACTCGGCTCGTGCTTGATCTCGGATCCAAACAGCACCCCAGTAGATTCAAATTGGAGATACATGATGGAGCGGTGGAAGGAGTCACAACTCAACCAACTATCGAGCACGAAGCATATGGATGCCGCGTACCCGATCGCACTTGAATTCGCGAAAAATATCGGGTTTAAATTTTTCGCTTTTTCAACTACTTATCAAACAAAAAACAACCAATTCAATACTATCCAACACAACAATTACCCAACCAGTTGGAACAAGGAGTATGAACAAAAAAATTTAAGCTCGATTGATCCGTTAGTAGCTCATTGCAATCACTCTATGCTGCCAATCCTGTGGAGCGAAAATCTTTTTTCCAAGGCTCCTTTACTGTGGGAGGCCCTTGAAGCACAAGGTTTGCAGCACGGCTGGTCACAATCGCTGCATGACGAAGATAGCGGCCTGTGCAGCATTCTGAGCCTGGCCAGGAGCCATTGTCCGATCACGGTCCTGGAGCTGTATGAAAATCTCGGTTTCTCGGTATTCATGTGCCGTCATCTTCATGCGTTGATCGCACAATCGCTGCCCAGGAAAATGCTGAAACAGCCTGCTCCGCAGTTAACTCCAAGGGAAATCGACGTATTGGAACTGGCGGCAGCCGGTAAAACAGCTGAAGAAAGCGCACGAATTCTCAATCTGAGCGCACGGACCATCCATTTCCACATTCAAAGCGTGATTTGTAAACTCGGGGTCAGCAACAAGATTGCCGCGATCATCGCCGCGATCAAGGCCGGCTACCTCAAAAGCACCTTGACACGTTGATCGATTAAAACCTGCGAGTAACGTACCATTTGCGATTCCTCCTGAGTGTTGACGTGTGAAGCTTCACGACGCAGTGCACTCGGACAGTCTCGCCCGCTACAACGCCCCTGGGCCGCGGGATACCCGTTGATTTACCCAGAGCCCCGCCCCATGCCTTTGCTCGAAACACCCTTCGCCCGCCTCGACCTGATCCGCCAGCCAGAACAGCAGAACGAACCGCTGCAAGCGTTTGATGCCGCCGACGAATATCTGCTCAATCACCTGGCCGACCAACAACCGGGCGCGAACACTCGAGTGTTGGTGCTCAATGACAGCTTTGGCGCATTGGCTGCCAGCCTCGCGGGCAAGGTTCAGGTGACCAGCAGCGGCGACTCGTTCCTGGCCTTTCAGGGCCTGGAAAAAAATCTGATCCGTAACGCTCAGGCATTTGATGCCGTGCCTCGCGTGCCTGCCAGCGAAGGGTTTAGCGGCCCGTTTGATCGGGTCCTGATCCGCGTGCCGAAAACCCTGGCCTTGCTGGAGGAACAACTGATCCGTCTGCAAAGCCAATTGGCGCCCGGCGCCCAAGTGATTGCCGGCGCCATGATCAAGCATCTGCCACGCGCCGCCGGGGATTTGCTGGAGCGCTACATCGGTCCGGTTCAAGCCTCGCTGGCGGTGAAAAAGGCTCGGCTGTTGATGGCCACCGCTGAAGCGAAAGCCCCCGCGACGTCGCCCTACCCGACTCGCTATCGGCTCGATGCGCCGGCGATTGAACTGCTCAACCACGCCAATGTGTTCTGTCGCGAGGGGCTGGATATCGGTACCCGAGCCTTTTTGCCGCACTTGCCGACAAACCTCGGCGCGGCACGGGTCGCTGATCTGGGCTGCGGCAACGGCGTGTTGGCCATTGCCAGCGCTCTGCAAAACCCGCAGGCACACTACACGCTGGTGGACGAATCCTTCACGGCCGTGCAATCGGCCGCCGAAAACTGGCGCGCGGCGCTGGGTGACCGGGACGTGATCGTGCGTGCTGGGGATGGTCTGGCCGGACAGGAACCGCAGTCACTGGACGTGGTGCTGTGCAACCCCCCGTTTCACCAGCAACAAGTCGTGGGCGACTTCCTCGCCTGGCGGATGTTCCAGCAAGCGCGCGAAGCGCTGGTGGTCGGCGGCGCGCTGTACATCGTCGGCAACCGTCATCTGGGTTATCACAGCAAACTGGCGCGGTTGTTCCGTGGCGTCGAACAAGTGGCCGCCACGCCGAAGTTCGTGATCCTCAAAGCCCGAAAATAA